>Ga0247841_10002625_pt1 | contig 35408 bp, 26 predicted proteins | sample LaCruzMarch2015__2_FD_192410 | JGI IMG/M metagenome (GOLD analysis project Ga0247841, IMG submission 192410) | Freshwater microbial communities from meromictic Lake La Cruz, Castile-La Mancha, Spain - LaCruzMarch2015_18m | ecosystem: Environmental > Aquatic > Freshwater > Lake | place: Spain... | reverse complement strand
GGAGACATAACAGCATGATAAATTTTATCCTGCGCAAACTTGTAGGCACTAAGAACGACAGGGTCGTAAAAGGGCTTTGGGGTTTCGTTCATCAGGTGAACGCATTCGAGCCTAAGATAAAATCATTATCGGACGATGATCTGAAGGCCAAAACAGCTGAGTTCAAGCAGCGATACTCTAACGGTGAATCCATAGAAGTTATTGCACCAGAGGCTTTTGCAGTGGTCAGGGAAGCGGGCAGAAGGGCTTTGGGCGAGAGGCATTTTGACGTTCAGATAATGGGCGGACACGTGCTGCATACAGGGTGTATCGCCGAGATGAAAACCGGTGAAGGAAAAACACTTACCTCCACAGCGCCCGTATATCTTAACGCGATAACAGGAAAAGGTGTCCACGTTGTTACCGTCAACGACTATCTGGCAAAGAGGGATAGTCAGTGGATGGGAAAGATCTATGAATTCCTCGGCATGTCGGTCGGGTGTATACATCATGCTGTCAGCGACTTAGAAAGAAGGGCTGCGTATCAATCGGATATTACGTATGGGACCAACAATGAATTCGGTTTCGATTATCTAAGGGATAATATGAAATACGACATCAAGGACCTTGTCCAGCGTCCTCTCAATTATGCGATCGTGGACGAGGTGGACTCGATATTGATAGACGAGGCAAGAACCCCGCTCATTATCTCCGGCCCCACCGACGACGATGTAAGTAAATATTATTTTGTTGATACTTTTATCCCGGCACTTATAAAGGATAAAGATTATGTTATCGACGAGAAAAGTAAATCAACGAACCTTACGGAAGAGGGCATTAAAAAACTTGAGAAGGTCCTGAAGGTCGGTAACCTATATGACCCGCACAATATTGAATGGCTCCATTACGTCACACAGGCCCTGAGGGCGCACGCACTGTTCAAGAGGGATGTTGACTATGTTGTTCAGGAGAACAAGGTCATTATCGTCGACGAATTCACTGGAAGGCTTCTCCCGGGCAGACGTTTTTCTGAGGGTTTGCATCAGGCGTTAGAGGCTAAGGAAAAGGTTAACGTCGAGAGCGAGAACCAAACACTGGCGACGATCACCTTCCAGAACTATTTCAGGATGTATAAAAAACTCGCCGGTATGACCGGTACTGCCGAAACAGAGGCGGCTGAGTTTGCAAAGATATATAAACTTGAGGTCGTCGTTGTTCCTACTAATATGCCAATGATAAGGGGCGATCTTGCAGATCAGGTATATAAGAACGAGAAAGCAAAATTCAGAGCCGTAGTAAATGATATCGTCGCTAGACATCAAAAGGGGCAGCCTATACTGGTGGGTACTATCTCAATAGAAAAATCAGAAAAGCTCTCTAAGATGTTAAAGATGCAAGGCGTAAAACATAATGTATTGAACGCAAAGTACCACGAGAAAGAAGCTGAGATAATCTCTCTTGCTGGACAGCGAGGTGCAGTGACCATATCGACCAACATGGCAGGTCGTGGTACTGACATAAAACTTGGTGCAGGGATCCCGCTGGTCGGTGGGCTCCACGTCGTAGGCACAGAAAGACACGAATCACGCCGTATAGATAATCAGCTACGAGGTCGTTCCGGCCGTCAGGGAGACCCCGGGTCGTCCAGGTTCTATCTCTCTCTTGAAGATGATCTGATGAGGATATTCGGCAGCGAAAGGATATTAAAGCTGATGGATACACTCAAGATGGACGAGAACGAACCTATAGAACACGGGCTTGTCACAAGGGCGATAGAGAACGCGCAGAAGAGGGTCGAGGGGCATAACTTTGATATAAGAAAACACCTACTTGAATACGACGACGTGATGAACCAGCAGAGGGATGTTATCTATTCCATGAGGAAAAGTATGCTCATGGGCGAGAACCTGAAGGAATTCTTCTTGGACCTTGTGAAAGAGGAATGCGAAGCTATAGAAAAATCGTTGGGAGATGAAAAGAACGTCGAGAACTGGGACTTTGAGGACCTCAACAACCAGATAAACGATGAGTTCAACTTCAAGATAAAGAAGGCTGAGCTCATAGCCTCAGGCAAAAAACTTTCCGAGTATCTCTTTCAAACAGCGTCTAATATTTTTGATGTCAGGATACAAGAATTGCCTGAGGGCATTTTCTTGGACGTATGCAGAACGATATTCCTACAGTCTCTTGATACACTGTGGAAAGAACATTTAAAGAACCTCGATTACCTAAAAGAGGGCATAGGTCTTAGAGGCTATGCACAGGTCAACCCGATAATAGCTTACAAGAAAGAAGCATTTGATATGTTCGTCGAGCTTGATTATCACATCAAGATGGGGACCCTTGGCAAGATATTCAGGGTACGTGTGTCACAACAATATGCCGACGCTGAAGAAAAAAGAAAGCAGGAAGAAAAAGCGCAGGAGGCCGACATGCTTTCCGCACTTGAACAATATAAAAAGCAGCAGGAAACACTTCAAAAGAACCTGGTCATGAGCAGGGGCGATGAACCGGCGGAACCCACCAAACGTTCCGATCAAAAGGTCGGCAGGAACGATGCATGCCCGTGCGGCAGCGGCAAGAAATATAAAAAATGTTGCGGAAGGTAGCTGTTTTCAGCGTCAATGATTAAGATCACAGGCGGACAATTCAAAGGCAGGTCAATAGAATGTATCTCGGGAAGAGATATACGCCCCACATCCTCAAAAACTAGACAGGGAGTGTTCAATGTTCTGTTCTCGATGGGTTTTGATATCGAGGGTGCAAGTGTCCTTGAGATGTTCGCGGGTACAGGGCTCATCAGTTTTGAATCCATAAGCAGGGGCGCTTTAGACGCTGTGCTTGTTGATAATTCGTCGCAGTCATTAAAGGTCATAGAAAATAATGTAGAGAGGCTGGGAATAAAGGACAAGGTCAAGCTTGTCCACAACGATGCGATGTCTTTTGTGAGTAAGAGCGACGTCAGTGGTTTTGATCTTATATATCTTGACCCTCCATACAATTATAAAGGTTACGAAGAGCTTTTATATGTTCTGCTCGAGAAGGTAAATAAAGACGCTGTAGTAATAGCGGAAAGCGGGAGAGCAATGTTCAATGAGAATGGCACTGAGAATATAAAAGTTGTAAAGATAAAAGAGTGGGGGAAGAGCGTCGCCCATTTTATAAGGAAGAGATAATGAGGTTGAAAGCGGCAATATAGGCGCTATAATGGAGCGTAAGGGGAGTGCCGCCTTGAATATACTAAGAAGCCGCAGGACAAGAACTTTGCTCTGTGGCCTTATTGTTTTGGTAATATCTTATTTCACATATTTTCACCGGTACTACGAACCAAAGAATGCATTCTACGACGAAGTTTATCATGTTATAGGTGGAGAGAATTACATACATCATGTTATGTATTTTGAGGTCCATCCACCTGTCGGCAAGTTGTTTATTGCCCTCGGTGAGACAATGTTTGGTCAGAACAAAAATATAAATCTGAGTGAGCCGATAAAGAGAGGTTATATACTGGGTGACCTGCCGGGGAATTTCTCTTTTGTAGGAGTAAGGTTTTTCCCGACGCTGTTCGGGTTCCTGAACGCTTTGCTTTTGTTCACGATATTCTATTTTATATCTAAGAATAATTTTATTTCGCTTATGTTCAGCGGTCTATACCTGTTCGAAAATTCAACGATCGTTCATTTTAGGTCGGCGATGCTTGATAGTACGCTCGTATTCTTTGTACTTCTGTCCATCATTTATTTTATGTACCTGTACGAAAAAAAGAAGCAAGTAATTTCCTTAAATTATTTTGTACTTGGGTGTCTGGCCAGCCTCGCTATATTCACTAAGATCGTTGGCCTCATACTTACGCTTTTATTTGTTTTTCTGATAGTCAGGGAACTCAGGAAATCAAAAAATAAAAAATTATCCCGTAGACTGAAATATCTTTTAAAATATTGTGGTGCATACGTCCTCGGTTTGTTTGTGATTTGTTTTACTGTTTACTATATACATGTGGCATTGGGCTCTAATATATACAATGGTAAGACTGGCACAGCGTCGCTGGAATATATAAAGATGGTTAATGAAAAAGATGTCTATAATCCATTAAAACTGTTCGTCCCCATCAGGGATTACATGAGGGACATGAAGATAGCACACTCCAACATAGCTCCGCTGGATGTGTGCAAACCGAATGAACCTGGTAGTTCTCCGGTCGGGTGGCCTTTTGGTATCAAGAGTATAAATTATCTGTTGACCACAGGCTTTGCGGACGGAACAGCGTCCTATTTGACGTTCCAGGGTAACCCTGTGAATTGGTTCATTGGTATCGTTTCAGTTTTCCTGTCCATATGTTTGATAGTTTCATGCATGATCTTCAGGACCCCTGTCACAAACTCGAGGACGTACGACTACATATTTATTTTTACGACCCTCTACGTCGGGTACATGGCTGCGGTAATATGGGGAGGTACGCACAGGGTTCTTTATATACATCTCTACGTTATGCCTCTTATATTCTCTTTTATAATATTCTTCCTGTTGTTCAACTACATGTTCGAAAGGGCTATTATAAAAAAGGATAAGATTATTTATCTCGCTGTATCGTTGTTGTTGGCACAGGTCTTTTATGCGTACGTATTTACGTACCCGTTAACATATTTTAAGCCGGTCAACTATCTTGAGTGTGAACATAAAAGATGGTTCGACTTCTGGAAGGACCACTGTGTTAGATAAACTTAAATTTAAACGCCAGAAGTATTTGTTCCTTTTATTTGTCCTGATCGGATGGGCCTTTGTGCTTTATAAGACGATAGATCTCAGCGACTATTTTTATAAGAGGAACATAAAGATGACTGTGTATCAGGCTACAGCTGGGCCTGTGCAGGATGTATTTGAAAAAGGTACGGGTAGCCTTATGGGTGTCCTTTATATAGACGATGTGGACTTTCCATTTACGAACAAGGTCTTCATGCATGCCCACATAGGCGATGTATCGAGGCTTGGTCTTAAGGAGAATTTTTTTATTAAGCTTGAATCCAACATGAACGTGATCAAGGGTGGCGAATACGAATTTATCGTTGGTTCTGACGATGGGTTCGTTCTATACATAGACGATAAAGAGGCTATGTCCTTCAAACAGCGTCGTGACTTAGCCGAGAACAGGGTAAAGGTTGCATTGAACAAAGGCGTTCATAAAATAAACCTCATTTATTTTCAGGCCACAGGCGGGATGGGACTTACTGCAAAATATAAACCAGTGGAAAAAAAGAGTAAGTGGCACGTTTTAGGAAATGATTCCTGCTACATAAAGTTTTAGAATGTATTGAGGCTGTATCTTTTTGCGAGCTCCATAGCTTTATCAGAGTTCACCCTATTGTAAGACGCTATTATGACTTTTTGTACCTCTGTTGTGCTCTTCGGCATTGCCTCTGATATGAATTTCTCGATTTCGGACGCGTCCTCTGAAACGCTTATGAACGTATCAAATATTATAGAAGGGGTGTAAGTGGACTGGACATTGGCGCTTTCCTGTATATTTTGCAGCGACTTTTCCATGCCTTCTTTGAGGAACGCCATCTTTTCTTCCTTATCTACGTCGAGTGTTACGGCATACTGAAGCAGGAACTGTCTTTTTATTTCATATGAGTCAGGTAGTAGGAATATTCCTTTCCTTATTTCCTCAAATGTTTCTTTTGGCGTTTCCCTTAGTTTTTGTATTTCATCCAGAACTTCTTTTCCTTTATCGGAGGTTGGGTTGTCCATGTAATCGTAGAGGTCTACTATTTTTGCGATACCTCTTCCTGTCCTGTTGGAAGCAAAGATCTCATTCGGTTTTTTATTTTTGTTCTGGGCGGCTGTGTCCTGCTGAGGAGCGGCGACCCTGTTCTGTTCCAGATCTATCTTGGGTATATGGAAAGATGAGAGTTTATTCTGACTTGTTTTCTCCCTTACAGGTTCAGGTTTGAAATATGTATATGCGAAATATGCGGCAGCAAGTACGATAATAAAGATCCAAAATTTTTTCATACTGATCGATTATCTCCTATGCATCTATAAAGGCAACATCAATCCAGATACAAAAGCTATGACCTTTACAGCGGCCTGGTCACTCATCTGCCCATCCTTTTCAACGAGCAGTGTTATGGTCCTCGGACCAGTTCCAAACTCTGCAGGCATCTCGGTGATCTGATAGTAATTGGTGCATTTGTTTTTTTGTTTGTCGAATGTTATGCAGAACGGCTGATTCAATGTTACCTGCATCAACCCGTACCACTTTATCCCATATATTGGGTCTAAAAATTTAAACATTATATCGTTGTCAGTGACGCTGAATCCCTCCAAGGTCACATAATGTCCGTAATTCGCCGGACCAACGAGTGCGACCATCTTTAGTGCCCCATCCTGATAGCTCGACGTAGATTTCTCCAACAGAGGATATTCTTTATAAAGCACTTCATAACCAGGAGCCTGTTTGTTGCTTATAGCCTGCGCTCCGGTAACGAATTTGCATTTATCTATGTCAGTAGGGTATGCGGAGCTTGCAAAACTGTTCACTTCACTTCCCAGTTCCGTTGATCTTTCCTTAAAGAATTTTTCCACCTCGGAGGCGAATATCGCCCGTGGTTCTTCCACCCATTTTTTTGGCTCAATGACCTTGTCGGCTATTGCGAGGATTTTCTGGCACGTTATATTGGAACAATAAGATGTGCTGTTGGCCGTGATCTGTGAATATTGCTGCTTGGTCCAGCCGGTTATACTGTCTTTAGTAGTCATATTTGCAAGAACAGCGTCTAATACCATTTTCGTTGATGCGCCACCGCAGACGAGGTTCTCGCCCGGTATACCGTTCGACAGTTGCATTGTTAAGGACATGTTCGGAACTAGACAGCTGCCTGTTACGGGACATACTGTGCTCTTTGAATTCGTCGACGATGTTTCTGATGTATATGATGTGCAGACTTTTTGTATGCACGCAGTGTCATTGCATGTGGCCTGATCGGTCGATTCAATTTTTTTGTTGTTGGCAGAACACCCCACCAATATCAATATCGCGGTCAAAGCTATTTTTTGTTTATAAAAAAACATCTTTTTCTCCTTATACTAACATTATACACAAATAGAATCGTTATGTCAATATGTTTCTCATGGCGCGCATAATAATCCTTTACACGCCCCCACTACATTTAGTATATAAGGGAGCTATGGCTAGTGTAAAGGGCTTTATAAATTCGGCTTTTGACATGTTGAGGAAGTCTTCTTCCATAGCTGTCATTATGATGAAGAAATCCTTGATAGAGAGGAAGCGTAAATACAAGTTCCAGCACCTTGGAGAACTTACGTACGCTTTGTACAAGACAAATACGATACAGAATGAATCCCTCAAGGACTTGGTTGAGGATATTGATCTTATAAACAAGAATATAAGAGAAACATCTAGCGACTTAGATACTTGTGTTAATAAAGAGTTCCGGAACTAATTCACATTCAATCGAATCTTATATATGGCCTTCTTTCTGATACTTGTTCAATTTGTTGTACAGCGTCTTTAATGTTATTCCAAGAGCGGTAGATGTTTTGCTCTTGTTGCCGTTAAAATGCTGCAGCGAAGTTAATATGTGTTCTCTTTCTATGTCGTCGATCTTTTGTGGGTAGGCATTATTTGTTGCACTGGAACTCTTTGCTATCTTTCTTATTTCAGCCGGTATGTCGTCCAATGTAACGATGTTCCTTCTTCCACCAGTTTCTTTTGGAAGCATTATCTTTATTCTCTCGATGCAGTTCATCAGTTCCCTTACGTTGCCAGGCCAAGGATAGAGATTGAACACTTCCATAGCCTCGGCGGTGATGTCCTTAATTGTGTTACCAAAGAAATGTTTTACGAGTGGAGCTATATCTCCCCTTCTTTTTCTTAACGCTGGTATCCTCAAAACGATGGTGTTCAGTCTATAGAAAAGATCTTCTCTTATTGTATTATTTTTTATTTCGTTCTCGAGTTTTTTATTTGTTGAGGAGATTATCCTTACATCAGCCTTCATCGGGGTAGAATCACCGACCCTGGTATATTCGCTGCCCTGTGCGAAGCGCAATAATTTTGCCTGCATGTTGGATGACAACGCTGTTATTTCGTCGAGGTAGATAGTTCCACCGTTAGCTCTTGTGACATAACCGGTCTTGTCGCTTATAGCGCTTGTGAAACTTCCTTTTACATGTCCAAATACGTCGCTGTCAAAAAGTTCTTCTGTAAGTGAAGCACAGTTTACGATCACGAACGGTTTTGATGCCCGATTGCTTTTATTGTGTATCTCTCTGGCGACAAGCTCTTTTCCTGTTCCGCTCTCACCGGCGATGATAACATTGATGCTGCTCTTAGCGATCCTGCTTATGATATCTACAATGCTTTTCATCTCTTCGCTCTCTTGGACGATCGGCACGTTGCTCCAATTGTTTTCTATGTTGCGAGTCTGTTTGGTGGTGTTTTTTTGTAATTCCATCGGTATCACCCCTCTCTTCATTATTTTTTACAAACGCCAGTCTACACCAGGCTGCATTGTAAAATCAAGCGTTTATTTTTGTCAACAGGGTATTTCATTGTATAGGCTAATATGACTATTAGGGAATCATTCTGTATAATTGAAAAAATCTAAGGCTTTTTATTCTTTCGGAACATTAGAGCAAAGCTAACTAGGCATATTACAATGTAATTTAACCATAAGGGTACGTTTGTGGCTGCCAGAAGAAATCCAATGAACGCAGCTAAAATAAAGGCTATCCCGACATAAGATATTTGGTACGCCACGTGCCTTGACGTATTGAGTCGGAAGACGCTGCTTACCATTATAGAGGTTGGGGAATATGGTGATACAAGTTCGCCCACCATACCGCCTTCAATTATTGCTGCCATCGTCATAATTATGTCAGAGATGCTCCCTGTCTGCCCTGCTATAGGTATAAGGAGTGGGCTTAGCACGCTGATGGTCACAATAGAGCTGCCCATGAATATGCCGATCAGCGACGTTATTAAAAAAGACGCTAACGGCAGCATTGTTTCTGTGTCTGTTTTGAAGAGGCTCATAAGACAGTGAGGTGTTCCGATATCGACGAGCACTTGCGCAAAAGCCGACGCCAATATTATCAGGACTATAAAAGGGATTGACTCCTTTAGAGCTTTTTTGAATACATATATGGAGTCTTGTACGTTTATAAGATGTTTTTTAAATACAATAATGAGCGTTATTACAGCGGCGACTAAAACAGCGAATACAAGGGAAAAACTTGCGTTGGTGTTGGACAGATATGTTAACGGTGTGCCTCTGGACTTTAGGGAATTGGTAAATATACCAGCTACGAATATTCCCGCAAAAATGATCCCTGATATATACAGCGTTATGGAACTTGTTGGTTTGACCATGTGCTTGTTCTTGAATATTGAGTGGTCTAACGGCTTTGATAGGTCTTCCACAGCGACGAACTTCTTGTCGAACAGCATATACCAGACGGTGACCAGTAGCAGTGACACCGAGAAGAACTTGAACGGTAGCGTGTATAGGAACATGTTCTTGATACCGATGTTGAAACTAAAACCGGACACCTGGGTGTTCATTGTGAGAAGCAGGAACACCATGTAGGGTGATGCGATAAAGAGCGAAGATGTTATCAGCGACAAAGAATGTGCTATAAAAGATGAACGCAGGAACCTGGAGGATCTCTTGGACGTTATATTGAACCACCACGCCCCGACGCTGCTGAACAGATACGGATGCACTGTCATCAGTGCCAAAGGGATGAACCTAAAAAACCCAGATCTGTTGTCATTGAGATCTTTAGTACTGCCCGAGTAAGCCAGCAGCCTCAATAAAAAATGTATAATGAAAAGAAAAATTATTATATTGAAGCTGTTACCTGTTACACCGTGTGGCAGATATCTCGATACGCATTGTTCTAATCCAAGTAGGAGTGAATTGTTGTGCAGCGAGCTTCCTATCCAGATGGATATTAAGAGGCTGATGATGGGACTCATCGTAGTGAAGCACAGAACTATCGCTATTAATGCAGGGATCAGGCTTTTTGTTTTTATAGGCTCGGACAGTATCTCTTTTTTCTCTACCAGCTCGCCCGTGTTCTTCTCCGATATAAAGAACGTTATCTTGTGTTTGCCGTCTACCTCGTCGAACTGGGTCTTTAATATGTAAGAGCTTCTCATTAATGGTGCGTTGTTCGAGTTTAATATATCGACATGTCTGACGAAGCTATCTTTATACGCTGACCATGTTTCATTCGCTGTGGTCTGAACGTCTTCGTTTTTTGGATAAGAAAGAAAATCACCCTTTTTTACGACTTCCCTCAGTGTAGGAAGTAATTCAAACCACACCTTGTCCGCAGACCTCTCACGAAGGTATTGGCTATTGCCGTTATAAAAGAAAAGTGCGATCGATAATACCGAGAGTAAAATGAGTGCGGTGGTCTTATATTTATTCATATTAGGTTAAATTGTTGATTATAACAGTTTGCTCGTTAAAGCAACCAGGTTGGGACCCGCGCCAGTCGTGTCTTTGCGGTTCTTGCCTAAAAAATCAATTTTTTACTTGAAATTTGACTCACTTTTGAATTAATAGTATGGGTAATAAATAGACAACAGAGGTTATTTGGCTCTTGAAGCCCATGCCTCGAGGAGTTGAAAAATGAATAAAAAAATCCGTGTCGCCCTAGCGGGCGTCGGTAACTGCGCCTCTTCCCTGGTTCAGGGAGTTCACTACTACAGCAACATAAAAGAAACAGAAAATGTTCCTGGTCTTATAACCACGAACTTCGGCGGGTATTTTCCTTGTGATATAGAATTCGTCGCTGCTTTTGATGTTGATTCAAGAAAGGTTGGAAAAGACCTTTCGCAGGCCATCTTTGAGAAGCCTAATTGTACGACGGTGTTTAACCGTAATGTCCCAAATCTTAACTGCATAGTTGAGCATGGATATCTTTTGGACGGTTGTGCTGACCACATGACTAAGTACGCCGACCACCAGGCTTTCAGACCTCTCAAGGATACTCATAAATCTGAGCAGGAAGCAAAGGCTGCGGTAGTCAATACCTTGAAGACTAAAAAAGTCGACGTGTTCGTTAACTACATGCCTGTCGGTAGCGAGAAGGCTGCGTTCTTCTACGCTGATTGCGCGCTTGAGGCAAAGACCGCATTCGTTAACGCAATGCCTGCATTCATATCAAAGGTATGGGGAAACAGATTTATAGAGGCTGGACTGCCTATACTGGGCGACGATATAAAATCACAGGTCGGTGCTACGTTGATACACAGGGTACTGACAAAAACTTTTGAGGACAGAGGCCAGCCTGTTAAGAGAACATACCAGCTTAACGTCGGTGGTAACACAGACTTCCTCAACATGATAGACCGGTCAAGACTTACATCAAAATCAAAATCCAAAACACAGGCTGTTACAAGCATAATGGATACTAAGATAGCACCGGACAATATTTATATAGGACCATCCGACTATGTTCCGTGGCTGAACGACAACAAGGTCTGCTTTCTGAGAATGGAATCAGATCAATACGGCGGAGTGCCAATGACGTTAGAGCTCAGGCTCAGCGTCGAGGATTCTCCTAACTCAGCCGGCGTTATTACTGACGCAATAAGGGCAGCAAAGGTCGCTCTTGACAGAAAGGATAAGGGGCCTATCGTCGCTGCAAGCTCATATCTCTTCAAGAGCCCTGTTGAACAGTACGAAGATTCAACTGCTCGAGAGATGCTGAAAGCATACGCAAAAACAAAGTAGTAGGCTCGTAAAGCAGGATGTCTGTTATGATATAAACATTTTGTTTATGTGAGAGTCTGTTCCCTGTGTAAAAAGCAGAACATATAGGGGAAACATGTAATCTAACACTGGTTGTCAATATAAAAAAAGATAGACAAGACAGCCTTATTTAAGATATATTAAGGGAGAACTCATTTAATGGAGGGTTTTAATTATGAGAAAATTAATTGGTTTATTGGCTGTTATTTTTATTGTAAGTACGGGTCAGGTTTTTGCTCAAACTACCACTTACAAACTACGTGATGCTGGTCCTGCAGGTGGCCTAGTGTTCGCTCAGTTTGATTTTTTTGGTTTAGAGGCTGCGCCATCTGATGAGTCGCCAAGTAGGATGATTTGGGGTGATGCTGTGAAAGCATGTAAAGACAAGAGCGTGACAGTGGGTAGTAAGACATTTACCGACTGGGTTCTCCCATCAAAAGAAATACTGGACCTAATGTATGTAAATTTAAAAAGCGGCAAAGATAAAGCTGGTGTTACTTATACGCCCGTTGGTGGTTTTTCTAGCTACTTCTATTGGAGTTCTTCTGAGGACGGTGGCAGCTACGCATGGGCCCAGTATTTCGACGATGGCTACCAGGGCAACGACAGTAAGGACTCCAGCGCTACTCGTGTCCGTTGTGTCCGGGCTTTTTAACAATTTAACTATTTAACAATTTTCTTGGGGGATATCAAGGGGGCGATCTAAGCCCCCTTGAAGTTTTAAGATGGCGTTATATAGTGAAGCGATAAAGAGAGCACCTGCTTTACTTCTTTGGGCATATCAAAAATTTGACATAATCCTCCAACCCCCTTACACTTATATGTAAGGGTATATCAATTCTTAAAGGGGGAAACAAATATGTCACTAGCAAGAGTGCTCGTTGTGGATGATGAACCAACGTACAGAACGTCGGTGTCGAGATGCCTTACTAATCAAAGCTATCAGGTTACAGCAGCGGAGAATGCAGAAAAAGCTGTCGCTATTTTGACGGCAGGTCGTTTTGACCTTGTCATAACCGACTTAAAAATGACGGGGATGAGCGGCATTGATCTCCTGAAAAAGATGCATGAGATAGCTCCCAACACAGCTGCAATAGTGATGACCGCATTCGCGACCATTGACACAGCGATAGAAGCTACAAAACTTGGTGCGTTCCATTATCTTGTAAAACCTTTTAATATCGACGACGTTATACATCTTTCAAGGAAAGCCATCGAGCACAAGAAATTGAGGGACGAGAACGTTTTTCTCAAGAAACAATATAGTAAGACCGTTACAACGGACAACATCATGGGAAGGAGCGCCGCTATAAATAAGGTAACGGACACCATCAGGAAGGCCGCGCCAACGGACGCTGCTGTCCTTATAACAGGCGAAACAGGTACGGGAAAAGAATTGGTCGCAAAGACGATACACTTTATGAGCCAACGTTCAAAGAGGCTGTTCGTTAATGTGGATTGCTCGTCCGGTTCTGCGGAGCGTATAGACGCTGAACTGTTCGGATATATAAAGGGAGCATTCCCAGGCGCTATATCGAACAAAGAAGGCAAGCTTGAAGTCGCCGACGGTGGAACATTGTTCCTGGAGAATATATCTGAGATGCCTTCCGGCACACAGTCCAAACTTTTGAAGTTCATGACGGATAAAACTTTTTCTCCGTTAGGGACCAACAAGAATATAGAGTCTGATGTGAGAATGATAGTATCGTCGACCAAGAGCATCGAACAGATGGTGAGTAATGGCAGGTTCAGGAAGGAATTATTCTATGCGCTTAATGTGGTCCCCATCGATATGCCTTCGGTCAGGGACAGGAAAGAGGATGTCCCAACACTTATAAACCATTTTGTGAACGCCCTCAGCGGTAAGAAAGGTAAAAGGATAGAGGGTATAGAGGACGAGGCAATGGGCGCGTTGATAAAATATTCATGGCCTGGTAACGTCGCTGAAATACAGAACGTTATTGAACGCCTGGTGGTATTAAGTACAGGGACCATAAAAGTTTCTGATATACCAGAAGAGTTTTTTGAGGTGGAAGACAAGCAGCCTGTAAGCAGAATAGTTGAAGGCACATCAAACGATCCTTATCCAAAACTTATTATGCCCGAGGATGGAGTGGACCTGAACGGAGTGATACGCGGACTTGAGGACGACCTTATAATGCAGGCACTCACTAAGACCAAGTGGAATAAGAACCAAGCTGCAAAACTTTTGAGACTGAACAGAACCACCCTCGTAGAAAAGCTCAGAAAAAGAGGAGCTATAAACCGCAAAGATTTAGTGCTATAATGACGTATCTATGAGTATAACGGCTAAAGATTATAAAAAGATTTGGGCAGTAGGCGGTGGTAAGGGCGGTGTAGGCAAAACACTTATAGCCGCGAACCTTGGCATTATGCTCGCAAGGGATGCTCAAAAAAAAGTTGTCCTCGTAGATCTTGACCTTGGTGGGGCAAACCTTCACACATGTTTAGGCGTTGATATACCAAAACTTACTCTCAGCGACTTTATGCAGAGGGATGTTGACTCCCTGGAAAGCGTTGTGGTCGAGACACCAATTAAGAACTTGGGCCTTATAAGTGGAGCTCAGGATGTACTTAATATCGCAAATATAAAACACATGCAGAAACAAAGGTTCCTTTCTAAACTTTCGGAATTAGGCGCTGATTACGTCATACTCGACCTTGGGGCTGGAACAAGTTTTAATACACTTGATTTTTTTCTGGCGTCTGAACTCGGGATAATAACGCTTGTCCCCGAGCCTACGTCGATAGAGAATGTTTACCGTTTCATAAAGAGTGCATTTTACAGGAAGTTGAAAATGATCGAATCGTCCATGCATATAAAAAAGATGGTCGACAATATTATGGACCAGCGTGTGCAGAACGGCATAAATACACCGGCAGACCTTTTGGCAAAAATATCCGACGTCGACCCTGTGATAGGAAAGAGGATCAAGGAAGAAATGTCTACATTCGCCCCGGGGCTTATAATCAACATGGTCCGCTCACAGACGGACATAGAGCTGGGCGCTGCGGTGAGTTCTGTTTGCAGGAAATACTTCGGGATAGAGACCGAGCTTTTGGGCTATATTGAATATGATAACTCTGTATGGCAGAGCGTCAGAAAAAAGACCCCACTCTTGATAGAATTCCCGAACTCGAAACTTGTTTCCAACTTTAATAAAATATTTAAACGTCTTGCGGGGCCTGACGTGAATATTACGGAATATTCTTTGTAGAGGAGAGATGCTAAAGTGAAACAGGAAAACGTCAACACCAAGCTCAACTACTACGAAGTATTGGACGTGAAAGAGAACGCGACAAGAAAAGAGATAGTTGATGGTTATCAAAAAGCGAAGGCCGTTTACAGCAAGGACTCGATGGCCCTTTACAGCCTCTATTCCGATGACGATAGTAACAATATGCTCAACTTGATAGAGGAAGCATATCAGGTACTGATAAACCCTCAGAGGAGGGACCTATACAACAAGGAACACAATATAAGTGGGCACAGGTCGGTAGTTAACATATTTTTTGACAAACCCGGCGAGATGAAACGCGCATTCATTGAAACGCCTAATTTCAAGAAAGCAACAAGCGAATACGATAGTGATCATCACGAAATAAATAAACCTGCATTTAGGGCGTATGTGTCTATCTCTAAACAGGAGATGGGTCTGTCGCCCCCTGAGTATAAAGATGACGATAAGATGGACGAGAAGATAAAGACCGAGGAGGTCTTTAAAGGTGATTTTTTCGCTGAGATCAGGAAGTACAAGAACATTCCACTTGGGTATGTTTCAAATAGAACGAAGATAGCGATATATCACATTGAGGCACTCGAGAGGGAGGATTACCCGTCGCTGCCTGTCCGCGTGTATGTGATGGGTTTTGTAAAAGCCTATGCAAAACTTTTAGGTCTTGATGCTGCTAAAGCGTGCAAGGCTTATATGGAGCGCTACGATAAAGTACACGTTTAAAGCAGAGAGGCCTGCAGGGAGGCTGGACCTTCTTCTCGTCGACTATTTTGAGGAGATCGGCGGCATATTTTCAAGGAATTCCATTCAGGACTTTATAAAAAAAGGACATGTCAAGTTGAACGGCAAGGAGGTCAAGCCCTCCAAGTCAGTTCTTGTCGACGACATTATAGATATTGATGTACCTGAAGCGGCCCCTCTTGATATAAAACCACAGGATATTCCCGTGAACGTCGTCTATGAAGACGCACATCTGGTCGTGATAGATAAAGGTGCCGGCATGGTCGTCCACCCTGCGCCTGGGAACAGCGACGGTACGCTGGTCAATGCCATGTTCTATCATTGTAAAGGGAAATTATCTTCCATAGGCGGTGAAACGCGGTCCGGTGTTGTCCACAGGCTAGACAAAGATACAAGCGGTCTTATAGTAATGGCAAAGGATAATACTGCGCACCTTGATCTTGCAAAGCAGTTCTCTGACAAGAGTGCTCGACGCTGTTATATGACCGTTGTATGGGGCGTTCCTCACGATGAGTCCGGCAGATGGGAAACTTTTTTTGGAAGACATAAGACGGACAGGAAAAAATTCACGAGCAAATTATTGTCCGGTAAGAAAGCTATAACGAATTATGAACTTATCTCATCCAATAACGAGATGAGCGTCTTAAAAGTTTTGCTTGATACCGGGCGTACACATCAGATAAGGGTTCACATGCTCGAACACGACCTTCCTGTAGTCGGTGACAGCGTCTATTGCAGAAGGAAAGACAAGACCGGCCTTATTAAAAGACAGGCGCTGCATGCGGTCTCTTTGACCTTTATGCATCCAATATTTAAGATGAGGATGACATTTATGTCCCCGCTCCCTAATGATATAAAAGAACTTATAATGAAGGTGGGTCTGCGATGCTTCTGATAAGTGTGTTATTCTCTTTTACGTCGCTATTTGCCGTTAATGATGCTGAACTCTTAAACCTTCTGGACCATAAACAGGCTTCTCCACGCGCAGTGTTCAACCTGTGCAAGAAAACAAAGTTGAACTGCACATATTATAAAGCAAGGGTCCTTGAGTCTGAGGGTAACGGTGGCAGCGCTATGGATATCTACCTCGACCTTGGTTATTATCTGGACTTCATAAGGCTTAAGACCTACTACGGCGACGATATATCTGAACTTTTGAAAAAATATAAAATAAATGAAAAAGACTCCGCATATTATCTGGGACTTTCTGAATTTGTAAGAGGGAAGTGGAAAGAGGCTATAAAATTATTTTCCAAGGATATTTTGAAAGACCAGGTTAAAGCAAGGTTCTATCTCGGTTATTCTTATCTTATGGTGGGTAATATAGACGGTGCAAAGCATGTCCTTGATTCAAAAAAGAAAGGCCTTGATCCTTTTGATGAACTTGAATTCGAAAAACTCCGTGCTCTAATACTTTATGCAGAGAACAAACAGTTTGATGCACAGGACATCCTGATAAACATACTTAAAAAGACCCCGAATGACTTTATCTCGCTGAGATACCTCGCGCACATATATTACCGTAGTGGATGGTTTAATAAAGCTGAAAAAATATACGCGCACCTTTTAAGCAGGGAGTGGCGCGATACGGAGCTTTATTATCTGTTGAATGAACGCTGTGAAATGAGAGTGAGATATCTGATGTTCGATCTTGCCAAAAAAGACGCTGACAGGATAATAAAGGAGTACCCCAAGAGAAAAGACTTTGTTGCAGAGTTTGTGTCGTGGCTTCTCGAAAATGGTAATATCACACTTGCAGAAAATTATGCGAAGAACATGCGGCCAGAGGATGCTTACGAGGAAAGCCTGAAATTATTCTCGCTGGGACTGATATCTGAGTTCAAGCTTAATGATCAAGAGGCCCTGGATGAGATCAAAAAGGCCAACGATTTGTATGCCTCTGATGAGTATAAAAATAAAATAAGGTCAGTGGAAAATAATTTAAAAAAGTTGAACGACGTTCCTGTTCCTGAGTTTAAATGTGACAATTATAATGTTAAAAGAATATCTGACAGCTCTTGGTGGAAAGTTGATTTCAAGAATCCCAGCGGAAAGAATGTGCTGTACTACGTCTACAAAGACCAGGCAAAGTACATGGTAGTGCTACCAATGACTTTTTTGCATTCCAAAAGGGTAGATCTTTCGAGCAAGCCGGCTATGTGGTCTAAATATGTAGAGGATCTCTGGTCGACCAAAGAGATGAAGCTCAAGATAGAACGTAAAGAGGCTATTGTTGACAGCAACAGTATAGATATAATTCCATGGCCGAGTTCTTTCTACATCAAAAGGGTGTCCAGTCATGAATGGAACGTGCTTACAGCGCCTAGAACTGTTGCTCATGAAATAGGGCACTTATTGGGACTGGTCGACGAATATTATGAAACCGATCCGCGTGTTGCGTCTAAAAACAATGGGCGTTACATAGGTTCAAGGACGTCCATAATGAAAAATGCTCAGTCCGGATATCCCGAAAAAAGGCATATACAATTCGTACTATTGCCAATAAAATGTAGTAAGTAAAATTGCTATACTAGGAGGGGGGGGGAATGATCCAGAACATGATGGATAAGTATGACTGTGATGCGATGTTGTTCCTCGACCTCAAGAATGTCAGGTATTTCTCTGGGTTCAGGGGGGATACGGGACTTCTGATCTATACGAAAAAAGAGATGGTGCTTGTGGTCGACCCGAGATTTGAACTTGAGGCAAAGAACACAGTAAAGAAAGCAAGGAAAGTTATATATAGAGGTGAAACGAGCATTTGGGATGTTCCATGGCTTTACGAGGAACTCAAAATAAAAAAGATGGGATTTTTCCCCAGCTCAATGACGGTGGACGTTTATAATAAACTTAAAGGTACTGTCCAGCTTGTTGCTATGGACATGCCTTCGTCGGTGTACAGATGCGTAAAAACAAAAAAGGAAATAGCCTTAATAAAAAAATCTGTGGAGATACAGGAGAAAGCATACAAGGGAGTCTTCCCTAAACTATCCGAGGGAATATCCGAGGCTATTTACGCCGCTGAACTAGATCATTTAATGAGGCTGAACGGTGCGGATGGGCTCGCTTTTCCAAGTATTGTAGCTTTCGGTGATAACTCGGCGGTCATACATGCCATCCCAACCAACAGAAAAATAAAAGGGGATGGTGCACTGATGATAGATTTTGGTGCAACATACGAGGGGTACTGCAGCGACCAGACGGTGACACTATTGTTTGGTAAGATCGATAAGAAATTACTTAAGATCTATGATGATGTTTACACTGCCCAAAAGAGAGCGATAGAGGCCGTAAGGCCAGGTGTAAGTGCAAAGGAATTGTATGAAAAAGGATTTGGATATCTCATTAAAAAAGGATATGGCAAGCTCATACAACACTCGCTAGGTCACTCATTAGGTCTTGAGATCCATGAACCTCCAAAGATAGCCCCTTATACCGATTTTATTTTTGAGGAGGGCATGGTCTTTACGATAGAGCCTGGCCTGTACCTTCCAAGTGTTGGTGGCGTCCGTCTCGAGGACATGATCCTCGTAACATCTAAAGGTTTTGAAGTTTTAACGTCGTTGCCAAAGGAGAAAAAATTTATAATCTGATGGATAACAAACAGGTATACCTTAAAGGGAACGAGTATTTTGCAACATGCAATTATGAGCAGGCGCTTAATAGTTTCCTTTCTATACTTGAGACCAACAGCAGGGATGAGCATCTGCTGCTAAAGATATCGCAGTGCTATCAGGAACTGGAGCACTACGACGACGCAATAGAATTCCTCGAACGGTTGCTTAACATTACCCTTGAGAACAACAACTACAAAAAAGCCATAGCGATATGCAAACGCATACTTTCCATAGACCCTGATGATGCAGAGGTCGTTCTAAAACTTGCGAATATATTTAGGACGCTCAAGCAGTACGGCGAAGCCTGTTACTACTACAAGATAGTTGCTCAGTATTATGAATACTCTGGTTTTATGGACAAGGCTATTGAGGTGCTGCAGATAATAAAGGAGCTCGGGTATGAAGGTGTGGAAGACCTCCTGGAGATCGTAAAAAAGGAATATAAACGCGGAGCGAAGGCCAAGGCCGATAATAATATAGACGCTATAATAAAGGAATTGAAGGACGGTGAGGAGTACACGCTTTTGGACGTTGCCCTTAACCTCGCATTGTCCAACTCACCCAATAATTTTTCTTACGTCGAGGACATGGCTAAATTATATTTTAGGACATCACGCTTGGTCTCGAGCATACATCTTTGTCTGTGGGGCTTGCACTTGAACCCAAGATCATCCTCGATGTTGATCATTTTAATAAAAGACCTTTGGGCAATGGGCAATGATGAACTTGCATATAAAATGGTAGAGTGTGTTATCAACGGAGATTTCGATCTTGACGATAACGACGCTGCCAAGACAAAAGCTGCAAGGATGATCACACTTATGAGGTCCTTTGGCAAGGAAAGGTCGCCGGTTCAGGAGGAGCTTGGAGAAATAGACAAGGAACTGTTGTATCTTGAAAAAGAGGAGTATACATCTGTTGACCACTCCAAGATAGAAAGGGGCCTGATGAAGGATGAGTTAAACGAACAGCTTGACAGCGCCGTAGGTGATAAGACATCAATAATAGATCTAAGAAAGAAAGGCAAATACGCCCCGCACGTTCTGGAAGAACTCAAAGAGGCTGAGATACTGATATCAGAGGGGCTGTATGACAAGGCCGGGCTTAAATTATTTTCACTGCTCGCAGATGAACCTGGCGACAAGGAGATAAAAGGCCTGCTGAGCAGGGTCGTAAAAATGTCGGGTGCGCTTGATTCGTCATACGGACGAAGTATTGCCGCAGAGCTTCATACTGATAAGACACCGGACGAGATGATGACAGACTTGGAGAACTATCTTGATTCGGACGTGGACAGGGAGTCCCTGGGCGTTGATAAAAAAGATGAACAGAGGACAGAAAAACTCGTTGAGGTCTTTAGCGGCAGGCTTAAGGATGTTCTGCTCGCTTCAGACTACAGGACTATATTTGATCTTGGTATAGCGTATATGGAACTAGAGCTTTGGAACGAGGCGTCGCTGTCCTTTGAAAGGGTCGTCGATTACCTGTCTGAATCGAAATCGGATGACGACAGGCTTACATCGGCTAAAATATATTGGGCTTATTCGGTGTCCAGGACCGGTGGCAACATGCAGGCAGAAGAGGCTATACAGTTCATTAACGGTGTATTGAGCGGGAACATTTCTGAAAAGCACAAGCTTGATGCCTTGTATTATCTGGCGCAATGCTATGAATTTATAGGTGACAAGGATAACGCAAAGAAAAAGTACAGGGATATAATGAGCACGAACCCGTCATACAGGGACGTGGGTGTAAGGGCTTCAATACTTGGTAATTAAAGGAGTTGTGGGGCGGTCCATTAACTATGCTTAAACGGGCTTTGATCTTCAGCGTCGTATTTATAGCAGTCTTAATGACCGCTGTGTTCGTGATCATTGATTCCATGGCTGTAAAGGACGTAGCGAAACGTTACATAATAACAAGGGCGAACTATCAGTTTGGCCTTAAGGTGAATGTCAACGACGTAAAAATATCCTACTTCAACCCCGCTGTCAGTGTCACGGACCTCGAACTGGAAAAGCAGGACGGTGATGTCAAGATAAGGCTCAAGGTCCATGAAGCAAAGGTTAACTTTGATTTCTTCAGGCTGATCAGGGGGCAGGTAAGCATATCCGGGTTCAAATTCGTGGCTCCTGATGCAGATGTAGAGGTGGAAAAGCTGCAAAAGGACCCTGGCGGAAAGCCCGTTAATTATTCAGGCATGATCTCCAAGATGATGGAACTTAATATAAACAGATTGGAGATAATAGATGGTAAATTTATAGTTAGGATAAAGAGCAGCGACGGTAATTATGATGAGTTCAATCTGCCTGAAGTTAACCTGAGGTTGAGAAGGGGGCTACTCTCCAATTACACGCTTAAATTGAACTCACAGAGGATGTCTGCGCCTATAAAGTATATCTACAGCGTGGATGTTGATGCCGACCTTAAAAAAGACAGTATTAAGTTCAGCAAGTTGAACATAGGTGTCTACGGTGGCAGTGTGTTCGCTGTTGGGAACGTCGTCTATCTTGATGACCTGCAGAGAACAATGCTCAATATGACCTCGACCATTAACTTCAGTTTGGACCATCTGAAGGATTATTCAGAGGTAATAAATTCCAAGGACCTGTACACGATGAAAGGTTCTGTCTCGGGAAAGCAAAGGGTATCATGGCAGTTGTCCAAAGGGTTCAAGGGGCTCCTCGTCGACGGCAACATTGATATATTAAACTTTAAATGGGAAAAATTAAATGTACCAAAGGTAGAGGTACGCGGCAGATACGATCAAGACCATGTGTCTGTTTCCAGACTCGATGTGTCGGATAGTACCAAAAGTATTAATATCTACGACACGACAATATCAATGAAGCCTCCATACAGCGTCAAGGGTAAAGGTACTGTAAATGACGTAGAGCTTTCAAAATATCTGGAGATGTTCGGTCTTAGTCGGTGCTTGTCCAGGTTCATAGCAGGTGGTCCTTTTACATTTGACGGTGCTGTTGCTCCGGAGATCAAAATATCTGCATTATTTGATTTGAAAATAAGAGACTTCTGGGTGTTGACCAAAAAAGGATTGTCGCTGAACAAACAAAATTCAATACTTGATTTTAAGAACGGACGTGCACACGGATATGTACGTTTTAGCGCCAAGGGCGCTTACTTTGATAACTTCCTGGCGAAGAGCGAGAATAATGACATGTACGTGAACGGATGGGTGAGGGACGATGCAACAATGGACCTCAACGTTAAAGCAGGATCATTCTCCATGGAAACTTATGGCAGGCTAGGAGCGTTACCGGTAAAAGGTACAGGCAGTTTTAGCACAAGGCTGATGCTTGATGCAAAAAGTAACTTCAGCACGGAAGGTCGGCTGCTTTTTAACAATGTTGAGATCCTCGATAAATATGTTTTCGGCACAGTTGATACGAGGGTCAGTTATAATGACGCCAAGGGTATACTCTCTTTCAGCGACACAAAAGGAAAAATGGGGAGTTCAAGTTACATTGGCAACATAGACATAGACCTGTATGCAAAAAATATAACAATAAACGGAAAGGGTGAGCTCAGGAACGCGTACAGCGAGGATGTGTACAAGTTGTTCAAGGCAGAGGATAAACTATTTGGCAACCCGTCCGGTATGGTCTCAGGCTGGGTAAAATTCTCAGGCGTTCCGAGTTGGAACACAATAAGGATGGATTCGAAGCTGAGGGTCAAAGATGTGGAATTTTTCTCCGAGAGATTTGACGAGCTTGTGGCCGATTTTACATGGAGCAGGGGCGACCTGGCCATAAATAATATGTATATGTTAAAAGGGAAGGCGCGTTTTGATTTTACGGGAGCCCGTAGGAACCAAACTTTTAAGGTAGACATGGCGTCCAAGAACCTGGATATTTCCGACGTAGCGATGTTCTCCAGGAAAAACGTCGACGTTAACGGCAATATAGATATTAAGGGACACGCTGACTATCGCCAGAACGATCTGACGGGTGGTATAAAACTTAAACTATTTGATCTGATAATGGGCAGCAAAAAACTGGCCCCTGTGCTTTTGAACCTTGATTTTGGGAAGAACATCGCTATTACGTTCAATATCTTTGACAAGGAAGTGACTGGCGACCTTAGGCGGGAAGGTAAGGACTCTTTCTCGCTGAGGGCGAATTTAAACAAATTCAATGCTCATCCTTTGGGTATGATCTTTGTTAAAGAGCTGGAAGAGTTCCGTACTGAGATAGACGGTGTGTTCGAGACACGGTTCTCGATGGCCAATGGCATAAGTTACGTTAAGATCGATGCGGAGAGATTCTATCTCTACAGCAGCGTAGTTACATTGAAGAATAACGGCAAGGTTTTTGTAGAATATCTGAACGGCAATTATGTCGTGCATCCTTTCTCTTTGATCAACGAATCTGAAAGTAACAAATGTGTTCTCGATATTGCCTCAAAAGGGAAGGACATAACTGCGAAAGGTTGTGTTGGAACAGCTATCCTTAAACTGTTCAAGGGGTTCGTTGCGGGCGCAAGGGGACGAATGGACGTTGATCTTGCGTACGACGGTAAATTAAGAGGCTCTGTTATACCGAGGGAATTCGAGATAGTGACCGCTGAACAAAAACTGGGCATCATTAGTTTTAACGGCAGGATAAATATAAGTGACAGCGTTATGAACATGTCGTCCTTTAGTGCTTCCGTTTCGGGTGGTAATGTCGGGTTTGGGGGCACCATAGACGTTAACAAAATGATAAAACTGAAAAGCTTTTATCCGTCGGCGAAGCTCAAGATGAACATTGATAAGATCTTCTTTGAATATCCTGACGACCTTAAAGGAAGATGGTCGGGGAACATGGATATCAGCGGCGACGGTAGGCCGTACCATGTTGCAGGCAGCCTCTCATTGTTCGATGCGCAGTACAGCAGGGAGTTCGATTTTACGACTATAAATTTCTCGAGGTCGGATAAATTCAACAGGACCTTGACGGCGAAAAAGGAAGAACCTGTGTTCAGTTTCGATATAAAAGCGAGTAGTGGTACGGATATATTTATAAAGAACGATATATTCAGGGGCGACCTGACATTTAACATTAATGTAAAGGGCACGGAAAAAAAGCCCATACTTATAGGTTCCATAGACCTGCTTAGAGGAACGATAACTTATCTCGATAACAATTTTGACCTCACCTCGGGCAGGGTTAAATTCAAGGACGACGACGTAGAACCTATCGTTTATCAATTGGATTCTGAGTCCAGGATAGGAGGGTATCAGGTCTATTTGAGCCTCGTAAGTTATAAGGGTGAACCAAGGTTTAGGCTGAGCTCTGTTCCTACCCTTACGGAGGATAAGGTGTTGGCTCTTCTTGCCACCGGTGATGCACAGACCGATTTTGGTGAGAAACAGGGAGGATATGGTGTTACCACAGGTACTGGAGGCCAGATGGTTACGCAGGGGCTTGGTGTCACAGGTGCGCTAAAAAGTTCGACCGGAGTGGGCGTAAAGCTGAAGCCTCCCAAGAACAAGGACTCTGCAGCGCCGGACGTGGAGGTTCAGAAGGATTTAACTGATGACTTAAAGCTCATTTATGGTAAATCGCTCGATGAGAAGACTAGTGTTAATAAACAGGAAGTTAATGTACAATACGATGTGAATAGAAATGTTCAACTCAAACTGCTTTTGGAAGAGGATAAAAAGGAGCATGTTACTAAAGAGCCTACGAACGCTGGTGTTGACGTTAAGTTTAGGTTTGAGTTTTAGTTTATACGCTGTTCCATCTTCAACGGGGCCGTTCAATATATCGAATATAACTTTTCACGACATAAAAGGTGCTGAACTCGATCAGGCACAGCTTTTTTACAGCGTACTCGGGCTTTCCAAGAACAATACCTACTCAAAAGACGATATTTCGGGCAGGGTAAAGAAACTCGAGGAGATGATCGACTACAAGGTCGTTGACTGGGATTTTAATAAGGGGACGCTCGACGTAGTTGTCTCAGTAAAAAAGATCGTTGATTCAGTGGATATCACGGGAAACAAGGTGCTCCATTCATCGGACATACTGGACGAAGCGGGGTTCAAGATCAAAGGTGCGTATTGCGAGGATGTCTGTGATGCATTTGCACAGAAGGTAAGGAAGCTCTACGCCGACCATGGTTTCTACAAGACCACAGTTGACCTCACTACAGGGCCTTTACCCGAAGATAGGGTCAAGGTCACGGTCAATGTAATTGAAGGTGATCCTGCGAGGATCTCCAGCGTTAATATGGATGTTCAGGGATATGTTAGCAAAAATAAGCTGATGAGCATCCTCGACGTTAAGCCCGGCGAAAGGATAAGTTATTCCAAGGTGCACAAGAACCTTAAAAGGATAAGAGAATATCTTTTTGATTCTAGGTACTATTCGAGTTCCATATATAAGAGCACCATATCGGTTGATAAGGATATGGCGTCAGCGTCTATAGATGTTGGTGTTAGTACAGGGCCAAGGTTCAGTCTGGTGTTCTATGGCAATAATACCATTACGAACGTTCAGACACTAACGACTGCACTCGATATGGCGGAAACAGATGTTGTCTCAAAGGATTATTATCCTGTGCTTGCAAACAGGATTGAGGATTTTTACGTCAACAAAGGCTTTGGTGATGCAAAAGTGACTGTGCATGAGGAGCTTGGGCTTAAGGAAGGCGAGTTGACCCTTGTATTCGTTATTAACGAGGGAGCAAGGAAGTATTTCAGAAATGTTGATTTTGTCGTCAAGGGTGATTCAGATAAGAATGATAAACTAGCGGATTATGTTAAGAGGCATAAGCCTGATCTCTTCGACAACGGTTTTTTCATTAAAAAGGAATTCGACGATATAAAGAATATAATAGAACAATACTTTAATGAAAAGGGGCATTTGAGGTCTAGAATAGTCTCTCTCACATTTAAAGAGAGGCATAAGGGCTTTATTGATATCGTTTATGATATAGACGCTGGACAAGAGACAATAATCCGGAACATAGAGGTTACTGGTAACAAAGCCTTGAAGTCAGACGAGGTATTGTCGGAGCTCAACATAAAGGAAGGGGCTCCGATACGGCTTGATGAGCTTGGGACTAATATAAACAAACTCGCAGAACTTTATCATTCAAAAGGTTATTCGGATTTCAGGATAGATAAAGATAAGCTTGTGACCTACAGCGAGAACTACCGCTTCGCTGATATAAGGGCTGAGATCTATGAGGGCAGGAAATACAAAATAGGACGTGTCTTTATCGAGGGGCTTTCAAAGACCAAGGACAGGGTCGTTACAAGGGAGTTCAAGTTCAAGAGGGATGGGAAAATAGATCCGCGCGAGCTCCAGGAAACGGAAAACAACCTTGCAAGCCTTGGGGTCTTCGGTGGTGTTTCTGTGTCATTACTTCCCGTCGGTGTGGATGGTGAGGATTATAAAGATGTCCTCGTGAAACTACAGGAAAAGAATGCGGGACTCTATGAGGTCGGCTTCGGTTACAGGACGGATACCGGTATAAAGGTCTCGTCGGGGATCAGTTATAATAATCTTGGCGGATGGAATAGGAGGATCTACGCCGACGGTTCTCTTTCCAGAAGGCTGGATAACCAATTCAAGTTCATTGAGTACGACGTGAACACAGGTTATTACGAACCATATCTTTTTAACCTGCCTTTGGATTTCAGGGTTAACATTGAAGCAAGAAAGGATGATCTTCCCGCCTATGGACAGAAAAAGCTGGATCTTGCTTTTTATTTAGAAAAGACATTTGGCAGTCATACACTTATACTCAGGAATGCAGTTGAAAGGGTCAGTATTTTTGATTCGCAAGTTCCCGAGGACAATGGAGCTTATTGGAAATATTCATTGCGCCCGATATACAGGTTCGATACAAGGAATTCTGTTTTTAATCCTACCAGAGGACTTAATTTACTCGTCTACGGTGAATGGGGGCACTCTATAAAGAGCGTACTTATAACGGATTATGTGAAGTTTGAAGAGCGGGCGAGGTTATATGTTCCTATATTTAAGAACTGGACCTTTGTGCCGGCCTTTGATGCAGGTTACATAAAGGGATTGAAAGGCGACTCCATCCTCCTCGACGAACGTTTCAAGCTTGGAGGGAGCGACAACCTGCGCGGCTACAGGGAGAATATAATCAACGACCTTACACCCCAGATCTCTTCACAGAGTTATTACATTTTTACTCTGGAGTTGAGGAGGACATTGTTCTGGAAGTTCGTCGGTAACGTTTTCCACGACATTGGTAGTATGTCTTCTGAGGATCCATCCATCGATGGTCCTTTTGCCTCCATCGGCGGCGGGATAAGCATCAAGTTCCCCGTCGGTGCACTCAGTCTTCAATATGGATACGTATATGACTGGACCAAAAGAATACCTGCCGACAAGGTCGGACGTATTCACTTCTCGATCGGAACGTTTTAAAGCCATGGAACTCTCTGATATAACCATCCCAGATGAACTTATTGCACAGCGTCCAAGTGATGAGCGTGATAAATGCCGGTTGCTTTGCCTCAACAAAACCAGTGGGAAGATGGAACACAGGGTATTTGAAGACGTTGTTAAATTATTCTCCGACGGAGACCTTTTGATATTTAATGACTCGAGGGTGGTTAAGGCAAGGTTTGAAGGGTTTAAGAGCACAGGCGGAAAGATCGAACTTTTTCTGCTTAACCCATCTTTAGGATCGAACCAATGGCACAGCCTAGTTAAGGGTAAGAACATTAAAGAAGGTTCAAAGATGATCCTTGGTAAGGCCGGTGTTATGGCTGAGGTCGTCTCAAAGGAAGATGACGGGACTTTTATAGTAAGTTTTCCTTCCAGCGTTGATGTTAACAGTATGATGGAAAAGAACGGAACGCTTCCCCTTCCGCCTTATATTAAACGCTTGGCTGATGAAAAAGACGATATCATGTATCAGACAGTTTTTGCGGATAAACCTGGTTCTGTTGCTTCACCGACGGCGGCTCTTCACTTCACAAAGCCTCTTATTAAGAAAATAGAGGCTGGAGGCATAAAAACTCGCTTTGTCACCCTGCATGTGAGCTATGGCACTTTTAGCATGGTCCGTGATATAGATTCGCATATTATGCACGAAGAATTCTACAGTGTACCTGCAGAACTTGAAGGTTTGGTAAAGGCCTGCAAAGCTTCTGGTAAAAAGGTATGGGCTGTTGGAACCACTGTGGTCAGGACGCTTGAATCGGCGTTCAACGAGGAACTTGACCTTATTAAACCCGCCGGAGCAACATCCTTGTTCATAAGGCCGGGGTACAGGTTCAAGGTCGTAGACTCAATGATAACCAACTTCCATCATCCGTCGACCAGCCTCATACATCTTGTCGCTGCTTTTGCGGGTACGGGCAATATAGTTAAAGCTTATAAAGAGGCTGTGCCTTTGAAATACAGGATGCTTTCTTATGGCGATGCCATGGCAATTGTGATATAGAAAATACCGGAGGTTACTGATGAGAATAGTTATTATAGGTTCAGGGTATGTTGGCTTAGTCGCTGGAACATGTTTTGCAGAGACAGGGAACGATGTTGTTTGTGTCGATATAGACGATCCAAAGGTGAAAAGGCTTAAAAGCGGGGACCCTGTAATATATGAGCCTGGTTTGGAGACGCTTCTGAAAAAGAATATCTCTTCAGGCAGGTTAAACTTCACAAGCAAGGTAAAAGATGTCGTGACCGACGCTGATGTTATATTCACAGCAGTAGGTACCCCAACAGGTGAGGACGGCTCTGCAGACCTTACATATCTATATAAGGCCATAGAGGATTTTGCTCCGTCGATGAAAGGTTATACTCTGGTAGTTAATAAATGCACTGTCCCTGTTGGCACAGTTGGACAGATGAAAAAGTTGATATCTGAACTCGTACCAAAAGGCGTGACGTTCGATGTTGCCTCGAACCCTGAGTTCCTAAAGGAGGGCGTAGCTGTACAGGACTTTTTGTATCCGGACAGGGTCGTTATAGGTGTTGAGAATGAAAGAGCAGCTAGCATATTAAAACACCTCTATGAGCCTTTTGTCAGGAACGGGAACCCTATCCACGTCATGGACGTAAAGTCGGCTGAGCTTACTAAGTATGCATGCAACAGTTTCCTTGCCGCAAAAATATCTTTTATTAATGACATCGCTGCTCTTTGCGAAGTATTGGGGGCCGATATAAATATGGTCAGGCACGGTATGTCATCTGACACCAGGATAGGGAAGTCATTCCTTTACGCCGGTGTGGGTTATGGAGGCTCTTGTTTTCCTAAGGATGTTAAGGCGCTCGTCAGTATAGCGGACAAAAACAATGTCGACCTTCAGATAGTTAAGGCTGCAGAAAAAGTGAACATGCTGCAGAGGAAAAGATTTCTCCAGAAGATATATGATTATTTTAAAGGCGATGTAAAAGGAAAGGTCTTTGCGGTTTGGGGGCTTGCCTTTAAGCCACAAACGGACGACATGAGAGAAGCTCCGTCCATAACAATCATAAATGAACTTGTTAAGAAGGGCGCTGTTGTCAAAGCTACCGACCCTGTTGCTATAAATAATGCAAAGATCGCTATAGACGCGAATGTTGAATACTCTAATAATTATTTGGAGACGCTGAAAGGTGCGGATGCGTTGGTCGTACTTACTGAATGGAATGAATACCGCAACCACGATATTGAAAAGTTAAAAAAACATTTTGTTGGAAGGGTCGTGTTCGATGGCAGGAACATCTGGAACTCTAAAGAGATAAAAGATGCCGGGTTCGATTATTTCGGCGTAGGGAGAAGCTAGGATGAAAAAGATTCTCGTTACCGGTGGAGCTGGGTTTGTAGGCTCACACCTCTGCGATGCCCTAATAAAAAATAATTATGTGGTCTGTGTTGACAACATGATTACAGGCTCTAAAGAAAACATATCTCACTTAGAAGGGAATAAAAATTTTAGGTTTGTTAATAAGGATATCTGCGATGTTGATCTAATGAAAACATTCTCCGATATAAAGTTCGACGAGATCTACGATATGGCGAGTCCTGCAAGCCCGGTAGATTATGTGGAGTATCCGATAGAGACCCTGCTTACAGGCTCTATGGGAGTAAAGCATCTTTTGGATATTGCGGTCAGGGACAGAGCAAAAATACTGGTCGCATCTACGAGCGAGATCTACGGTGATCCTCTTGAGCATCCACAGAAAGAGGAATATTGGGGCAATGTGAATCCAATAGGTGTAAGGAGCTGTTACGACGAGGCAAAACGTTTTATGGAAGCTTTGACCACGGCATATATGAGGAAGAAAAAGGTCAACATAAGGATAGTAAGGATCTTCAACACATATGGACCGAGGATGCGGCTCGCCGACGGCAGAGTCGTTCCTAATTTTATATCACAGGCTCTTAAGAACGAAGATATAACGGTGTATGGTGATGGTTCGCAGACAAGGTCTTTTTGTTATGTCTCTGACCTCGTGGAAGGATTAGTAAAGCTTATGTCCGTCGAAGTTAATACGCCTGTTAATCTGGGTAACCCACACGAACAGACTATAATTGAATTTGCACAGAACATTATCTCTATTGTTGGTTCAAAAAGCAGGATAAAACACACTCCATTGCCGTTGGACGACCCTCAAAGAAGGAATCCTGATATATCCAAGGCAAAGAAATTATTGGGATGGGAGCCGAAGGTCGATCTTAAGACGGGGATATTGGAAACGGTCACTTACTTTAAGAAGAAGATACATGTATAAAAGAGTTATCTTTATAACGCTGTTCTTTTTTTTCGTCGGCCTTAACTATTTAAGCGCAAATGTATTTTATTTTTCAGAGGCCGGATTTGGTGTCTCCCTTATAAATTCGAACGGACTTAACAAGATAACCGAAGGCTTGAATGCCGGTTACGGGACGTCTTTGAGTAAAATAAGGGACCCGTTGAATTTCAGCGGGGTTATCGGTGTTGGCTTTGGCCGCTCCAAACTTGGTGTTGAAGGTGTGTATGAATTTGCGAGCAAGAGTTCTTATTCTTCCATCTACGATGTGACCGAGGCTCTGGGATATTCGATGGAAACCGTCGGTGCCAAGTACCAGTATGAATTTTTCAGGAGCGACAGATGGAGCATCTTCTCATCATGTTCAGTGGGAATATTGTTCTCAAGCCTTTCTCTGTCCACAGATCCGTATGTTGTAGAGGCTGCCCCCTACACAATGTCGGGCACAGGCTTTTCCATTAGCCCGGCGGTTGACTTTCTTTATAAAGCCACCCGTCGTTTTGGAGTAGTTACGTCGCTGAGCTTTAGGTATGCGGCCACAGGCAGTTTCTCATATAGTGATACTACGAATCGCCACTCCGCTGGTGATAATGTAGTGTTTGCGGACGGCACAGGCTTGACATTAAATGTTTCGGGGTTAAAATTTCTGGTAGGCATAACTTTTAACTGGAGTTAACTATGAAAAAACTATTTCTTATTTTAAGTCTGCTTTTATTGAGCGCTGCCCCTCTTTTTGCAAGGGGATCTGCACAGGCAATATTGGTCGATCCCTATTTTCATCTGGGCTACACAAGTCCAGCGGACGTTAATGACAAAATAACCTTGAACCCTGGCGGTATACAAACGTGGGTTCCGGACGCTGGTCCTATCCACTGGGGCAAGAACTTCGGTGCATTTTTGGGCTATAGGTTCAAACACCGTTTTAATGTTGGACTTTTGTTTGATTATACTTCTATGGGGACTTTTATTTCTCGTGAGGATGCGGCCGGGTTCAATATATATCACCCAAGCAGCGTTACTGAGATCCCCGCGAAGTATTATGAATACAACACAAGCATGAGCGCCTTTGCGATAGGTCCTGCTTTTTATTACACAGTATACGACGGTGGAAAACTTACATTAGATCTTGGACTGGGTATTCTGTACGCTCTGAAGGTCCATTACGCAGAAGATGTTACTTACACCAACAGCGCTCTAATGTCATCCGATCCTGCGTTGAACAGCGCCCCAAATCTTGTCCAGACTACGGGCAACGGAAAAGCTTTTGGTTTCCAGCTCGCACTTTCCACGGCGTATTACTTTACGAACTATTTAGGTGCATCATTTGACTTGGGGTACAGATATCTGAAATGCAACTCACTTACAGACGCTGCTGGCAACCCTGTTTATTTTACTTACAACAACGGTACTAACGATCTGCCTAATCCATTGAATATGACGATCGATTTCTCCGGCTTTTATTTTGGTCTTGGCTTGAGGGTTGAGTTTGATTTTGGCGGTTCTGGTGCTCCTGCCCCTGAAAAGGCTACTGCTGCGGATAACAGTTGGAAAGAGAACAAGGCTGTTACTCCTGCAGAGCTCAATACATCGTGGGAGGAAGCAGCTGTTCCAGCCGAACCAGCGCCTTCTATTGATGAACTTAGGACGTTGAAGAAACAGGTTCAAAGGAAATATAACGAGGTTAAGACAAGCGGCGCTCCTGGTGCATCCAAAAAGGCCGAGCGTTACAGGAAACTTTACGACATAAACACCAAAGTAGAGAAAGACTGGGACAAGCTCAGTCCTGCAGCGAAGAGGGATAAAATCGAGAAGATAAAACTGATATTATCTAAATAATGTGTATTACGTTATAGATGATCATGCCAAAAAGATAAAAGCTCTTCTTCTGGAGAGGGAAAAAGGTTACCTCTGCCCTTTTGCAAAACTCTCTTCAGCGTCTAGCGGCAATGATTTCAGGCTCTCTTTCCAGAGGGACAGGGACAGAATAATCCACTCCAAGGCGTTCAGGCGGTTGAAGGGCAAGACACAGGTCTTTTTGTCACCTATAGGCGACCATTATAGAACAAGATTGACGCATACACTGGAGGTTTCACAGATATCACGAACCGTCGCAAGGGCGCTGAACCTTAATGAGGACCTTACAGAGGCTGTAGCTTTGGGACATGATCTTGGGCATGCGCCATTTGGCCACTTTGGCGAGAGGGCGCTTAACGATATCGTCCCTGGAGGCTTCCACCATGCAAAACAGAGTGAACGCATAGCAAAAAAAATGAACCTTACTCCCGAAGTTTGTGAGGGCATAGCTAAACACTCCAAGGGTAAGGGGCCTATCTTGGATGACAACATGTCTCGTTATTGCTCGACGCTGGAAGGGCAGATAGTGAGGGTGGCGGATATCATCGCTTATGTTAACCACGATCTTGACGACGCTGTAAGGGCTGGACTGATATCCAGGGATGACCTTCCGGCAAACATAACGTCGTTTATAGGTAAAACACCAAAAGAAAATATGACTATAATGGTCTCGGACGTGATAATCTCAACTTTTGAAGAGATCAAAAAGAACTACGACGGTGTGAACAAAAGGATATACATGACCGGCGAGATAATATCCGCTATTGATTCTTTGAGGGCCTATTTATTTGAGCATGTATATGAAGAGAAAAAGGTCATCGCTGATTTCAATAAGGTCTTTGACGTGTGCTCTTTCCTGTTCAAATATTTTGTGAATAACCCGGACAAGCTTCTTAAGGAGATCGATAAAAAAGAACTGTACGATAGTGTTGAAAAGGTGGCCAGCGACTACATATCCGGCATGACGGATAATTACGCCCTTAATTTTTATAAGACTTTAATGATTTAATGTGTTAATATATCGACCATGCACAGCTTATTTGACAGGCCAGCGCCATTTTTTATCATGCTCATAGCAGTGAACATTCTGCTCGTGGTCACGATAAGGCTCTTGTTCAGATTGCTGTAGTCTCGCCCAAAAAAGCCCGCAACTTCATGTTCTAAGCCCTTATGAGCAGGAGATGCTTTAGTTTGACTTTTATTAAGTTGCTTATTATTATTCCTTTCGTTCCAGTAAAGACATTTAAATGGAGGTGCATTGTGAGAGTAGTTTTTTTGAGTATTTTGTCCGCTATGTTGATCATGTCATGCAGCATCAAGGAGAAAGGTAGCCCAAAGGAAGTTCTTGCCGTAGTTAATGGTGAGAAGGTCACGCTTGGGAATCTTCAGGAAAAGTATCCTGATCTTGAGAAACAACTCCTTAAACTCGAGGAGAATTCTTTCAGATACAAAGAGATGTACCTGAACGACATGATAGATAACAAACTTATTGAGATCGAAGCTAAAAAGATGAACAAACAACCTGCTGATCTTATTGCGCAGGAAGTAACAAGCAAGATCAAGCCTGTTACAGAAGAAGAGATCACTGCATTTGGAAAGGAAAGAGGGATCACCAAGGAACAGATGAGCAAGTTCAAGGACAGAATAAAAATGTACCTCGCTGGACAGAGAGAATCTGATGCGAGAAAGACATTTGCTGATAGCCTTAAGAAGAAATATAACGTAGCCCTGAAGATGAAAAAGCCAAAAGGCAAAAAGGTCAAAGTTGAAGTTAGCGACGACGATGCATCAAAAGGACCAAAGAACGCAAAGGTTACCGTGGTTGAATTCTCTGACTTCCAGTGCCCATTCTGCAAACGCGCAAGCACCAATGGAGCTCAGATAGTAAAGGATTACGGCAACAAGGTGAGATATGTGTTCAGGCACTTCCCTCTCAGCTTCCATGAGAATGCACACAGGGCCGCAGAGGCTGCTGTATGCGCAAAGGATCAGGGCAAGTTCTTTGAAATGCACGATAAACTTTTTGAGAATAATACTGCACTTACAGAAGTTGACCTTAAGAAATATGCAGTTGAATTAGGCTTAGATGCAAAGAAATTTGACGACTGCCTGACCACTGGGAAAAGCAAGACAAAGGTTGACAAGGACCTTGCTGATGGGCAGAAATATGGAATGTCCGGCGCACCGACGTATTTTGTTAACGGTTATATGGTCGTAGGAGCAGTTCCATACGAAGAGATAAAGAAAGCTGTAGACGAGGCTATGAACGACTAAAGACAACGAGTCTTCGTTTGTCTAGTGCGCTTATAGAGTAGTGAATATCTTTTTCGAGAGAGAATATAGGGGAGGCTGATTTAGCCTCCCTTATTTCTTCTGAGCAGTTGGGGCCTTTCATAAAAATAATTTTCCCGCCGGTGTTAACAATATTTTCAACTCTTAATA
>Ga0247841_10002617_pt1 | contig 35461 bp, 29 predicted proteins | sample LaCruzMarch2015__2_FD_192410 | JGI IMG/M metagenome (GOLD analysis project Ga0247841, IMG submission 192410) | Freshwater microbial communities from meromictic Lake La Cruz, Castile-La Mancha, Spain - LaCruzMarch2015_18m | ecosystem: Environmental > Aquatic > Freshwater > Lake | place: Spain... | reverse complement strand
CGTCCATCGGATGCCTCCCTTTTTGAACTTTGAGCGGTTCAGAAAGGGGAGGCTCTGATATACTCCCGGAAATGTCAAACTTTTGGAGTCCCCCGGCAGAGCCGGGGGTTTACTCATTATTATTATTTCGTCGATGACGATCTTCTTCCAGACTCGCCCCAATTGCATTTTAGATTCGTCTTCTGAGACGCCCTCTCGTCCTGAGTAGACGCCTATGAAGCCTGTGAAAAACCTTTCTACCCTGCAATCGGCGTGCAGAATTGTGACAGGCCTTCTGTCTTTGAAGATCGTAGGCGATCCGGACATCTCTTGACGAGAGGCCGCATCTACGAATAAGTATGGTTTTCTGTCCATATCAATGTCAGGTTCGCTGGCTACGCTCCCTCGTTTCCAAATTGGAAAACCTCCCCATTCCAATCCAAATGGGTAACCAAGAATGAATACTTCCTGCCCGACTTCAACCTTGTAATCCTTAGTCATGGGGATGTCATTGATGGGGAGATCTTCTGCTTCTGGAGGCAACCGAATCTCCAGAGCTACCACATCGACTTCTCGTTGAAATATAGGGTGTTCGAACCACTTCGGGCGGCTGTCAGAGCCAAGCAACTCTATTTCTAACCAAATAGCCTCTCCCAAATTCTCTTTTGCCCAGAACCTGACTCTCAGCTTGTCGGGAACTAATCCGCTAGGGTCAAGTGGCACGTCTTTAATAGGACGCCAACCAGTAACAACATGCCAATTTGTTACAAAATAGGATCGCCCATCCATCTCATAAGTGAATCCAGTCGCTGTCCTCAGGGCGGAATTGTTTGCTCGGATTTCAACAAACGTGGAACTGACTGAAAATTCATCGACAAAGATCGTCTGCTCGTCTTCCATAGTGGACTATCTTTTCCCATGTCGAAACGATAATTTAAGAGTGAAAAAAACAAATCATGAGAAAAATCATACTTGAATTGGTTACCTTTTCACTGGTTTTGATTACTTTAATTGGCTATGGACGCGCTGAGTCAAACAACGGCTGGCCCGTATCAAATATCGCAACCAGAAGATCTACGACAAATTTAAGGATATTTATCTTGAATTCGTAAACTCGCTCCGCCAATATGGTGACTGAATTGAAGAATTAACGACGCAGGTGAGGTAGGGCTGGTAGGAGATAGCTTTGTTTGGAGTTGGAAATGCTGTGACCAAAAGGTTCATTTCTTATGCCCTGATTTTCGTACCATTCCTGCAGGAAAAACATGTCATACAGAAACACATAATCACTGGTCAGGCTGATGAATAATCAAATCATTCCCTGGAAGTGCCATAGCTGTGGAAGAGAGTTCGATACATCATGGGGTGGTATCTGCAAAAAGTGCGGACGGCCGACATGTAGTATTTGCTTCGGTATCGGAACCCTTCGGCGAATTGCACAATTAAAACTGCCAGAGTCACTGATTTGCCGGTCCTGTGCAAAAGCAGAAAAGGATAAGACTTCCTTCTCAAAATAGATTTTAGCATAACATGTACGGGGATGAAGCAAATTCCTACTTGGCCCGTTCGCTCGAGGCAGCAGTAGAAGAGTATGCAAGGTTGGAAACAATCTATCTGCGAGTGCGAGACATAGAGATTGCAACTGAAGAAGTGGCTTCCTCATTCTTGGTCGAAAATCCGGATTACTTTTTGACACCTGAAATCTATCGAGGAATATGCCGCCAAATGATCAAACACATCGCAAAATGCGTGAATGCCCGAATTGCCAGCTAATCCACCCTTGACCGTCAACTTGAGGCCTTATTCCCCCAGCCTCAGTATACAGCCACGCCACAATAACTTCCTTGCTCACCCTCGTAGTCATATTCACCTCCTGTGCTGTCGCTTACTTCTTGACTCCACCTATGGGCCGCCGCTACTCTACCACCTTGAAAAATCTTCATACTCTGGCGAGGCCTACGATGGTAATTCTCTTGACAGGAGTTTCGTGTGTCGGCAAGAGCAGCATTGCCAAGAAACTAGCCGAGGATATTGGTTATATTTTCTTCGACCTGGACGTTGAGATAGAGAAATATTATGGAAACACGATTTCCCGTCTCAAAGCGGAGATCATCACCGAGTACTCCTGGAGGTTGATGGGCGTACCGGTGTTGAAAAATATCTTGGTCGAGAACAAGCCAAAAGACATCGTCGTGGCCCTGCCACCCAGCGGATTACAGGACGCATACCTTCAGGTAATTAAGAAGTCCACCTCTCTTGTGATCGTCCTCGCTGATACGCCTACGAACATTCTCAACCGGGTCACATACTACGACGAAGACTCAAAACCAATAGCCAAAGTGCTCAACGATCAGCAGAAGAAATTTGTCCTGTCCGAAATAAAGAAGGATATAACCTACTACAAGAGGTCCTACAGCAGGGCTCACTTCCAGTTCGACATTAGTGGCCTGGACGTTGCCCAGGCTGCTGACAAGCTCAAAGAACTTCTCGGATTGGAGCCGCCTCTGGAAAATTCCGAGCCACGCGCACTCAGCATTGTACCAAAAGGTTTTTTGAAGCCGAAACTCGTCTATGCCAATCGAAGGGGCAAAGAGTACTACCTGCATGTGGGGAAAACAAAGAAAGGCAATCAGCGCTATTACTTCTCCATGAAGAATACTGGAGAGCTTGCCACTGAGGTCCCGGAAGGTTACGAGATCTACGAAGACCCAAATGCTAAGGTATATCTCACAAGGATTCAACCCAGACTGATACTGGACGAGGAGATAGAGATCGTTAAGAAGGCGCTCAGGAAGCGCGGTAGGCCTAACGACTACAAAGTGGACGTCCGGGGAAACGTCATTACCATCTTTGAGTCCAATCAAAGATCACAACCATCCGGTACCCTTGTTCCGTTCTTCAGTATCGCCTCCATGCAGGACTTCTACGACCGGTATGCGACCTATCAAGCTGTTCTTAGATTCACCCTCGCGGCCAAGGAACAACGGCTCTTTACAGCAGAAAGGTTCTGTTTCAAAGGCAGAATAGATGATTGGATACCTCTTCTATGCAGCGGAGAGGATACATTACAAACCCTGGTAACAAGATACGTGAAGCACTTGGGAGAAGACTCGTTTTATGAGTTGATGTAGGAGGTTACAATATCCCCCAGCAGTGTCATTTCACGAACAGGATCAGATTTGGGAAAATGTTATCTGCCCGAGTTTTTGCGGAGTCCGTGATGACTTTTTATAAAGAGCCAGCACATTATGAGAAGACAATCCTCTCGGATTTGCAGGGTGCTTGGGGCAATCTGCGGCAAGCAGTAGTGGAGAATCATCCCTTTTCAGAATCTGACCGGCTATTGTTTCACATAGATGAAGCTATGAGCTGGGAAAGCGTACGGAATCTCAATCAAATGCGGAGCACTCTGCTTCTCATCCAAAATATCTCCAGTATGAATCCGGTTCCGGAAGAGGTGATTGAGTACGTAGAAGACATTCTTGGCATTATGAGCGAGATAATGAACGGGGAGGCCACGCGATCCTAGCTTTATAGCAATAGTTCCAGAAGATTACAGATGGTGTGTACGATCCGACTCATCCCGTCACTCCTTTTCATGCTTCAGCACGATTGCCCGCTTGGTGACTCCTGTTGTAATCCAGTTTTCGGTGGACAAGTGTATCGGTTCGAGGATCATCTGTCTCGTTTCGGTCGCGTGTGAAATTGCGGGCACACTGGTCAGCGTTTCGAGAATACGTTCCGGCTCTGGTAGGTTCTTGTAGGAACCTGGATAGATTACCAGCTCGAGCCGATCTACGTCATGCGCTCTGGTCAGACATGCAACGTAGTTGACAATTACGGGAAGTGTGAAAAGGGCTTCGTCAAAATCGGTTATACCCAGCCAATCGCCGGAGCGAAGCTGGACCATTTCATTGACTTTTCCCCGCACCTTTTCCAGTTGTTTCAACACTGTACCGCACGGGCACGGTCCAGGAAGAAATTTGGACAGATCACCGGTTCGGTATCGGACCAGCGGCATGGCAGTGCGAGACAGGGTAGTGAAAACGATCTCACCTGGTTGTCCGTCAGGAAGGGGTAGGCCCGAAATCGGATCAACAATCTCAAACAATAGGTCCGCTTCACGCAAGTGGTAGCCGGCAAACGCCTCACATTCGACGCCTCCCCCAAATCCCATTTCCGTGGTTCCGTAGTGGCCAAAAACCTTGCACTGCCAGACTCTTCGAAGCTCCTTCACGAGTGACGACGGCACATAGTCTGCGCTGAGTAAGACGGTCTTAATTCGGCCGGAAGGTATTTCATCGGCCTTTTCGTGCCTAGCCAGAGCGAGTACCTGGGTGGGAATGCCGACAAGGCAGTCTATTTTCCAGTCCAAGATGTTGCGAATGGTAAGGGCAGGGTCCTGAACAATACCGTGGACTACTCCTTGGACTCCAGCACGGCAAAGGGCCTTGGCCAGAAGATCCCCCACACTGCCGGGTCTGTCGCCCGGCATAAGGATGAGGACTTTCTGCCCTGGCTGCACAAAGGTCGTCATCCCGTGGTGAAAGAAGTCAATTGTAAGTTCCAGGTCATTTCCGGAAAAATAGATTCGTCTCGGTGACTCGGCTGTTCCCGGGAACTGCAAGGTGACAACGCGTTCAACCTCACTTTGAGACACACAGAGGAACTGCGGCCCTTTGTGCTGCAGGTCCGCAACCGTTGTCATCGGCAATACGGAGATGTCATTCACATGTTGTAAGTCGTTGCTGGACATCCCCCGAAGCTGTTCCCGATAATACGGGCTTTTATCGAGCACATAATCAATTACCGTCTTGAGCTTTTCCAGTTGATATCGGAGAATGCCTTCCCGGGTCAATTCGCGTCCAGGTAGGCCGAGAATTTTCCTCGATATCCAACTTTCCAGCGGCGTTTTCCGCATGTGCAGCTAATTCCTTCTATAGAGCGAACGACCCGCGATGCTGGTCAGATTGTAGGCGCAAAAGGGAACAACCGTGCCGTCCTCTGTTACCACGTGGATGCAGCAGTCCCTCAGGCGATCCAGGTCCAGGTTCCAAGCGTCTTGAAACGCCATCGCCGATATGGACAGCCTGTGGGTGCGAGCCCTTTCCAGGAGCACGCCCCATTGTCCCATGGAGATGTGGTCGTGTGCAGACCCACAAAGAAGAGTATTGCTCGCGGACCACTGTTCAGCCACACATTGTCGAGTTCGTGCCGCCCCCGCTTCGGCCTTTTCGCTCTTGCAGGAACATCGTTCCTCACGACAATTCGTCAGAGCTTTCACTTGCCCGTCGGGCATGACCACAAAGCTCCCGTGAAACGAGCAAAGGGCATTCTCGCATCCTGGTGGTGCAAAGTTTTCAACCCTGATCAGGCCTCTCGAGTGACTCTCGATCGCTCGCATTACCTCGGGCAACGTCAAACGTTCTTCTTCATCAGGCATCCCTGGATATCTTCCCACGTAGGTCACGGGCTGGAAATGAACACCCCGGACTGTTGGGAGATTCTCCAAGGCAAAGGATATGATCTCCCCCACATTCTGAACATTCACGCCTGAGACAAGAGTGGGAACGAGCACAACTCCAAGCTCCATTTGCCGACAATTATCGATGGACTGAACTTTGCTGTCCAAGAAATTCCCGCCCCTAAGGACTCTATGAATCTCATTCTCGGTGCCGTCGAATTGCAGGAACACCGACGAGAGTCCGGCTTCTTTGAGGCGCTCCAGATATTCGGGATCTGATGCAAGCCGCAGTCCATTGGTGTTGAGCTGGATGAACTCAAACCCCATTGACCGTCCCAAGGCCACGATTTCAGGGAGGTCGTCGCGAAGAGTCGGTTCACCGCCGGAAAGCTGAACATTGCACACGTAACCGTTTTCCAGGAGGGTTTCATACCATGCCCTGATCTCCGTCAAATCAGGATCTAGCTGCCTGGTACCTCCGGAATCGGCGAAGCAAAATGCGCATCTCAGGTTGCATCTCGTGGTGACCTCCAACAGGGCGGTGCATGTCTGTTGCCGGTGATCCGAGCAGAGACCGCAGTCAAAAGGGCATCCGCTTGCGACTTCGGTCTTTGGGCATGGCGATTGAAAGGGTATTTTGGGTCGGGACCACGCCTCATACGGCGGATCTCCCCGCCATAGCAGCGTCAGGAACTCACCGTGTTGTGCGCAAGCTTTTCGCATGAAGACACTGTCCCCACGCCTAATCACCGACGCGGGCAGTCTGGCGAAGCACACGGGGCAAACGCTCTCAGTCTCAGAAATGATGATCTCGTCCGGGTGGTCCATTACCTGCGCTCTGAGAGATCGAACCCGTTTTTCAGAAGCAACGATTTGGCTTTTTGGTAAGTCCGTGTAACGATCCCGGGGCATCGGACCGACTGATTCGTCGGATCTTCAGAAAGAATCTCACGACAGTGAATACCGCCGTAGCATTCGGAGAACTCCTGGGTGAACCATTCTACGAGTTCGTTTATCATGAGATTGAGCTTTGGGTGCTCTTCTTCGTCCGGAGTTCCTCGACCAGCGTAGAGAGCGATCAAGCATGCCCCTCCGCTCAATGCGCCACAGGCGTCACCGGAGAACCCGATTCCTCCGGCAAGACCGGCCATCGCTCGGATGAGATCAGGATGGGATTTCCCTTGCGATTCGAGCCCCAGAAAAAGCAGTATCTGGCTGCAATGGAAACCCTGTCCTGCCAGTTCCAGCATCCGGAGCAGTTCGCCCATACTGCTTACTTCCTCAGGAGGACTCATTTTTCTCCCCTCGTTCCATCGGTTGCAGTGACACTACCAGCCTTGGAGCCCACATACAGGTAATAGCCCGGTCTAGCCTCTCGAATGGCGCAGCGGATCCATCCGAGATCGGCGGAACTCGCTCCAGTTTCGGTCCAAAATCGATCGAGAGATCCGTACGACCAGACTATCTGAGCAGCGAAGTCCCTGAGCGTCTCGGAATGATCCTCAAAGCACCAAAGTTCGAAACCAACGACAGAGCATTCATGGATGAATTCATTTTTTTTGAAAGCGCCTTTCAGACAGGACTGCAAAGACAGTTTTCTCAATGCACCTATAGCTTCCGGATTTCGAGCGTAAAGATCGGTCACGATGAGCCTGCCGAGCGGCTTCAGGACCCGATGGCATTCTTTGAGGACCCGTTCGCGGTCTCGCACGAGTGAAAGCGTACACTCCAGGAGCACGCCGTCAAAAGATGCATCGGAAAAGGGCAACGCTCCCGCGTCACCCCTGATAAGAGGAAGGGCCGCATCCCTGAGCTTGCCCTGAGCCACCAGCATGGAGGATGAATCGATTCCCACAGCCTGGATCACATGCTCATACAGGAGGTACTCTACAGTCGTGCCCATTCCGCATCCGACATCGAGTATCCGGGAACCCGCAGGCAGTTTTGAGCTTGCCAGCGCTTGTTGAGTCAGATCAAGGCCGCCCGGCCGAATGCCAGTAGCGGTGAAAGGGGCATTCGAGATTTGCTCAAACATCTTGCAGGAGCGTGCGCGTATCATTTCTTAACTTCACTTGTCTTCGAGAAGCTGTTCAATCTGGGCCATCTTGCCGAGAGCAAGTTGCTCGGGAATAAAAACGATTCCGCAACGCGGACATCGCGGCAACTCCACCGGGTACTTGCTTCCTCTGTACGCCACCTCCACAGTTCCCGTTTCCAGTGCTTCGCCGCATTTACCGCAGGTCCAGTCCGATGCTTCGCGTATGTCCACCCGATGGCTCACGCTCTCAACTCCTCCAGGATTTCCATCCGATGGCTGTAGGCGTTGTGAATGGTGAAGCCGTCCTCGTCGACGGAGTACTCCACCCAGTAGGTTACCGTTCCGGGTCGGTAATGAGCCAGAAAGTGGCCGGTTTTCTTTTGCACGAGCTTGGCTCCGGTGCTTTCGGCCCACTGGATCACTTGCTCCACGTCCTCGACCAGGATCATCCTTTGAGCCATCAACTCTCGAACCCCGTCCGAAATGCGCAACGTAATGGGTTGGTAGTCCTTGTGTTCCACGCCTTTCTCACTCCAAAGCTCTCCGAGGAAAAAATTCCTCAATCGAACACGGTTCTCACGCCTCTGAGAATAGTCTGGGGCTCTCTTGGCCGTCTCGCGGGTTGTAGTCTCACCGAAGATCAGGTCAAGCAGATGCCGGGTCGGCTTTCCTTCGGATCGGAAATGATCGCAACACACCGCGCAATATACCAGCAGGTCCATGGTTGTCTCGTTGATGCGCCTCTCGACAACCTTATCAGCCAGTTCGCGATTGGCGAAATACATGAGCCCGCCAAAACCACAACACTCGGTCTTGTCGCGACTGAAAGGCAGCTCGCTAATTTCCATGCCCAGGGTCCTGACAATGTTTCTCACGCTCTCTTGGATGCGGGCCTCATGCCTGGTCGTACATGGGTCATGGATAGCCAGCACGCTTTGCCCGAGGACAGGGTCTGTCTGAGGCAATCCCCATTGGTCGAAGATCTCCCACAGCGAAACCAACCGAGCTTCGGGAAGGTGAGCTTTGAAGACCGCATAGCAAGAGGAGCAGGCCGGGATGAGTTGCGGGCTGCCCATCTCCATCCATTTGGCCCGGAATGCGTCTAAGACCTGGGAGAAGGTCTCCGCTCGTCCAGCCCAGTCAGCGGGCGCCCCGCAACAGCGCAGCATGAGTCCCACGCCTCCCTGAAGCCGGTCTCTTAGGTATGCGTAGGCCTTTTTCACGTGGTCAGGGAAAGATCCGGAGAGCTGGCACCCTGGAAAGAAGAGATAGGCGCTTGACGTGACGCCTGGCTGGTGTCGCGCAAGGGCGGCCTTATCGGTATTGCTGAATTCCATATCCTTCAGGGCGAATTCGTGAGCGGAGGGCGGCATTTTGCCCTGATCGACCATGATGCTGCGGGCTGCCTTGCAGACCTCTCCCATATGAAGGCTCTCTGGACACACCTCCCTGCACAGTCCGCACAGGCTGCACGAATTGATCAACTTATTCCCGTGGCGCTGTCCCATGACAATGGAGAGGTTATTGTAGATCTGTCGGATATATTTCTTCGGATAGCCCTTATAGTGTGCGAGGTATTCGCACACCTTCACACATTCCATGCACTCGCACCGGAGGCATCGAGCAGCCTCCTCTCGTGCTTCATCCGGGGAGTAGCCCCGAGCCGGATCAGACATGGGGACCCGCAGCACATTCCCAATTCCCTCCGTGCTGGTGAACAGCCGCGTCTCGTAGGCCCCTTCATTCTCACGGGACGCGGTAAGAGAAACCTTCTGCAGAAATCTGTCGATGGAAATCGCGGCCCGGCGACCATGGGAGATGGACGTTATCGGCGAATATTGCTCCAGCCCATATACGGTGCTTCCGCCAGCGAATACGCCATGCACGTTGGTCTCAAAGGTGACTGCCTCAACAACTGCAAGACCCGACTCGCTGATTTCGATACCAAGGCTTTCATTCCGGGCTCTCCCAGTTCCCACATATACAGCGTCATACTCTTGTTGAAGATCCGCTAGAGATCTGCGCACACCAATTTGAGTGCTGAAACGGAGATCAACAGGCAGTTTCTTCAGTACCTCAAAGTCATCCCCTATCACAGAATGGGGCACCACTGACTCGGGGTAATGCCGGAGGTATCCGCCAAGCCTGTCCGCGGCCTCGAACACGGTGACCTGGTATCCTTTCCTAGCCAGATCAAACGCCGCGGTAAGCCCGCTCAATCCTGATCCGATAATCGCTACGCACTGTAGCTTCTTGGGGATTGCAGGCGTGCGAATGTCTTGGGGACGGGCATAGGCGAGCGCGGATCTCTCAAGGGTCCGGATTGCTATAGGCTCCCCTACTTCTCGCCGCTTGCAGACGGGCTCGCAAGGATGATCGCAGATACGGCTTATGATTCCGGCAAAGGGAACGTTTCGGCGCAAAAGTTGAGCAGCCGTTTGAAAATCACCTTCGGCGATGGCAGCGGTAATTGCACGCACGTCAACGTGAACTGGACAGGCAACGGTACACCGAGGAGCCCACTCTTGAATGCAGAGGTTCTCGAGTCTTCTCAGTTCCTGTTGATCCATTGCTTCCTGGAGCCCTAGTCAAAGGCTGTTGATTGTGGAAAAGAGGGGAGCTTCTCACTGAAGTCAGCTCCCCATGTCGCTCTCTTTCTAAGGCTATTTCAGAGCATTGAGCCCATCCAACACCTTTTCGGGAAGCGCCGGAAGGTGGCGTATGCGTACGCCGACCGCGTTGTTGATCGCATTAATCACCGCCACGTGGGAGCTGGTCAATGGAAGCTCCCCAACACCGGCCGCTCCGAATGGACCGTGCTCTCTCGGAGTCTCAACGTAGATGATTTTGAAGTCATCCGGAATGTCTTTGGCGAATGGCAGACCGCAATTGATAAGGCTGGTGTGCTTGCTCAGATCCTCGAAGTCCTCGGACAAGGCCAAGCCGATTCCCTGCGCCACACCGCCGTAAATCTGGCCGTCTACCACGAGCTTATTGTTGATCTTGCCGATGTCGGCCACCACCGTGTATTTGTACACCGTGGTCTTACCCGTCTTGGTGTCGACTGTAACTTCAGCCATGAATGCGCCGTACATGTAAACCGGGAAAGGATTACCCTGCCCGTTCTCGTCACACGGAGTGCACATGGAGGCAGTCCACTTACCCGAATATTTCAGCGGTATGTTGTCAGCTTTCATCTCTTTGTACGTGCGATAGGACCCATCGGATTTGCGCATGGCATTGAGGAGCATTTCGCACCCGTTCTTGATCGCATTGCCAGTCATAACCTGCTGACGGCTCCCGCCGGATGGACCACTGTTGGGAACATTGGCCGTGTCGTTCATCACAAGTTTGATCTGTTCCGGCCTGATTCCCAACGGCCGAAGGGCCTCGTGGCACGTACCCAAGGCACCCATGTCGGCGCCCTGTCCATGATCTTCCCACGAGCTGGCGAGTGTCACGCCGTCCGGAGTGAGTTCCACCCACACCTCGGACGAATCCGGCCCGTCAAGTCCACAGCCATAGATTCCAAGGGAGATGCCGACTCCCTTCTTCTTCTCCTGAGTGGACTCTTTTTTCGCTCTCTCTTTGGCCTGTTCGTATAAGGGCCGAAGTTTGTCGAACAACTCGGGGAAGCTGAACACTTCAGGGGTCTGCCCAGTGGGCGTCGTATCACCTGGCCGGTAAATATTTCTATACCGGAGTTCGAAGGGGTCCACGCCCATCTTTGTGGCCAGTTCATCTAAGAGGCTTTCCGAAGCAAAGAAGCTTTGCGGAGAACCGTATGCCCGGAATGCCGAACCCCATGCGTGATTCGTGGAGACGGTCAATCCCTTGCCGCGAATGTTCGGAATACCGTACCCGGCTCCAATGAACTGGGCTCCTCTTACTGTTAAAAGGTCTCCGAATTCCGAGTATGGACCATGATCCACAATCCAATCACCTTCCATCGCAACAATCTTGCCGTCCTTGTCCGCGCCGTATTTCAGCTTAATGAAGAACGGCGAGCGTTTTCCGGTATAGGTGATGTGTTGGTAGTAGTCGTACTTTAGGGTAACCGGTTTCCCCGTTGCCATGGCGGCAACACCAACCAGCGCTTCCATCGTGGGGCTGAATTTGTAGCCGAACGTGCCTCCTGTGGGATTTTGCACGAGGCGCAGCTTCTCCGGTTCGATGCCGAGCCCAGGACAAATCATCGCGTGATGGAGATAGAGGGCAATACTCTTCGAGTGAATGGTGAGACGACCTTCATCATCGAAATAAGCCAAGCCCACGTCAGGTTCCATGGTTAAATGCGGTTGTCGCTGGAGGTAATACTCTCCTTCCACCACGTATGCCGCTGAATCAATTAAAGGTTTCGTCTCCTGCCCCTTCGCCCGATTCTGCTGGTAGTACACATTGGGTGTTCCGGGATGGATCTCGATGGCGTCGTCGGCCATAGCGGCGGGAGCGCTCATGTACGCGGGAAGCTCTTCCAATGTGACCGTAACCTTCTCAGCGGCAGTTCGGGCATTGGCTTCCGTGTCAGCGCACACGATGGCCAATGCGTCTCCGAACTGGAATACTTTCTCATCGCAAAGAATAGGGCGATCCCAGCCATCTCCCTTATTTGTGGGGAAAGTGATCAAACCGGTGATGCGGTTGCGGCCTTTCACGTCCTTGTGGGTGACCACCTTGACCACTCCCGGCATCTTTTCGGCTTCCGAGGTGTCCATGGAGAGGATCTTCGCATGGGAGACCTTGGCCTGGACCAGCGCAAGCCTCAGTGTCCCCGGAGGCATCTTGCATCCGAGGTCCGCTCCATAATCAATAGTACCTGTTGCTTTGGCTATTGCCGTGGGCCTTGGATAGCTTCCGCCCCAGATGCGTCCGTCTGGAGGCAGCTTGTATGCCAACTCCGCGGCGGTCATCTCCCCGCGAATCACCTTTGCAGCGTCCATGACTGCGTCCACAATGGGCTTGTAACCAGTGCAGCGGCACGCGTTCCGGTTCTTTTGGAACCACTCTCTGACTTCTTCCCGCGATGGATTGTCGTTCTGGTCCAAGAGCGCCTTGGCTGAAACAATGAATCCGGGTGCACAGAAACCGCATTGGGCGGCCCCGTGTACCGTCCAGGCCAACTGGATTGGGTGGAGATTCTCCGGCGAGCCCATTCCTTCGATGGTGATGATTTGCGCCCCATCCGCAACCCTTTTCATCTTGGTCAGGCATGACTTGACCAGCTTACCGTCTATGATCACGTTGCAGGAGCCGCATTGGCCGGTACCGCAGCCGACCTTGGTTCCTGTCAGCCTCAACTGCTCGCGCAGCACGTCGGCTACAGAGGACTCCTGGTCAAAGATGAGCGTCTTCTTAACCCCATTGATTTCCATGACCTTCTTCTGCATTGGGATTACTCCTTTCTGAATGGAATGCTAATTTGCTAAGACGAGCTTGGGGCTGAGGAAAATGTGTTATTTAACAGGTCCGTAGGGGCTACAATGGACCGAGCCATGTTGCTAGCGATTGCGACAGCCTTGAAGATGGCCACAATTCCAGTTGTTTTCTCACTGAAACATGCGGTGTGTCGTTGTTTAGGTCTGGGCCGACATATGTCAAATTTGACCTAAACCGTGTGAGGAGTCAAGTTTTTTTCATAGTAGTGGCTTTTGCAGCACTTCTTTCCGTACCGAGCTTTACCTTTGCAGATAAAGTAGTCCGGGACAGGTATGGAAGCCTAGTGGAAACTTGGCACGATAGTAACGGCTCGACCCAGGTACGAGACCGATATGGGAACTTGAAGGAAACTCGGACCCACCACAAGAACGGAACTGTGGATGTTCGGGATAGCAGTGGTAATCTGATTGGTACTGAGCGGCGTACTGGTCACTAACACATTGTGGTCTGGAATCCCAGGCGAGATATTCTTTTTCGTATAAAAATCTGTAAAAAAGCCTGAGCGCCGTAGGAGCTGAGGTATATTCCCACGTCTCTAACGAAGTTTTTCTCAATAGAAAATCCACCGTGAAGTCTACCACATACATTTTGTGGTCCATCCTTCAATATCAGGGCAGGTTCGTGTTCATAATCGTAAATGAAGCTAAAATATACCTCGACGATGAATGGCCATAATATCTCAGGTGTCACTCGTAGGGAGAGTGATGACTCAAAGGGGTGTTGGTGTGAAGAACCTGCACTCTCACGAGATCCCCTGCCCTGTGTGGCCTCTTGTCCGGCAGCAGTATCATGAGACCGTCAGCCATGATCATGGATCTGAGCGCTCCCGAACTCTGGGGGCCGGCTGTACGTGCCATCATTTTTCCATCTGCCTCGAAAAGTTTACACCTGACCAAGTGAAGGCGATCTGAGGCTATACTGGTGTCTTCCGCCAGAAAGGCTTCAATGATTGGCCTAAAAAGATTCGTATGTCCCATCATCTTGAGTAGTGCGGGTCGTGCAAATTGTTCAAAAGAAATCATAGCGGCTGAGGGATTTCCAGGTAGTCCAAACACCGGCTTATTTCCTATGGTTCCGAAAACCAGAGGCTTGCCGGGCTTCATATTAACCTTCAAGAATTTCACTCTCATGCCTAACTGTGACAACGTATCTTTAACGAGATCGTATTTTCCAACAGATACTCCGCCGGACGTCAGGACCACGTCGGCTCTCAGGCCTTGGGAAATTTTGTTGCGCTGGTCTGTCTCGTCATCGGACGCAATTCCGAGTGACAGGGGAATAGCTCCGCAGTCCATCACCTGAGCAGCGAGGCTGTACGTATTTGAACACACCACTTTGCCCACCGTGAATGGTTCATCCAAGTCAACAAGTTCGTCTCCGGTTGACAGTATTGCTACGAGAGGTCGTTGGTAAACATGAACATAGGCATGGCCCAGTGTTGCCAGCATTCCAACTTCCGGAGGTCTTATCATGTCGCCTTCTGACAGGACCACTTCTCCCGCCATTACGTCTTCGCCCCTCCTGCGGATATGCGCTCCAATCCCTGGATCACGAAAGCAGATGATGTCATCAGCCTCTCGTTGTGTATCCTCGACCATGATCACGGTGTCAGCTCCTTGAGGAATGATACCGCCTGTCATGACGCGAACTGCCTCACCGGCATTGAGCGTGCCCAAGAAAGGACGACCCGCAGGCGCTTCGCCGACCAGTCTGAGTCTGAAGGGTTTGTGGGTTGCTGAATCCGCAAGGTCTGAATGACGACAACAATATCCATCCATTGCAGAGTTGTCGGCCGTAGGGACGTCGCGTATGGCTGCGACATCCTGACCCAAAACTCTTCCCAACGCTTCAAGGATGTGTATTCTCTCCTTTCCAAGTGCCGGTATTTCTTCGAGGACTTCTTGTTGAGCTTCGCGTATGTCTATCATTTCCAACCTCGGTGAATGGTAAAAATTTCAGTTTGAATCTGTGCCTCTTGAATAACTGAACTCGCTCTGTACCGCCGGCTCAGCAAACTACACAACAACGCCGAACAGGTCCGCTCGATGACTGATTTCCCTCACTTGAGAGTCACTTGTTAGAAAGCGTTTTGGTATTAGGCACGTCTACTTCCCGTGGGGTTCGATTCAGTCCAGGGCCTTTCAATACTTCTCGAGATATCGATGTGGTTCTAGACGCAATGCGCAAGATCGTCGGGTAACTACAAAACATAACGGTCTGTATTGAGCTAATCTTGGAGCAATGCACGAAAATAGGGTAAATCCAACCTCTCCCTACCAGAGGCCATCCCTTTTCCTCCACACCCGTCAACTTGAAACAACCGATGTCTCTGACACCAAACCTAACTAACCACCGCCTGAAAACGTGTTCCTATATTGAAGGTTGATCAACGGGCTCCTTGTGAAGCATACCAAACGGGTCACCGCCGGCAGGTAACAGCCTCGAGCAGTGAAAACCAACCGTTGGGATCGGAGCACCAACGACTCACCTCCATCCCTGCGTCGCAAATCATCTTTTCTGCGCCATCCCGCCGGAATTTGCGGCAAATCTCCGTTCGAATAGTCTCCCCGTTCTTCAGCACAACGGAGATTCCTAGGGCTTTAACGTCCACGCAAATGTCCCTCCGCGCTCGGAGGTGCATTTCGACCCGCTCCTGCTTTTTGTTGAAGAATGCAGCATGATCGAAGCTGGCAGGGTTGAAGGTCGCACGCAACCCACGATTGATGACAAGTAATATGTTTTTGTTGAACTCGGCAGTCACGTTTCGGGAATCGTTGTACGCCGCCTCGAGGATTTCGATGGGTTTAACCATGTCCAGTCCGAGGAGAAAGCGATCACCCGGATTGAGCATCGCGGCAACATCTTGCAGAAAAGACAAGGCCTCCCCTTCATCCATGTTCCCGATGGTACTGCCGAAGAACAGAACTAACTTGGGGCGACGCGATTGCAGCCTGTGAAGATCGCGGGCGAAATCGGCAACAATTCCGTTGACCCTCACTTCCGGGTACACGGTTGTCAACTGGGCCGCGGATTCCAGCAAGGTGGTACCGCAGACATCCACCGGAACGTAACGCACATTGGCTCTACGCCACGGGCCCAAGGCATCGAGCAAAATCCGGATTTTCCAGTTAGCGCCGGCGCCCAATTCTACGAGATCGCCCTGTCGGAGCCCGCGCATGATATCCTTGGCATGAGTGGAGAGCAGCCCCAGCTCGGTTCTTGTTGGATAATATTCCGGAAGATTGCATATGACTTCAAAGAGCTTCGATCCACGCGCGTCGTAAAAGTACTTGCTCGGTATATATTTCTGATCGGCCATGAGACCCTTCAGAATATCCTGAGCCATCGTGTTGGTTGCGTCTTCTTCGAACCGGTTTCGGGCAGTGGACGCCGCTAAGGCGGAAGATGCATGCATAACACATACACTCCTTTTCTACGGGTACGACCTTGAAGCCTGCACGCCGCGGTCCGGCACTTCTTCACTGTCCCCGCTGACTAACGACAAGGTACGAAGCGAACGCCCGAGGCGGTTTCACGAATCAGCTCTCCCAACAAGGTAAGCGTACGGTCGATCTCTTCTTCAGTATTGCGCAGGCCCAGCGAAAATCTAAGGGCGCAATGGGCTTCCCCTGCCGACAGTCCCATCGCGAGCAGGGCATGTGATGGTTCCGGCTCGCCGGCTCTGCATGCAGATCCGGAAGAGAGAGCCACACCGAGGTGATCCATGGCGAGAACAACCGACTCGCCCCGCATCCCGGGCAATGTCAGGTTAACGGTGTTCGGGAGTCGTTGCTCAAGCGGCCCGTTGCGTTTGGCGTCCGGAACGATTGTCCTGATTCCCTCTTCCAGCCTGTCCCGCAACGCCCGTATCCGATCCATTTCAGGGAGCCTTTGACTTGCGAGTTCAGCAGCCTTTCCGAGCCCTGCGATACCTGGTACGTTTTCCGTACCCGCGCGCAGTCCATGCTCTTGTTTGCCGCCGTGAACCAGCGGATCCAACGTCACCCCATGACCAATATATAAAGCCCCAACACCTTTGGGCCCGTAAATCTTGTGGCCCGAAAGCGTGAGAAGGTCCACCTCCCACTCACGAACATCGATGGGAATCTTGCCGACCGCCTGCACTGCGTCCGTGTGGAACAGCGCACTGTGCCTATGGGTCACATGCGCAAGTTCGGCTATGGGCTGCAAGGCGCCTGTCTCGTTGTTCGCGGCCATGACACTCACCAATATGGTATCCGGACTCAATGCGGCCTCCAGGTCGCTCGCTGCGACCAACCCTTCCCGGTTCGCGGGGAGCGTGGTGACAAGAAATCCCTGCTCTTCAAGCCACTTGCACGCTACCAATACCGCGGGATGCTCTATGGCGGTTGTGATGATGTGATTGCCAATACTGCGGCGTGCAAACGCGACTCCTTTGATGGCTAGGTTGTCTGATTCCGAACCTCCGCCCGTGAACACGATCCTTCGTGCTGTACAGTTGAGCAATTGAGCTACCTGCCGCCGCGCCGATTCAACGATGAAGCGGGCTTCATTGCCAAATGCATGAATGCTGGAGGGGTTGCCGAAGCATCGCTCGGTGTATTCGGCCACTGTTTTAGTGACTTCCGGATCCAGCGGCGTGGTCGCATTGTGGTCCAGATAGATGCGCCGCTTCGTGAGAGCCATTCGCGATCCATCCAGCGCCGGCATCCGCGACTGAAGTTCCTCGGAACGACCGCCGATCGCTATTGGCGCGGTTTCGTCAATCTTGACCACTTCGCACAGCAGAGCTTTGTATACGGGGAACCCGGAGATGGGATCGTACCGCTGCAGATCGGTCAGATCGTTGACATTACAGTCTTGCCATGCTTGCGGCCCTACTGGACCTCCTCCACCCATGCTGGCGTCAACTACACCCTGCATAATGTTATCGGTCACGAACGCCCTGAACCTGACGTTGCCTCGGGGACTTATTACCTCGACGAGGTCACCGGTGGAAATGTTACGGTCCATGGCGTCCCGGGAATTCATTGTGACCGTCGGTTCAGGCTGCTTCTTCACCAGATCTGGCACACTGTGGAACTGGGAACGAAAATCGGTGGTGACTCGAGATCCGGAACTAAACACCAAGGGAAACCGTTCGGCCAGGTCTGGCCGAGCAATGGGGCCCTCTTTCGGGTCGGTGTACACCGGAAGTTGGTCGTAGCCGTGTTCCTCGAGTATGGTCGAAGCGATCTCAAATTTCCCTGTCGGGGTTTCGAAACCCGGCCGGCCATCGTATCGCAGCCGGCCTTTCTCCCACTTTCGGTACTCCATCATCACAGTTGGAACCCGCGCAAAGCCGCCCGCGGCCCTCACCTGTTCGAGGCTAAACCCCGCGGGCTTTAACGCATGCCTTAAGACCGCTTGCTCACTCTGAGGATATAGATCCCCGTAACCCAGGCGTTTGGCCAATTCGGCAAGAATGAAGAAGCCGTGACGAGCCTCACCTTCAGGCTCGACAACACGTTCCCGGATTCTGAAGAGTGGGCCGTACACCATGTATGATTCGATCTCATAATAAGTTGTCGCTGGCAGTACCAGGTCAGCATACGCAGCGTCGGCAGTGAAAAAACGATCTATGCATACAAGGAAATCAAGGGCTGCCAGAGTCTCACGCCAGATATGTGGTTGAGGCCAGGCAGTGATTATGGAACCGCCCTCGATGATGAGAGATCTGATCGGATAGGGTTTCCCGTGTATCACAGCGTCCGGAAGACAAATGGCATGCGATTCGCCCCGGTATGAGCTGTACACGGGGAAGCGATCGCGACCGAGTGCCTTTTTTGGGTTCGGATTGGCCAGATGCCCCTCACGATTCATGGGGAATTGGTTCTCACGCATGGTAAAACAGCGGCCACCCGGAACATCAAGCTGGCCGGCCAGCGCCCACAGCGTCAACGCGGCCCTAATTGCTTGCACCCCGCTGTCGCTGTATTCCAAACCACTGTACATCACCGGAGAGGCTCCCCTCGCCGAGGCAATGCGTCTGGCTAGACTCCGGATAGCGCCGGCAGGAACGCGAGAGATCTTCTCCACGACCTCGGGGCTAAAGTGCTGACAGTACCTCGCGAAGTCGTCGAAACCACGGGTCCAGTCCCGAACAAAGCGCTCATTATAGAGATCTTCTTCGATGAGAACCTGGCACATGCCTAGCGCAACAGCCCCGTCCGTACCCGGTCTGATGGGAATCCACTCGGCATCGGCGGCAATTGCCGTGCCGGTACGCCGAGGATCAATGACCACAACCTCGGTGCCCCGCTGCCGGGCCTTCATAATGCAAGTGAAGTCCAGAGGCGGGCAGTCGGTCGCAGGATTCGCTCCCCATACGACAATGAGATCAGCGTTCTCCAGATCCGAGAACATATTTATCATCATTCCACCCGCGGTCACGTGAGGAGCGATCATTGCAAAAGATACGTAGCATAGGGCACCCACACCCAGGGTGTTCGGCGATCCAAAGGGGAAGAGGATGCTCGAAGCGGAAGATACCGCTACTCCCTGAGGCTGAAAAACATCGCACTCGGACTGTTCGAAACTTCCTCGCCCCGTGTATATGGCTGCGGCTTCTGGCCCGTACGTTTCCCTAATTAAGCTGAGCCTGGAGACGATGATGTCAAAAGCCTCGTCCCAGGTGATTCGTGTAAACTCATAGCGCCCCTTTGGACCCGTCCTGAGCAACGGATGACGCAGCCGATCTGGTGAATAGACTATTTGGGGCGACTGCCGGCCGAGTTCACAGATCATTCCCAGTTCCGAGTCCTCATCGGGCTGAACCTCGCACATCCTCCCTTCGGAATCATAGGTTACTTTAACCCAGCAGCCAGCCGGGCAGATGCCGCACAAGGCCCGGCGCTGTCGCTTAACCCGAATATTCTCCGTTAATTTGGTCACAAGAATCTCAACAATAATCTCTGTTAGAGCGGCTGATAATGCGTGGTCGACAATTCAGTGTGGTTAGCATCCGTCCCTTCGGCCACAGTTATAGCCATTTTCAAAAGTTTGGCCTAGCTCGCCAGTCATCCGGGGCGTATAAAACAGCGTAATGAGAGACTCCCAAAGGGGACCTCCAATACTCAATAAATGCTCGTACCTCTTCCTTTGTTTCAATGACACCGAAATGGCCTTCGAGGAGAAGATCGGCCTGCAAGTCCAAGAGTCTGGCCAACGAATCCAGGTACTGTTTTTCATCAGAAAGCAATTCAGAGTGGATCGGACCGTGTACATCTTGGCCAAAAAGAATAAGTTGACCGTCAATGGCTGTGGTATACGCAACCGAACCCGGAGAGTGACCTGGGCAGTGAATGGCTGTCACAGTACCGCTCCCGATAGCAAGGGTCGATTCTTGGCCCTGCAATCTGATATCGATGGCGAAAGGTTCGAGGCGTGCTCCATACCAGGCGGCTCCAGTTACACGGTTGTCGCCTGATTCGAGATAAATCGCATCCAACTCATGAGCCACGATTCGGCAGCCAAATTCCCGTCTCACTGCTTCGGCTCCGCCGGTATGATCGAAGTGGCAGTGTGTCAATAGAAGGTAATCGATTTGCGCACGTGGTTCCAGGCATTCATCGATGTTTTTTATTAGTTGCTGGTGATTTCGACCACTTCCGGCATCAATAAGGGCTGCTTTATCGCCGAAGCTTACGAGGTAGACAGCCGCATCCGAGGGATCAGTCAGCTCCATTCCGCCCACTTGCCAGAGATTATTCCTGATTCTTATGCTCACTTCGACCCCTTATTTCCTCGGTACCATTAGGTCATTCGGTATACTGCCGATCATGCATTTAGAGGGCTTTTCAGCTTCATGGCCAGCTCCCAAAACTCTACGCGCGTTCTCAGATCAGCAAGAGTGCCCTTTGAACAACCTTGTTTGCTATTAACACCGACATGGTTGCGGAGACGGGGTTATACAAGACTGAATAAATTCTCGCACCTCGTCCTTTGTCTCGATGACGCCGAAATGGCCTTCGAGGAGAAGATCGGCCTGCAAGTCCAAAAGTCTAGCCAACGAATCCAGGTACTGTTTTTCATCAGAAAGCAATTCAGAGTGGATCGGACCGTGTACATCTTGGCCAAAAAGAATAAGTTGACCGTCAATGTCCGTAGTATACACTAGCGAACCCGGGGAATGACCGGGGCTGTGAATGGCAGTCACTGTACCGCTACCTATGGAAATGGTAGATTCTCGGCCTTGCAATCTAATATCGACGGCGAAGGGTTTGAAGCATGCCCCATGCCGGGCGGCCCCGGTCACACGGTTGTCGCCTGATTCGAGATAAATCGCATCCAACTCATGAGCCACGATTCGGCAGCCATATTCGTCTCTCACGGCCCGGACGCCGCCGGTATGATCGAAGTGACAGTGAGTCAGCAGAAGGTATTCGAGTTGCACATGTGGTTCCAGGCATTCATCGATGTTTTTTGTTAGTTGCTGGTGATTTCGACCACTTCCGGCATCAATAAGGGCTGCTTTGTCGCCGAGGCGTAGGAGGTAGACAGCCGCATCCGAGGGATCGGTCAACTCCATTCCGCCCACTTGCCAGAGATTATTCTTGATTCTTATGCTCACTACGACCCTCATTTGTGCGGTGCAAATTCACTGTTCAGTTTGCGCCTATTTTGCCACACACCAAAGGCCTACCCGGCTTCATGGCTAGCTTCTCCACTGTCCCACAGCCACTTCTTTCGGCCATTTCTTTTAACCCCTTTTTGACGCTGACATCCGGGAAACGGTATCAGTGACATTCTTTAAGCCATACTTGTCGATCATGGATTCCAATCCTATTTCTACCTCCGCCTGTTTCACTTCTTCTTCGTCTACTTCCTCTTCCTTTTCTTCGTAAGTCAGGACATTATTGAGGCACTTCTCAACACACTTCGGCCTCGATAGGGGCGGATCATCTTCGCACATGTCACATTTGAGGGGGAGACCGGAATCGGGTTCCTTGAAAAAGTCCCTTGATGGGCAGGAAGCCCTGCAGAAGGCACAATCGTCGTATTCTTTTCCGTCAATTACGTATTTGTTTCTGCCCATACACTCGGCCGGCGCATACTCACCCGCGAATATCGGAAGCCAGATGTTTTTCAGCCGACGACTGATCACCTGAATGCGAGCCCTTGCCGGGTTAACGCTGCTGTACCTAGGCGTAGCATGGAACGCGGAGCAGACAATCTCACATGCCCGGCAGCCATTGCACTTATCAGCTTCCACCTTGATTGTCTTGACTATCTTCTTTATTTTGGCCATCTTTTAAAATCCCTCTCCTTTCCAAGTCTTCGGCAACATAACCCAGATCCAATTCCAGCAATCTCTCTTTCGTAGGAATGCCTTCAACACTCCATCCTTTGAATTTGTAATATGTAGATAAGAGTTGTTCCTCGAGTTCCGGGAATCTCCTTTTCCAGTGGTCTTCAGGCGGCTTCTCATCGGTCCTCGTCATGCCTCTCCTGTTATTGAAAGCACGGTGCAGGTTCCGACTTCTATTGACTATCTTCTTAAGTCCGGCTTCATCCATATCCATCCCGGTCGCCGCCGAGATAAGTTTCGGGTAATTGTGTATATGATAGGGAGGCTTCAGGCAAAATGAACCCATGCCGGCGCACAATCCCAGGGCGTCATCAATGTTGTGCAGCATTTCCATCCAATCCACAATTTCACTGGACATCTCCGGAGTCGGGAAATACGGTATCGCGTTATCTCCCCTTGGCTCCCAGTCCAAAACGTATTGTTTGAATCTTTCGTCGGGAACCTGGAGCCAGTCCTTCACGAACGCTTCTCTCTGCTCTCTCGTGGGAAAAGCCGCCTGTGGGAAATTCCCTTCAATTTGGGTAATGCTTATCTTCTCGTTGGTAGAATACATAAGGAAATAGATTGGATCCAACATTCCCAGCTTGAGAGGGAGTTGCTCATGTTTTTTTACCGTATTATGATCAAATTTTTCTGCACCCTTGCCGATCTTTCGGGCCGCGAAATAAACGCCGTCAGCCAGAGTATCTCCGATTCCTTCCCGCCGGACCACTCTGTCAAGTAACCAGAAAAACCTCCCCTCCTTATCGGACGGACACCCTTCGAAATCTTTATCAGTAAGAATGCCGGCTTCATAAAGCTCAACGGCGAACGCCAAGATTTGGGGGGTTGAGAATGAGTCCACCCCATACTGCGTGGCACGTTCAAGGATTCTGAAGTTGAAGCGAAGGTCGTCTACATAGGCGGCCATAGCATAAGTGAGTTTTCCGAAGCACTTCATCATGTACTTCTGTCCACCCACACTCTCAGACGAAACCAGTGCGCCGCACTGCTGTGGACAGTTAAAACAGCTTATTAACCGCTTCACCGCATCCAATTGAGTCTTCGTCCAATTCTCTTCATTCGGCTTGCTCCAGAAATCTCTTCTCCTCGTGCGAGCATTACCCCACATGAAGTTTTCAGTGTGCCACTTCTCATCAGTGTGTTTCATTTCCTGCGGTGACCCAATGCCTGACAAAATAGTCATTACGTCCGGAATGGGATTTGTGTTTCGGAAATTTATATATTCCGTCACTTCCGCCATCAGCTCCATGAATTCAGCCCCTCGGGCCAGATGGAGGTCTTTTGTTCCACGAACAGCGACTGCCTTTATATTTTTATCTCCCATCACAGCGCCTCCGCCGAGCCTGCTGGCGCTGGACCTGCTTTGCTCGATGGAAGCCGTGAAGACCCGATTTTCACCTGCCAGTCCAATAGCGGCCACCTGGGCTCTCGGCTCTTTCAGCTCCTCTCTTATAAGATCCTGAGTTTCAAGGGCACCCTTACCTTTCAAATGAGATGCATCACGGATTTCAACCTTGTCATTGTTGATCCATATATAGACCAACTTTGGGGACTTGTTGCGAAAGATCACTTTGTCATAACCAGCATATTTCAATTCCGCGCCAAAGAATCCCCCCATCATTGGGTACGCCAGTAAATCCGACTGGGGGGATACGAAAGTAACAAGGGTACGGTTAGCGCTGTAAGCCGGGGTGCCGTTGAGAAGTCCGGAGCTGATTATCAGTAAATTCCCAGAATCAAATGCTTTCGTCTCAGGGGGAACCCGATCCCAGTGTATCTTGACGTTGGTGCCCAGCCCCCCAAGATGATGTTCCGTTAATCTGGGGTCGGTTTCTACCCGTTCAATGTTTCCTCTCGCTAAATCGATTTCTAAATTATATCCTGTCTCTGCGTACCTCATTTTGCTTACTCCTGACCTTGTATTCTGCTGCTCAAGGCACTTCAAGCGCCTGGCTTAGGATATCTTCAACCTCCATACTCTTTTCTCCAGCGGTAACGGTCGATTGTTTTTCGTTCTGGATCTTCTCAATCCGAACCGCACAGACCTTGAAGTCCGGAGTCTTGGATACGGGGTCCAAAGACGTCCCCAACAGTTGGTTTGGATTGGCCTTTGCGAAGTGAAAATCCATAAAAATGGCGCCTTCAGGAACAATGTCTCCGGGCCGCACCGGAGTGAGGACCTCTCCCCTGCGCGAAACAACCCGCGCCACATCGCCGTCTCCTAATCCAAGCCGTTGTGCGTCGAGATGGTTGATCTGAGCGTGAGGCTCAGGAAACTCCTTGTGGAGCGTCGGACACCTACCTGTCATGGTTCGCGTGTGATAGTGAGCGTACCTACGTCCCGTGGTCAGGAGGTATGGATATTCAGAGTCGGGAAGTTCTTCGGGAGGCCGGTAATTGATCACGTGGAACAATCCTCTGCCTCGTGTAAACTTTCCGCTGTGAAGAAACTGAGTTCCGGGGTGATCCGGTGACAGACAGGGCCATTGGATGCCACCTGCTTCGAGGCGTTTGTGGGTGATCCCCCCGAACATGGGAGACAGGCTGGCCATCTCGTCAAAAATTTCTGAGGACGATTCATAGTTCATGGAAAGACCCAGCCGCGTTCCCAGTTCGGCAATAATCTTCCAATCGGGAATCGTTCCCGGAGGATTTTCCACGGCCTTTCGGACCCGCTGAACCTTTCTCTCTGTGTTGGTAAACGTCCCCTCCTTCTCGGCCCAGCAGGCTCCGGGAAAGACCACGTGGGCTAATTGAGCCGTCTCGGTGAGGAAAATGTCCTGTACGATTAGGAGTTCGGCTGACTTCAGCGCATGAACAACATGATGCGTGTTTGGGTCGCTCAGAGCCGAATTCTCTCCCAGGATGTACAAGCACTTGAGCGACCCATCTATGAGCCTGTCCATCATGTCTGGAATTGTGTAACCGACTTTATTGGAGAGTTTGGCCTGCCATGCTTGCTCGAATTTTCCCCTGACCGTATCGTCAGTCACAATTTGATAGCCTGGATACACGTTGGGCAACGCACCCATGTCACAGGCGCCTTGGACGTTGTTTTGGCCACGCAACGGATTCACACCGGTGGAAGGTCTGCCGATCTGACCGGTTAACATGGCGAGATTAGCCAGGGACTTGACATTATCCACGCCGTGCGAGTGTTCCGTGATGCCCAGGGTGTAGCAAATAGAGGATCGGTCTGCATTGGCGTACATTTCGGCTACGCGCACGATGTCCTGGGGAGGGACTCCGCATATCTCGGAGGCTTTTTCGGGAGAGTGTCCTTGAAGATGCTCCTGGAGTTCGGCAAAGCCTTCTGTCCTTTCGTCGATGAAGGAGCGGTTGTGCCAGCCGTTGGCCACGATAGCGTGCATCATCCCATTTATGAAAGCCACATCCGTGCCAAAGTTGAGCCGGATGTGCATGTCCGCGTGCAACGACAACTGAATCCTGCGCGGGTCCACGACAATCAGTTTGGCGCCATTGAGCTTAGCTCGATACATCCATTTGGAGATCAATGGATGAGCTTCAGTAGTGTTGGAGCCCACCACCAGAAGACAGTTCACGTCCGCGATCTCAGGGATCGAGTTCGTCATTGCTCCACTTCCGAATGCAGCGGCAAGACCTGCCACTGTGGGAGCGTGTCAAAGCCTGGCGCAGTGATCAATGTTGTTGGTCCCGAATCCGGCTCGGCAAAGTTTCTGCAGCAGGTAGTTGTCTTCGTTGGTACAACGGGCGGAAGCAAAAAACCCCAGGCTGTCCCCGCCGTAATGGGCTTTGATTTCCTTGAGGCGAGACACGGTGAAATCAAGCGCCGCATCCCACGAGGCCTCCTCCAACTTTCCATTCTTACGAATTAGGGGGGTGGTCAGCCGCTCGGGACTGTGGACGAATTCGTGGGCATTCCATCCTTTGATGCAGAGGTTACCCTGGTTCATGGGAGCAGTTTTTAGGGGCATGGTTCCGATCAAATGGCCGTTCATGACTTGGAGAAGCATCTGGCAGCCGCAACCGCAATAAGGACAAGTGGTTTGTACGAATCGATAATCCATGTCTTACGTTCTCCAACTCTGACAATTGCTGTTAGGATATTGAAGTCTACTTATGTCTGTCGAGACATAAGCAATGGCGCACACCTTCTTCCGCGGCCAATCTGATAAGCGAATGCACTCCTGTCTTGGTGGGCCGCAAGGTCGAGCGAAGAACACTTCGTGGACGATGAAGAGACCGACCGGCCTCAATCAGTTGCAGCCCCCTGGGCGGAATCAGTCGTCCCGAAGCCGAAAGCCCAACGATAAATTACCCACCGTCACGAAACAGTCTTCGGAACTTTCCATTGGCGTCGCGGTTGCAAACTCGATGGCTTGACTATGAGGGCCTCAAGTCAATCATCGGCGCTGCTCTTTGACCTCTACGAGATCACGAAGAGCCGTCGGCAAACTCTCTTTCATCTCCTTCGTCGGAACCCAGCACGGGATAAACGGAGGCTGTCCACTCTCCTCTAGGATCTTCAGTCCACCGTCAGGGCTCATCATGTATTGAAGAAACGCCACCGCAAGGTCGGGGTTGGGAGCACTCTTAACGATCGTGAGTCCATACGTGCATGAAGACCCTACCCGCGTCATCGTTGTACCCGGTTTGGAGCCTGTTACTTCCACCTTCGCCTGCTTATAAAAATCGTCGAGGCGGTAATCGCCCAGGTTGATTTCGTTGGGAAGCTTTACATATCTGAGCTTGTACTGCACTGCAACGGACAGATATTCCCAGGCGAAATCCATCTTCCCGGCCTGCAGGAGCGACACAAGCTCTTCTGCCTGTAGTCGGAGTTTATCCTTGTGAAGATTATCCAGGAGCCTCTTGTAAAGTCCAGGTTTCTTGTAATAAATCTCCGCGAGTTGAAGCACCATAAGGGCTCGGTATCCGCACGGATCGAGGTTCGGGTCTGAGTGGCCCCACGAAACGCCTTTACGCTCGAGGATCTCGTACCAGTTGTCTGCGTTGACGGTATCGGCAAACTTGCTCTTGTCCGTGTAGCAGAGAACCAACTGGTTCGACGCGAACCGCACATTCCACACAGCGTGTTGGGGAATGAGGGTCTTGTCGATCACTTCATAATCCGCGGATGCCATTATGTCTGAGGGTTTTCCCGATTCGGAAATCATGCGGGCTAGTTTCGTGCTGCCTCCAGCCTCTCTTTGAATATCCACTCCCGGGTTATTGGCCTCATATTCCTTTGCCATCTGAGCCAGGGGCACCATAAGGCTTCCCGCATTGAAAATGATCAGCTTGCCCGTCGGGCCGGCAATGGCAGGAACGGAAAACGCAAGAAGGATCAGTGAAAACAGAGAATAGAAGCGCCAAAGTCCCCAGTGTCTCCAATTCATCGAAATAGCTCCTTTCAATGCCGCATACAGAGTGAGTAAATCCAGGGGACAAACGCCTTTAAAGACCCTGCCATTGCAGGGAAATAAATCTCTACAGCATGATGAGGTTATGTCAAACCTGACATGACATGGAGCGTCTGTCAAGCTTTCTCAGGGCAATGTCATAGTAGGCCATAATCCTCAGTATTTGCATCACTACGGGAATGTCAGAAAATAACTGTCGCAATTTTGAGGCGTGTTGATTATGGACTGGGGGCATGAGCGATGAGTTGTATATCAAGAGAAGGTTTACATTGCTAGCCCCTGTGATTGATGAGCGGGCTAGGCGACTGTTGGTGGCAGCGGAGGCCGAGTGTCTTGGTTTCGGGGGAATATCCAGAGTAAATCGCGAGACACGTGTTTCACGCAGAGCGATTGCGGAAGTGATAAAGGAACTCAAGGAACCGGAAAGCCTCCCGACGGATGTTCCAGAGTCACACAAGGGATAAGTGTTTAAGAATAATGGGGAATGTGCTGTTAGAAAACGTTTGTCGGCATGTAATATATCATATTTAGCTTGACAGATGTTATTGTATGTGATTATAAGGCGGCATGTATGTCGCAGTCGTCCCAAATCGGAATTCCCCACCTGCCATTCTTCTACGCGAGGGCTATCGTGAAGACGGTAAAGCCAAGACGCGGACCCTCGCCAACATCACACACTGGAAATCTGAACGGATTGACGCCCTCTCTCGAGCCCTAAAGGGCGAATTTGACGGGTTGGTGGGGGACGATGTCGATCCCACCACTGATCGGATATACGGAGTGTTGTTTATTCTCAAGGAGCTTGCAGACCGTGCGGGAGTTACCAAGGCATTGGGCAAGACTCCCATGGGTAGGTTGGCGTTGTTTCTGGTGCTTGCAAGAATAGCCGATCAGGGGTCTCGTTTGTATGCGGTGCGCTGGGCTGAGGATCATTGTGTTGAGGAAATTCTCGGTCTGGACGAATTTGACGAGGAGGATCTGTATCGGGCCATGGACTGGCTGTCGGCCCGGCAAGACAGGATAGAGAAGAAGCTGTATCGGGCTTACGCCAAGAAGAAGGGCTCTTCTAACATCCTGGTTCTCTACGATGTGACATCTTCATACCTGGAGGGGCAGTGCAACGAGTTCGCAGAGTATGGATTTGACCGGGATAAGAAGAAGGGGAAAAAGCAGATCGTGATCGGTCTGTTGACAGGTTCAGACGGGGAGCCGTTATCGGTAAAGGTTTTCAAGGGTAACTCCTCTGACCCTACCACCGTCTCAACCCAGATTGACACCCTCAAGAAGCGCTTTGGAGTAGAAGATGTGGTGTTTGTGGGAGACCGGGGGATGGTGAAGAGCAAAGGAAAACAGGCCCTGGCTCAATGCGGTTTCAAGTATATCACTGCGTTGACCAACGCTCAGGTAAGAAAGCTGCTCAAAGAAAAGGTCATTCAATTGGATCTTTTTGACACAACCGTATGTGAGGTTGAACAGGGAAGCCTTCGATTCATTCTCCGCAGGAATGACGCGGTGTGCCGTAAAGAAGCGAAGCGTCGGGAAGACAAGGTTGATCGCTTGAACGAATCGTTAGCCAAGCGAAATGCGGTTGTCTTGACTTCCCTCCGTGCGGATCCGAAGACAGGACTTCGCAAATTGACCGATTGGGCGGTTCGACACAAGGTATCTTCCTTTGTGAGCCTCTGCCTGGACAATCGCAGGATCGTGCTGACTGTGGATGAACAAGCCAAGTCCGATGCCGCAATGCTTGACGGTTGTTACGTACTGGAGACCGATGTGAGTGCCCGGCAGATGGACACGAAGACGGTTGACCAACGGTATCGCTCACTGCAACAAGTGGAACGGGACTTCCGAACCCTCAAGAATGGTTTTCTCGAAATCAGACCGGTGTTCGTGCGCAAGCGAACACGAACCTCCGCACATGTCTTCATTACCATGCTGGCCCTCAAAATCGTGAGGCTAGCCGAACAGCTTCTCAAACAAGCCTATTGTTCGGATGAAGGGTCAACATACGACTTTCGCCTGAAGGATGCTCTCCGAATCATGTCTCGGTTATGTTTTAGCCGTTACCAGATAAAGCACATTGAGTTTCTTCGCCTACCTCGTCTTGACGACCGCCAGATGGCAGTCTGTGCTGACCTTGAAATCCGCCCACCTTCCAACAGGTCCTCGGCTCGACTGTCGGCAGTAGCGAAATCCCTATAACTACATACATTATTATTTGATATCAAATCATTAGCCCCGTTTTCTCCAAAACAATACCCGGAATATCCGTCTGGGGTTTCGCAACCATTCTCTACGCCGGACCGAATACGGGAAATCATATCATGTCCTCCTGGTTCCATTCAGACAGCTTCAATGTCGCTCCTTGAGCCAGATGTCATTGGGAGGAATCAAAGGCGACTAAACAATCTTAGCACAAAAGGATTCAATACACTTCTTGTTAGGTATGAAGGACATGATTCCTGATCTCAACGGTAAGGGTGAACTTGATAAACTTATTTGTGAGGAAATGGACCATGTCAGGATGTTGTCACATGCAAGGAAACGGTGCCAGCCATCTAGATGTGATATCATTTCGTGATCTTAGGATTCCCGTGTCGCTTTTTCTGAAAGAACACAGGGAAAAATCACTCTCGAAAAGTCGTTCAGGAGGACGCCAATACCTGGATTATTTCTTTGCTCAAATTTTATAACCACAAGGCGAGCCGGTAAAAAAACTCACAGCATCGCTCAACTAAAACAGTTCATCCTCATCACCTCCGGCGCTAGGCATCTGGCCATACCTCTGGAGATGTTGCTGAACCAACTCACTTTCTCTCTTGGAGAACATCTTGTCCTCCTCAAAATCGAAAAATTTGGCCGATTCGTAGGTTTCCAGGTATTCCATCAATAGTTCTTGCATGTTGTCTGCGCCCTTTATCAATATGACCATCTTCTCCTGATCCATCAGGCGAAAGGCACCCTCTTCAGCATGGACCTTTTCTACATTCTCAGCGGTGAAAGCAAGCACGTGTTCAGGGGGGAATGGGACTTTTCCCATCGCGAGTCTCAGGTCGCATTGCAAGCAACGTTTCGCTTCGAGAACAGCATCGTCGTTCCCAAGCCCAAGATCCACTTCCTGAAACCCTGTTCTCTGTGAAACAGGGATCTTATGGGTTTGGAATCTTTCTTTGTAAGCAAAGTCTTCTTCTCTTCCAACTTTAGGGTTCAACTGCGGAAAATCAACAAGCAATTCTTCAATTTCTCCGCTTCCACCAAGATAACGGTCAATGGAGGACGCGGCCTTCCGTCCTGCAGCTACTGCATGTATGATTGCACCAGGAAAAATCACTGCATCTCCACCTGAAAAGATACCGGGGATGTTTGTTTCAAGGTTTTTTTCGTCGGCTTTTATGAGCCGGTTCTCCACCTTGACACCTTCCTGAGTAGCGAAGTCCAGATCCGCTGCTTGGCCTATTGCAAGAATTACAGCGTCCGCTTCAATGCCCATTGTACACTCGTCGTCGTAGGAGGGATTGAAACGACCCTGAGAATCAAATACGCAGACGCATTTCTTGAAACAAATCCCTTTGACGCCGCCTTGCTGTTCGACCACTTCCATAGGTCCCCAACAGTTTTGTATTACGACGCCTTCTTCTTCAGCGTCTTTGATTTCCCACGTGTGCGCAGGCATTTCCCCGCGGTCTTCCAGGCAAACCAGATGGACCTCGTCAGCCCCAAGCCGGCGAGCTGTTAGAGCAACGTCAATGGCAACCGCCCCACCACCGATTACGACCACCTTACCGGCCATTTTTATCTCTGCTCCCTGGTTGACTTCCCTGAGGAAGTCCACCCCCCAATAAACCTGCGTGAGATCCACTCCATCAACGGGAATCTTCCTGCTTAGAGGCGCACCGGTTGCTATAAACACCGCGTCGTGAGTTTGCCTGAGAGAGGAAAGAGAAATATCTCTGCCGATAGACTTATTGGGTTGAAATCCCACCCCAAGAGACAATATCTCTGCTATTTCTCTGTCCAGTACACTGTCAGGGAGCCGGTAGCGGGGAATGCCGTATCTCATCATGCCACCCGGTTTGGGGTTCGAATCGAACAATGCGACATCATGCCCCAATTTCCTGAGATAGAATGCCGCAGTCAAACCTGCGGGCCCTGAACCGATAACTGCAACCTTCTTCCCTGTCGAGGGAGCCGTAATCATGCGTGATTTCCAGGAGCCGTCCTGATTGTCCGATGCGAACCGTTTCAGGGCGCATATAGAGATGGGCTCATTCACCAGGCCTCGGCGGCAGACCGCCTCGCAGGGACGGACACAAACCCTTCCTAGAATACCGGGTAAAGGAACTCGTTCGCGTATTACTGAATGGGCTTCGTCGGCTTTGCCGTCAGCCACCAGTCTCACATACCAGGGGATATTTATTCCTGCCGGACACGCGTCAACGCAGGGAAGCAATTCTTTTTCTTTGTCCTGTGGCCTTATCCCTTTGTCCATTATAGCACCGGTAGGGCAGACTTCTACACAAGCCGCACAGAACTTGCAGCCCGAGTCTGTCAAAGTGGGACCGACCGAGCCTATTGTCACTTTTCCGTCCTGATCATACACAAATCCGATGGCTTCTATACCTCTCAGGTCCCTACAAGCCCTCACACACCGAGTGCATGAGATGCAAAGATTATAATTGCGGGTTAACAGCGGATCTTTATCAAGAATTGGAAGAGAGGTGGGTATCCACTTGGCCGTAGTCGGATTTATCCCAACATATTCGGCCACTTTTTGAAGTTCGCAGTTTCCCAATTGGGGGCAGCACCGCTCATTTTCAGGCACGTTGGAAGAGCATTGAGTCCGAGGGCACCCCTCACGCTGTGCGCAGGTCAGACAGGCGTGGGGGTGACCAGCCAAAATTTCTGCCAGTTTGTGCTGCCTATGCTCTTTAACTCGAGGAGAATCTGTGGCCACCGACATCCCATCGTAGACTTCAGTAAGACAAGCCGGTATCAATTCTCCGGAATCAAGTCTTTCCACGACACAAAGCCCACATCCAGACTCCAGTCCGCCCGCAGGCGTCTTATCACGATGATTTTCAAATCTGACTTCACCCTGATAAACTTCTGCTACAGGCTCTCCGCCCTTTCTAGGCGGAAGATCGGGGTGATAGCAAAGGGTGGGAATGTAAATTTCCTCCCGCCGTGCAACGCCCAGAATGTTGTCGGCAGGCTTGGCCTCAAATGGGTTGTCGTTTATCCTTATAGTAATCATGGTGTTTATCTCCTGGACGGATTTCCAATGCTATCGAACGACTAATGACCTGGTTTATCGGGCACAGGGAGATCCGACTCAGGTCATCCCCACTGTGCCTCACAGCGGTCGCAACATGAATGACGACTGGCATAAACGCCCGTAGGTACTGAGGTTTTATTATGAGACTCTATCAGTAATATAGGTAGTTTTTGAAAGGAATTCCGTATTACAGTCCTTTCCCTTGGCGGGCGAGGATCTGTATCACTTCCTAAGAACTTATCGACACGGGCTTGTCCGCGTACTCATCGTGACCATTCTTACCAGGAATGGGAGATAGCCCCTGGTTTACAGGCAGCCATACATGGCAGCCGCGGCCTGTCCGTGGGCGGCTTGCAAGGGCCGCATTCGTACTTGATTTTCTTTTTCTTTTCCTGAGCCACGATTGCCAACGGCTCTTCGTTCATAGGATCGTTCGGGTCCTCATCTACGACCAGAAAGATCTGGACCGGGCAGGCCGTCACGCAGTCACCGCAGGCATTACATTTGTCCGTATCAATGGTGATGAAATAATTGCCCGAGCCGTCACTATAGCCGTGGTTAGCCAGCATGATATTGTCCTGTCGTTTGTGAGCCACAGAAAAGCAGAGGCACAGGGGATCCCTTTTTCAGGTGGTCTCTGCGCCACTGGGCAGTCTATGGTGGGACCAGTGGCGGCACACGATTAGTTGCCGCTCCCTTTTCCCTTCTTGGTCAGGGCATAGCCGAAGAGTGCCGCTCCGACTGCGCCTGCCAATTGCGTGTCCCATTTGGTCTTCATGGGTTCAATCCCCATTTTCTTCTTCAGTCTGTCGATAACACCTCTGTTCTTTGCCATTCCGCCCGTAATAGCGAACTCAGGTTCGACTCCGACACGTTCGAGGAGGGAATAGATCCTGTCTGCCATTGCTGAACAGTACGCCGCCAGGACTTCATTTGTGTCAAGCCCCTTGCGCAAGAGGCCTGTAGCCTCGGACTTGGCGTAGACGACGCATGTGCTGGAGACTGCGATGGGCTCCTTGTCTATTTGGAACGAACGGTCGCCGACATCGCCAATGGGAACTGAGAGAAGATCTGAAAAGACTTCCATCCCTCGACCAGTACCAGCCGCACACTTGTCATTCATAAGGAAGTTAGTGACCTTCCCCTTGTCGTCGCAGCGAATAGCTTTGATGTCTTGCCCGCCTACGTCGAGAACAGTTCTCACTTGGGGGCCATATATGAAATTTGCGCCTCTGGCATGGCACGCGATCTCCGTGACACTCCTGTCAGCCATCGGCACGTTGACTCTCCCATAACCGGTACCGATACAGTAATGTATTTTCTCCTGGGGAAGGGTAGTTTTTTCCAACGCGAACTTGAGAGCGCTTCTCGCGCTGTCTGGGCTGTCCGAACCGGTCCTCATGTTGCCGTAAGCATAGATTTCCCCGTCTGTCATTACCAAGGCCTGTGAACTGACCGATCCCACATCGATCCCGGCGGTGATGATTTGTGCGTCTTCCCACTTAATATCGGGATTTACCCAGTTAGTCTCCAACCACCGCCAGAATTCAGGTTTTTTCTCCTCAGGCATTTGTATATCCTCCGATCTTTATTTGAATAGTGGTTATTGACCGTCCACGGCAGCTACGACTGCTGCGCCCACGGCAGCTCCAAACTCGGGATCTTCCGGTACGTAGATTTTCTCCACAGCGAGTTCTCTGTGGAGCGCACTCACGAAGCCGGAATTGTATGCAACGCCGCCGATCATGACTATGTCAGGATTTACTCCGATACGGCGAATCATGGAAACGATTCGGCTGGCCATAGCGTCGTGAATGGCTTTGCTGATGTCCTTTTTCGCAGTCTTAGCATGGATCAAACCTACCACTTCCGATTCGGCGAATATGGTACACTGAGCGTTCATCGCAATTGCCTTGTCAGAAGAAAGCGCCAACTCTCCCATCTCGGTTAGCGGTGTTTCCAAGGCTCGGCCCATGGCCTCTATGAAAGCTCCGGCACCGGCGGCGCACTTTTCATTGATGGCAAAGTCGACAACGTTGCCCTTCTCATCGCATTTTGCCGCTCGACCTTCTTCCGCTCCCACGTCTGCCACGGTCCTGGAATGCGGGAAAAAATAATGGGCAGCCATAGACATAGCTTTGATATCGTTAACCTTAACGTCCGCTTCTTGGATTGATTTGGCTCCAGACCCGGTTCCGCCAATGTGAGACAGATCTTGGGCTGTGATGCCGGCGTCCTTCAGAGCCATCTCCAGGGAAGCCTTAACGGCCTCAGATTGCTCGAATCCAGTGAAGACCATTCCCTTTCCAATTATCTTGCCATCCTTAAGAATGACAGTTTTTGTGTTTTTAGCACCACAGTCGATTCCTGCAGTGATCATATCGAAAACCTCCTTGTAATATAGGGGTAGGAACAGCCGGTTAAACCCGGCCGCTCCCCCCTCCGAACCGTACGTGCGGATCTACCGCATACGGCTCTCCGGTCGGTGGTTCACCTCCGGGAGGATTGACAGGCTGAGGCATGGGCT
>Ga0247841_10002616_pt1 | contig 35463 bp, 33 predicted proteins | sample LaCruzMarch2015__2_FD_192410 | JGI IMG/M metagenome (GOLD analysis project Ga0247841, IMG submission 192410) | Freshwater microbial communities from meromictic Lake La Cruz, Castile-La Mancha, Spain - LaCruzMarch2015_18m | ecosystem: Environmental > Aquatic > Freshwater > Lake | place: Spain... | reverse complement strand
CAAGAAGACTATCCAATGGGGCCATTGAAGGTTTAAATGCCATAATCGAAAAGATCAATCTGAACGGCAATGGCTATTCTAATTTTTACCGGTTTAGAAACCGTTGTATTTATGTCATTAATAAAGATGTTCCAATAAAAAACACCCCGATTAAACTCTAAAACCTTAACTAATTATTAGAAATCTGGCATTAAAAAAGTTCTAACAAAATGGGTTTCCCGGCTTTTGTTAGAACTTTATTTTTTTCGCGCTCTTTTGACGGTAAATCATCACTAGAATTTTTGACAGGGGCGATTTATCGCCGAAAAACAGATTGTAAAAATTTACTTTTCACTAGAATTTTTGACAGACCCCTTTTAGGTAGGGCTCGAGGATCTCGGATATTACTTTGTATCCGTCATAGCTGACATGGAGACCTTCAACGGTAAATTCTTTCTTCAGACGGCCTTTTTCGTCAGTCAGGCGGTCAAAGACATTGATGTACTTGATGTTGTTTTCGATGCAAAAAGCTTCCAGTTCAACATTGATCCTTTGCAAATCTTTGTTTCTTCGGTTCCGAACAAAGAAAGCCGAAAAGATGACGGCGAAGGCATTGACCGGATAAAGGGAGAGAAGATACAGTTGGACATTGGGAATACTTTCTTTCATCCTAGTCAAGATTTCTTTGATGTTGGCGACGATCCGGCTGATCGGGATCTTCGCGCCCAGATCGTTGGTGCCGATCTGAAGGAAGACTTTCCGCGGTTTGATGGCGATGACGTTATCGTGAAGACGGTCCAGAACGCCTCTGGTGGTATCGGAAGCAATGCCCCGATTGTAAACTCCGAAGCAGGGGAAGAACTCGGCGGTTTTGAAAAACTCGGTCAGGGAGTCGCCAAGAAAGACGATCTGGCCTTCGGTCACGCAGTGGTTCAGTTCCGAATATTGTTTGGACTTCTGAAGGATCGATATCTTTAAGTACTTGCTTATGTAAGCCAGAAGCATCAGGAAGAAACCGGAGATGAAGACCAAAAGCAGAATGAAGAGAAAGAATAGGAATTTCTCCAGCGACGTCGCCAAAAATAAATGGTTTAACAATCTATCCGTCATTTAAATCACCTTAAGCATATTATACCATAAAATGGTTTTCACATTGACTTTATTCGGATGATTAATGTATAATTACTTAAGGTGAATATATGCTTTTCCTATCCTTCTTTTCCGATTATTACATCTGGATCATCGCCTCGGTTATCCTGCTTGGATATTTTTTCATTGATTCGGTGGTTAAACCAAAGCTTCAGGCCAAGAAGACCAAAGCGCTTCTTGAGAAACTGGCCAAGGAACTGGGCTATCGCCTGGGTGATTCTCAAAGCCCGGCGGATTATGTTTTGGAAAACGATGACCGGATTCTATATGTAAAAGCAGTGTATGTTCCGGACCACTGCGCCATCACCATCAATAACCGCATTACTTGGAGCCTAAATTACGGGGGATTGTTCTTCCGTGTTCAGCCCGGAAAAGCTTACCCCAATCAGCGATATCTATCGGAGATCGAAGACTTCCTGAAATGGGACCTGGCTTCCGAAAAGCCGAGTCTGAAAGTGGTCCTGATTAGTCCAGCGACCGATAAAATCCAAAAGTTTCTTAATGAATCCGAAATAGCGCTCGTGAAATCGGGCGAGCCGGTAAATGATTATAAATTCATCACCGCTGAGCGGTTGAACGAAGATTTCCGGTTGCTGTGAGAAGAAAGAAGATAAACATGAAAAAAACCCTTATTTTGATTATATTGCTCTCGGGAATGGGACTTCTTTCCGCTTGCGACTTCACCGATGAAGAAGTAGATATCTACACGACCATTTATCCGGTGGAATTCCTGGTGAAAGAGATCGTTGGAAATACCCTTTCCGTCAAATCCATTTATCCCCGCGGCAAGGAAGTTCATGATTATGAATCGAGTCCAAAAGATCTGATTACTCTGTCCAACGCCAAGATCATCTTTTACATCGGACTGGGACTGGAGATGTTCATCGAGAAAGCCAAGACCTCGACTTTGGCCAATGTCCCGACCATATCGCTTAGTGACAACATCTTGGTCGTTTTGCTTAACACCACCGATTATGCGACAATGATCCACGGGGACATCAACGAGGAAAACGTCTTTTATGATCCGCACATCTGGCTGGATCCGAACAAGATGATCGTCATGGCGGATACGGTCTTGCAATACGTCATCACCTATTTCGCGGATACTCAGGAAAAACTGGAATTCTATACGAACAAAGCAACCATTCTGAAAAATGAACTAGCGGCATTGGATTCCGAATTCACGGCGGTTGTGAATGACCCGGCCATCGCCAACAAAACCATCATGGTGGATCATGACGCTTATGTTTACTGGACCGTCCGTTACGGCATTGACCGCATCAAACTTCGCAATGACAACGAAAGCTCCGATGTTGTTCCTCAAGAGATCGAAGCCAAGATCGCCCTCGCGGAATCTTTGGGGATCAAAAACATCGTGGTTTCCAAAAATGAAATGGAATCTTCGATCGTATCCCAGTACCTTAGCGCTCTTGGTTTGACCGCGGAAGCCAAAGTCGGACTGCACCATTTGGGAACGATTACTTCTGAAGAAGAAGACGCGGGAATGGATTATTACTCGATCATGCGCGACAACATCGACGTGATCGCGGACATTCTTCCAAAACTTTGATAAAGGGATATTAAAAAAACAGCACTCTTCAAACAAACTTAATTGTTTGAAGAGTGCTTTCTTAAAAGCCAAGAAAAGGAAATTAACATAAAAGCAAAATAATGGCAAAAAAACTTGCTTTTATTCGCAATTTATAGTAAAATATTGAAGCAGTAAAAATTCAATATGGAGGGATAGCGAAGCGGCTAAACGCGGTGGACTGTAAATCCACTCTCTTAGAGTTCGGTGGTTCGAATCCACTTCCCTCCACCATTTTACTTCTTTTCAACGATTCTGAGAAATACTTCTCAGGACATTCTTTGTAGGGCTATAGCCAAGCGGTAAGGCAAAGGACTTTGACTCCTTCATTCCGGTGGTTCAAATCCACCTAGCCCTGCCAGTTAGACATATATACACTCAAGCGAAAGCTTGGGTGTTTTTTGTTTGGAAAAACAAAAATAATTATATTTGATGAGGGAATAAGTCTGGGAAATGTTCCAAATCGAAAAACCAAAACCGAACGATTGAAAAGTATTCAAACCTTTTTCAATTATCAACTCATAATCTAATTTGACAAATAAGGCAAAAAAAGAAATAAAAATCTCTTATTTTCCTTGTATATTTTTGAAAATTTGATATAATTAAAAAAGAAATCACTTTTAAAATAATAAAACCAAAAAGAATATTTTAAAAAAACTAAGTTAAAACCTTGCTGGTGGGTGTCAATTTTCCTCAAAGATAATTTTCCCAGAAAATAACCTTTGTTTTTTCCGTTGTTATGTGAAAACATTTTTTTGCTTGGAAAATCTTTGTTGCACGCCTAAAGGGATATTGACAAAACTTTCATTTAGGGAAGGTTTCAAATAATGGGAAAACCAAAAAGCTTTTGACTTTTCTTCGATCGCACAAAATGAATTGGGAAAAAGTTTGTTTTAGCCCTTTAGGAAATGAAAGACCTAATAATCCTTATAAAAGCGGCAAAATCCAAGAAGTAAAAATTTGCTCTTTAAAAAAGACGGCAAATAAACAGGCTTCAAAACCACGCGTTTGTCTGTTCTCATGAAAAAGGAAATGGTGTTTTCACAAACCATATGGAGTTCTCCTCGACTAATGAATGACTGAACAAGTTGGTACGTTTTTTCCATATTTTTATTAAAAAAACCAAAAATAATTCAAAATGCTCAGAAAAATCAAAAGCGAGACACCCATTTTTCATATTTCTTCGTGACAGACGACATGACTTTTTCAACCAATTTGGTTCTATTTGTGATATGTGTTACAATGTATGATTGTAAATGATGTGAACCTCAGAAACCCAAAATTTAATAAAATTTTTAAACTAAACAACAGAATTGCGAAAAACCCAATTTCGAGTTTTAGAGTTGTTTCCGGTATTATTTAAGAATCTGAGAAGCTCATCATTATAAGAGCTCAAAAACGAAAATGTATGGTAAGAGGAATAATTATGGAAAAAGAAAACTACAAACTTGGAAAAATTATCCAAGTTCCACTGCGTGAAGTATGGAAAAATGAAGCTTATGATTTTACTCAATGGTTAGCTGAACCTGCAAACATTGAGATACTAAACGATACCATTGGGCTTACCCTTGTTGACATTAAAACGGAAAAAAACGTTGGAGCATATAAGTGCGACATTGTTTGCCATGATGAAATGTCAAACAAGATAGTAATAATTGAAAATCAATTAGAATCATCAAACCATGACCACTTAGGGAAAATTGTAACATACGCTTCGGGCCTTGATGCATCCGTAATAATTTGGATTGTCAAGGAAGCTCGAGAAGAACATTCTAGTGCCATTGAGTGGCTTAATAATCATACTGATGAATCGGTAGCTTTTTTCCTACTTGAAGCCCAATTATGGAAAATCGGGTCATCAGACCCAGCTCTCAAATTTAATGTTGTTGAAGAACCTAACGATTTCAACCGAATCATTAAAAAAAACATCCTTGACAAAACGCTTTCAGAAAACCAAACAAGTAAGCTAGAATTTTGGACCGCATTCAATGATGTGATGCGCGATAGAAAGGAATTCAATATTCGTAAGCCAAGCACAGATCATTGGTATGATTTTTCGATAGGGAAAGCTGATTGCCATTTAGTTGCGGATCTTTTAAACAAGAAAGGGAAAGTTCGTATCAACATGTGGATTTCCGACAACAAAGAAAGATTTGAAATTTTCTCTGAGCATAAAGAGGAAATCGAGAATGCTGTTGGAGAAAAACTTAATTGGGAACGACTGGACGGAAAAAAAGCTTGTAAAATTTTCACATACATTGACGGGTTAAATTTTAACAAGCCAGAGGATTATCATTCATTGTCAAATAAAATAATAGATAAACTAATCGTTTTTAGAAAAGCATTTAAACCATTTCTTTAATCCTCCGCCAAAATAATGGATAAAGCTGAAAAGTAATGGCTTGAAACCAATTTACTAATATTTTAAAACTTTGTGGTGGATTCTTGAAATTGCCCAAAAGCAGAGTCTTCAAATAAAAAAAATTTAAGGAGAGTTATATGAAATTTTTTGTTGTTTTTCAAAACAAAACATTTGAGAAAGAATGTGCGGGAGACTTTTTGTGGGCGCCCAAAAGGAGTAGAAACAATCGGTCTTTATTTCATTGGACAAACATGACTTTGGTTCATCCTGGAGACATTATTTTTTCGATTGTTAAAAACAGAGTAATATCATTTGATAGCGCATTAAGTTTTGCCTTTGATTCTGAGATACCTGACAACCTTCCGAAAAATGAATGGCATCACCTTGGTTGGATGGTCAAAGCAAAATATGTCCTTGTAGAAAATGAAATCAAAATCAAAGAAATAATTGATGAATTATTTCCGCTCCTTGATGATCCAAAACCATTTCGAGAAAATGGATGTGGAAACCAGGGATACCTTTATCAAATCCCCAGAGAAGCGGGGGAGTACTTATCCAGAATTGTTAAGACAAAGAAATAAACAGATTTGTTAAAGTGGTGAGATAATGTTACCAGAAATACTAGAAGTTGTAATGGTTGTTTCTTTTGGAATCTCCTGGCCTTTATCGATAATAAAATCCTATCGAGCAAGGACAACAAAAGGGAAAAGCATCATATTCCTATGTTTCATTCTTCTTGGTTATGCTTGTGGGATAGCTAGCAAGATTGCCAGCCATAACATAACCTACGTCATCTTTTTTTACATAATCAATTTTGTTATGGTCTTCATTGATGCGATGATCTATTTCCGTAATCGAAGAATCGATAAAGAACAGGTAAAGGAATAGGAGGATTTCCATGGCTACCGAACAATCATTTGTTGAATACATATGCGAACAGATAAGCGATGCCGGAAGCATAACCTACCGAAAGATGTTTGGCGAATACATGATTTATGTCAATGCCAAACCGATCATTTTGGTATGTGACAATACCCCCTTCGTCAAGATCAAAGATGAGATAAAGGAGCTCATGGAAAATGCGGATACCGGCGAACCGTATACCGGTGCCAAAGAACATTATGTTTTGGACATAGACAATTCAGAGTTCGCGGTAAAGGTGGTCAGGTTCCTTGAGGAAATCACTCCCTATCCCAAACCAAAGAAAAGGAAAATGGAACAGCGTAAAAAGAACTGTTAAGGACTTCAAACTTGTTCGAGCTGTGTAACAAAATAAAAAGAAGCATCCCAAAAGTTTTTTCTTTTTGGATGCATTAATAAGGTTAGTTGGTCTTCTTTATTTTATTTGTTAACTAAGGAAGAAATTATCTAGCTTTTGTCAATTCATGATCTATAAAATTAACTCTGGTTTGTAACGGTTGAATTTGTTTTCTTTTTTCGGAAATTTTCACATCTATGTTCGACTTTAAAATTGAAATGTCGTCATTCAAAATGTCAATTTGGTCTTGAAAGACTTTTTTTTCTTTTGACTTAAATAAACCAAGAGCTTTTTTTTCATTAGTGAGGTTTTCAATCTCTTTTCTTTTGATTGGAATATCGGTTTTGCTCGCTAACTCATCCATTTCTTTGTTAAAAATCGATATTTTATCCTTGATCGCTTCTCTTTCTTTTTCAAGTGATCGTCTCTCCTCAGTTCGACTTTCCCAGTATTCTTTAAAGCGCTTATCCGCCAACTCTTTTGCCTTTTTGTCTTTTTTTACTTTTATCTCTGAAATTTTTTTGTTATATTCAAGAATTAATTCACCTCTTTTTTGTTTTGCCGAAGCAGCCAAAAAATATTCTTTGTGCCACAACTTTGAAGTTATGCCAAATGTAGTGTCATAATTAAAATCCCAAGAACAACTATTGATTGCTTCATTATGAAGCGAAATTAATTTCTGGTATCTCAGGATATCGTTGTCATCATCATCATTACACAAATTTATTCCACTCTTTAATAACGTAGTGCAAAAACCTACTCGTTCAATAAATGTTTCCCACTCATATTTACCTGGTCTATTATCATCACCCTTATATTCAGGTACAATTTTATTTGACCAAGCATTTGCAACTGCCTGATCTATTTGAGTCGCAATGGGAGCCATAACTTCAATTAATGGCACTACCTCTCCAACTTGCTCAATATACGACAGTAACGTCCTAGAAACGGTAACAATATCTGACAAAAACCCATCAGTTTCACTTTGATTTAGCCATTTTGCAAATCTTTCGGATCGTAATGAAATTAGCGCTACTGAGAGACTTTTAAGTTCTTCTTTTGTGTCCTCAATCAAGGAGTTTTTTATTTCATCAGGCGCGTAAAGGATGGCTTTAGAAAATGCAGAAACACTTTCAGAAAAGCGATTATTATCCAAAGTTGACTGCCAGCCTGCCGATTTTCCCTTAAATAACCAGGCGCTGAAATTGGACGGATCAATTTCAATAATTTTATTGCAGTATGACTCAGCTTCCGCTTTATTTCCCGCTTCATAAGCATTGCTAGCCAAAGTAAGGAAATTTTCAATCAAATGGGAATTGTCTACACGTACTACCCCTTTAATCTCTTGTACTTTTTCTCTCATTCGGTCTATACTATGCTGCATACCACAACTTTCACAAACAGCAAAACCGTTAGGTCCCATTACAAGTTTTCCGCCACAAATATCACAAGTTAATGTTGCCATATTCAATCTCCTTTTTTCCCTGAATACCCTAAAACTTTAAGAAAACAGCGTTTATTTTTCGTAAAGTTAAAATTTTCTCTTTATTATATTGCAATCGTAAGAATCTGTCAATGCGTTGCGTTTGTGAATTTTGTTTTTTAAAGTTCTTTCGATTAATTGAATCGAAAATTGCGAAACTCACTTTTATTGTTTAGTAAGGCATTTCGATACAAAAAAATGATTATTTCATCGAAATTCTGGTTCGGGAAACCCGAAATCATTGGAAACGAACAAGAAATATCGTCTTTGAGAGTCCTTCCGTCTGATCGGGAAAACGTATGGGTTGAACTCTTTTTATCTATGATCGAAAGAATGCCCATTGTTTTTCCGAATGTGACTTCCGTCATTCTTATGTTCGCGGATAATTGAAAGGGACCCGAAGGGTTTATGAGAAAACAGGATTTAAGACCGTAAAGATCATTCCGGCTTTTTTAGGTGGAATTGAAGACCAGGTTCATGGCAGAATAGTCATGCGCAATGTAATCAAACATCATTGACCAGTTCGATGAATGATCATAAAAAATAAATTAGGGGGAAAAGAAATGAAAAAAATCTTAACCATTATGGTATCGTTGGTATTTGTACTTGTTTTTGTTGGCTGCAGTTCGGAAGATCAGTACGCTTTGTTATCGGAAGAACTGGACGGAGTAAAGGAATCGGTATTTGCTTTGGAAGAAAGCTTAACGGCTTCCGAAACCGAAAGTGCCGCTCTTAACACTGAAATTGATGCTCTGAATTCGGAACTTGATGCAATGCAGACCGAACTTCAAAATCAGATCGATTTATTGGAAGCGGAAATCGCGGAATTGGAACTTGACATCTTGAATGCTGGGTATGCAAACCAGGAACAAGAAACCCAGATTGCCACTTTGCAAGCTCAAGTAACGGCTCTCAGCGAAGAACTGGCCCAAAATGTTAACATCTTCCTGGCCGGAGAATATTATTTGGTCGTTGGGGACACTTTCCAATTGTTCTACCGAAGCGTCATCCAAGTTGTTGATCCATACAACTATTACATCAAACTGACCGGGACCAAAGGCTATGCTTATCCAAGATATTTTGAATGGACACCGGCGGCTGCGGATTACGGAAAGACTTTTTCTTTAAAAATGTCGATCTGCGATGATAACGGAAACGTCATCAGCGAAAAGACCACTAATTTGATCGTTTCGATGGCCATGAATCCAGCCACCGTGAAGAACGTTCTTTGCATCGGAGACAGCCTGACCGCCAACGGCTACTGGGTCGCTCAGGGGATCAAGAAATACAATACCGCCGGGGCCACCAACATTGTCACCCTGGGTACCGTGTCTTCAACATACAATAGCGTGACCATCAAACATGAAGGCCATGGCGGTTGGCAATGGTCATCGTATGTGACCGGATATGCCACCACCCCGGTTACTCCAAGCCCGTTTTGGAATGCCAGCAACCAACTTGATTTTCAGTACTACTGCACAACTCATGGGTATTCGTCCATTGATGAAGCATTCATTTTAATGACCTGGAACGGGATCGGGGGATCCTTTAGGGAATTCTCGTTAACCTCGGAACCATTCTTAAGCGCCAAGATATTCTTAGACAAACTGCATGCGGATTATCCGAATGCGAAAATAACCTTGATGGGAATACCGCTTCCATCCATGAACGGCGGATTGTCCGCTTATTACACCCTGGACAAATCCTACGCCGATAACTATGGACAGATGGTCACTGCCATGAAGTATAATCTGTTTTTGGAAGAGTTCTGCGATATGCCGGAGTATTCCGCCTTCATGCGTTATGTAGACGTGAAAGGCCAATTTGACTCCGAGTATAACATGCCGACCAGCCCGAAAGCCGTCAACACCGAATCAACAACTACCGAACCGATTGGAACCAGCATGGGGATGCATCCAAGCACCGATGGCTACGAACAGATCGGAGATGCCTTCTACCGGGTTCTTTGCAATCACAATTAACGAGAAAGGGTATTATAGAATGGGCGACTTGTTTATTTGGCCGCCTTTTTCTTCTTTTTATTAGGGGGATATTAGAAATTGAAAAGAGTTCTGAAAGATTTTTTTAGCCATAACCATTTTTTTTAGAAATAAACATTGAACCGTTTATGTTTTACTTGTATAATAAATATTATGGTAAACAAATAAAAAAGCCCAAACAGATAATAATATTTTTAGGAGGAATAGAAATGGCACAAATTGCAGACATCATTAAGTACGAAGGCGGAAATGACGTTTTTGTTTGGAAACATCCGATTGAGGATTTTAACAATCTGACTCAACTCATCGTTCATGAGTCTCAAGAGGCGATTTTTTTCATGAATGGTCAGGCATTGGACTTATTTGGTCCGGGAAGGCACACATTGGAAACTCAAAACATTCCCCTGATTGGGAAATTCTTTAATCGAGCAACCGGGGATACCACTCCTTTTCATTGCGAAGTTTACTTTATAAATAAAGTTGAACAAATGGCAATCAAATGGGGAACCGATAGCCGAGTGGAGTATCTAGAGCCTGTGTATAAATTTCCGATTCAAATTGGCGCCAGTGGTGAGATGAGCTTAGCCGCTGACAATTCCCGAAAACTTCTTGTAAAGGTTGTTGGAACCGAGAATGGGATAACTCAACAAGGGTTGATTCAAAAATTCCGTGGTTTCTTGATGACAAGAATCAAGACCTATCTTGCCAACCTAATCCGTGAAAAATCGATCAATATTTTTCAAATCGACGAACATCTGACCGAAATATCAGACGCTTTGCATGCGAAACTATCTGTGGATTACCTTGACTATGGCATTCGGCTGGAACGCTTTTTTGTAACAACTATTGTCAAACCGGAAGAAGATCGATCCTATCAAAAATTTAAAGAATTGTATTTCCGTCAATTTGCTGACGTCGCCGAAGCCGAGCTTCGCCAAAAGGTTGGGGTAATTGAACAAACAACGCAAGCTCAACGTATGGTCATCGAAGCTCAGGGAGTTTCACAGAAGCGTAAACTTGAAGGATATACTTATCAAGATGAGCGAGGGTTCGACGTAGCCGAAAAAGTAGCTTCAAATGAAGCGATTGGGCAAATGAGCAACATTGGTGTCGGATTAGGAATGATTTCCGGCGTCGGAGGGACGGTCGGATCAACGGTGGGCGGAATTGTGCAAAATACTCTTGGGACGGCGCTCAATCCAAATCAACAAGCCACTCCAAAACACTCTAATACGGTGGTTTGTCCGAAATGCGGAAAACCGGTTTTGGAAAATGCCAAGTTTTGCTTGGAATGCGGATCGCCGCTTGCGAGCAAATGTCCAAAATGCGGAGCATCAATACCTCAAGGCGGTAAATTCTGTCTTGAATGCGGCCAGAAACTGTAAAGGAGAATAAGCAATGAATAACAAAAAACGTATTTTCCTTGTCGGCATTATTTCCCTGCTGGTCATCTCTTTGGTTTTTTTGCTTCCCATCACAATTAATGTCATTGTTGGGTATATATTTGGCGTCGTGGGTATTGTTGCAGGGGTCCTTAGCATGCTTCTTTTGACTAAGAAAAATGTTAAAATTCCCCAAGATATTGCTTTCCCAATCGAAACAAGAATCTACTTAATTAGCAATTTAGTCATCTCCTTTTTCGCTATTGAACTCGAATTCCTTGACATATTTGTAGTGCCATATTTGGTATTGCTTGTATTACAAGTCTTACTTCTTGCTTTTTACTCTATCCGTATCATTGCCTTATCTTCAGGAAAAGAACATATTGACTCAGTGGAGGTAAAAGTTGCCTCGAAAGTATTTGACATTCAAATGATGCTTGCGGATTTATCGACCGTAAAAGCCATTGCTGGCGACCTCCCTTCCCCGTCCAAGGAAAAAGCCGAAAAAGATATATCCGGAATTTACGATGCTCTCCGAAACAGTGATCCGATGAGCCAACCGAACCTTGAGCCGACGGAAAATTCGATAAAAGAGAACATTGCCAAATTAAAAGAGGCAACAGTTAACAAAAATCACGAATCAATCGCCACAATCTCCAGCCAGTTGCAAAAGCAAATTCAAGATAGAAATAACCGAGTCAAGCTTCTGAAATAATACATGAGGAAACCAAAAGGGGAAAAAGTATGGCCATCATAAAATGTAAAATGTGCGGAGGAAACCTCGAAGCCGATGACACCAAGACCTACGGGACTTGTGATTCATGCGGCTCGACGATGACCTTGCCGAAAAGTTCTGATGAGCGGAAAGTCAATCTTTTCAATCGGGCCAATCACTTCCGAAGGCTGAATGAATTCGATAAAGCGCTTTTAGCTTATGAGAACATTTTAAACGAGGATAATTCAGACGCTGAAGCCCACTGGGGAGCCGTTTTGTCGCGGTATGGGATCGAGTATGTTGAAGACCCGATTTCCCACGAACGGATACCAACCTGTCACCGGACGCAATACGCGTCCATTTTGTCAGATGCGGATTATCTGTCCGCGCTTGACTTTGCACCGGATGGATACTCTAAGAGTCTGTACGAACAAGAAGCAAAACGAATTCATGACATCCAAAAGGAAATTCTTGCCATCTCAAGCAAAGAGGATCCATTTGATGTATTTATTTGTTATAAAGAGAGTTCGGAATCGGGTTCAAGGACTCAAGACAGCGTTTTGGCGCAAGATCTATATTATCACCTGACGAATGACGGATACAAAGTGTTTTTTTCGAAGATCACTTTAGAAAGCAAACTTGGTCAGCAGTATGAACCGTATATATTTGCAGCGTTAAACAGCGCAAAGGTAATGGTGGTCATTGGCACGAAACCGGAATACTTTAGTGCCGTTTGGGTCAAGAATGAATGGGAAAGATATTTGTCTTTGGTAAAGAAAGACAAGACGAAACTTCTGATCCCGTGTTACCGGGATATGGACGCTTACGATCTTCCGAATGAATTGTCCGCTTTGCAATCGCTTGACATGAGCAAGATCGGCTTTATTCAGGATCTGGTTCGAGGGATCAAAAAAGTTGTTGTTTCGGAAAAGGAAATGCCAAAATCAAGTTCAGATAATGTTGTTCCGGTTCCCGTCTTGCCTTCAAATATTTCTCCTTTGCTAAAGAGAGCTTTTTTATGTCTTGAAGATGGCGATTTCAAGAAAGCGGACGACTTGTTAGAGCAAGTCCTTAATTTCGACCCAGAATGTTCAAGAGCATATGTTGGAAAGCTGATGATCGAGTTAAAGATCAAACAGACATCAGAGTTGGCTAATAATAAAGAACTCCTTTCAAGCAACAGTAATTTTCAAAAGGCGTTGAGGTTCGCAGATCCCGCCTCAAAAGTTCTTTTGAACGGATACAATCAAGCCATTATTGACCGACTTGAGAATGAGCGAAAGGAAGTTATTTATCAGCAGGCAATAAAGATACAAAAAGAATATGTTTCCGGAAGATCTGAAAATACAAATGCCCTCAGCCTGTTTTGGTCGATTGCGGGGTATAAAGACTCTGATGACCTTGCACACGAATGTGAAAAGCTCAAAGAAGAAAAACGAATTGCAAAAGAAATTCGTCAAGAAACCGAATGGGTGACAGCAGAAAAAGAACACGCCGCCGGGAAAGCAAATCAAGAAAAGTGGGTAAATTATTTCAAAAAAACAAAATCAAAGCTGAAAACCTTTTCCCTTGTTTGTGCAATAACAATTGCCAGCTTATTCATCTTCTTTATGCTTTTGCTTCCAGCGGTTGGCTTTGTCATTTTGTTTATTGGGTTATCGATTGAATCATCAATATTATTATATTCAGCCTTTGGTAAAGTCCAAAACGTTTATGAAATTGCAAAAAAAATTCAAACTCATATTCTTAGTTACCGATTAATGACGCGTGCCAGCCTCTTTTCATTAAGTATTTTCCTTCTAATTGCTATTTTTTGTTTTAATAGCAGTTCAAAGTACTTCAACTTTGATTATCGGCCTTTAGTGAGCACAGAATACATTATCCAGATAAATAACGATGACCAAATAATTTTGGAATATGTTGGCTATAAAGAAAATGTTATTATTCCTGAAGGCATCACACAAATTTCTCCCCAGGCATTTAAAAACAAAAAGCGAATCAAGAGCATCACTATACCCTCAAGCGTGACCAGCATTGGTGAGGCTGCATTTTTAGGTTGCAGCGGGTTAACGAGCATAACAATGCCTTTTGTTGGGGAAAGTAAAACGGCAACGGGAAGTAGCGCCCTGTTTGGTTATGTCTTCGGAAGCACAAGTTATCCGGGAGGAAATTTAGCGTATCAATATTATGCAAGCAGCGCAACAAAAACATATTATCTTCCTTCAGCCCTGCGGACGGTAATAATAACTGATGCCTCAAGTCTTCCTTTTGGAGCGTTTTCCGGATGCTTCAATTTAACAAGTATTATTATTCCATCCAGTGTTACCAACATTGGCGATCGGGCATTTTCGGATTGTAGCAGTTTGACGAGCATCACGATTCCAACGGGTGTGACTAGTATTAATTCATATGTATTTAATGGTTGTAGCAGTTTGACGAGCATCACGATTCCAACCGGTGTGGCATTCATCGGTTACAATGCATTCTTTGGTTGTAGTAGTTTAACAAACATCACGATTCCAATGGGTGTGGCCACGATACTCTCTTATGTTTTTGCCGGTTGCAGCAGTTTGACGAGCATTACGATTCCATCAAGTGTGGACTTCATTGATGAAGCTGCATTCTCGGGTTGCAGAGGGTTAACGAGCATAACATTGCCTTTTGTTGGAAAAAGTAGAGCCGCGTTAGGAAATGAAGCCTTGTTCGGATTTGTCTTCGGAGACACAAATTATTCTGAAGCTTCAGCAACAACTCAACAGTCTTCAAATGGACCTTTAAAAACATTTTATATTCCCTCGGCACTTCGGACGGTGATAATAACTGACGGAATTTTTCTTCAATTTGGGGCATTCTCAAATTGCACGAGCTTAACGAGTATAGCAATCCCATCTAGTTTGAGAACCATCAGTTCATATTCATTTTATGGTTGCGAGAGTTTAACAAGTATCAGTATCCCATCAAGTGTGAGTAGCATAAGCTCGTATGCATTTTCAGGTTGCGAGGGGTTAACAAGCATTGCAATCCCATTGAGTGTAACCTACATAGGTTCATATGCATTCTCAAATTGCAGAAATTTAGAAATTTATGCCGAAGCAACCAGTAAACCAAGTGAGTGGGTTTATTATTGGAATCCCGAAAATCGACCAGTCATTTGGGGGTTTGGTTGGTAGTGCAAGAAAAAAGGGAGGCAAGTTAATGCTTCCCAACTACAAAAAATAAATTTTATAAGATTCTTTCGATAGTATGTGATCCAATAATCCCAAAACCACAAATCCTTGAATCGAGAAATCCCAGTTTTAAACTAAAAAACCCTTTTGGAAACAACATCCATAAGGGCTTTTCTTGTGCCTAAATCCGGACTCTTGTTTTTTTATCAGCAGTGTGTTCTTTGCTTTCTTGTTTTAGGATTTTGATCGGGGATTTTTTAAAATCTTTGAACCTCAACTCGTTTTTTTCTATATCAAAATTATTTTTAACTTCAAAAAATCATTGGACATTCTTTTGTTTGTGTTGGGGTTGATGAGAAACGAATTGATGATCTCTTGACTTTGCAATGCAAGGCCAGTGTGGCTCTTGTGAAGTTCTGTTTTTGGTGATTCGATTGGTTTTCTTCTAAATCCAAATTGACGATGTATACAATTATTTCCATGAGCATTGAGTAGTTTTTCGCTGTTATTTTTATCTCATAAGTATTTTTAATGACTGCCCTTCTTAATGAGAAGGGCATTGCCCGGCCTTGCTAATCAATGCATTGATCTTATCGTAAACATCCTGAACATCTTGGATGTTGATGAAAGCAAAATTCATTATTTGGAACATGGACACGGATAATGGTTGGGAATTGGATGAGTAATGGTGCGAACCAAACGAATTGCTTTGATATCCTCCGTAATTGTTCCGGTTCGGATCTTGGAAGATCAACGTTCCCGTATTGTCCGGGTTTTTGTTGATCTGAATGAATGGGATCTTATTTAGACTCATCTCATTTAAAGTCTCCCCGTTTTCGGTAGAACAGATCATCAATCTTTCCGAGGTCAAGGCATAAAAAGTATTATCCTGAAATTTGGTGGTTTTCATTAATCTTCCAAACACAATGTAAGCTCCAATCAACAAGAAGGGAACTCCAAATACCGCCATGACCCCGGCGGCTCGGGAAGCCATAATCATCCAAAAAATGGAAAAACCCATGAAAAACAGCCCAAAGACTGCTACTGGGACGATTTGTTTGGTTGGAAGTTTACCGGAAACCGGTTGGCCGGACCAAATGATTTCTTCGCCGCCGCGCAGATATTTTCTAAAGATCGAATCCGGAGTTTGGCTTTCCGAAAAGGCTGCTGTTGGGAAGTCCTGCTCAACTTCGGCTCTTGCCAAGTCATTCAAAGAAACGTTCAAAGCCGAAGCGATGTTTTCCAGTTCCGAAGGAGTTGGGATTTCAAGATCGTTTTCCCAAGAGAAGATCATCTCCTGGTCGACTCCGGTTTTGGCGGCCAGATCCTTTTGAGACATTCTGGCTTTTTCACGATAAAACTTTATTTTGGTACTGATGCTCATTGTTTGTTCCCCCTAATTCATTGGAATAAGTATAGCATGAAACTTGGAAAAAATAAAACACAAAAGCAGAAAATAATTTAACGGTTGCTAACTTTCCAAAAAGAAATTATAATTAAGAAAACAGAAAAGCGAGGAACTATATCATGAAGGATGACACCATCAAATTATCGAAGTGTTTTGAAAGCATCAGAAAGAAATTGCCATTCCAGCCGGAAGTCGGACTGGTTTTGGGAAGTGGTCTTGGGGATTATGCCAGCGAGATCAAGATCGTCACGGAGATCGACTACCAAGACATCAAAGGATTTCCGGTCTCGACGGTTCCGGGACATTCCGGGAAGTATATCTTGGGATATGTTGGGGATGTGAAAGTCGTATGCATGAAAGGCCGGATCCATTACTATGAAGGCTATGACATGGGAGATGTGGTGCTTCCCATTCGCATGATGATCATGATGGGGATCAAAGCCTTATTCCTCACCAATGCTTGCGGCGGAATCAACCCAAGCTATCAAGCCGGAGATTTCATGCTGATTAAAGATCACATTTCCTGTTTTGTTCCCAACCCACTGATCGGAAAGAACCTTGATACTTTGGGGCCAAGATTTCCGGACATGAGCCATGTATATGACGAAAAGCTTTCAGAGATCATCCGAAAAAGCGCCAAAGAACAAAACCTTGATTTAAAAGAAGGCGTATATTTGCAATACTCCGGACCGGCTTACGAAACCCCGGCCGAAATAAAAATGTTCGGTTTGTTGGGGGCGGATGTAGTTGGGATGAGCACGGCCGTGGAAGCCATGGTCGCCAACCATGCGAAAGTTAAGGTCTGCGGCGTCAGCTTTGTCAGCAACAAAGCCGCCGGATTGTCCCAAACCCCTTTGAGTCACGAAGAAGTCCAGGAAGCCGCGAATGCGGCGGCACCAAAATTCAAAGCTTTGGTCACAAGAGCAATTCAAGGATTCAAAGATCTGCGTTAATAGAAAGACCGTCATCACTTTCGATGGCGGTCAATTTTTATGATTGCTTTTGTTTTTTTAAATTTCTTTGTTCATTGATCAGGGCCATTACATGTTTGGCATCATCGATATCCACGAAAGCCATTCGGAAGGTTTGTCCAAAAGGGGTTTTGGGGGGATTGAAATCGATGGTTCCCCTTTTCTTTAATTGCCCGCTCAGTCGCAAATCCTGAATGTCTTCAATGGAAAGATCAAAGACGTTTCCCCTCGGTTCGAAAGCCACGATGATGATCCTTGAGGAAGTGAGGGCAAACAAAGTTCCCGGTTTGGTGGTGATCTTCAGAAGTTTGATGGCGTTAAGACAAGTCCAAGCCGCTCCCAAAAGGGCGATAACAAACCAGCCCGATCTCCAAAAGTCTCGGCTTTCCGTAAGATAATCAACCAAAGAAGCCGAAGCGACCAAGGTGAAAAGGAAAGCCTTCCCAACAATGGTGCGGGAATTGTCTCCTTGTTTTCCGTTCCAGATGACTTTTTCGCCTTCATGCAAGTGTTGTTCCAAGGCAAAATCCACTTTGCAAGCCGGGGGAGCCACACTTGGTGTGACCGAACCCGTTGTGGCTATGAAATCGCTTAGGGTTCCGGAAGGGCAATTCAAGGCTGCTTCCAGATTCTTGAGGTCAGCTGAGGTCGTGGTCTCAAGGCCGTTTTCCCATTCGTAGATCGATTCTTGAGAAACGCCGATGGCTTCGGCCAATTGCTTCTGGGTCAGTCCTCTTTGTTTACGCAAAGCGGTTATGTTTTTGGATAGGCTCATGGTTACCCCCTTCATCCCCTCCGGGTTGGATAGATTTAAATCTTTTCCGAGTTTTCGGCTGGTTCTTTCTCTTCCCTGATTGGAAGCAGAAGCAACATGCTGGTTTTGGCGCGGTAGGCTTCATAGTCCGGTTTGTTTTTGATCTGACGGCCTTCCATCAACGGGATGCTGATGAAAACGAACAATAAGGTGTTGGCCAAAGGCCCGATGAAGAACAAGTATTTCGATGGATCGATGGCAAGCATTATGAAATATATTCCCCACCACATGGTGATCTCACCCAGATAGTTGGGGTGGCGGCTGTATTTCCAAAGCCCGGAATCATTGACTTTTCCGGGATTAGACAAGCGGAAACGACGGCTTTGACGGTCGGCGAAATGTTCCAAGCCGATACCGATCAGGGATATGCAAGCGGCGATGATTCCGAAGACATTCAAAGGATTTTCGCTTTGCAAGCCCAGGAAAGCCGGGATCATGACGCCCAAGACGATGATGGTGGGCATAAGGTGGATTCCGAACAAATTGACCAGCGGCCACAGTTTTGGAAATTTCGTCTGGTACTGCGTATAACGCCAGTCCTGACTTCTTATGCCATCAAAGCTCAAAACCCAGTTAAAGGTCAGCCGCAGGCCCCAAAGCCCGATTACGAAGAGGATCAGGAAGTTTTTGGCGTCAAACTCCGAAACAAAGGGCCAAACCATGACTAAAGGGGCAACGCTCCAGTACGGATCGTAAACGGAGGCATTTTTGAAGATGCTTCCAATCACCCAGATGATCACGGTGGCGATCAGGTCGGCGATGATGACATTGACGATTAGGTTCCCATTTGGCAGCCATCGGTAGAAGATGAAGGCTTCCGTGAAGGCAAATAAATATATGAAGATGATGAGAATGAAACTTCCGAATCTTTTCATGATGTTTTACCTCTTGGCGTTTTCTAATTCATTGGCACCATTATATCATCCCAAGCCGGAAATGAGAAGATGTTTTGTGAACAAGGGGCTGGAAAATGATGAAAAGAATGAGCATAAAGAATTGATTTTTTGAAGAAAAAGTTGTATAATACCTATGCTTTACTATTTACATAGGACCATCGCCAAGCGGTAAGGCAAATGGCTCTGACCCATTCATGCGGAGGTTCGAATCCTCCTGGTCCTGTTTTTTTTATGAAGAAAGCGTACTAAAGATGAATACCATTAAAATCAAAAAAGGGAAAACGAAAATGATCGCTCACCGGGGACTGAGCGGCCTGGAAAAAGAAAACACGGCCGTGGCCTTCATTGCGGCGGGGAACCGTTCCTACTTCGGAACCGAGTGTGACATCCATCTAAGCAAGGACAATGTTTTCCTTGTCAGCCATGACGGAAACACCGGCCGAGTCGCTCCGGTGGATAAGATCATCAAAGAATGCCCGGCAGGGGAACTTCAGGAAATCTGTCTGTATAACGACGGACCCGAAAGCCTAACCAAAAACTATCTGCGCATCCCGACTTTTGAAGAATACCTATTCATCTCGAAAAAATACGACAAACATTGCGTGATCGAACTGAAACCGGAATTTACCATTTTCCGGATCGAAGTTCTGATCGAACTGCTTCACAAGTATGATTACCTGAAGAAAGTGACGCTCATTTCCTTCAATTACAATAATCTGGCCACGGTCCGTTTGGTGAACAAAGACATCACGCTGCAGCTTCTGACCAGCGAACCGACCCCGGAACTTTTGGATAAATGCGTCGCCATTAAAGCTGATCTTGATCTGAACCATACCAAGGCGACCAAAGAACTGATCGACGATGTTCATGCCCGGGGAATGAAGATCAATGTCTGGACCGTCAACAATCCGGTCTTGGCCGAACAGTACGTCGAGTGGGGCGTCGACTTCATCACCACCAACATCCTGGAGTAGCAAATGAAAAAAATCATGGCGATGGGAGCCATCATTTTGGGGATATTGGTGTTTGGAGGAACGATATTGATCGCCGCTTTTTCCGAAGACCTTACCGCCGGTTTCAAAACCTGGGGATTCATGGTACTCGGGTATATCGGGTTCGTGCTCTTTGCTTACGGATGGATGAAGATCGCAAAAAAGAAATAAATCAAAGAACTGCTTGGGCAGTTCTTTTTTGATTCCTTATGATTGAATAATGTTCGCAATTTTGCTATAATGATTACTGCGAGGTAATATATGAGTTTAAAAATCAATGACCCGGAAATTTATGGTGCGATTCAAAATGAAACCCATCGCCAACAAAACAACATCGAGCTGATCGCTTCGGAAAACTTTGTTTCCAAGGATGTGCTTGAAGCCCAAGGATCCATTCTCACCAACAAATACGCGGAAGGTTATCCGAACCACCGATATTACGGCGGCTGCGTCAATGTTGACGTCATCGAAACCTTAGCCATCGAAAGGGCCAAAAAATTGTTCCATGCGAAATTCGCGAACGTTCAGCCCCATTCGGGCAGCACCGCCAACATGGCGGCTTACCGGGCTATCATTGCTCCGGGAGCCAAAGTCATGGGCATGGCCCTCGATCAGGGCGGACATTTAACCCATGGTCATCCGCTGTCTTTCTCAGGGATGGACTATAAGTTTTTCCCATATCATGTGACCAAAGATACGGAAACGATCGATTATGACGAAGTCGAAAGAATGGCCAAAGAGATCAAACCGGATTTGATCGTCGCAGGGGCCAGCGCTTATTCGCGGATCATCGACTTTAAAAGATTCCGGGACATCTGCGACGCGGTCGGAGCCAAACTGATGGTTGACATGGCCCACATCGCCGGTTTGGTCGCGGCCGGATTGCACCCGAATCCCGTTGATTTCGCCGACATCGTCACCACCACCACCCATAAGACCCTGCGCGGACCGCGGGGGGGACTGATCCTGACCAATAATGAAGAAATCGCCAAGACGCTTAACAAAGTGGTTTTCCCCGGCATTCAGGGCGGACCGCTTATGCACATCATCGCGGCCAAAGCCGTTTGTTTCAAAGAAGCAGATTCGGAAGCCTTCGTGGCTTATGAAAAACAGATCATCAAAAACGCCAAAGCCTTGGCCGATGAACTGGTCGCTTTGGGATATGTGATCGTGGCCGGCGGCACCGACAATCATCTGTTCACCGTCAATGTGAAAAAGAGCTTGGGCATTACCGGAAAAATGGCGGAAGAGATCCTGGACTCGGTCTTTATCACTTGCAATAAAAACACCGTTCCATTTGATACCGAAAAACCGTTCATTACCAGCGGGATCCGTTTGGGGAGCCCGGCGGTAACAACCCGCGGATTCAAAGAAACCGAGATGAAAGAAGTAGCCAGACTTCTCGACCGAGCCTTGCGCGGACGGGATGATCCGAACATTCTTTCCAGCGTCAGAAATGACGTTTCCAAACTTACCAAAAGATTTTCAATCTATGAAGGCTGAGGCCTTCTTTTTTTGAAATGATTTTTTTGGCTTTATTTTATCCTCAAATTATGATATGATATTTCTAAGGTGAACTTTATGGATGATTTAAAAAAACTAGCCCTGGAATTTCATCGCGGGGGGAAGATCGCCATTGCTTCCAAAGTGAAGGTGGATACCCGCGCCGAACTTTCGCTGGCTTATACCCCGGGCGTGGCTTACCCCTGCCTGGAGATCAATAAAAACAAAGAGGACGCTTATTTGTATACTTCCAAAGCCAATACCATCGCCGTCATTACCGACGGAACGGCGGTCTTGGGACTCGGTGACATCGGACCGGAAGCGGCCATGCCGGTGATGGAAGGCAAATGTTTGCTGTTTAAGAAGTTCGCGGGGATCGACGCCATCCCGATTTGTCTGAATACCAAAGATACCGAAGAGATCATCAAGACCGTGACCATGATCGCTCCTTCCTTCGGGGGGATCAATCTGGAAGACATTTCTTTTCCACGCTGCGTGGAGATTGAGAAGCGTTTGAATGATCTTTTGGACATCCCGGTTTTTCATGACGATCAGCGGGGAACCGCGGTGGTGGTGGGGGCGGCGCTTATCAATGCTGCGAAACTCGCCAAAAAACCGCTTGCGACTCTGAAAATCGCCATGAGCGGAATGGGAGCAGCGGGAAGCAACATCGCCCAAATGATGCGCAAAATGGGCGTGAAAACCATTTGCGGATACAACATCGACGGGATCATCACCAAAAGGAAAAACAATCATCCCGCTTTACAAAGACTTCTTGAGACCGGGATCATCGACAGCTGCGATGATTACGAAACCGATGCTTTGGCGACCATCGTGTCCGGGGCGGATGTGTTTGTTGGGGTGAGCGTCGCCAATGTCCTTACCAAAGCGATGGTTAACCAAATGGCGGACAAGCCGATCATCTTTGCACTGGCCAACCCGAATCCGGAAATAGATTATCAAGAAGTCCAAGCGTCGAAGGCTTTCATTTATGCCACCGGGCGCAGCGATTACCCGAACCAGATCAACAATGTTCTGGCTTTCCCGGGCATCTTCAAAGGGGTTCTTTCGACCCCACACCGAAAAATCAGCTGGAACATGTGCGTGGCGGCCTCAAGGGCCATCGCGGAACTAATAAATGAAAAAGAACTTAAAACCGATTATATCATCCCTTCCGTTTTTGACGAGAGGGTCGTTGAAGCCGTAAGCAAGGCGGTACGGGAAACGGAGGACTGAAATGCGATACCGAATAGAAACCGATGCTTTGGGAGAAAAGCAGATTCCGGCGGAAGCCTATTACGGGATCGGCGCCCTTCGTTCCAAAGAAGCGTTTGAAATAACCAAACACGGGCTTTTAAGACAAATGATCAAAGCCTTCGCGGAAATAAAAAAAGCCGCCGCCAAGACCAATTTGGATCTGGGGCTGCTGGACAAACAAGTGGCCAACGTCATCAGTCTCAGCTGCGATGAGATCATCAACGGCCGTTTGCATGGCCAATTCATCACCGACGTCCTTCAAGGGGGAGCCGGGATCAGCATGGACAAAAACGCCAATGAAGTCATTGCCAACCGGGCCAATGAAATGCTTGGGGGCGAAAAAGGGTCTTACCATCTCATTGATCCCAACCTTCAGGTCAACCTCAACCAATCCAGCCGGGAAAACGTGTTGATCGCGGGAAAACTGGCCAGCATCCGTTTGACCAAGAAACTGCTTTTGGAAGCCAAAAAGCTCTCCAATGCTTATGAAGACAAGATCGCGAAATACGAACTGAACAAAGACGAACCGCTGTCGATCGGACAGGAATTGTCCGCCTTCAACGAAGTTTTGGAACGGGACATCAAACGGACCGATGCGGCGACCGATGAACTGACGCTCATCAATTCCAATTATTACAGCGCAACCGGGGTCGAAGCCAATCCGCTGTACGCCAAAAAGTTTGTGAAATACGTGAGCGCTTATGCCAGCCAGGATCTGAGTTTAGCCAAGAACACGGTGGAAAACCAGCGGAATCTGGACGCCTTCACTTGGCTGTCATCCGCCCTTAAGAACATGATCATGAACCTTTCCAAAGTTGCTACTGACTTGGAGATCCTGGAAAGCCAGGGCAAAGTGAAACTTCCGAAAGTGGAAACCGGAGATTCGCCGGTCGTTCTGGAAATGATCAAACAAGTTTCGTTTTACATCATGGGAAATGATTTGACCGTGACCAGGGCCATTGAAGCCGGAGAACTGGAGGACAATGTGTTCTTGCCGGTAATATATGCTTGTCTGTTTGAAAGCATCAACCTCATACGCCGGGCCATCCGGACACTTCGCGAAAAAACCATCGAACAAATGACTTTATAAAAAAAATCGGGAGCAATCCCGATTTTTTATTTACTCTATCATAAAACGAATTTGAACATTCTTAAGACATCTTGGTAATCATCGCTGTCAAACTCAACCGTGTCGCTTTCAACCAGGATGCAGCCCGGATAAAAAGAATTCCGATAAGCTTCATTATGGTCTTTGAAAGCTACTTCCACGTGGAAATGTTTCGGAAGCGTCAGGATGCTTTTGGACAGATCTTTGGAAAGACCGAGTTTGACTTTATCGGTGATTTCCTGATTGGTGATCGACGGATGACGGGAAACGACGGCTCCGTGCGCTCCTTCTTTGGTGGCGACGGTTTCAATGTTCTTGTTTTCGGCTTTGACCAGTTTGGTCAGATTGAGATCTCCGCTTAAGAATGCGACCGGAATTCCCAGATAAGCCGCATAAAGGGCGTTGATGTAGAACTCGCTGGCGATGATGCCGTTGATCTTCACATGATACAGGTGAGTGTTCATGGTATGAGACAGGGGATTTCCGTCCGAACGGGAAGGACTGTGATAACCGACAAACATGACCGCATCGAAAGTACGGTCGAGTCCGGCCATCATGCTGCAAAGACCGCCTTCCCAGCCGCGGTGTAGTTTCACGAAATCGGGAAGCATCGACACGTCAATGTTCCTGGCGCTATCATGAGCGTCTTTCACATAGACCATCGTCGCTCCGGCGGCTTTGGCTCCCAGGCAGGCGCAAGCCACTTCCTGACTCATTTGTTTTCGGAATTGTTGATATTCGGGATGGGACGCTTCGGTCTCATTCCAATTGCATATTCCGTTTACGCCTTCAATGTCAGCGCTGATGTAAACTTTCATATTTTTACCTCCGTTAGTGAGTTAATTATACTCTGTTTTCTTCACAATGAAAACAGGAACTTAATGGAAATTCATCTTCGGGAATCATTATTTCCAGGCTCCCTCTTGATAGTTTATTACGAAATCACTGCCAACATACCTAAGGAAATTCGGGTAATCCCAGGAAGCAAGCAAACTTTCTTTCAAAAGCAAAGCTTGGGCCTGATCATCCGGGAGGATGACGGTGATTTCTTTTATCTGGGTGTCTTTATAATTCATCCATAGAAAAGCAAATTCAAAAACAGAAACGGATTGTTCGCTCAACTGCCAGCCCTTGAATTCGACCGTGGTCACGTAATTGTATTCCCCGTCGGCAAGTATGCTGCTATAAAACACTCCGCATCCCATTTCCCTTAAAGAAGCCGGGAAGACGATCGAAACCAGATTGTTTTCTCCGAACACGCCGTGTCCGATCGTGGTCAGGCCTTCATGAAGGACAAGGTTCTCATCAAACTGACATCTTACATAAGCCCAATTCTGGATCTCGATGGTGCTGGTTGGAATGTTGACTTTGGCCCGGGAAAATTCAAACGCGCCTTCGCCAACCACGGTTATTGTATCCGGAAGGATGATTTCTCCGAAATGGGATCGATAAAGAGCGTAATTTCCGATTTTGGTGATCCCTTGTGGAACTTCAAAAACCGGTATTTCAACGGAAGATCGGTTGACGTAAATCAGTTCCGTTCCGTCTTTGTTTACGATGGTCCGGATTGATCCAACCATCATCTCCCGATGGTATAAATGCGTATCCCTTACCCGGACATCAATATCGTTCAGATCCCACATTTTTCCGAAATAATACATCCCGTCCGGGATCCAAAGTTCGGTCAGCGAAGTTCGTATCAAACTGTTCTTTTCAATGACCGTAACGCTATTTGGCAATCGGACCGAGGTCACATGCAAGCAATCATAAAAGGAAGAATCGCTGATTTTGGTGACCGGCAGGCCCTGGTAGGTTTCGGGAACGACTACATCGCTGGCCGTTCCCAAATAATCAATCACTTCGTACTCGTCTTTGTCTTTGATCTTACTGAAGACCAACCCCTCGGTAAAAAAATCTACTTTGATGATGACGAAATCATCGCCAACATCGGTCAGGAAATCTGATTGCTGACTGGAAACAAGCAGGCTTTCTTTCAAAAGCAAAGCTTGTTCCTGATCCTCAGGCAGATTGACGGTGATCTCTTTTATGGCCGTGTCCTTGTAATTCAGCCACAAAAACCCGGTTTCAAAGGCCAAAACGGATGGGCCATCCAATTGCCAGCCTTTAAAGGTGATCGCGGTCACCTGATTGGATATCTCCGATTCGGGATTACTGTAAAACACCCCGGATCCCAGTTCAATCAAGGAAGCCGGAAAGATGATCGAAACCAAATTGTTTTCTCCGAAAGCGCGGTTTCCGATCGCTGTCAGTCCTTCGGGAAGGACGAGATTCTCATCAATCTGACACCGAACATAAGCCGAATCCCCAATCTTGGTAATGCTGTTTGGAACATTGATTTTTGCAAAAGAATAATAAAACGCGGAATCCCCGATCTCCGTCACCGAATTCGGTAAAACGATCTCTCCGAAATTGGTGTGGCTCATCGCGTAATTGCCAATCTTGGTGATTGTTTCCGGTACTTCATAAAGAGGAATTTCCACCGAAATCCGGTTGACGAAAATCAATTCCGTTTCATCTTTGTTGACGATAGTCCGAACCGCGGCCACCCTCGTTTCTTGATGATACAAATGGGTATCTCTGACTCGGACGTCAACGTCGGTCAAACCCATGATATGACCGAAGTATTGCATTCCGTCTGGGATCCAAAGTTCGGTCAGCGAGGTTCCGAGCAAACCGGCATCATCAATGGCAGTAATGCTGTTTGGTAATTGAATCGAGGTCACGTGCCCGCCTGAGGCAAAGGCATTGGCCGCGATGGAAGTGACCGGTAAATCATGGTAAATCCCGGGAATGATGACGTTGCTTTCCGTTCCTGTATAATCGGTTACTTCATATTCATCTTGGCCTTCGATCTGGCTAAAGGCCAAACCCTCCGTGAACGGTTCATCATGAACGCAACTAATCAGAAACACGGACAAAAAAACCAAAAACAGTTGTTTAAACTTACACTTTCCTTGCATCATTGTTTACCCCTTTCCCAAAAATAAATTTATTGCGTAAAAAAACCCCTTATTCAAACCGATTGGAAAATTACTTTTTTTATTAATCGCTAAATATATTATAACCCATTTTCACCAGAAACCAAGGTAAAATTCGAACATGAGTGGATAAGGTGAGAAAAAAAGAAGGGATTAAACAAAGCTTGTTTTTCAAAACATTTGAATTTAAACATGTCTGATGGTAGAATGGATGTATTGTTAGCGGATTTTGTAAGGAAGGGAATAATTATGAGAAAGGTTGCGTTTTTATTTTTTTTAACAATTTCAATTTGTTTAAGTGCTTGTTCGTCGGAGAAGTCATACACTTTGAGTTTTGACAGTAACGGAGGAAATGCCATTGAACCGGTCACAACCGATGGTAAATCGGTAGTTGTCATTCCTGAGGATCCGGAAAAATCGGGTTTTGTTTTTCAGGGATGGTATTTGGACAATGATACGTTCCTAGAACCATTTACGGCTAATTCGCTGGTTAACCAACCAATTACCAAGAATTTGACCGTTTTTGCAAAATGGACGGCCGTTCCGACGGATTACTATACGGTTGATTTTGAAACTCAATGCAACATTGGTGTCACAAGCCAACAGGTTTATAAGGAAACCGGGCTTTCCGTTCCCGACATAACACGAAACGGATATACTCTCGAAGGTTGGTACACAAGCCAAAATGATGGCCTTACACTTGATGAGAAATGGTCTTTTGAAACAAATTTGGTGAATTCGAATTTCAGTTTGTATGCGAAATGGAACGTAAATCAATATACGATCACTTTCAATTCAAAAGGCGGCACGGTTACTCCTTCGATCACCCAGGACTTCGGAACCGTCTTGAATGTTCCGAATCCAACCAAAACCGATTATGTTTTTGGGGGCTGGTATCTTGATGAAGATTGGTTACAACCGTATTCTCTTTCAACCATGGGTTATGAAAATATCACCGTCTTTGCCAAGTGGTTAAGGACAATCACTTTTATTTCCTCCGGGGAAAACTCGATTCCATCCATGAATTTTGTTCCCGGGACCAGCATTACCCCGCCAAATGACATTTGGGAATTGGGACATACCTTTTCGGGCTGGTATTCCGATCAAGATTTCACTCAGCCATTGGAATTTTCCGCGCTTCCCGATCAAAATATCACGGTTTTTGTAAAATGGGAAATTAACCAATACCAATTATCATATGAGTCTAACGGCGGCACGGAATATGAAATCCAAACCCTTGATTTTGGAAGTACCCTGCCGTTCCCAACCCCGATCAAAGCCCACTATACTTTTGGCGGATGGTATTGGGATGAGGAATTTGAAATCCCATGGATCTTTCCAATCATGCCGGATTTTAATTTGAAATTATACGCCAAGTGGACGCCTACCCTTTATGGAATACATTATTCCGAAGTTTATCAACAAATAGGAAGAAGAACCTTGAGGGAAAGCGAAACCGTTGTAAGTCTGTCCATTGGCGAGGAATTTTCGGGAATCTTAACTTCAACTGGTGAGACTTTTATGGTCGGAGAAAACTCTCGCGGTCAACTTGGAATTGGATCGACAACTGACCAAACTTTTCCCGTCATCGCATACGATCCATTTAAATTAACTCCCGATGAAAAAGTCATTTGTTTATCGGCGGGAACGGCTCATTCCTCGGCGCTGACTTCAAACGGTCGCCTTCTCATATGGGGGGCCAACAGCAATGGTCAGCTTGGTAATGGGACAACCGTTGATGTTCATTCGCCGACGGACATCACCAGCCGTTTTAATCTTTCAGCTGATGAAACCATTATTAGTGTAACCCTGGCTTTCAACCATTCCTCCGCATTAACATCCAAGGGAAGAGTCTTTTTTTGGGGATGGAACAACGAAGGTCAACTGGGAGACGGAACGAGACTGGATAAATCCACTCCGACCGATATTACCAATCAATTTAATCTTTCCGCAGGGGAAACCGTCATTGGCCTTTCTTTAGGGTATACTCATTCTTCGGCCTTGACTTCAACCGGCCGCATCTTCCTTTGGGGATCGAACGCACATGGCGAACTTGGTCTCGGAACAACGACCGCCACCCTGATTCCGACCGAAAACACCAGCCGTTTTAATTTATTGAGCGGTGAGACCATCATTCAAATTTGCTTGGGCGTGGAGTTTTCAATAGCTCTGACATCCACCGGCCGAATCTTTTCGTGGGGAGAAAATTCATATGGCCAGCTTGGCAATCATTCTCTCAATACCGTACTTTTCCCAACGGAGATTACCAACTACTTTTATTTGCCGGAAGGGGAGATCATCATTCATATTTCGAGCGGCGGTTATCATTCTTCAGCCATAACATCAAATGGGCAAATCTTTTCATGGGGAAATGACGCTTATGCCCAACTCGGAAATGGAGAAGAAGGCGGGATAAAATTCACCCCAGTCAGAATAACCTCCAATTTTACCCTTATAAACGGGGAGACGATCCTAAAAACCATCCTAAGTCACAATAGTTCTTCCGCGTTAACTTCAAACGGCCGAATCTTTATGTGGGGGGATAATGCTTCGGGTTATTGGGCCGATGGAACCATGGAAAATAAATCGATTCCGACCGAAACCCTAGTTGAAACAAAAATTTCTTATATAGATGCTCAAGCTTATACTTTTGCATCAAAAATTGAATTTCCTGATACTGATCGACCCGGTTATTCCTTTGTTGGATGGTATACGGATATTGCGCTAACGAAATTGTTTACCCAAATATATATGCCAGAAGCACAAGTTACCTTGTATGGAAAATGGGTATTAAATCCATAAGGGCCAACAAGAAATTTTTTGAAAAATTTAAATTGAAAAACAATTGAGTTTATTTATCCCTAATCCAACGTCTTCGGCTTTCATAAAGAAAAAATCGGAATTGAAGTCCCTGGTTTGTTTGAACCGGGACTTTTTTCAATATAGTTGTTTTCACAAACATTCTAATACGGCCATTTTCGTCATTATTTAAAAAAATTGTAATTTAATTTTCAATGTGTTTATGTTATAATGACTTCATATGGAGGAAATATATGAATAAATTCGTTTCAACAACCAAATTAGATTTCAGAACCTTGAAATACTGCAACTTATTTCTGATCAAATACCGCCGTAAAGCCGGAATTTGGTTCATCGTCACCGCGGTTCTTTCCGTGGGCATCGCCATCTATGACATTTTGGTCATCAAGAGCCAATATTACATGTTCGCCATTTTGGCGGCCGCGTTTGTGGCTTACTCGCTGTACCAGATGTTTACCGTCGAAAAGAAACTTGATCAGAGCCTGATCCGTTTCTTCACCAACCGTACCGTTTCCAGCCAAACCATCGAACTTGATGATGAACATGTCACCGTCATTCGCTCGCTGGATCCAACCAACCCGACCGTTTACGACTGGGCGCACATCACCGAGATCGATGAGATGCCGCAATATTACATGCTGATGGTCGGCAAGAATGCCCCGATCATCATTGACCGCAGCGCGGACAACATCATTGAAGGAACCCTCGAGGATCTGGATGCGATCATCAAAGCCAAGACCGCTACCAAACCATACAAGATGGTCGACATTGACATCGTAAAGATCCCGATCACTTATGTTCATCAGGAACCCGTTCCTCAAGATGCCCAAGAAGTGAAAGCCGAAGAACCGGCTGAAGAAGCCAAACCGGAACAAATCGAAGAACCAAAGGCTGAAGAAAAAGAAGAAGCCCCGGAAGACAAAAAGGAATAATCGTGCAAATCATCGCCAAATGCCAATACGGCGAGGACCGAGCGAAAGCATTTTTTCGTTTTCACATGTTGATAAAGAGCCAAGTAAAATTTATTTATTGGATGGTTTCCCTGGCGGCCTTGGCCGCCGGAGTGATCCTGATTCTGAAAAATGAAGGATACTTTGGCCTTTTTTCGATATTCATAGCCCTGATGACCATGGTGGTTTGGTATGCCAGCGCCCACACAACCATCAACAAGATCATGAAGGACCTGCGCTTTCCCATGCTTAATTACCAGCTGGTTTTTTCGGAAAGCGGATTGGAACATGTTCAGGGCGAAACGGTCCGTAAATTTCTTTGGAAAGATTTGGAATCAGTCTGCGAGACCCGAAGCGTGATCTACTTTTATGTTTCGAAGTCCGCGGCTTTGATCCTCGGAAAATACATCCTGGCCGACGAAGAGCGAGCGCAAATTGAAAAATGGATTAGCGAAGCCTCCGTCTCCCACCGAAAATACCGGATCAAATAAAAGCGGTGAATTATGAAATACTTATTGATTGGATTGATTGTGGTAATCGGCGTCGCCATCGGACTGATCCTCGGCCTGGGTTTGTTCTCGGGTTATGAGCTGATCATCAGCATGTTCGTGCTGTTTCCGATGGTCGTGATCCTGGGAACGATCCTGCTTGGAAAAACTAAAAAAGAAAAACCGATCGATCCGAAAACCAAAAATCAGGATCGGTTCTCGAGGTGGGAATGAATGAGCGATTTACGGCTTTTCAACCTAAAAACCGGGTCCGTTGAACCCAAACAAATCATTGACAAGCCAACTTTGAAAGTGGCGGTTTCTCACCATGCCAACGCGCTTTTGGGACTGACCGTCATCGGAAGCGATCTTCCGCTTGGGGCTAGCGATAGCGAAGTCGTGGAAACTTTGGGATACGACGAGAATTTCCAGCTGACGGTCGTGGAATACCGGACCGGAAAATTCAACGGCACCATCAACAAGGGCTTGGTGTTTTTGGATTACATAAAAAACAATTACGGAAAGATCCGGTCCTTCCTAAGCGAAAAGCTCGGAGCGGAACTGGCCAAACAGATCCGGCTTAATCCGCGCTTGATCGTTGTAGGGGACGATTTCAACCGCTATGACGAATACGCCATCAAACAGATGCCTTACGTCATCGATCTGGTGAAATACCAACCCTATGGCAAGAACCTCCTGCTTCTGGAAAAGAATTATCAAAGCAAAAAAGTGGTAGTTGAAGAGGAATACGCCTTTCCTCCAACCATCGAGAACGTTGATCTTCGAAAGTTGATCGGCGAATACATCCTGAGTTTGGGAGACGAAGTCTGCGAGACCGTCACCAAATCTTTCGTTTATTACCGAAAGATCAAAACCTTCGCCTATCTTTTGTTTGACGAGGGGTTTGTTCTCAATCTGCTGTCGGGCGGAAAATTCAAATCCGTCAAGATCCGGTCAGTCAAAGACTTGGTCAAAAATGAAGGTTTGATCGAAAAGAGTTACGATGAAAACTGAAAATCTGTCGGTTGTTTACGAAGACAATCACCTCATCGTCGTGGTCAAAGAAGCCAACATTCCGACTCAGGAAGATGAGACCAAAGACGAAGATCTGCTTAACATCGTCAAAAACTACATCAAACAAAAATATCACAAACCCGGAGAAGTTTTTTTGGGTCTGGTCCACCGTTTGGACCGCCGGGTCGGGGGACTGATGGTGTTTGCGAGGACTTCGAAAGCCGCATCCCGGCTTTCCGAAACCATCCGTCTGCACCAATTCAAAAAAGAATATCTGGCGCTGGTATCGGGCGTAACCCCCAAATCCGGACGCCTGATCGATTATTTAGACAAAGTGGAGAAGAACGGACCGAAAGCGGTCATTACCACCGCTGAAAATGGCGGCCAGGAAGCGATCCTCGAATATGAGACCCTAAAAACGGTCCAATTCGAAAAGCGCGATTTCTCGCTGGTCAGGGTCAATTTGATCACCGGAAGATACAATCAGATCCGCGTCCAGTTCTCCCATTTCAAACATCCGATCATCAATGATTTCAAATACGGATATCAGGGAACCAATTTCAACGACCAACTCGGGTTGGTTTGTTCGGTTTTGCGATTTCCTCATCCGACCACCAAAGAAGACCTGGAGTTCAGTTTCGTCCCAAGCGACGGAATATGGGAAGGTCTTGGGGAGGTAAGGCATGACTAAATACAAACCAATCATCATCATCTTCGCGGCGTTTTTTGCCTTCTTCATCTTCGTCAGCGTTTATTTCCCGAACGTCGAAATGAAGGTCAAACAGTTTGACGCCGAGATCACTTTGGATGCCAACGGGGACATGACCATGAATGAGACTTGGATCGTGGATTTTCCAAATGGATATTCCGTCACTTTCCGCGACATCGCTTATAACAAATATAACTCAGGCAATCCATTGTATCAGGAATCCGCCAACCGGGCTTTCTTTGATGAAGGAAGTGTCAGCATCGAAGTATATGGTTCAGACAACACGGCTTTGGTCCAAGACGTTGATTACGAAGTCGGCTATTCCTTTAACGGTGATCTGGATGAACTCGGGCAACCGATCGAATGTTATCCTTCCCGATCGGAATGCGAATCGCTGTTTGTTTGGGTTTATGACGGCATGGATGACCGGATGACTTTCGTTTATGATTACAAGATCACCGGCGTCATCACCGAATATAACGACGTCAGCGAGCTGAACTGGCGGCTGATCGATGCCAACTACGTGGAGTCGGGCATTTCTGATTCGACCGTGACCATCAATGTACCGGGCGTAACCGCAGACCAACTAATGGCTTGGGGACACGGACTCGGAAAAGGCCGGGTCACCGTGGAAGACGAAACCGTGACTTTGGAAATGGATCGGATCAAATACGATGAATTTTTGGAATTCCGGATTTTGATCGATGAAGACATCTTTACCGTCGATGCGATCAACCATTTGGATGTAGCCGCCCGTCAGGAGATCATTGATTATGAACAGGAACTGGCGCGAACGACTAATCTGGGGATCGCGATCGCGACCATCCTATTGATTGGCTCCTTTGCGGTGCTGGTGCTGATGGCCATGGTTGCCACCAAGATTTATTTCAAGTATGACAAAGAATACACCCCGGAATATTCGGGGAAATATTACCGCGAGCTTCCGGCCGAGTATACGCCGGCGGAAATGAGTTATCTGTACTATTTCGGAAGGATCCAAAACGAGGACGTTACCGCCACCCTTCTGGATCTGGTGCGTCGGAAAATCCTGACTTTGGACACCAATCAAAGCGGGATCAATGACCGCGATCCGAACTTCAAGATCAAGAAGAACCCGGATGCGGACTTCTCGACTTTGCTTCCTCATGAGCAGCATCTCATCAATTGGTTCATCAATCTGGTGGGGAACAATTCGGAAGTCACCATCAATGAGATCGAACAATACCCGAAGAAATCCTATACCGCCGCCATGGCTTTCGAAAAAGAAGCTTCGATGTTCATCACCAAAGCCAAACAAAGCGGCTCCCGGCATGATTTCTTTGAAAAAGGTCTGGCCATGGCCAAAAGCAAATTATACGCTTGGGTGCTTCTGCCGCTGATCTGTTTCGGAATCGCTTTGATCACCGACCAAATGGAGATCAGTTGGCTGCCCGTTGATTTGGACAACACATTGGCGATGATCGTGAGCGGCATCACCGCAGCGGCTTACTTAATGTACATCGCTTCGATCAAGAAACGCAGCAAGAAAGGCAACGAGGACTTCACCAAATGGAAAGCCTTCCGTCAGTTCCTGCTTGATTTCGGAAACATGGACGATTACCCGATCCCGGGCATCGTGGTTTGGGAACACTATCTGGTTTACGCGACTTCGCTGAAAGTAGCGGACAAAGTCATGCAACAGCTGGAAGTCAAACTTCCGGTTGAACAGCTGGAAACCGATTCTTCCTCCACGTACATGGGTTTTGGTTATCGATATTACGGATTCCGCCTGGGCTATGCCTTAGGCAGAATTAACCGGTCGGTGGCAACTGCCCGGACCAACGGACGCGCAACCATTGCGGCTCATCAGGCCAAATCCAGCGGATTCGGCCGGGGTGGCGGCTTTAGCGGCGGCAGTTCCTTCGGCGGCGGCGGTGGCGGTTTTAGAGGACGTTAGAAAGAGAGGAAAATAAATGAAATTTTTAGTAAGCACCGGCGGCATCATCGGCATTGTCATTGCGGTGATCGTCGTTTTGTTGATCTTCGTCATTATCGGAATTTATAACACTTTGGTTCAGCTTCGGAACCGGACGCGCAATGGCTGGAGTCAGATCGATGTTCAGTTGAAACGCCGTTTCGATTTGATCCCGAATCTGGCGGAAACAGTCAAAGGCTATGCCAGCCTGGAAAAGGGAATTTTTGAAGAATTCGCGAAAGCCCGCGGCTTGTATGCTCAGGGCCAACAAAGCGGAAACGTGGAACAGATGGCGCAAGCCAACGCCACTTTGGGCGGAACCTTGAGCCGCTTGCTCATGGTTACCGAACAATATCCGGAATTGAAAGCCAACGTCAGTTTCCAGGACATGATGGCCCAGCTGAAAGATACCGAAGACAAGATCTCGTTCAGCCGTCAGTTTTACAATGACACCGTTTTGGCTTACAACAACAAAATCGAATTGTTCGCAAGCAACA
>Ga0247841_10002615_pt1 | contig 35465 bp, 31 predicted proteins | sample LaCruzMarch2015__2_FD_192410 | JGI IMG/M metagenome (GOLD analysis project Ga0247841, IMG submission 192410) | Freshwater microbial communities from meromictic Lake La Cruz, Castile-La Mancha, Spain - LaCruzMarch2015_18m | ecosystem: Environmental > Aquatic > Freshwater > Lake | place: Spain... | reverse complement strand
CCAACAAGCAGAGGTTATCTTACATGCAGCATTGGATCCTAATATTGCCAGCAAGGCAAAAAGAGGTGAATTTGTCAAGTTATTTGACCACTTTAAGTTACTACACACTATGATAAATTGAGCGAATAATTTTCATTTTTTAACGATTACAATAAGGAGAATCAAGCATGGATATACAGGTTATAGGGATAGACCTCGGAGCAGGTACAACTAAACTCGCTAGAGTCGGGTCGGATGGAAAACTCAAGAGCAATATTGAGGTCGTGGAAACAGTTGAAGACCCAAAAAAATTCATGGAGAACTTAAAAGCTACTATAAATGGGCTTATTAATGACAACGTAAAGGCAGTTGGATTGGGTATTCCATCTTGGGATGGCTTGAATGAGGTTATTCAGCACTCTCCCAATATGCCAACTTATGAGGGTGTATCTGTAAGTAAAGAACTTCGGGAAGAATTTAAAAACCTTAAACTTAATCTTACGGTTATTGCAGACAATGACGCAAACGTTGCCGCAGATGGTGAAAGACGTTTCGGAAACTGGAAAAAAGGCACTCTAATTGTCTATACACTCGGAAGCGGAATTGGCGGAGGCGTGATCCTTTGCATTAAAGATCGCTATATTAAATGGCAGGGGGATACTTTCAAAGGTGCAGAACTTGGTCACGTTTCTATTCCTGTTCCATCTGGAAGGAAAAGCAGATTATGTGGTTGCGGACATATTGACTGCTTTGAAGCACATGCTTCTGCGACTGCTGTTCGTGACGAAAGCGCAAAAATGGCAATGATGGCTTTGGCACACGGTAAAAAAAGCCTGATCTTTGATAAAATCAAGTCTGATGAAAACGTAAAACATAAATTGCTTTCTGGAGAACCTCAAGAACTGGTTAATTATATCGAACCACTGCACGTAAATCTTGCGGCTAAAGACGGAGATGAAATCGCTTTGCAAATTGAGGACCAAACTGCTCAAGCTCTGGCTTACGGACTCCGAAACGCCGCTCAGATATTCGATCCTGCGATAATAGTGCTTACCGGTGCTATGAGGAAATGGGATCGTATGGTGCAAAAAGCAGAGAATATATACAAGAATCTACTTGGTGTTGTGCCTACTGTCGAAATCGGTATTTCTGAATTAGATAACGCTGGTATCGTTGGCAGCGCAGCTATGGCTTTTGATGCTATTGAATAAAAAATTGGAGATAAGAATTGGCTAAATGTATTGTTAAATTTAAACCTGATGGTAAAGTTGCTACTGTAGAAGAGGGTACGATTATAACAAAAGCGGCTGATATAGCTGGCATAACGATAGATTCACCCTGCGGTGGAAAAGGTACGTGCGGTAAATGCAAGGTTATCGTTAATGCTGAAAATATTAGTCCACCAAATGAGGCAGAAGAAGAATTTTTCTCCCCGGATGAATTGAAAGAAGGCTATAGATTAGCCTGTCAAACAGTCGTTTCTTGTAATATGGAAGTAGTTGTTCCTCAAGATTCAAGGATCAGAGCTATCAAGATACTTTCGGCAGGAATTGGACGTGAAGTACGACTACATCCCAACATATCCAAAATATACGTGGAACTACAAGAGCAAACGCTTGAGAGACAAATATCTGATTTTACAAATATCAAAGAAGCAGTAAAGTCAAAACTTCCCAACATAACTGTTGGTCTGAATATGTTGAGGGAAATTCCATCAATACTTCGCAAATCAAAATTTAAGGTAACACTCATATTGGATGGAGATGAATTGATCGGTATTGAGCCGGGTGATACGACTAAGAAGAACTATGGCATTGCGGTTGACATCGGCACAACGACTGTTGTAAGCACTGTCATTGATCTGAATACCGGCAATGATTTAGCTGTGGCTTCTGCATTGAATACGCAAGCGACTCATGGCGCAGACGTTATATCGAGGATCAACTACACTGTTGAAAATGAGAATGGTCTTGAAGAATTGGGTGACAGAATAGTTCATGTTATAAATCAAATTAATGAGTATGCCTGTGCAGAAGCTCATGTTGATAGCAAGAATATATACGAATTAACCATTGTTGGCAACACGACTATGACGCATCTTTTCTTAAAAGTGCCATCTCGTAATCTTGCGGTTATGCCTTACGTTGGCGTATTTAGTGATCCCGTTGAAACGACTGCATCTAAAATGGGATTCAACATTAATCCCTGCGCTAATGTTTACGTGCTTCCTAATATTGCTGGATTCGTGGGCGCTGATACTGTTGGAGTTATTTTAGCTTCTGCATTAAACAGGAGCGAAACAATAAAATTAGCGATAGACATTGGTACAAACGGAGAGGTTGCTCTTGGTTCACACAAAAAGCTGTTGACTTGTTCAACTGCCGCAGGTCCAGCATTTGAAGGCGCAATGATAACTCATGGTATGAGAGGAGCGCCCGGCGCTATCGAGAGATTACAAATAACGGATCGTCCTGTATATCAGGTCATAGGCGGCGGAAAACCCAATGGAATATGCGGGTCAGGATTGATTGATGTTGTAGCTGAAATGCTAAGGCTTGGTATTATTGACGAAACTGGAAGAATGACGAATCCTGATGAACTGGATATATCGCCTGAACTAAAAACGTATATACGCCGAAGTGACGAATACGGTCCTCACCTTGTATTATATGAGTCTGATGGTCAAAAAGTAGTAATAACTCAGAAAGACATCAGACAAGTACAACTAGCGAAAGGTGCAATAAAAGCGGGTATTGAGATACTTATGCGCAAGCTAGGCGTAAAACTTGAAGATATATCCGAAGTCTTACTAGCTGGCGCATTTGGCAACTACATCAAAAAAGAAAGCGCCATTCGTCTTGGACTTATTCCCAACTTCCCGCTGGATAAAGTACATTTCATCGGTAATGCCGCCGCCGCAGGCTCAAAGATGGCGCTCATGTCTAAAGAAGCAAGAGAAGAGGCTGTATTAATCTCAAAAAGTACGGAATACGTTGAACTTGCAACAGACCCCAATTTCCAGAATGAGTTTATGGAAGCCATGATGTTTCCAGATGGATCATAATTAACTGCGCATGTTTCACAATCAGGAAAACACTTTTAATCAGAAAATTAACCACAGATGAACACAGATACACACAGATTTGGAAAAGATACAAGATACTGATACGACTTTTTCAGTTAATTCATGAAAAAACACGGAGACACAGAGGCACGGAGAAAAAGATGAAGGCGGAAGGATGATGGATGAAAAAGAAGAAACGAGTATTACAGTTTCATCCTTCATACTTTCTAAGTTCTCTCCGTGCCTCTGTGTCTCCGTGTTTAAATTCTTTTTATTTCTGTAAGTGAAAAACTCGTAATACTGATTACTATTTTGCATCTTGTATCTTTTCTTTTATCTGTGTTTATCTGTGGTTTCATTAATCCTTATGAATTATGATATAGTCCTACAAGAACTATTGGAACGACATTTCGGTACAGACGAATTTGTATCGGGTCAAAAAGAGATTATTTCCAATATTATCTCTGGCAAAGACGTGCTGGCTTTTGTGCATCGTGAAAACGACCGTTCCTTGTGCTATAAGCTACCTGCACTCGTTATTGAGGGTATAGTTGTCGTAGTATCCCGTCAGAATCAGATGGATGAAGCTAATGATCTTCTGCCATCGGTATATATCAATAATTTTCTGCCATCAGATCATATTCAGAAACGTATACAAGAAATTATTGATGGTAAATATAAAATTGTCTATGTCGGACCAGAACAATTCCAGAACAGATCATTCCTTTTTGCGCTAAACAAAATACCTGTATCATTACTCGTCATAGATAACGCTGAATGTATCTCACATTACGGATATAATTTTAATCCGCACTACACGAATATTACAAAAGCAATAAAAGATTTAGAAACCCATCCGAATATATTGTCTTTAGCTGGAGGCTGTACTGAACAGACACGAAATGACGTCCTGAAACAATTAAATATGAATCTGGCAGAGATCATAACAATGGATGTATCATGCAACTTTTCCCTTGAAGTTATATCTGTTTATTCTGATAAAGAAAAAATTGACATTCTCAGCGATCTTATTAGAAAGCAAAATGGTCAAGGGATTATCTATACCAATACAAGGGATAAGGCAATAAAAATATGTGACTTATTAAGATATATTGAGCCAAACGTTTCAGCTTATCATGGCGGAATGAATCGAGATAAACGCAATGAGGTCGAAAGGAATTTTGATAGTCAAAAACTACGGATTATCGTTGCAACAAGTTTCCTGACGCCAAAACTAAAAACTCCTGTCAGTTACGTCATACATTTCGACATGCCTGACCAATTGGAAAGATATTATGATCAGGTAATTATTACTGGTCAAAAAGCTCAATCTGTAAAATGCGTACTTATATATTCTCCATCAGACAGAGGATTACATCAAAGTAATATAGAGCGGGGAACTGTTTCACTCACAGAAATATGGCGTATCAGCGATATGCTCAAACTCCACAGGAAAAATACTCCAGCAAAACTTGAGTCTAAATCAAAGAAAGAACATAATACAGAAAGCAAAAATGAATGGCTGAATAAACACTTTATGAGTCTTAATCCCGAATCCCGAAAAGAACTTTTGAAATTAAGAAGCGTATACGAAAACCTGAACAAACGCGACAAGAATTTCTACTCTCCTGATGAATATAATCGCTATCTTGAAAGTGAACACTGGAAAACTTTTACTAATAAATTGCTTGACGAATATGATCAATGCAATATATGCGAAAATAAGGCAGAACACGTACATCACCTGAGTTATAAAAATCTTGGAAAAGAAGATAACGATGACGTTGTTGCCCTTTGCTCAAAATGTCATTGCTACATACATCCCGATAACCAGATGACGAGAAAGATGTTTTTGGAAAGGCAAGAAGCAGATAAAAAGCAACTAAATTTTTTCAAAGATGAAACCGTCACAGATAATCTGATATTTATACCTTATGAGCAAATTGATGTTGAAACTGGATTGGATCGAAATAAGTTTTTAATTGCACTTGCAGAGATGCAGAATGCAGGAATGTTAGAGATCATGCCCGATTGCACAATATCTGCCAGAGTAAAAATCCTAGTATCTCAAAGTCAGTTAGAATCCTGCGCAGATGGAGCGATAGGTCGTTCTTTAGTGAAATGGCTTAGTGAAAAAGATGAAAATGAAATAGATGTAAATCTTTTATCATTGAACAAAGAGTTAAATTATCCTCTTGATGAACTGGAAAACTCTTTTCTGGTTTTTAATTACGCAAAATGTTTGTCATTCAGACCAATGCGTAAAGGTATGGCACTTCGCTTGATTGATCTAGACGTTGCTCTCAGTGAGGATACGTTTGAAAAACTCAAGGCATCAAGGTATGAATCGCTAAGATTGATAGAAAATTACGTTAATACAAAGCAGTGCAGATGGAAATTTCTTGGAGAGCATCTTCTGGATAATTTCAGCGATGAATGTGGAAAATGTGATAATTGCACATCTACTCACGAAGAAAAACCAAAGTCAGACGAACATACCACAGTTTTAGAAGCATTTCCTGAAAAGAATAAAGTGCCAATCGTAATTCTCAGTTGTGCAGAAAAGACTGATGGTCTGGTCGGCAGGCGTGACATGATGAAAATTCTTCTTGGTCAAAAGTCGAAAAGGATATTGAGGTACGGGTTTGATCATATAGACGAATTCGGTAGCCTATCGAAAATGCCAAAAAAGGAAGTGCTGAATCACATAGATAATCTGTTAGAGCGTGGGTGTCTGCAAGTATCAAGCCTTTTCTTCCCCATGATACAGTTGACGGATACTGGTAGAAAAAGATTGGAAAAAATAAGATTCTAATTCCAGAATCAGTTTAGAATTTTGTATTGAAGATACCCAAGTTTTCAATTAATCCAAAGTGCTTCAGATTGTTCGTCAGAATGGTGAGATCATAATGAAGGCAAGTTGATGCAATTAAAGGGTCAAGATCACCTACTTGTTTGCCTTCTTTCTTTAATTTTGCTCTTTGTTTACCGAATATTCTACAAATGTTCTCGTTGATTTCTAAAACTGATACTCCACTCAGAAAATCCATCAAAAACATTTCGTTAGAAACAGGATCATTGGAACGGTAAATTCCTTCATAAAGTTCAGCTAGTGAAATTACGCTTATTGCTAGTCCTTCGTTTCTTAACTCAAGAAGTTTATTTCCAATTTTCTTTTCCCCGTGTAATCCGTATCAATGAGGAATTTCATAACTTAACCTCTGTTCTGCCAGTAGAAAGCTCACGACTTTCGTAAATATCTTTAACCAATTGTTCACAGTCAATAGTTCCTTTCCAACTTCCAATTGACTTTTTTAGGTGTTGAAAACAGGCTTTAGCAAGAGCTGTTAAATTTTACTAAGAAAATTCTAGTAAAATATATAACCAATGGCACGAGGATTGTTATTATGTCTTTGAAAAAGTAAGCGATGATCCAGAAATAAATCTCATCAAATAGGGTATTTCCCTTTAGATATACCTATAGATTCGTGAAGCATAGCAGACGCTTCACGAATCCGTTGAACAAGTTCCTTATTCTGGCGTGCCTGTCCTTTTTCACCAACAGTAGAATGGATTACGAAGTCAACCTTTCCACCAGACGCCTCTGCAACCACTTTTAGTATATCACGAGTCTGGAAAACGCCTGAATGTAGCGGATCAGTCTCTGCGTAAACAATAATAATACCAACAGGCTTGTTGTTTAATGCGCAGCGCCAACGAGTATTTTGGTAGTTGCCTAAAGGGAAAAGCCTATCGAGGAATAGCTTCATCTGCGCCGTAGGTGACCACATATAAATAGGAGTCGCCCAGATAAACGCATCTGCGGAAAACATCTTTTGATAGAGTTCTGTCATATCATCCTTTTGCACACAGACTGAATCGAGACCATCCCCGTTCATGCAGGAAAAACATCCCTGACATGGCTTAATCTGTAAGGAATTCAGGATTACTTTCTCAACCTCTCCACCGTTTTTGCAGAACGCATCGAGAGCTTCATCAACGAGTACGTCAGTATTCCCGCATTTTCGTGGGCTACCAACAATAGCTAAAAGTTTTGCCGACATTTAAGCCTCCAAGTAGATAATTCACTTACCAGTTCTTCCGTGTATTCTGTAATATTTAAGCCCTTCAACAAAGGTCTGGATGTTTTCCCATGGGACACCCGGTGTGATTGAGCTTGTTCCTGCAAGAAAAAGTCCTGTCTTTGGACCATTCTCGACTAAAAATTTTAATTCAGCTTTGACGTCATCGGGTTTGCCCATAGGTAAAGTGCAAGTCACAGATACACCGCCAATAATAAATAGATCATCGCCATCTTTTGTCTTCATCTGACAGATTTTTTTGTAATCCATACCACATTCGTATTGAAATCCCTGAAATCCTCTGATACCAACATCTATAAGTCTTGGAACCATCTCCATGAGATTCCCATCACAATGCCAGATCATACGAACATCAGTTTTGAGCATTGGTTCAAGGCATCGAGCAAAGTGTGGAAACCATATTTTATCAAGTGATTTTATATTCACCAGTGTACCACGAGAATCAGCAATATCATGATCAAGACGATATACAGGCGGTAGATCGCCTTCAACGTAAGCACGAGCCGCCGCGCGGTTATATAGCAACGTTAAGTCAGCTTGAAGCGAAAAGTCCTTCTCCATAACCTCTGGATAAAGAGTATAAGCCATAAGGTAATTTTCGTAACCATACGAAAAGTATCGAAAGCACGGAAACGCCACAAATCCATAGCCAGTTTTCAGTATGGTATTACCAAGTATCTCTTGAATATGCGCTTCACCATTTAATATTGCTTTAACTTGGTTATCTTCATTGAATCCAGCGATTTGACTTTGTATAGACGGCAAGACGAACCGCTCTATATGCTCAACAACCGCTTCTGGTGAGTCTATCGTTATGTCATTTAATACGATCTTCTCAGCACCGGTTGTTGCCCCTCTTTCTGTGCCTTCGTAACCTTTATCTCCCATTGATAGAGGGTTTGTCGGTATATATTGATCGAGGGAACAGATGCCTACGTTGCGTAAAAATGCAAGATACGTCTCTTCCGGATTCTTTTTATATTCACCCGGTTGGGCTTTGGCAAGTCGCTCAATGTATTCGTGTTGCATAATATGTATCTGCCACGTTGGAACACCTTTGGCAGATTTTTGATGTATCGTGTCTAAAGCTAATTGTACATTTTCTGACAATTCTTGTTTCATATTTCACCTTTCTGATAAGTTATGAGTAAAGAGTTATGGATTTGCTTAGGTTCTACTACCCGTCATCCGTCACCCGTTACGCGTCACTCGTCACTATATAAATATCTTGTAATTTCTAAAGTCAAAGACTGGACCAAGTATCGCCCAGATACCTCCAAGCGTATAGTCTCCTAGTATCAATCCAAGAAAGAAAGGCGCCGCCCGTCTGTGAGTCTTTAGTCCACCTTGTTTAATCAGGATAAATTTTATTAGCCAGCTAACGAAGAAGGCAAACCAAAAATAATCCATTGCGTAACTTATTGCCAGCGCATATCCAGCAGGATGGAATGGCCACCAAAGGAATCTCATGCGTATGGCGGAAAGGATGAAAACAAAAACGAATCCGCCGGCAGTGTATGATATTCTTGTCACGTCAGGATCAGAGGGAAATTGTAGCCATCTTTGAAGCCTGTTAAATGCCTCCCACCCGACCCAGCTTTTGAATCCACCAACTTTTGCCGCCGCACCATCACGGTAAGTTATATCCAAATTCGCCCAATAAACAGAGAATAGGCTTACGACAGAAGCGACAGCAAGCGCAACGAGAAGCCCTTTGTTGCTCATTCTGGAATTCTCCGCCATTTTGAATGCTTCAAGCTGACTTGGCATCGGGTGATTTCGGAATCCACGATTGAACCAGTGGAGCATGGAAAGTACCGTCTGACTTGGTGGGTTTATATTCCTCGTTCCGATCATAAAACTCATTATGTAAAGTGGATTTGCATAATGATCTCCAGCCGATATTTCGTGAGGAGTTCCTAGTTCTGCACGCACTCTGGTTATCGCTAAAGCCAGTAAGAAAAACATTAGCATAAACACAGCAACGATCCACGCTGAAATGCCTGCAAGATACAGAAAGAAGAAAATGAATCCGCCAAAGATAAGTATACCTAAAAGTGCCAATCGGTATGATATAGGCTCATTGGAGTCGTCAATATCTGTTGACATGCCAAGGGCTTTCTTAAATACCTGTATGAGATGTTTTCGCAACGTCCAGAGAGCAACAACACCAAGCGCAAACCATGCCCCAGAAGCCTGTTCGCTGAAGTATGGAAACTCCCTTAGTCCTGCCGCTCTGCCAAATACCTGTTCCACCATCCTGAATACGAAGAAGAACCAGCACGAAAAAGAAAGATCAAGTGGAAGGAAGAAGGCTAACCCTATGGCAAAAGGATACATTGATATATTTGTACCTCTTAAAACATCAAAGGGCTTGTCAGTAAAAACATTACCAATGTTAGTGAGTTTTATATATTTAATCATCGGAATGGCTGGAACCAAAACATTTAGACCGTTGATAAGGTCTATAATCCCTGCTACGCCAAATCCGATCCACATCAGCTTATTCTTGAATAACACTGACCCACTCTCACGGGTCATTGCAAGCGGTAACTGAATGATTGGATAGGCAAGTTTTTCGTGTTCAGTCCAACGTCTTCGGATGATTGTGTTAATACATAACATCGTCAGTACTAGAGAAATAAAGAAAGCTCCCCACATAAGCAGTGGCTTAACCCATGGCAAAAAGTTACGCAAATCATAAATACTTGACTCACCCTTGTAAAATCCATCAAGAACAGCCCTGTTTTCCACAGTAAGCCATGAAGGAATGTATCTGAAGAATAGCTGTTCCCATTCGTTTTCAGGCGTGGCGAACCAATAAGCGTGGGATATTTGTCCAAAAAGATTCTGGAACGTATCGTGACCTGCAAAGGACATTGATACGACTAGCATAATATAGACGATCAGCAATTCGGTTTGCGTCAAAGCTGAACGTTTTGAAAAACGCATCAAAAGGAAGTTCAGGCAAGTTACCACAAAAAGTATAAAAACTGGTTCAACGAAAAGAGGAAGGCATGAGCCATCGAGGGAATAATACTTGATTTCAACAATAGTCGCCCAATAGACATTGACTGGTATCAGTAATATGCCTAATAAAACTGACCTAAATGTAACTTTGGACTCATTACTCGTTTGTTTGCTATGACTATCCATCAAAATATTCCCTTGAAAAATTACTCAGTTGTCATTCTGAACGAAGTGAAAAATCTTCTTTTTGCTTGTGGTGAATTATCAAAAATATTTCTTGATGTAGTTTTTATCTTTGTATTCTTTGATCATCTGCTCATCAAGGGGATACCGGCCATATTCTCTTGCGGATTTCACCATCGCTTTGTAATTTTCAGGCTTAACGCTTGGATGTATGCTGTTGCTGGATGCGAGGATATATCCACCACCGATTCCTGCCCTAACTATTGTTTCCTTGACTGCTTCAACTACGTCTTCAGGCGTTCCATGAGTCAAAAGCTCGGTGCAGTCTATATTTCCAATTAACGCTATCCTGTCACCGTAAAGCTCTTTTACTTTGCCAATATCCATGCCTGCTATTGGTTCGATTGGGTCAAGTGCGTCAATGCCAGTATCAACTATCATGTCTATAATTGGCCACAGGTTTCCATCTGTATGCTTAATGAATGGTACGCCTTTGCTTTTTGCTAAATCAACCATCTCTTGTAGGTACGGCAGAACGAATTCTTTGAACAATATAGGAGACATGAGCGGCGCTGTTCTGTATGCGTAGTCGTCACCTGTCAGGATCACGTCTGCACCTTCGTCTATCGCTCTTTCTGCAACACGCTTTTTGTAGTCTATAATTATTCTTGCAAGGCGTTTGGCAAATTCAGGATTTTCAAGATAATCCATAAGAAGATTGCTCATACCTCTTAGATAGTGCGAAAACTCAAACGCATCATGAGTCAGAAATATAATGGCTTTCTCACCTTTGAATCGCTTTATTGCCTGCTTTAGTGAATCAATGCGATAATCTGCATCGGGGTTTGGTGGAATATATTTATCAAGATCGGCTTCAGTCTTGATGGGACCGCCTGAAGGATAAGCGACTCCGCCGGGTTCCATCGTCCAAAGTATTCCCCATTCGTCCTTAGTTTGCGTATCATTTGATGTTTTGGTAAACCGCTGATTTTCAAAGATAGTTATTCCATCAAGTCCTTCCTTTTCAACGAAATCATCATAGCTGATATTTCCGTATAAAGCTTTGATCACAGGCGAGTTTACGATCAGTTCCCAAACTGGAACAGTATCAGGTTCTTTTCGCTTTAGTGCGGACATCATTCTTTCATAGCCGTTCATTTTAGATCTCCATGCAATTTAAGTTAGAAAAAAGGCAGAGAATATGATACCCTCTGCCTGAAAAAACATTTATTATTTGTTAGAGATTAATTTTGGGTCTTGATGTTTCCCCAATTTGTAGTCAATTTGCCCATCAGATCAACTGGAGAAACGGAGCCAATCATGCCTGCCTGAATCTCTTTATCAGTTAGCGCTCCGCTCCAATAGCGAACTTCATCAATCGCTCCTGGGAAATGACGATTACTGGTGAATTCCTTGTCATCAGCACTGCCATATCCACCGATCCATGCAGGAACATCAGAAGCAAAAATGCCTTCGGCGTTAGCAGTTTCAGCATCTAGTACACCATTGACATAAGCTTTGATTGTTTTGCTGTCATAAGTTCCAGCAATATGTGTCCATTCACCAATTTTAACTTCCGTTTTACCAGAGGCGGCTGGCCAAGTAGCGCCACTGCCAGAGATGTAGAAACTCAGTTTGTTTCCAACAAAGCATAGAAGATATTGACGTCTGTTTGTGTTATCGCCCCATTTTTGGACAACTGCGCTTAGATCGTTGTATTTTGATGGTTTTACCCATGCCTCAACTGTAATAGCGCCACCTTTCATATTTAAGTCGTCTTTGGATGCAATTTCGACCATTGAAGCTACACCGTCAAATTCGAGTCCTTTACCAAATTTACCGTCAACGTATTTTGCACTCTTTATTACGCCAGTGTGTCCATTACCTGTTACGTCTTTTGCACCACCTGCTGGATCATTGTCAAAGGTATATGCCGCTATCAACGTATTGGCGCATAGTCCGATAGATGCAAGCCCAAATCCCAATAATAGAGTCATCACAACAATAGAAAAGCGTTTCATTTTATTCTCCTGTAAATGCTCTAGTGTTGCTAGTAATTTACAAGCAACACTGTTTTAACTTCCTCAAATTGAGGCTTTCTTTGATTGTAAAAATTTTAACACAATGTTATGATAGAGTCAATCAATATTCTTTAATTGCACCCCATTTAGTAGTAAGCTTACCACTTGCATCAACTGCCATCAACACTGCATTAGATTTGTTCATGTTCTGGCTGATAGTGTTATCATCCAATACACCATTCCAGTATCTGACTTCATCAACTACTCCTGGAAAATGTCTGTTGGATCCAAAATCGGCATCTGGACCATATCCACCGATCCATGCTGGAACATCTGAAGCAAAAAGACCTTCAACATTAGCAGTTTCGGCATCAAGTTTGCCATTAACATAAGCTTTGATTGTCTTGATGTCATAAGTTCCGGCAATATGTGTCCATTCACCAGTTTTAACGACTGTTGTGCCTACAGCGGCTGGCCATGTACTGCCTTTACCTGATATATAGAAACTCAACTTATCAACCACAAAACAAAGGAGATATTGACGCCTGTTTGTATTATCTCCCCATTTTTGGACAACCGCACTCAAGTCATTGTATTTTGTTGGCTTAACCCATGCTTCAACGGTAACGCCATCTTTGAAGTTTAGCATATCGTTGCTCTTTATCACCACTTGAGATGCTGTTCCGTCAAACTCAAGAGCCTTGCCAAACTTTCCATCAACGACTTTGGCATCTTTAACTTCGCCATCATTACCATTTCCGGTAAGGTCTTTAGCCTTTCCGTCATCAAAAGAGTATGCGGCTATCAAATCAGTTTTACATAATCCCACTGTAGCTATTCCAACAATGAGAAAAGCAACCATTGCAATAATATAGGTGATCTTCATATAAACTCCTCCTAACTCCATTTAACTATGCGAAACCTTCTAACCAAGGAAAACAACCTGCTAGTGAATTGTAAATATACGACTTGTGCTAGTTCTCATAGATTAAGAATTTAAGGCACTTTGTAGTCCGACCTTTTAGGTTGGCTTTTTAATTTTCCAAGCTAGAAGCTTGGGCTACAAAAACAATTATCACAAGTCGTGAATTATTAATATTCTAACACAAAGATATTTCGTAGTCAATAATAGAAAAATGACGTTTGAAAATCAGGTTGACTTACTAGACTCTTCTATTGCCAGTTTGTAGAACTCCATTGTGTAGCTGATGGCAGATACGCCTGTGAATACAAGTGCTACTGTTAGCGGATAAGTCCTGAAAGGCAACTCAAATGCGTAAGCTATGACAGAAACTGCCTGAAAAAAAGACGTTGCTTTTCCCCATATATTGGATGATGTAATTATTGTCCAGCGTTCTACCATCAATATCCCACCGATTAATATACCTGTATCACGAAAAATGATGAATACCATTGCCCACCATGGAAAATCTCGAAGAATTGTAACAGCGACTGCAACTGAACCGATCCAGAATTTGTCTGCAACAGGATCGAGTATCTTTCCAAGAGCCGATTCTTGATTGAGTTTTCTTGCAACATATCCATCAAGACTATCAGATATAATTGCAACTATCATCAGTGAGAGTGTTAAAATTCTGTGAAATAAAGAATCTTTTGTGAGACCAAACACTATTGCAGGCAGGATCACGATGCGAGTCAATGAGAGTATATTGGGTACATAGAGAAATTCTTTCGGATCTATTGATACCCTCATTTTATTTACTGCCATATCGGTATGTCTCCCAAAGGTAGGAATACGACTTTTTCAGTTATCTATAATAAAACCACAGAGGCACGGAGAGGAATGAAAAAGTATGAAGGATGAGTGATGAAGGATGAAGGATGAAATTATAATACTCGTTTCGTCTTTTTTCATCCATCATCCTTCCGCCTTCATCCTTTTTTTCCGTGTCTCCGTGTTTAAATTCTTTCTATTTCTATAAGTGAAAAACTCGTATTACTTACACAGATTTTTCACGCAAGAAATTGACGCAATTATCTACGTCTCCTTCAGCCAGACCATGAAGTATTATGGGAACGTCAATATTGTGAGTCTTAAAAAGTGACAAATAATGGTTGTAGTTCAGCAAGCCTTTTCCAGCGGGGAGATTGCCGGCATCGCCATCATGATCAAGGTCTTTGGCGTGAGCTATAACTACGTGATCACCTAGAAGATCGAAGGTTTCGTCAAGTATCTCACGCATATGTGGCAATTCACCTTTGTGGAAGATATTTGCACCATCCATACACACTTTCAGATGAGGGGATTTGAATTCATCTATCAATCGCCGTCCCTTGCTCGCTGAGTCAATTACGTTAGACACCTCTGGCTCAATAGCTAATATGACGTTATATTTCTCTGCTGTTTTCAATGCTTCTCCCATAGAGGAGACCAGATCATTCCATGCTTCTTCTGAATCATTATCTGGATGTCTACGCCACATATTGTAAGGGTCTTTTGTGCCAGTACAAAGAGTGATTATGGACGTACCGATGCGATTACAGGCTGATGCAATTCTTTCTAATCCTTTTAACCCATTTTGTCTTTTATTTACATCAGGGTCAATCATGTTAAATGTTCCTGAGATGGCAGACATTGTTATTCCATGTTTTGCCATTTCATTACGGATCTCATCGCATAAACTAAAGTCTATGTGTTCTGGCAATTCTGGAAGCGCAACACAATTAAAACCGAATTGTATATAATAAATATCATGACTAACAATCGCATCAAGCATTTCTTTAAGTGTTGGCTGACTAAAAGTCCTCGCCATTATCCCGATTTGCATATATTTCTCCTAATATTCGTTTTGTAAAAACTAAAGAGATGGGTAGGCATTTCGTTACTAAATAATGGTTATGAATATACATCAATGGTAACAATTTGTCAACGGCTATGTGTTGATTTTCTTTTCTATATGATCCGATTCCACTTTCAACTTTCTATATACGACTTTTTCAGTTATAGAAATGAGAAAGAATTTAAACACGGAGAGAAAATAAGAAAAAAAATTCCTCTCCGTGTTCTCTGTGTTCTCCGTGGTGAAAAAAAATATAAGAAAATAAGTGAAAAACTCGTATTCTATATATGATTGCTGTATCATCTAGATAACCAATTTCTGAATGATTCCGTTTCGATTAGCTCTTTGGCAATTATCGCATATCCCTCTTTTAATGGATGGCTGGCGTCTGCGTAATATTCGCTTGGTAGATCGGAAATTGCAACGTAGCTTATACCATTATCTTTTAGCCATTTTTCCATATCTTTTTTCATTGATTTGTAGCGATTCAGGCTTTCGTCTGTAAGGATGTATGGATTAAAGGGTCCGATAATTACGAATACTCTGTTCTTTCTCGCTTGTAATAGCTTTATTACACTCTTAAACGAATTCCATTGAAACGATTCATCCGCCGGAACCCATGGAAAATCCTGTTTCGTCATGCCCCTCTCCATCCAGCTTATCGGGTCGCTATGAGACTTATTCTCTGGAAGCTGTATCTGGAAATTAATGGCACTGATGGGATTTTTGTATGGATACTGCATTGACCAGTTACCTATATCCATATTCTCGTAATAATTTGACCTTACGTGATTCACCCAACTGGAAAAAGGAATACTTCTTTCAACTGCAATGCTGAATCTTTGAGGGAATTTCGCTTTGTAGGATATGATTTTTGGGTAGAATTGTGGAACCAGTCTTGGATGGTTGAATCGGAATTCATCCGTATCGCTTAAATCGTGCTTTTTTGAACTCATCCATAATGGATTAAGATGTAGAACAACGCCTTTATTAGAAATAGATTTGCCATAATATTTTATTAAACCAAGCATCGCAGTTGGATGTACGCCATCCATTCCAAGATTAGTGAATACATTATTTTTTAAATTCCAATTAATTCCGTTATCAGAAAGAAAAATTTGGTTGCTACCCAATTCAAAAATCGGAGTTTTAGCATTCCCTTTTGAAAAGAGAGTTAAGGAGGATTTTTGACTATCATTAATAGAGCCATTCATATATTTATTCAAATAATAAGGAAGTGTTTCATTCATTTTCACGTATTGTCCCCAAACTACCGAATCTCCTATCATAAGTACCCGATAGTTTGAGCTTGCATATTTACTCCATCGAGAGAACATCCAGTAGTCACTGCTCAACTCGTAAGGGATGCGATAGTTATCTGATGGATCAAACTTCTCTATTAATTTCCAGTAACTTGGAAGCAGAGAGAGTACCAGCAAGAGAATGACTAGAACGAATATCCAGTTTCTCAATGATAATCTGATTGAATTAGAACTGAAAGTAAATAAATGCTTCATTTCCAGATGTGGTGAATATCACCATGTAAAGGATCATTAAAATAACGACAATTACTTTTAATGGTGCGTTGAATCTGATAAATATCCAAAATAAAAGTGATGGCTTGACGCCTGTACCCAAAGATGGATCCCCACCTTCACTGGAATATCGCGATATGTATGATTTAGCAAACTCATAAAGGAATTGATATATCCAGATGATCAAACAGAAGAACAACACAATTATTGGAAAATTCGGATTCGTGAATCCAGATGTGAATATCTTTTTTACAATCAAAAAGGCGTCGCCTATACTATGCGCGCGGAAGAATATCCATGCGAAACTGACGAACATAAAGACGTAAATCTGCTTCGCAATCTTTGGTATTTTATCATTATAGAAAGCCGATCTTTCAAGCTCTCTCGTCATGAATCTGCCAAGAGCATGTAACGCACCCCAGATAATAAACGTCCATGCGGCTCCGTGCCAAAAACCTGAGATAACCATTGTCAGAAATATATTCTTGTAAGTATTAAATTTGCCATTTCTGTTTCCACCAAGCGGAATATAAACGTAGTCCTTGAACCACGATGAAAGGCTTATGTGCCATCTGCTCCAGAAGTCTCCAAGGCTAGTTGCAAGATAGGGATTATTGAAATTGAGCTTTAGGTTGAAGCCCATCATCCTTGATATACCTCTAGCCATGTCCGTGTAACCGCTGAAGTCAAAATAAATCTGCCATCCGAATGCGAAAGTGGCAAATATTAATGACGTGCCATCAAATAAACTCGGCGCATCATAAATTTTATCAACGTATAGAGCTAGATAATCCGCCAGAGCGACCTTTTTGAAAAGACCAACGATGAATAACGAAAGACCATCAGTGATGTTCTCCTTACGGATTTCAAGTTTCCCTGTAAATTGAGGGAGCATATCCGATGCCCTTAGAATCGGACCTGCGACAAGTTGTGGGAAAAATGAGATAAAAGTTGCGAATCGGACAAGACTCGGCTCTCTTTTTATGTAACCACGATAGTAGTCTATCGTGTAGCTCATTGCGTGGAAGGTGTAAAAGGATATTCCCACAGGTAGCAGTATTCCCGGCTTGGGAATAGTATAAGAAACTCCTAACGAAGTGAAAAGAATATTGAGGTTAGCGGTTATGAATCCGCCATACTTAAAGAAGCACAAAACAACGAGACTATTGACAACGCTTGCGATAAGCCAAATTTTCTTTCGTTGACTTCTTTGCATCAATACTACCGCATAATAATTCGTCACTGTGCAATAGGCAATGAGCGCAAGATAAAACGGATTCCACCATCCATAGAAAAAGTAAGAGGCTATCAGAAGCCAATAGAGATAGAATTTCGTTTCTCTCAATGGAAGATAGACTGAGTATACAATTATGAAGAAGATTAAAAAATACCAGCTATGAAATAACATTATTCCGTATTAATCAGTGGCTAATTAAGATTTGTTACCAAAATCTATTATCTCACATCTATGCAAACTTTTCAATAAGATTAATTCCAGTTTTAGTTTTTATTGACTTTAACCCACAGATGTTGATAGAATATATTAATCAGAGTTAGGATGGGAAATGTTAAATTCTATATGGAGATTAATCAATGCCAATAGCTTATGTAGGGCTTGGATCAAATATCGGTGACAAAGCAGGAAATATACTTAGGGCTTTAGATATACTAAGTCAATTTGATGGTATAAAAGTTACAAAGGTCTCTTCTTTTTACGAGACTGAACCCATAGGGTATGAAGATCAAGACTGGTTCATAAACGCTGTAGCCCAAGTCGAGACTATATTCTCTCCTGAAGAATTACTGAGCGCATTCAAAAAAGTTGAACAAATTATGGGCAGAAAAAATACCATAAGATGGGGACCAAGAGAGATTGATCTCGACTTGCTAATGTATGACCAGTTATGCTTTGAAAGTCCGAGTCTAGTGATTCCGCATCCACGTCTCCACGAACGGGCTTTTGTGCTTGTTCCGCTGGCAAAAATCGCACCCGATCTGTTTCATCCGATCCAGAAGAAAACAATCGCTGAATTATTAGCAGAACTCCAGTCACAAAAAACCGTAAGGCAGATTGAGTCTTGATACAAGATACTCATTACTGATTACTGATAAAACCCTCATCAGCGAGGAGTTCCAAATATTGCTTGACTAGATCGTAAAGCATGGTTCCATTGAATTGTACCCTTTCGTATATCTCACTGACTGTTCGACGACCATTGATCCAGTTCCAGATATGACCTACGTTACCACGCTCACGCAATGCCTGCAATTTCTGACGACCAGATTCCGAGAAAGCACTATCTTGAGGATGTTGCCACCAAAGGCGTTTTAGCACTTTAGCACCGAATTCGCCAATTTCTTCTTGTGAAGATTCAGGTATTGGTAGCGTTTCCTGTCCTGAAAGAGCTTGAGCAAATTTAACCGTTACGTCAGCCTCGTGGATAGCAAAAAATAGCATATCATCAGCTAGATTGTCAACGGTATTTTTGAGATTTGCATCATTTGGTGCAAACCTAAGTACTTGTGTGATTGCATCTTGTCCTTGATAACCTAAATGCTTGCCAAGTGAACGAAGATGTAAAGGTGTAACGTCATCTTTCATCGCTTCAGCGGAAAAGATATGGCTTATGCGTCTTTTCCAATCTCTCGTAGCAAGTCCAGCGAACCACATTGCTTCTTTTGTTCCCGCAGTTGCTAGAAGATAAAGGTAAGTCCCTACAATTGCCCCTGCCCTTCCAAGAGTATTGTCACTCATCTGTTCGGGTTTGTCCATAGAACTGTGATAGAATCTATCGGGCCATGTTGACATTTGAGGTGTTGGTATATCAAAGAATCCGTCAGATATGAATGCGTCATTACCCCAAAATCTTTCTGTATGCCATGGGAAAGTGGCATAATTATTAGTAGAAAACCTTTCAATAGGCTCATCCTTAACTGAAGAGTAGATATGTTCCATAAGACCGTCAATAAATGATGCGTTACTCTCTGGTGATTGGAATAAGAGGAACTCACCGCCACAGATACCGAAATCTTGTCCCACAGAATCAAGGCAAAGTCCAGCGATAACATTATCAAGCTCATTTTTATGGGCGTCAATATAAGGCAAGAATCCACTCACCTCAACTGCTGTCATGAATCTTATACTCCTGCGTAATGGTGGAATCTTACCAGTCTCAATGAGTGTTTTTAGTGTTCGTGCAACCTCTACGGAGAGACAGCATCCCGATGCATTATCTCTTGCGCCGGGTTCTGACGAATGAGCAAGCACCCATATCTCCTCGTGTGCAAGATCAGTTCCGGGAAGCAAAGCATTGACGAGATCAGACGTACCTTCAATCAGATCAGCATCAACTTCAGCGTGCAATATGACAGGTTCACTACTTTCATTAATGATCTTACGGAGTCTGCGCCCTTGACGTGCAGATAGATTGAATCCCCAGAGACCTTTTTCCTCACGATGTCCACTGAATATTGTCCACATAGTCAAATCGGGAACATCCTCCGGTTCACGTACTGGCGGGTACGATACTAACCAAGGTGGAGAAATGCAGTCACTGACGACTCCAACAGCGCCACGTTTCCTTGCTTGTCCTTCAATACTTCCGGGAGGCATATTCGTGAAGATTATCTTCCCTGATACGTCAATTCCGTCATAATCTTTATCATTTGCGCCGTCATTGATCACTACTAACTGCGCATCAATGCCATTTGGTGGTGTTGATGTGCTATTACTGACCAGACAAAGCGGTTCCTCTGCATAACAGCAGATCATTCCAGCTTTGGGTTTTATAATATCAAGTCTTGCTGATCTCGGGACCCATTCAAGAGGATTTTTGTGACCATTAAGCCATTCTGTTTTATCATCAGCCGGATATGGTATAACTTCTGCCTTGATACCATGTTCTTGATGGCGTTGACAGTTAAAGTTGCTGACATTGCGCAGACCCGGTCCCGGAACAGTACTGCGATAAGACCAATGCTGTGCAATATCACGAAGGCATTGTTTGGTACGAAGCTCATCTATGATACAGTTCATAATATGTCGGTGCATAATTAATACCTCATCATTCCTGTTTTGACTAGCGTATGAGTATCTACTGTAATTCCCGTGATTCCCATATCTTTTTAACCTCATCTAAAGCTTGATCGTCAACCTGACCATCTTTAATCATACCACGCAGAGAAAAACGCCTTTTCTTTGTATTTTCATCACCATTGCCTTTTAGATTACATTCTATATAACCTGTAAAGCTACTTTCAGGAATTCTGACAGACTTGTTGACTTTCAATGCCTTCAACTGACCAGATTTAATAAGTCTATAAATAGTCATTCTACTGACAGACAGAGATTCTGCCACTTCATTCATAGTCATAAACTTCACTTTAACCACCACCTTTCAATATTAATACACCATAAAATATTATAACTGTAAATAACTTATTGTATCAAGACATAACTAACTGATTGGTACATTCAATTGTAGCCCAAGCTTCTAGCTTGGTAATTTTCTTAAACCCAATCTGAAAGGTCGGGCTACATCTGTTTTTACTTAAATAACCTTATATCATTCTTGTGGAACGGCGACAACCTTTCCGCTTTCAATGCTGTCACAAATAGCCTGACAGATAAGCAAAGCCTTATATTCATCCCTGAAATTAGAGTATGTCGGTTTGCCTTCAAGTATGCACATTGCAAAATCCTTAACCTCATCAAAGTAACCGGCTTCACGCCTTCCATAGTCAATTACCTGCGGTTCTTTCCATGCACCGCCTTCATAACGCATCCTTATCATGTTATCTATGTGCAGGTACGTTCCCTGATCACCGACTGCTTCAAGTTCAGCGACAACAAACGGCGCCGCAGAAGTCATATTTATCAATCCCGATGCACCGCTGGCAAATTCTACTGCCACAACGTAAGAAACCGCACCATTCTTTCCAAGACCACGTTTGGTTGAAAGACTCACAATGTCGCCCATCATCTGCCTTGCCCAGTCCACAGGATGAACGGATTGAACGAGCATAAAAGTCCAATCTAATGTTGGCGCATCCCATTCAGGCATTGGACCTCTTGGACCCGGAACGAAGTACTTGCTTTCAAGAAATATAGGTGTTCCGAATTCTTCTGAACCAAATAACTTCTTTGCAACCTTTGACGCAGGACCATGAGGTAGCATGTGACCGACTTGTGACTGTTTACCAACTCGTTCCGCTGTCTCTGCCAGACGTTTAGCATCTGCAAGGTTTGTAGCAGTAGGTTTCTCAGTGAAAACATGATAGCCTTTTTCGAGACAGGCTAAACCTAGTTCTGTGTGCATTTGAGGCGGACCTACGACAAATACTGCGTCAACGTTTTCGTTTGCAAGCATTTTTTCATAATCTGTGTACCAAGCCTTAATACCGAAACGTTCAGCATTATTCTTGGCTTTTTCTTCAATAAGGTCACAACATGCAACGAGTTCCATTTCGGGTATACTTACTATGTGCGGATAGATATTTCCTGAAGCTTGTCCTCCGCATCCAATAAACGCAACTCTTAGTTTATCCATTTAAATGTCCTCCTTTGTGTAATTTCATTTGGGAATCAGTATATATTATGAACTTGATAAACCTTTACTTGCAAGGCATATTTCTTGATATATACTCTACAATACAATTATAAACCTTTTTATGATGATAACGCTATAAAAAAGGCATTGGCTTACTGCAATATTAGGTCGCGGGGATTATATCTCCGCTACAATCTTCTTTTGAGTATTGTTTAATTCTATTTTTGATCCAATCCCAATCTAACCCATCAAAAAAGGATTTATAATTATCTTTTAGCCATTCATAATAATCATTTTCGACATATTTACAAAAAGTTTCGACAAGCACATCTTCAGAAATATCATCAGGTATTTCAATATCACATTCTGAAAACTCCCCATTCAAGAATTCTTTCACAACTTCACGATCTAGCATATCATTCTCCTTTTATATAGCGAACTATAACTGAATCTGTTATAATACCTGTGATGATTTTAACCGATTGCAAATCCGGATGCAACAAGAATCTTTAACCACAAAAAACGGAGAAAAATCCGGCATGTATAACATAAATTACTTTAATACCGATAACCTTTATATCTGTAATGACGATATTTTAAGTACAGATTGCATACCTGAAGGTACGATAGACCTGATTGTAACATCTCCGCCATATAACATAGATATTCAATACGGTTCACACGATGACAAAATGACTTATGAAGATTATCTATCTTTCACAAGAGAATGGGTATCAAAGTGCTATAAGTTAGTAAAATCTGACGGTAGGTTTTGCCTTAATATACCTTTAGACAAGAACAAGGGTGGACAACAAAGCGTTTGTGCAGATATAACGACTATTGCCAAAGAGGTCGGCTGGAAATATCATTCCACTATCATCTGGAATGAGCAGAATATATCCAGACGGACAGCATGGGGATCGTGGTTATCTGCTTCAGCGCCTTACGTTATAGCACCAGTGGAAGTTATAGTCATTCTTTACAAAGAAAGCTGGAAAAAGACAAGTGGGAGTAGAGAATCTGATATTACGAAAGAAGAATTCATGGAATGGACAAATGGTGTCTGGAACTTTAACGGTGAAAGCAAGAAGAAAATTGGTCATCCTACTCCATTTCCTATTGAACTACCTCGCAGATGTATAAAGCTATTTAGTTTTGTAGGGGATACGATTCTTGATCCGTTTCTTGGTAGCGGTACAACGCTTATTGCATGTTTATTAAATAATAGGTATGGCGTTGGCATAGATATTGACGAAAAGTATTGTGAACTAGCAAAAAAAAGGCTTCTGGAATATGAGAATTCAGAGCAATTTTCTCTTTTATAAAGGAAAAAGTGATGGCAAAGAGCATAAGCAAGTTGGTAATGGAATACTTTGAAAATCATCCTTTAGAGGAATTGACACATGGACAAGTAGTGGATTGGGTAACAAGTGAATATCTGAAAGAGCATGATACTCCACCAAGAGATACATGGCGTGCAATAAGAAAACTCCATGAGCAAGGCATATTAATACAAGTCCATAAAGGCGTTTACAAATATGATCCAAACTATGCAAAAGAAGTAGAATTATTTGATTTCTCTCCGAAAATTAAGGAAGAGATATTTAAAAGAGACAATTATAGATGTGTAGTTTGTGGACGAGGTAGGCAAGACGGCGTTGAAATATGCGCTGATCATAAAAAACCAAAAGACAAGGGCGGTACGAATACATTTGAAAATGGGCAAACATTATGTATGGAACATAATCTATTGAAGAAAAACTATTCTCAAACAGAAGCAGGTAAACGCTATTTCATCAAGATATATGAAGACGCTATTGTCAATAAAGATGAAAGAATGATCAATTTCTGCAAAAGCATCTTCGACATATACGATAAATTCAAGGTAAACGGGCACATACCAAGACCAAATGGTGTAAAAAAGGATAAATTGAGTTAAATCTTATGCTTAACCTCTTTTTATTGATATTTACATTAAGTGAGTTTATCTGCAATATAATCAATGAATTTTAAGGCTTTCTTATATTTATCCATAACTTCTTTAGCCGTTTTTTCTATTGAATATATCCCCAAATTATTATGGATAAGCAAATTGCGATCATTAGTAATCTCTAAAAATGCTTTGATTGCTTCTTCTAACTCGGGTTTATGCTCGACATCTTTCCCCGCACTTTTTTTAAAATCATCACCAAACATAGAGAAAAAGCTATTGGCATTTTTCCCTTCCCAGTTGAAGAATGTATAATATTTACGTTCTAACGCCTGCCTTTTTACAAATGATACAACACATTCATTGCTACTAGATTTAACTTGGAAAAAATTTATCAATATGTCACTAATCTTTGATTCAAAGTAACTGGCTATTGTAAGTACCATAATTTTTTTATAGTAATCATCCACATCGCTTTTTAATGAAACTTCATTTTGTTTATTTAAAAGCTCTATAAGATCTTGAAATCTTTTATATATTGTTTCTACAATATCATCCATATTATAAAAGTATCTCCTTTGCTCTTTCAAACCGTATTTTTACATTTGCTTTACTGGCTGTGCCAGAATAAGATGCTTCATAAAATTTTTCATCAGCTTTCAAATGTTGGATTTTTTCGTTACTCACTGATATAGCATTTAAATCTCTATTTTGATAAGCAGAACTACATATCGTAGCAAATATTGCCTCAAACATTGAGATATTGAATTTTCCTTTTTCTGAAATAAATGGATTATCACTTAGTTTAATGCATACATCAAGAAATGCATTAAATAGCTTTTCTAAGTATTGTATATCTTCTTTTGGCATGTTTTGATTGTCTTCTGAAAATTTATTAAGAAATCTCGTCATCGAAGGTCTGTATTCCTCATAACTTACAATTAACATGGCAAATCCCCTTAAAAGAATCTCAATATCCTTGAAATTAATATTTTCAGGTAACTCAATTAAATTTCTCCACCTTTGATCCTGATTTATGCGATATAACATTTCATAAAATTCAGAATGGTATAAACTTGATCTAATTTCTTGTGCCGTTAGATTGACTCCACCTGAATTTAATCGATTGAATATCTCATAAATTGAGGACTTATCATTTGGAGGACGATTTTGCTTTATTATTACATTTCTAATTGTTCTTAATCCGAATGCAAAATTTTGTTCTTGTGACAATGTTGAAATATTTTTTCCATCTAATGGATTTGTTTGATTTGTATCATTTGAGGGAAGTCTAAGATTAAAATCATCAAAATATTCATTATCCTCAAGTATGTTATCTGGTATTTCATGTTTCTCGTCGAAAATTCTTCCAATATAAGGACGTTTATCTTTTTTTGGAAATCTTTTCTTCATGAAGTAATATATTGTCATTAACCTTTGTTGACCGTCAATTACTAGAAATTTATTCCGTTTTTCCTCATATAGAAATATCTGTGGTATGGGAATACCAATTATTATAGACTCTATAAGCTTTGAAGCCCCTTTTATACCCCATACGTAATTTCTTTGGAAATTTGGGATCTCCATAATACCAGATTGAATGAAGTCAAAAATAGTATTTACATTAAAATCGTTTGGCATAGCTGTCAAATCATATTCTTTGAAAGTATAATCTATCTCAGGTTCTTGTTCATCATCCTCAAAATGTGAAGATGCATCATATTCTCTATCATTCATGATATTTCCTCCTTGTATACAGTCTTCAACTTATCTTTTCATCATTCTTCACCTATTTTAATAGTAGGTCAATAAGTATTTTATCATACTACCACTTTTTTTTCTATAACCTTTTCTTTAGCTTGTCTTTTTGATATAATTGCTATATATCAATCGAATAGGATGACAAAAATATGAAAAAATCAATACTTGGATCAATTCTTCCCGTTTCGTTTGATGATCTTGGAAGACTTATCTGGAAAATTAGATATAATGTAAGAGATGAAGGCGCTCCCTTGCTTGTCCTTAATCGCAAAATACCCAATATTGAAAATATTTCAAGAACCGATCCTCAATTCTTTATGTGTGTTTATCCGTATGCTTTGAGAGAGGTTTTTAGATATATGTTTTACCATAGTGTTATTGGTTCAGTTGACGATCCAATGTCAACTTGGCAAAGTGATTGGATTGAATTTGGTAAAGCAATATTAAATGGAAAGAATCCTCCAAAATCTGATCCAACAGACTTTGATTCTTATAATGATTTCGAGGATTGGATTGATGAAGTAATAGAGGAATTCTGCAATTCCAGAAGTGAATGGGATAAGTATATAGAGCAATTAAGCGAATGTTTATAAAGCTAAAGAACTGTATTTCACATATCGCTCCTCTGGAGCTTTGTTTTTTTTTGTGACCATCGTTTCTATAAATATTCCACCCCGCTGGGGTTTAGGAAACGACATTTTATATTGAAAATTCTATATTTTTTCCATAAATTAATACACATAGAGCATTAAAATTGTTACCCCCATGCGTATAAACTTAATCATTATATTCCTTATCCCGTTAGGGAAATCGATAATAGCCTAGTAATTATGAGCATAAATAAATAATCGGGTAATAGCTAGAAATGGATTCCCTTTTTCAAGGGAATGACAAGCACATGGTGTCATTCCCTTGAAAAAGGGAATCCAGAAAACTTCGACAACTTTATTACCCGATTAATTATTTAATCTTCATTATTGCTGGGTACAAAACCAAGAAAATAAACAAGTCCCATAGGGACAAATGAACTGACCGAGTAAGTGACCCACGTAAGTTAATTTAATCGGCAAACAAGATAGAAATTGATTTCATAGATTTTCTAACATTTTTTCAAACAATGGTTTTAGCGGAGGAATTTCTTCTTGCACCGTTTTCCATACAACATCTAAATTGACACCAAAATACTCGTGAATGAGTTTGTCCCTCATACCTGCCATATCTCGCCAAGGTATTCCATTATGCTTTTCTCTGATTTCTTGGGGAATATTTTTAACAGCTTCACCAATTATCTCTAATGCCCTTACCGCTGCAAAAATAGTCTTATCGTCATCAGCAAAACTGTCATAAGACATACCAGCAACAAATCTTATAGACTTATTCATAGATTCTATAATATCTTGTATATAGTCATCAACTTCTCGTTTCATAGGTAAACTACCTCTTCCAAGATACGTTTTCCTATTATCGGTTTTAAGGATGATTTCATTACCAAATCAACCTTAACTCCAAGTAGATCGGTCAAATAGTTTTCCATCTCAATAAATTTTAATAATCCAATGCTTTCCTTGAATTCTACCAAAACATCCACGTCACTTGTTTCGTTCTGCTCACCTTTCACGTAAGAGCCAAATATACCCATTTCTGCAACTTTATATTTTTCGCTAATATCTTGCCTATGATTTTCTAAGACGGATTTTATTTCTTCAATCTTTTTCATGGCTTTTCACCTTGCTTTGACAACCAGCATCGCCTCTCTGAACTGACCGAGTGAGCGATCTCCATAGGTTAATTCAATCGGAACGACGACTAAACCTGATGGGATGTTCTCTGGAATCACAAACGAAAACGCTATGTATCCATCATTCTTTGCAGGAATGATCGCTGACTTTGACTCAATATTAATTCCCCATGACTTCGGCAATATCGGTCGGCAAATCGCCTGATGTTCAACAGCAGAATGATTGGTTATCTCAACCCTTATCTCCACTGACTTTCCCGGTGTTGCGTCCTGCTCGTAAGGATAGCAATGTACCCAATATTCGTCCATTCCGTAATTCGGTGAATCCCACGGGAATAACTCGCCATAAATTTTTTCCCTTTCCGCAAGATTGGCACGCATGAAATTGATCTCATCATCCGTGAAGTCAAATGCAGGATCAACGTGGCAGTTGAATATATGTGTCGGCTTGAGTTCCAACATCAGTGCAAGACAGCGATCAAATCCCATGCCATCACCTAGCCAGTTACGGTTTCCTGCACAATAGTCATCTATCCCTGACATGGTAAATGAATCGCCAGCAAAGAACATTTTAGCACCTTGACCTTCAACCAAAAGACCATCATGATAATACGTCTGCCCCGGAAAATGATATGCGGTCATCTTAAACTCGTTCCAAGTCCACGATTCACCATCTTCTGTGCGATTAGTGACTTTTATAATAGAAGGCGAAATACAGGGTAAACGATAATTACGAGGATTTTCGAGTATATCCGCCATTCGTATATCAACATAAGTTGGACAATCAAACGTCTGCTGAAAATTAGGGATTGCATCTACGTGATCGTCATGGTAATGCGTCACCCATAAACCGATTACGTTTTTTACATCTCCATTAGCCTGTAATCTCTGGATTTCTTTGACGACTTCACTACTACCGCAATCAATAACGAATAAGTCTTTATTTTTCGATATGATGAACCACGAGGTACCATAATGACGAAGGCACTCAGGCACAGCCTTTCCACTACGGATGGGCATGTGACCCTCTCGTCCTTTAAACTCCTCGAACATCGGCGGAAAGTAATATCGCAGAGCAGAGATCGCAACGTATCTATCGTAACATAAGTCTAATCGCTCAATCAAAGATTTTATAGCATCTTCGGGTTCATTGATAATCTCGCCATGAGATGGAATTATAGTCGTTGGTGATTGATCTAGTATTTTCAAAAGGCTACCTTCCAACTGTTTCCTGCTTCCAAGAAAACCGTGATAGTCACCAACGAAATCTCCGCCTTTTTGCATACTGTATAATTCCCATATCTTACCTTTGCTATAAATCACGTCACCGCTGAATATGAATCTGGAATCATCAACGTCAATTATGTAAGACACGCTACCATCGGTATGACCGGGCGTATCAATGACAGTTATTGTTGCATCTCCCCATTTTATAGTATCGCCTTCTTTGTAGCTATCAGTCACAGGGATAGATTCTGTAAGCATCAGATTATGGGGATGGACATTGTATATGTGCCAACGATAAGATGGGTCATTCCAATAAGATTCTACCTTTGCGAACCATTTGTATTCCTTTTCTGGAACTCCGACGCGCACCTTATCCGTTAGCATGGAAAATCCAGATGCCTGATCTCGATGATGATGTGTAAATAATACCGCATCAACAGTCTCTATTCCAACTTTATTAAGGAACGAAATGACCGATCCATCTCCTAAGTCAATTAACAAAGTCTTATAATCACTGCATAATATTCCAACGTTAATGTTACCATGATAAACGAAAAACTGATCATTGAGACGGGTAAGTGTGCCAGACATAGCCTCTCCTTGAAAAGTGACGAGTAACGCGTGACAGGTAATGAATTCTAGGCGAACCCGTCACTCGTCACGCGTTACCCGTCACGAGTTACTTAGTATCAACCATTAGCAAATATAAGCCTGTTTCGGTTTTGACATGGAATATCTATTGTCTTTCCAGTAAAACTACTCTCAATCATGCCAAATCCGATCTCGTTGATAGCCATGTAGTCATTTTTCGTGCAATGTGGTAATGATCCGCCATTCAGATAATCAACAATCTGTTGATAGGCTACCTTGAAAGGACTTGCATTTTCTGGCAGATCCAGCGTGTTATTATCTATTATCTTACCGTTTTTATCTTTCAGAATCGTGGGGGCATAGAATCCTGCTTTTAGGCTACCTTCAGTGCCTAGTACGTCTACAACGAATGCACCAGCGACACCATGCTGACCAACGTGAAAAGCAGTAGTTCCACTAGCAAAGCGTATAGTTGCCCCTATGGGTGATGGCTCGTTTTCGTATCCTTCTGGCAACTGTCCTTGAGGCTTATCAGTATAACCACAAACTGAGACAGGATCATATCCAGCAAACTGGCAAATCAAGTCAGTCGTATGAATGGAAAACGAAAGGACTCCCCCTCCGCAATAACCGATAACAGACTGAACATTGCCTAAAAGACCATTCTTTACAAGTTCTTGCAGACGGATCAGATGTGGCGCCCAGTGGCGTGAATAATCCACCATTATAGGTATCCCTTTAGCATCCGATGCTTTAGTCATTTCGTCAACTTCAGTTAAAGAACAACCCATCGGTTTTTCGAGGAAGATGAACTTCGTTTTACCAGATTTTAGCACTTCCATCGTCACTTTATAGTGATATGGCCCACGGACACATACCGCAACAATGTCGAGAGATTCGTTTTCAAGCAGTTCCGTAGATGATTTATAGTAGTTGATTGAACCTTCCGGGAAGGCAGGTCCCCAGACTTGCTTGAATTCATTTTGTGCTTCATCAGACATATCAGCGACAGCTACCAATTCTGTTGATTCACAAAAGCGAACTCCGCCAACGTGACAGTATGGATATTGTTCATCTGGTTTTGAATACTTTGAGGCTATATGACCCAAACCGATAACACCGACTTTATACATCATTATCTCCTTTTTTTAAGTCCTGTTTTATAAGCAAATTCTATGAGCTTTCATCTATTATATCACGTATAAGAATGAAAAACCAGAATCAAAAATATCTGTTTTGTATTGACAACACATAAACAAATGTCTATAATTAAAATTATGAGCAACTAAAGCTTTGAGCATTTTCAGAGCTAACCAGAGGAGATAAAATTTATGATCTGGTATGTAGTCACTGACAGTGAAGAAAATTATAAAAGATCGTCAGCTTTTTATAACCACAAGTTTATTTTAGAGCAAATATCAAAAGATATATGTCTTATCCTGCACTACAAGCAAGTCAATAGAGATTTATTTGAAAAGTATAACCCTTGGGTTATCTGCCACAGCGGTGGAAGCGCAATGTATGATGATTATGATGTGTTGCAGACAAAAGATTACTGCTCGTGTATCTCTCAATGGGAAGTTCCGCAGATAGGTTTCTGTGGAGGTCATCAGATCATTTCTACACAGTTTGGTAGCGAGATCGGTCCCTTACGCCAATTAAAAGAAAACGAACCCGACCTTAACCAGTGGTATTGTCCGGGTCAACTCAAGGAATGGGGCATTTATCCTGTTCACATAATCAAGAGTGACCCTATATTTGAGGGACTTGGAGATACGATCAAAGTTCAGGAATATCATAGCTGGGAAGTTAAAGAATTAGGAAATGAGCTTGTATTACTTGCAAGCTCGGAGAATTGTCGTGTTCAGGCGTTTGTCCATTCAAAAAAACCAATCTACGGAACACAGTTCCATCCAGAGCAATCAAGCGACAATTATCCTGATGGGTTTAAAATCCTGCAAAACTTTTTCAGCCTTGCACGAAAGAATTAATCGGGTAATCCAGTTATTTTCTTAACCTTCATAAGCTAAACGACTTTAAGAAACCTTTTTAAACTTTAGGAAATAGAACGCGGATAAAAGCTGATCAGGCGGATTTGCGCAGATCGAAATAAATAAAGAAAAATCCGCGAAAAATCCGTTTAATTCGCATTCTATTCCTAAAAGTTTAACTCATTTTTTAAACTTGCTTAGGGGTATTCTGATTGAAAGGGAGATAAATACAGAAAGGCAATTCCTCTCCCGCATAAAACCTGTCCTCGTAAAAACGGGGATGTGGGGGTATTCTTGCCGAAATTATTATGAATAACACTGATATTGAAAAACTACGAAGATACGTGCTTATTGTCTTATGGACAATGATAAGCCTTTGTCTATTCGTGCCTATATGCCTCACACAAGAAAACACTCCATCTGACAAATGGCAAGATTTAATCATTGTTGATATACAATACAAGTGCGATGGCGATTTTTTGCTTGATAAAGTTCGTTCTGAAACAGTCATCCAAATCGGTAATATTTATTCCCGCTCTCAAATAAGAAAAAGTATAGAAAGTATCTATGCCATAGGCGGATTTTCTGATGTTAAAGTAGACGTTCTGCCTAAAGAAAATGGAGTTACTGTCACTTTTATTCTCGTCAATCAGATGAAGACTCAAAACATACAACTAACTGGAAACAAGAAAATTACTAGAGATAATATAATCGAAATATTGAAGCTAAGAGCAGGACAGGAATTCAGCGAATCGTTGGCGCAGTCTGACGTTAATTCTATTCGTGATTTATATAAATTATATGGCTACCTAAACACTAATATCACATTTTCCACCAAGATAGACAGTAAAACAAAGGACGTGGACATCACATTCAGCATAACAGAGGGCGGACAACCCGTTATCACAGAGATAATCTTTACAGGAACCAACGAAGCTGTTGTTGAATCCAAAACTCTTCTCAGGGTAATGAAGGAAATTAAACTTGGATGGACGTATAAAGGTCAGAAAATTCTTGATCTCGATGCCAAACGTGTAGAAGAAATATACAGACAAAGAGAATATCTAACTGCAAAAGTAAAACGCACAGGCGCCTTATCTGATCCTGAACTTATCAAACTATATGAGGGAAAAGGAAGGCACTTTATCGCTCAAGGCATAACCCCTGAAGAACTGAAAAACGGTTCAGTTGTAATCCTCATTGAAATTGATCAGGGCAGAAGAATATACATGAAAATTAATGGAAACAAAAATATTAGGAATGATGAGATTAAAAAAGCAGTTGCTCTCCAGAGGATGCGTTCTGTAAACGAATCAGTTATCCGCAGAAGCCGTGACGATATAGAAAAGATTTATAAAGCAAGAGGATTTTATCTTGTGGATGTTAATTATAACATCATGAAAGATATTGTTTGGAATTTTGACACTGAAGGAAATACCAATGACTGGCAGACGTCAGACAAGTCGAAGCCTATTGAAGTTTCAGAGGGGGTGCTGAAAATACCAGAAAAGTCCGGTATAGAAATTACGGTTGATATAGACGCCAAGATTTATCCAAAGGCTCAAGTCCGGATGAAGATAAGTTCAGAGATCAGCTCAGAGACGCCTACACGTTCCATTGGGAGATTATACTGGACAACCGACAAAACAAAAAAATGGAATCAAAAGAAAAGCCAACCATTTCAAGTCATCATAGATAACCAATTTCACGATTACGAGATACTTACGTATAAAAACAAAAGGTGGTCAGGCGTTATTTATAATCTCAAGCTTGAGCCTGTGGACATACCCAAAGCAAGTGTAACTATTGAATGGATCAAGGTGACTACGGAATTTATACCAATAGTTTTTAATATCAAAGAGAACAGACAAATACGGATCATGAAGCCAATATCAATAATCGCATCTGAAGGCAAAAAACTTGAAACAGATGCGGATCAGATCAGAAAGCAGATGCTTACCCGTAAAAAGAGTATCATGTCTTTTTGGCTACTGAAGAAGTATTTTCCTACCGGTATACTAGATGAAGACATTTTTGAAGGTGATCTGCGTGCTATACAGGCATTCTACGAAGATAACGGTTATACATCTTCTGTGGTTAATGAGACTAGAGCTACTGTTCCTGAAAAAGGTCGTATTGACATTACGATCACAATAGACGAGGGTCCAAGAACTTTTGTGAAAGAAGTGATAATTGAGGGTAATATACATGAAGTCTTGAAACCAGAGGAAATTTTCTCTCGCCTTAATGTAGTATCAAAATTTGACTCTCAAAATATTACCGAAAAAGATTCTATATCTCACTATAAAATGTCATCTCTCATTCCGCCGAGTAACGGAAGAACAGAATCAAAGCCATTCAGGGAATACGATCTAGTTGCTGATAGGTCATTCCTTAGCCTGCGCTACGCTGATAAAGGTTATCTGGCTGAAATCGAGCCTATCAGGTTATTTAGTAAAGATAAAACAGAGGTAATCATAACATATAAAATAACACCGGGGAAGCAAATTAAGCTTGATGAAAAAATTGAGATAACGGGCAATAAAAGGACCAAGAAACGAATTATAGAAAAGGAACTATCAAAAACACTTACGAGAGACAAAATATTTAGCTTCTCTGAGTTAGAGAGAAGCGCCCAAAGTATTCGTGATCTTGGTTTATTCGAGAGCGTTAAAACTGATGCTCAACCATTAGGTGATTCTGATGATTTATATAGTCTTGTTGTCAACGTAAAAGAGAGAAATGCCCGATCTGTAAACTTGCATACTGGATATACATCAGCAGAAGGCTTTCAGGGCGGTATAGAAGCAAGTGATATTAACCTTTTTGGGACAGCACGAAAGATTAACGGGAAAGCACAGATCGGAACTCAGGGAAAGAAAGTTGAGGCTGAATATAACGAGCCCAAATTTCTTTCGAGGATATTTGGTGCAGATTCTATTGGTCTAATTAATGTATATCCATATTCAGAATTTTCAGAAACAGGATATAATGAATTGCGCAAGGGGATTACCGCAGGCGTCAGCTGGAAATTTCTTACTTTGACTACGCTCAAGCTAGATTATAGATACGATATTCTCGATTATACACTAAATGAGAAGAGGGCAGTAACCAAGATCGGAAGGCTTGAAACATTGTTCCAACGAGATGGACGTGACAATCTCCTCAATCCCAGAAAAGGCACGTTTGAAGGATTATCTGTGGAATATGCAAATCCCGTATTAAGCGGAGTTGAAACTTTTACAAAACTCTCAGCTAACGCTATGCTCTATAAACGTTTGTTCGGGAACGTTGTAATTGCGATAGGTGCAAGAGCCGGGCGTGCATGGGGATTGGGGGGCGAACATGTACTTGCCCCTGAACTTTTCCGAATGAGGGATTATCAAACCCCTAGAGGTTACAAATGGGCAACAACAGATATAGGAAACATCCTTCTCAATGGAAGCCTTGAAGTCAGATTCCCAATATATAAATCTTTTGGCGCCGCTTTGTTCTTTGATTCGGGTCAGTTTTATCATAAAACATCAGATATTAGTATCAACTCTATGAAGTCTTCAGTTGGGTTTGGTTTAAGAATCAATACGCCAATTGGTCCTATCAGGCTTGATTATGGTTATCCGATACATGGTGATGGAAATAGAAACTATTGGCCAGATATAGCTTTTGGTAATCCATTCTAATATCTTAAACTTTAGGAAATAGAACGCAGATAAACGCGGATCAGGCGGATTCGCGCGGATCGAAATAAGGATCCATAATTAAATAACTTACCTAATAGGAAACACCCCCGAACCGAGTTTAGGCTAATTCCCCCTTTAGCTAACTAATCTTTACCCACAAGTCTATAAACCATTGTGGATAGAGGATTTATAACCCCCTTTTAGCTAAAAGGGGGAAGGGGGAAGGGGGAATTTGATTAAATAAGTCATATATCTGAATGAATTTACCAAAGGTATTTTGGTATATCATCAATAACGCCATTGATATTTTTGAGTATCTATTGATCCGAAAACCTTAATCAA
>Ga0247841_10002614_pt1 | contig 35466 bp, 33 predicted proteins | sample LaCruzMarch2015__2_FD_192410 | JGI IMG/M metagenome (GOLD analysis project Ga0247841, IMG submission 192410) | Freshwater microbial communities from meromictic Lake La Cruz, Castile-La Mancha, Spain - LaCruzMarch2015_18m | ecosystem: Environmental > Aquatic > Freshwater > Lake | place: Spain... | reverse complement strand
TAATGCTTTAATTTCAAATTTTGTTTCAAGGATTTTGGGGGTTTCAATGAGGATTGTTCTTATTATAATGGGAGTCTTTTTCCAAATTTTTGTTGCGTTGGCGGGTCTAGTTATTTTTGTTTTTTGGATAGCGTCGCCGTTCATAGTTATTAGCGGGTTATTATTTGTTTTTGTAATATGATTTTTGATATTAAAAAAACTGCCATTCTAAAATCTGTAAGAACTGAGAGATTTTTTATTTTTAAGTACGCAAATTTTTTATCAAAATCCTTTTTATATCTTTTTGTAGCATCTCTATTTTTTGTAGGCATTTCTTTTTTTGGGGCGGCTCCCGCCCTGGCGAGTTTTAAGGCATCCATTCTGCTTGTTGCTCTATATATTTTGTTTTGGAACCTTTCCTTGTTCGCCCAATTTAAACTAAAGTCACCGGATTCTGCGCCGTCTAAAAAATTGTCAGATGCGGTTTTGGATACAGATATTTATAACTTAGCTGAATTTTTAAATTTTGATGCCTGCCAGATTGTTGAGGGTGCTGTTAGGTTTTCAAAGCAGAAAAAAGTGCCTCAAACAGGGTGCGCCGCGCTTTTTTATTCTGCAATAAAAAACGGAAAGGACGCGCGGCTTATTTGTTACCGCCTAGGCATGAATGTAAAAAAACTGCAGGATGATCTAAAAAATATTTTTGAAAAAATTCAGAAGCAGCCTCAAGATTTAGAAAAATTTTCAGATGGTTTCAAAAAGGTTATTTTGGAGGCTGGCAAGGTTTCTGTTGAAAGAAACCGCAACGTAATTGGAGAAAAAGAAATTTTGGTGGCAATGGCAAGGCTGGATGAATTGTTTAAGAAAGTTCTTATTGAATATGATTTAAAGCCGGTTGACGTTGAAAACATAACGCTGTGGCTTGATTCTGTGGAAAACGCCATAGAGCAGAGCAAGAAATTTTGGACCTATGAAAATCTGTCAAAAGGCGGGTCTTTGGGCAAAGATTGGGCTTCGGGATATACAATAACCTTAGACCAATTTTCTACAGACTGGCGGGCAGTTGTTTCAAGGTGGACATATAAAGAAATTGTTGGAAATAAAAAAGAAATTGAGCAAGCGGAAATGATTTTGGCGCGGGATTCCTTGAGTAATGTTCTATTAATCGGAGATGTCGGAGTTGGAAGAAAAAGCATTGTTCAGGCAATTGCCCAAAAATGTTATTTGGGGAACTCTTTGCCCGAGTTGAATAATAAAAGGGTTGTTGAGCTAGACATGGTTTCTTTATTGTCTCAAATTCAAGATGCAGAAAAACTTGAAACAGTTTTAGATAATATTTTTCAGGAAGTCTTGGCGGCAGGAAATGTTATTTTAGTTATTGATGAGCTTCAAAACTTTGTTGCTGAAAAAAGTCCTCGGCCAGGCACAATTGATATAACCGGAATTTTGTCTAAATATCTACCCATGCCTAATTTCCAGTTTATCGGCATTACAACTTATGACGGTTTACATCAAAAGATTGAACAAAATTCCTCGTTCCTGCAGTACTTCAGAAAAATTGAGGTGCCGGAGGTTTCAGAGCAAGAAACAATAAAAATTGTGCAAAACTACGCATTGGGAATGGAACAAAAGCATAAAATTTTAATTTTATATCCATCAATAAGAGAAATAGTAAATTTATCTGGAAGGTATTTTCCAAGCACTCCTTTCCCAAAAAAAGCATTGGATGTTTTAGAGGAAGTTGTTGTGTATGTTTTAACCCAGAAAGAGCAAATAGTCATGCCGCACCACGTGGCAAAAATTATTTCTGATAAAACGGAAATTCCTGTGGGAAAAATGGAATTTAAAGAAAAAGAGGTTTTGCTTAATTTAGAAAATTTAATTCATCAAAGAATTGTAAACCAGTCTGAAGCAGTAAAAGAAATTTCAATTGCCATGAGAAGAGCAAGGGCCGGAATTGCGTCTAAAAAACGTCCAATGGGGTCATTTTTGTTTTTAGGCCCCACGGGAGTTGGAAAAACAGAAACTTCAAAGGCGTTGGCACAAATTTATTTTGGTAATGAGGAAAAAATGATAAGAATTGATATGTCTGAATTTCAGGAGGTTTCTGATATTCCGCGATTGATAGGGGCCGTTTCTCCTGTGGAAATGCAAGGTCTTTTGACGACGCCGGTCCGCGAGAATCCTTTTTCACTCGTTTTATTGGACGAAATTGAGAAAGCGCATCCGAATATATTAAACCTATTTTTGCAGGTTTTTGACGAGGGCCACATAACAGACGGCCAGGGAAGAAAGGTTTTATTTACAAACACTATTATAATTTCAACCTCAAACGCGGGAGCCGAAATGATTTTTAAGGAAGTTGAATCGGGGAGAAAGCTGGACAAGCAAAAACTGATTGACGACTTGATTCAAAAAAAAGTTTTTAAACCGGAGTTTATAAACCGTTTTGATGCTGTGGTGATATTTAATCCTTTAACAAAAGAAAATTTGCTGCAGATTGCCCAGCTATCCTTGCAGGCCCTGCAAAAGAGCCTGAAAGAAAAAGAAATTGATTTGGAAATTACAGAACCCTTAAAAGAAAAAATTGTTGAGCTTTCATATAAGCCCGAGTTTGGCGCGCGCGAAATGCGCAGGGTTATACAAGATAGGGTTGAGAACAAGGTTGCCGAGGCTCTGATATCGGATAAAATCCAAAAAGGCGACAAAATTGAAATTGACCCCGAAACCTTTGAGGTTTTGGTAAACGCTCCCGCAGCATAATTTTATTGTCCAGGTAGGTTAAAACAGCTGATTCTCAGCTGTTTTTTTGTTGTGCGACAGATTTTGGAATAATGGGCTGTGGATAAGTGGTGCATAAAAGGGCCATTTTACGACTATTTCTTAATAGAATCTTAATGGTGTTGACTGTACCCTATAAAGTGGAGTATAAATAATTAAAAGTGGTTAGTTGTGGATAAAAGTGGTAAAATCATGTTAATAGGTCAATACGAGCACACAATTGATATTAAGAAGCGCCTGGCTCTTCCAGCTAAGTTTAGAGGAGAATTGGGTGATAAGGTGATAATTACAAGCGGCATTGAGAAATGCTTGGTTATTTATACGCAAAAAGAGTGGGAGGTTATGTCGGGGAAATTGAGCAACCTTCCTATATCAGCTGCCGAAGCAAGATCTTTTACCAGAGTAACACTGGCCAATGCCATGGAGGTTGCACTAGACAAACTTGGAAGGATTTTAGTGCCAGACTATTTAAAAGAATATGCGGGATTGAAAAAAAACGTAGTTATTTGCGGATTATCAAATCGCTTAGAAGTGTGGGATTCTGAAAAATGGACCGCATACAAAAAAGAGGCAGAAAAAGGAGTTGAAGAAATTGTTTCAAAGCTTGGACCATTAGGCATATAAAAATGAGCACACATATTCCGGTTCTTAAAAAAGAGGTTTTAGAGTTTTTAAACCCCAAACACAACGAAAATTTTATTGATTGCACAGTGGGCGAGGGAGGGCACACAGAAGCCATTCTGGAAAAAATCGGGCCAGCTGGGAAGGTTTTAGGAATTGATTTGGACCAAGAACAAATAAAAAATTGCAGAGAGAATGTTAAAAGCGAGAGATTAATTTTAAAAAATGATTCGTACGCTAATTTATTAAAAATTGCAGAGGAAAACAGATTTGGAGCTGTTAGCGGAATATTGGCTGACCTTGGAATGTCGTCTGTACAGCTGGAAAAATCAAAAAAAGGATTTTCGTTCCAGGAAGACCAGCCGTTGGACATGAGATATAGCACAGAATCTGAATTGACCGCAGAAGAAATAGTAAACGAGTGGCCCGAAGAAAAAATTGAAGAAATTTTAAGAGAATACGGCGAGGAAAAGTTTTCAAAAAAAATTGCGAGAAATATTGTAAGTCAAAGGAAGCAAAGCAGGATTAAAACCACCTTTGAACTTGCGGAAATAATAAAAGATGCAACACCGCCAATATACTGGAGGGGAAGAATACACTATGCGACAAGGACATTTCAAGCTTTAAGGATTGCGGTTAATGGGGAATTGGACAATTTGGAAAAAGTTCTGCCCCAAATAGTTTCAATTTTAGAGCCCGGCGGAAGAATTGCAATAATTTCTTTTCATTCATTGGAAGACAGAATTGTTAAAAACTTTTTAAGAGATAAGCAAAAAGAAGGAATAATAAAAATATTAACTAAAAGTCCGGTAACGGCAGGGCCAGAAGAATTAAGGAGCAATCCGCGTTCTCGGTCTGCAAAACTAAGGGCAGCGGTAAAAATATAAATAACATGACAACTTTAACATTAGCTTATTCAGCAGTGCATCAAAAGGTCCAGAAAGGAATCAACTGGAAGATAATTTGCATGGCAAGCTTTGCTATGGTTTGCTTTTTGCTGGTTATTTATGCATTATTAGTAAACGAGCTGACAGGCGGAACCTATTTGGTTAAAAGCTACGAAAAGCAAATAAAAAGTCTTTCTCAGGAAACAAGGAGTTTGGAAGTTAGCTTTGCGGAAACCGGATTTTTGGAGCAGGTTCAGCAAAAGGCCAAAGATTTAAGCTTTGAAAAAACAACCTCAGTAAAATATATACAAGTTTTGGATACCTCGCTGGCTAAAGCCAAGTAGTAAAAGCAAAATGAAAAATTGGAGGATTTATCTAGTTTTAGGAATAGTTTTTGTGTTTGGGGCAGCTGTTATCAGCCGCTTGTTTTATATTCAGGTAATAAACCATAAATTTTATCAGTCGCAGGCGCTGGGCCAGCAGGCCGGATTTCAGGAGACAGTCGGCGCAAGGGGCCAGATTTTTTTTACTAACAGCCAGGACACCAAAGGGGCCGGCGGAGGAGAAGAAATAAAAAGCCTGGCAATAAACCGCGACACTCTTATAGTTTCTGCTATTCCAAAAGAAATTACTGACAAAAATATTTTTGCCGAGTCCTTAGCAAAAGAAATTGGCGAAACCAAAGAGGCGATACTCTCAAAACTAGAAGGACAGACCTCTTACGTTGTTATTAAAAAGGATGTCCCGGCTGATGACGCCGGAAAAATTAAAGGTTTAAACTTGAAAGGCTTGTACACCGAAGTCGTCCCGGAAAGATTTTATCCGCAGGAAAATTTGGCGGCTCAAGTTTCTGGTTTTTTGGGCGGGGATGGAACCGGGCAATACGGTTTGGAGGGTTATTATGAAGACGAACTAAAAGGAAAGTCCGGGATAACAGAGGCAAAAAGGGGATTTGCAATTTTTTCTCAAGCCGATCCGAATTCTTTAAACGGATCAGATGTTTATTTAACAATTGATTATAATATACAGTTCAAGGCAGAATCTTTGCTGAAAGAAGCAAAGCAGACTCTGGATATAGATTCGGGGCAAATTGTGGTTATAAAACCGGATTCCGGCAGAATTTTAGCGATGGCGAACTTTCCCGCGTTTGATCCGAACCAATACTCGAAAGTGGGGGATTTGGAAATTTTTCAAAATTCGGTTGTGCAGAAGCTTTTTGAGCCAGGGTCTGTTATGAAGCCCTTTACAATGGCAATAGGAATAAATGAGGGAAAAATAACGCCCGACACAACCTATGTTGACGAAAGCTTTGTTAAAATAGGAAGAGACACAGTTTATAATTATGCGCACGAAAAATATGGGAAACAAACGATGACCGGAGTTCTGGAAAAGTCTATAAACACGGGGGCTATTTTTGTTGAGCAGAAAATTCCTCACAATACGTTTTTTAACTATATTGATAAGTTCGGATTTACGCAAAAAACCGGCATAGACCTTCAGGGAGAAGTGTATTCATGGAACGATTTGCTAAAAAACGGACCCGATGTTGAATATGCGACAGCAGCCTACGGCCAGGGAATAGAAATTACTCCGATACAACTGGTAAAAGGTTTTTGCATTTTTGCTAATGGGGGCAAATTGGTAAAGCCATATGTTGCAGAAAAAATTGTTCAGGGCAAAAAAGAAAATTACGTTAAAACTCAGTCTCAGGATCAGGTGATTTCTGAAGATACGGCGCAAAAAGTAACTAAAATGATGGTGAGCGTTTTAGAAAACGGATATGCTAAGTCGGCTCGCGTGCCAGGATACTATCTTGCCGGAAAAACGGGAACGGCTCAAGTTCCTCTAAAAAACGGAAAAGGATATGACCTGAATAAGACCATACAGAGTTTTATAGGTTTTGGTCCGGCGTACAATCCCAAATTTTTAATACTTGTGAAGTTGGATAATCCAAAGGTTCCGGTATCAAGCTTATCATCAACGCCGGTTTTTCAAAAAATGGCCCAATACATTATTAATTACTGGCAAATTCCGCCGGATTATGAAATCCATAAATAGTTATGAAAATATTTGTTATTACGGAAAAAGAAAACATTTCAAACATTAAAGAAATTTTAAAATCTTTAGCGCCGGAAACGGAGGTTGGTTTTATTGCCTCAGAAGATATCAAAAAGTTGGATAAAACCGTTGATGATGAAACCCAATTAGTTTTTAATTATGACAATCAGGAAGTGCGGAGCTCTCTGCGCCATTTTGAAATTAAAAAATTCAGTTTTGGGTTTTTAGAAAAAGCAGATTTTTTTGCATCCGACCAAATAAACACCGAAGCGGGAATTAGTTTTAAACTTAATTACAACGGGAATAGCGTACCTATATGGGTTAAAAGTCCGTTTGATAAAGAAAGAATTTATAACTTTTTGGCTGCGTTATGCGTGGGCATAATATCCGGCAAAAGCGTAATTGAAATGTCGGAAAAGCTCAAAAACCTGTAACAAAATCTAAGAAATTGCGTCATCATTGTAATAGGCAAAAAAGACATGATACTTACAACGATTTTCGTAATTTCTTTAATCTCCCTTTTTGTCAAAAGATTGTCCGATCATAAGACCGGATAAGTTTTTGTTTTAAGAAACTAAAACCAAACTGCCCCGCTAAACCAGGACAGTTTTTTTTGGACAAAAAACATTTTTTATGTTAAATTAAAACAAATTAAGCCCTCATCGTCTAGCCTGGTCTAGGACATTTGCTTCTCAAGCAAGTAACACCAGTTCAAATCTGGTTGAGGGCACAACTCGAGCCTTGTTATTAACATGGCTCGTTTTTTGTTTTGGTGGTAAAATATAGTAATGCAAATACGGGAATTATTCAGTAACTATATTTATCCAATTTCGGCGCTGGCCGGAAGTATTATTGGCGTTGGAATTTTTTCTCTGCCATATGTTGCGTCCAAGGCTGGTATCTGGCCGATGCTCGGATATTTTTTGGTTTTAACTTTAATAATATTGGTTTTGCATTTAATTTTCACGGAGATAAGCCTTAAAACGCCGGATTTTAAGAGATTCCCCGGGTTCGTGAGCCATCACCTGGGCAAATGGGCGGGGGCTCTTGCTATGGCTTCCATTGTTTTCGGGTCATTTGCAATACTGCTGGCTTATCTGATAATTGGCGGAGAATTTTTGGCCGGAATTTTCCAGTCCTATTTTGGCGGAACAGCAAATCTTTACACGGTTTTGTTTTTTGCGGCCGGAGCAATAATAATTTTGCTGGGTATAAAAGTTATTGCAGGGATTGAGTTTTGGGTAGTTCTTTTTTTACTTTTTTCTTTCTTGCTTATTTTTATTTTTGGTTTTTCGCACATAGGCGCTGCAAATCTATTTGACAGCGGTTTGGATTCCGGCTGGCAAAATTTATTTTTGCCTTATGGCGCGATTATGTTTGCCTTGTGGGGAACCGGACTTATCCCGGAGGTTGAGGAAATGATGCGGGGAAATAAAAAAGTAGTGAAAAAAATAGTTATAATTTCAACTCTAATCCCAGCCGTTGTTTACGTTTTATTCACATTTCTAATTCTCGGAATCACGGGGCCGTTAACCACAGAAAGCGCGTTGATTGGCCTTAGGGGTTCTTTGGGAACTGGAGCTTTTGCCGTGGCGCTTTTTGCCGGGGTTTTGACCACCTTTACTGCTTTTATTACCCAGGGGTTGACCCTAAAAAAGGTTTTGATGTACGACATGGGAATCAAATATTGGCAGGCATTTGTAATTTCCTGCTTTACCCCCTTAATTTTGTTTTTGCTTGGCTTAAAATCTTTTATTTCAATTTTATCTTTCACGGGCTCGGTTCTGCTCGGCATAAACGGAATTTTAATTTTATTGATGTATAAAAAAATCGGGGGGAAGAGCTATATAATCTATCCGCTGTCTGTTGTTTTTATATTAGGCGTTATTTACCAGATAATTTATTTTATTAAATAATTTTTTATGATTCTTCAGCTTATTATTTTTGCCGCTTCAATATTTATTTTGTCCTGGTTAAGCTCAAGTTTGGTAAAAACTTTGGTGCAAATAGCAAAATATTTGCGCTGGCGTGAGTTTATAATCGCTTTTTTTGTAATGGCTTTTGCCGCGTCCTTGCCAAATTTATTTGTTGATTTAAACGCTGCGCTTCGCGGAATGCCGGAAATTGCTTTTGGAGATATTATCGGCGGAAACCTAATTGACCTCACCCTTGTTGCGGCAATCGCAGTATTTTTTACGAGAAAAACATTGCCGGCCGACAGCAAGATGGTGCAGACAAGTTCGCTCTTTACGATATTAATTGCGATTTTTCCGCTATTGCTAGTTTTTGACGGATTATTAAGCCGGGTAGATGGTTTAATTTTAATTTTTGCTTTTTTTGCTTATGGCTATTGGATTTTTTCTAAGGACGAAAGATTCAAAAAATTCTACAAAAAAGGAAAGGACCCGGGAATTATTATGCGGGGAAAATTCGGGTTTGTTATAAATATATTGAAAATGATTTTGCTCTTGGCGCTTTTATTGGCGGCTTCATTCGGCGTGGTAAACTCGGCACAGTTTTTTTCAGACAGACTGGGGATTTCACTTTCTTTAGTTGGAATTTTAATTGTTGCTCTGGGAAATTGTTTTCCGGAAACATATTTTTCAATTATTTCTGCAAGAAAGGGCGAGGGCTGGATGGTTTTAGGCGACCTGATGGGGTCTGTGATTATTTGCGCCACTTTGGTTTTAGGAATTATTGCTTTGGTGTCTCCATTTGAAATTAAGGATTTTTCTCCATTTTTTATAGCCAGAATTTTTACGCTGGTTGCTGCATTGTTTTTCTTTGTGATAATTAAAACCGGCCAAAAAATTACGAAAAAAGAGGGGCTCATACTTCTTTTTACCTACATCGCCTTCTTAATGGCTGAAATATTTAAACCCTACTTTTTTTAGATATTTATGGAATTTTTTCAGTTTACAAACAAGAGCATTGAAGAGGTTTTTGGCTTGCTCAAAACATCCGCAGATGGCCTTTCTGAAAAAGAGGCGGTTCTGCGCCAAAAGGAGTTTGGGCTAAACGAGATTAAAGAACGGAGAACAGATGTTTTTAAGATTTTGGTAAGACAGTTTAAATCGCCGTTTTTTTATCTTTTGTTTGCAGCAGTCGTTGTATCTTTTTTTATTGGAGGAAAAATAGACAGCCTTGCGCTTTTAGCCTTTATTGCGGCCAATGTGGCAATTGGATTCTTTCAGGAATTTAAAGCAGAAAGAGCAATTTTTCTTTTAAAAAGGTTTGTCCAGCAAAGAGTCAGGGTTAAAAGGGGAGGGAAACCGGAGTTTATTGAAAAAAAATATTTGATTCTCGGAGATTTAGTTCTTCTGCAAGCTGGCGATATTATTCCGGCAGATTTAAGAATTATTAAAGCGCATAGTCTTTCGGTTGATGAGTCATCCTTAACGGGCGAATCTGCTGCGGTGCAAAAGGATTCAAACGGTCTTTTAAGGGAAGAAAAAAATATTTTTGAGGCAAAAAATATGCTTTTTTCTGGGACTTCTGTAATATCGGGAAAAGGGGAGGCTTTGGTTACCGCCACCGGGAACTCCACATATTTGGGTGGCATAGTAAAAATTGTATCAAACGAAGACAAACAGAGCGCATATGAAAAAAGCATTTTATATTTTTGCCGTCTAATTCTAAGGATTGTCGCTGTTACTATAATTTTAATTTTTTTAGCAAATATAGCTTTAAAAGGATTTTCTGTTTTTACCGAGATTTTACTTTTTTCTGTGGCGCTTATTGTCAGCATATTGCCGGAAGCCTTGCCGGCTGTGGTCACTTTTGCATTATCTAAAGGAAGTCTGAAAATGGCAAAACAGCACGTTGTTGTGAAAAGATTGTCCGCAATTGAAGATTTGGGAAACATTGATATTCTCTGCACCGATAAAACAGGAACCTTAACTCAAAATAAGCTTTCTCTGGAAAAAATAGTAACCTCAGACAAGGAAAAATGTTTTCTTTATGGAATTTTAAGTTCCGGAAAAAAAGAAAACTTGTCGGGCAGCGAAAGGGAGATTTTAGATCCTTTTGATTCTGCAATTTTTCAGCGTTCGTCGGGAGAAATTTTCAGACGGGCGCAGAAATTCAATATTATTTCAGAGTTTCCATTTGATTCATTTAGAATGCGCTCCAGTGTTTTAGCGGAAAGCGGAGGCGCGCGTGTTCTAATTGTCAAAGGATCTCCGGAAAGCGTTTTAAAAAATTGTGTAAAATTTAACGGCCGATTTACAAAGCAAGAAATAAAAGAAGATGTCGCCAGAGAGGGTGTTGAAGGAAAAAGAGTGCTGGCTTTAGCCTATAAATTGCTTGATTCAAAGGCAAAAAAGCCAAAAGAATCCGACGAAAGGGGGCTGACATTTTTGGGTTATTTTGTTTTTGAGGATCCTTTAAAATCTACAGCAGAAGAAGCCATAAAGCTGGCAAAGAAACTTGGGGTTGATATTAAAATAATTACCGGAGATTCAAAAGAAGTTGCCGGATATGTTGCCAGAAAAACCGGGCTCATGCAGGCAAGCCAAAACGTTGTTTCCGGACAAGATTTAGAAAATATGACGCCCGAAGAGTTTGAGGATGCCTGCGAAAAAGAAACGGTTTTTGCCAGAATTTCACCGGCGTTAAAGCACAAGATTATAAGAACATTGGAAAGAAACCACGATGTGGGTTTTATGGGTGAGGGTGTTAATGACGCGCCCGCCCTAAAAACTGCGAACGTGGGGATAGCTGTTTTGGAGGCTTCTGATATTGCAAGAGAAGCCTCGGATGTTGTGCTTTTAAAAAAAGATTTAAGAGTTGTTGTAAACGGCATTAAAGACGGAAGGACAATTTTTTCAAACATTAATAAATATATTAAATGCGCGCTGGCAAGCAACTTTGGAAATTTTTATTCAATTGCTGTAATTTCTATCTTTATAGATTTTTTGCCAATGCTTCCTGTGCAAATTCTGCTAGGAAATTTATTGTCGGACTTTCCATTAATTTCAATTGCAACGGATTCGGTTGACATAGAAGAACTAAGAAAACCAAAAATGTACCAATTGCACATGGTTTTGCCCCTGATAATTTCTTTGGCTCTGGTGAGCACGGTTTTTGATTTTATATTCTTCAGCGTTTTTTACAGGCAAGCTCCGGCCGTTATCCAAACGTTGTGGTTTATAGAAAGCATTCTAACTGAAATCTTGCTTATATTTATAATAAGAACCCGCGGTAAATTTTGGAAAGCTCAAAGGCCAAGTTTTTGGCTGTTTTTCTTTACCATAATTGATGGCGCTTTTATAATTGCCTTGCCGTTTTTGGGTTTTGGCCAGAGTTGGTTTCATTTTGTTGCCCCGCCAATTTTACCTCTTCTGACGGTATTTTTCCTTGTCGGATGTTACTTTATAACCAGCGAACTTGTAAAACTGGTTTACTTCCATTATTTCAAGCCCAAAGATTCTGTGGTAAATTAAACAAAAATTATGCAAAAAGATTTCAAAAAATGGATGGGCCAGAAAACGGAAATTCACAATGAAAAGATTAGGCCGTTTTTTCACGAGCGTGAGGTATGGTTTTCGTCCCTTGGAGAAAATATTGGATTTGAGCAAGACGGTGGCGGTGAAAAGTTTATGAGACCTGTGCTTGTTTTAAGAAAATTTAACAATGAAGTTGTGTGGGTTTTGCCGTTAACGCGGACGGATAAAACTGGAAAATACTATTTTCGGGTATCGTTAATTACCGATGAGGACAATGCCGGCGACAGGCCAAGTGTTGTCATCCTTTCTCAGATTCGTTTGGTTGATGCAAAACGGTTACAGTATAAAATAGGAGATGTTAAAGAGGAAGAATTTGTAAAAATAAAAGAAGCGCTGATAGCGCTCCTAAAATAGTTACTCCCGCTTGCGCGGGAGAGGGCCGAAGCCATTTGTATATTAAGTATAACAAATTATACCCCCATGTCAAGACAGGCGGGTTTATTTTTTTTGGTTAACATATGTTAACTTGGATTAGTTGGATGGTATTGACTATATATTATTTTAGTATTATAATCAAGAATGGTACTTTGGGGCAGCTACCCAATGTTTGACAACGAAACACCTTTTCGGAAGGAAAGTTCTATGGACGTTCCAATTACTGAATTGCCGGTCGTCAAGGCGCTCCTGAAGAAATACGGCGTAATCAGGGATATTCCCGTAAGGGAATTGAGGGTTAATGGCTTGAAGCGCATCCATAACCAGGAGCGCGGCCTGTACAGCTTGATAACAGAGGCTCAGTACAAGGAGAGGTTCGGCCGTTGCATCGCCTTGCTCAAGGCATTCGACGGCTATATCTTCGCCGGGCACTTGGACAAGATACGGATGTTTATGTCCTGTCAGCGCGTTATCACGGACGATGAAATGAGTTATATCGCGGCTCGGGGCAAGAAGTTTATCGCTGCTGGGATACCGCCAATATTTCAGCAGGAACTCTACGGACATTCGAGTCTGCACTATTGGGAGTTTGAAGGCAAGGAAAACCTTCCTGTTCCCAGCGTCGCCGTAACTTTTCCGACCACGGATTTTATAATCCAGTTCGCCACCGGGGCCTATGACAGGAAACGCGTTGCGATCGCTATGAAAACGCGGGAAGTCTTCGGCAGTCATCGGGTGCCCATACTCATACAGCCTGCCACCGTGCAGGATGTGCTGGATTTTCGTAAGGTGGCCTTCACGGACGATGGCCACATAAGCGAGATTCTTCTCCGAGAAGTGAATGAATATGTGGCGACCTTCTTCAAATGCGATCGCGAAAACCTCGAAGGCATAATTGAGCACGACAAAGTCGCCTTTCTTTATTTGCAAGAAGCGTTGCGGGCGATTCCCTACGAGCCCCAGGGATATTTGGAATGGGATGGGGATGTTGAAGTCGTGTTCGACTGGAAGTGGTACTTGAGGTACGCTCCTCAAGACCGAATCAAGATCGCAAAGGCGTACTTCGATTCCTTGGCTGAAAAGCCAACCGGAAAATACCGAAAGGTATTCGCTCGTATGAAAGCTATGTTCCCCGAATTGCATGGCTTTTGGGCGGAAAGCTATGATGCCTCCGAACGGAAAGCATTAAGCGATCTCGTTCAAAACGCAATCAGTACGGGGGATTATCGAGCGGTTCCCGTGAGAGCATTTGTTGAGAAGCCTTGGAGCGTCGAGTTGGAGGCTTCTGCTGGCAAAATGTTGCAGGACCTCTGTGAGCGTTTCGGAGTTGAGGAACCCGATAAGCTGTTCGGGCCGGTGGTCAGATTCCGCGAATATCTTCAAGTTCCGCACTTTTTGCCACTTTTGCCCGGATACAAGGATATTGTGGACAGAGTGCGGATTAAAGCCATTTGCGGCTATAGCGATGATCGATTCAGGGAAATCTTCACGGAGGATAAATTTCGGACGTTCATGTGCGGTTACACAGAACCTCGATCGGAGACGAAGCAAGAGCTTCAAGATTTAATTAGGGTCCGCCACGATGCGTTACGCGGGCGATAACTCGTAGGCAGCTATGCCTTGCTTTAGCTAAAAATAGTGAATATTCTGGCCCTTGCATTTTGTAACAGATTTGCGGGGGCTTTTCTTTTGCAACTTTTGAGGTATGATAAAATAATAAATTAACATGGATTTAACAGTAACACTTTTAGTTATAATTGCGGTGGGGGTGGTAGTTGCGATTTTTCTGCTTTTAAAAAAAGGTAACTCTTCGGCTGGCTCAGAGCAAAAGCAAGGCGATAATTCGCTCTTGCTTTTGCAGCAGCAAATTGGACAAATCGCTCAGGCAGTGGACAGTAAATTATCTGAATCAAATAAAAATGCACAAAAGCAATTTAAATATTCTGCCGATATTATAAGAAATGTTACAGAAAAGTTAACCAAACTTGATGAAACAAACAAACAGGTTGTGGGTTTTGCAGATCAGTTAAAATCGCTTCAAGACATTTTGAAGAATCCAAAGCAACGGGGAATTTTAGGCGAATATTATTTGGAAACTGTTTTAAAAAATGTTTTGCCTCCGGGGTCTTTTCAAATGCAATATGGGTTTTCAAACGGGGAAATTGTTGATGCGGTTGTTTTTGTTGATAAAAGAATAATTCCAATTGACTCAAAATTTTCGCTTGAAAATTATAACAGGATGCTGCAAACCAATGATCCGGTTGAAAAAAAGAGATTAGAAACAGCTTTTGTGAATGACTTGAAATTAAGAATTGATGAAACTGCAAAATATGTGAGGCCCGAAGAAAAAACAATGGATTTTGCCTTTATGTTTATTCCTTCGGAGGCCGTGTATTATGACCTGCTCATAAACAAGGTTGGAGCAATTACCGAAGACACGAATAATCTGATTTATTACGCGGGAAAGAAAAAGGTTGTTGTAGTTTCGCCAACATCATTTTTGGCTTATTTGCAGACGGTTTTGCAGGGACTTCGAAATCAAAAAATTTCAGAACAGGCGCAACAAATCATCAAGGAGGTGGAAAGGCTGGGCAAACACTTGTTTACCTACTCAGAGCACATGAAGCGTTTGGGCCAGCATTTGGATTCTACTGTTGGCAGTTATAACAAAGCGGGCAAGGAATTGCAGAAAATAGACAAAGATGTAGTAAAATTGACGGCAGGGGAGGCAAGGATAGAAATTGAGGACGTAGAAAGGCCGGCGCTTGACGATTAGCCGATTATTTGCTAAACTATCTTTATACTAAACAAAACTACTATGATTGCAGTTATAAAAACCGGAGGCAAACAATATATAGTTCAGCCCGGTGACAAAATAAAAGTTGAGAAATTAGAGAAAAAAGAGGGTGAAACTTTTTCGTTCACTGATGTTTTATTGGTTGAAAAAAATAAAAAAGTTGAGATTGGAAACCCCTTGGTAAAAGCAGAAGTTCAGGCAAAAGTTTTGAGCCATGGAAAAGGTGATAAGATAATAGTTTTTAAATACAAACCAAAGAAAAGATATAGCAGAAAAATCGGCCACAGACAGCCTTATACAGAAATAGAAATAACCGGTATTAAATAATTTTTTTAAAAATAAACACTCCTATGCACCGGTGCATAGGAGTGTTTTAGTTATCCACAGAAATATCTATTGACATTGTTTTTGGGAAGAGTAGCATTAGAAAAAATGTGTCTGAATTCCATTTTGGCTCGGAGCCTAAATTTGGGTCAGACGGCTCTTTTACAGAAGAGGATGGGAATATGGCGAAGGAAATGCAAGCAGACATGGCAAGAGTGGCGGGATTGACTCTTGATGACTTCATGCCGTTCCTTAGCGACTATGAACAGATGCTCTTGCACGAAATCAGAAAACTCGGAGGAGCAAGGAATTACCATGCGCATCTGCCACGGGCCGGACTTTTGGGTCCTGAATGCTTGGCCCACGTGAACAAAAACCCGCTGGATATCGCTGCCTCGTCGATGAAGGAAAAACAGGTGGTGGTGGGCGACGTACTCCGTGGAGCCGCATTCTTGAGGGAGAATTTGCTTAGCAGGCAAAGGCGAGTCCTTGATCGGATGATCTGGTGGGGAACAGCTCAGGTTAACTCCTGTGTCGACCTGTCAGAAGATCTTCCTGAGGAAGGATTACTTGCCCTTAATGTGGCCCTTGAGCTCAAGGAAGAATACGCCGGCCGGCTCGATTTACGCGTTGGAGCTTATCCGATTTTCGGAATAAGCCGGCCTCATCGCCTGGAGATGTTCGAGCGAGCAGCAGAAAAGGCGGATTACCTTGTCACTCTGCCCGAGAAGGATGTGCCAGAGATGGGCAATCCTGACGGAAAGATCGGGCTCCGGAGGCACTTCAGAAAAGTCCTGGACATCGGTTGCAGGCTCCACAAGGAGGTGCACTTCCATCTGGACCAATGGGATGACCCGAGACAGAATGACACAGAGATCCTACTTGACGGCTTGGAAGGCTGGGCAGAAAAACCCGTAATTTCGGGCCACGATGGACCAACTGTTTTGGGAATCCATGTGATCTCTCCTACGGCATGGCCAGACGAAAAGCGCTACAGAAAAATGGCAGATAATTTGCTGTCGCACAACGTCGGTCTATGTGTCTGCTTTACCGCCGGAGGATCAATGAGGCGTTTGCGTCCGCTTGTGGCTCCAAGCCACAACCCGATTGCACGTGTGCTGGAACTCCTTAAGCTTGGCGTGAGGATTTTCTTGGGCACGGACAATATAGATGACTTTTTCGTGCCGTCGGGGACTGGTCTGCTTCACAGAGAAGTTATGGAAGGAACCAATCAAATTCGCTTTTACCTTCCGCACGTTTGGGCCAAGCTGATAGTCGGCGTGCCGCTGAACAATTTCGATTTGAGGTCGATTGGGGAGGCCCTGTATCAAGACTATAAAGCCTTCTCTGCGATTGACCCGGACTGGAAGCCAGCAGCCGACTGAAGTCATACGCAGGCCGCGGATTTTCCGCAGCAGGGGACACAAGTCCCTTTTTTTATTAAATTATGGTAGAAAGTAAGATATGAATGTAAAAGATGAACCAATTGAATATGTGAGGGGGTTTAACGAGTTTTTGGGCTGTAAAATTGATTTATCAAAAAAACCCCTGATTCCTCGCGCGGAAACCGAATTTTGGGTTGGACGGGCAATAAATAACATTCCAACATTCTCAAGAATGTCGGAATGTAGCGTGCTGGACATGTTTGCCGGGTCTGGATGCATTGGGATTGCAATTTTAAAAAACATTAAAAATAGTAAAGTTGTTTTCGCAGACAGCGATGCGGAATGTATTAAGCAAATAAAGATAAATTTAAAATTAAACAGTATTAATAAAAAAAGATACCGAATAATTAGATCAGACATTTTTAAAAATATAAATAAAAAAAATAAGTACGACTATATTTTTGCCAATCCGCCGTATATTCCAACAAAAAATAAAAACAAAGTCCAAAAGTCGGTTTTAAATTTTGAGCCGCGCAAAGCTTTGTTTGGCGGAGAGGACGGACTTTTTTATATCAGAAAATTTTTAGGCAAAGCCAAAGATTATTTAAAAGAGGGGGGAGTGATATTCATGGAGTTTGATCCTCCCCAGAAAAAAGAAATAGAAAAGTTAGCGAAAAAAGAAGGTTATAATCCGCCAACTGGCGGATGCGAATTTCAAAAAGACCAGTATGGTAAATTGCGCTGGGTTATGCTAAAATAAGAGGTAATATGGAGGGGAAATCACCGCAATTATCGCCGAATTCGCTAAATTTGTTTTTAGAGTGTCCGCATTGTTTTTGGCTAGATAAAAACCTGGGAATAAAGAGGCCACCGCCATATCCCTATGCTTTAAATTCTGCGGTAGATTCCTTACTAAAAGAGGAATTTGATACATATCGCGCTAAAAAGATACCCCATCCTCTGTTGGTTGAAAGCAATATAAAAGCCAAGCTTTTTTCAAATCAAAACCTGCTCAATCAATGGCGTAATAATTTTGCCGGAATAAGATATTTTGACCAACAATTGCAGGCAACTCTTTTCGGGGCAGTAGACGACGTTTTAGAGTTTGAGGGCGGAAAACTGGCTCCGTTAGATTACAAATCTACCGGCAGTACAGCGGCAAACATTTACGACAGATTCCAATTGCAATTAGACACATACACTTTTTTACTTGAAAAAAATGGTTATCAAACTCCAAGAAAAGGTTATTTGGCATTTTACATTGTAGACAAAAGCAAGGGTTTTATTGACAGGCTTCCATTTAGAAAAGAAGTTATGGAGATAGATACGAACCCATCGGATATTTATGCAATCTTTAATGATGCAGTTTTAATATTAAGAAAACCAAGCCCGCCATCTCATAGCCAAGATTGTTTATTTGGCAGATGGCTGCAAGGCGCAACAAATTTTTATGAAAAGACTTAAAATTTTTACCAAACACTTTTGGTCGAGAAAAAAAATAATCTGGGGAATAATAATTTTGCTGGCTGTTTTATTGATTTCTTATTTTATTTTCACCCCGAAAAATAATTTGGGAACTGCTCAGACCTCGCAGGTAACAAAAGAAAATTTAGTACAAACCGTTCTGTCAACAGGGCAGGTGGTTTCGGGCACCAACCTTGAGTTGGGCTTTCAAAGCCCGGGGCGGGTAAGCTGGGTGGCCGTTAAGGAGGGAGACAAAGTTTTTAAAGGACAAGCCTTGGCCACGCTTGACCAGTCATCGGTCCGCGCCTCATTGACTACCGCCGAAGGCTCACTGGCGCAGGCTCAGGCAAACTTTGACAAACTGATGGAAGGCTCAACACCTGAAGATATAAACGTATATCAAGATTCTGTAAATTCTGCTCAAAATGATTTAAGCAGTGCTTATAGTTCCGCTCTGAATACCCTAAACGATGCGTATAATAAAATTTATAACAGTCACAGCGCGGTAGCAACTATACAAACCAGTTATTTTTTATCCGTCGATCAACCGGGCATTAATGTGCAGAATAGCAGGGACGATATAAATGCCAGTATGCAGAATGTTAAAACCTATCTCGATACTGCACAGGTAAAACGATCCAGCGCAGACATTGATACCGCGATTTCCCAAATGCTTTTGGCGTTGAGCAGTGTCTATGGCGATTTAAGAACTGTTCGCGACCAAACCGATCAGGGCTCTTATTACGCGCGCGTTCCCGCAGCCGATAAAACGACATTAGACACACATAAAGGATATATTAATACCGCCCTAACAAGCGTTACTACTTCACAGCAGGACATTGCTTCATATAGAATAGCTTTACAAAAGGCACAGCACCAATTGGATGTTCAAAAAGCTCCGCCGACACAGGCGGAGATTGGTGCTGCAAAAGCACAAATACTTTCCGCACAAGGGCAGGTGGATTCGGCAAAAGCCGCGTTGAACAATTTAGTTATAACAGCGCCCCTGTCCGGAACAGTTACAGAAGTTGACGTTAAAGTGGGTGAGCAGGCAACAGCTTTGGCAAAGGCAATTGTATTACAGAACGTCGCTGATTTGCATACAGAGGCAGATGTTTCAGAAGCCAATATTGCATCTTTGCAAATTGGCCAGCCGATTGATTACACTTTTGACGCGCTTGGGCCCGACAAACATTATCAAGGAACTGTTTTAACAATTAACCCCGCTTCTACTGTGATTTCGGGAGTTGTTAACTACAAGGTTAAGGGAAGCCTGGAAAATGTTCCTGAAATTAAACCCGGAATGACTGCAAACATGACTATATTGGTAGCAAAAAAGGATGGTGCTTTGGCTGTTCCGTCAACTGCAATTATAAACAAAAATAATAAGCAGTATGTTAGGGTTGTGGACGATCCGAAAAAATTAACATTTCACGAAGTTGAGGTTCAAACAGGCCTTTTGGCAGACGGAGGGTTAATTGAAATAATATCAGGATTAAGCGAAGGCCAAAAAATTATCAGTTACATTAAACCATAAATGGCTTTAATAAAAATAGAAAATCTGAAAAAAAATTACGTAAACGAAGACGTTGTCACACATGTTCTGCATGATATAAATTTTGAAATAAAAGAAGGGGAGTTTGTTGCCATAATGGGTCCTTCCGGTTCCGGGAAATCAACGCTAATGCACATATTAAGTTTTTTAGACAGAGCAACCTCGGGCTTATATGAGTTTGAAGGAAAAGATACAAGGAATTTTGACGATAATTATTTGGCTGCTTTGAGAAATGAGAGAGTTGGATTTGTCTTTCAGTCCTTTAATTTGCTGGCAAGAACCTCTGTTTTAGATAACGTAAAACTTCCTTTAATTTACAGCAAAAAAAGGGATTTAGATATGCTGGCTGAAAAAGCTTTGGAGTCTGTAGGGCTTTCACACAGGCTTAACTATTTTACAAACCAGATTTCCGGAGGAGAAAAACAGCGCGTGGCAATTGCCAGAGCCTTGGTAAATAATCCGGCTGTTATTTTTGCCGACGAACCCACGGGAAACCTGGACTCAAAATCCGGAAACACAGTTATGCATATTTTGCAGAAGCTAAACGAAAAGGGGCACACAATTATTTTGGTCACGCACGAGACAGACACTGCCAATCACGCCAAAAGAATTATTCGTATAAAGGATGGCGAAATTATTTCTGACGAAAAAGTTAAAGAAAGGACTTTGGCAAAAGAAGATAGAGATTTGGTAAAATAAATGGATTTTTTAGGGACAATAAAATTAGTTTTCAGGACTTTGCTTGCCAGAAAAGGCAGGTCGTTTTTGACTATTTTAGGAATTGTCATCGGCATTGCAGGCGTGATTATTATTATTGCGTTAGGAGCCGGAGCCCAAAGCATGATTTTGGGACAGATTACAAAACTCGGCTCTGATTTACTTTCTGTGCAACCGGGCAAAAGCAATGAAAAAGGACCGCCGGCACAATTATTCGGAATTGTTATTACCACATTGGTTAATAGCGATGCAGATGCCCTAAGAAATCCTGTTGCGGTTCCGCATGCGAAAGCGGTAAACGCTTTGGTTAGGGGTCCGGTTTCAATTACCTGGCAGAATAAAACGGTTGATACAAATGTAGTCGGTACAGATGCTTATTATCAGGAAGTTACAAGTTTTGATATGCAACAGGGAAGTTTTTTGTCAGAGCAGGATGCGCAGGGAAATTCCAATGTTGTTGTTTTGGGATATTCAATTAGTAAGGAATTATTTTCAGCCTCTGGCGTAAATCCGATAGGACAGGTTATCAAAGTCAAAAGTTCAAGCCAGACAGAGGCGGGCGGAGTTCCTTTTCGCGTGATTGGGGTTGCAGCAGAAAGGGGAACGGCTTTTTTCCAGGATTTGGATGATCAAATTTTTGTACCCTTGAATATGGGCGAACAGCAAATTTTAGGAATTCATTATTTAATGGCAATAAACATAAAAGTTGACTCGGCAGATAATATAAACCAAACAATAGATGATGTCACGCGCGTTTTAAAACAAAGGCATCGCATACAAAAAGAGGTTGATATGGATTTTACTGTGAGAAACATCGCCGATGCAGTAGACATTTTGAGCACTATTACAAACGCGCTGAGGCTATTTTTGACCGCAATGGCGGCAATTTCACTGGTTGTAGGCGGAATTGGAATTCTAAATATTATGATGGCCACTGTGGCTGAACGCACGCGGGAAATTGGTTTAAGAAAAGCAGTCGGAGCCTCAAATCGAGCAGTGATGGATCAATTTTTAATTGAGGCAGGAACCCTAACTTTTTTTGGCGGAATTATTGGAATTATAATCGGAGTTGTAGTTTCTTTTCTGATATCTGAACTTATGCACTATCTGGGTTATGAATGGGCGTTTGTAATTTCGTGGTGGTCCATAATTTTAGCTGTAGGAGTTTCAGTTTTAACCGGCGTAATTTTTGGCTTGTATCCGGCATTTAAAGCATCAAGATTAAATCCCATCGAAGCATTAAGATACGAATAACATGTTTAAGGCTTTTCAACAATCAATCAAGGCATTAAAAGCAAATCCGGTGCGGACGATTTTGACAACTTTGGGAATTGTTATTGGAATTGCCACGGTGATTTTGGTTTTGTCAGCGGGGGCAGGATTTAGAAGCTTGATTGATTCTGAACTTGGGGCGTGGGGGACTAATTCGCTTTTTGTTGAAACTCGCGTTCCGCCGACAACAAAAAACCGCGCAAGCTCTGTGGCAAGCGCCGATTTCAGCCGGGCTGGTTCTGCGGTTGCAATAACAACTTTTAAGCAAAGGGACCTGGATGCGATTAAAAAACTCGGAAACGTTGTTAACAATTATGGAATTGTCACCGGAATGGGGGTGGCAAGCTATAGAAACAACGCAAAAAGTATAATTTACTACGGCCAGTCGGCGGAGAGATTTTCAATTGACAAGCACACATTAAAATCGGGAAGATTTTGGACCATTGCAGAAGATTCCGGAGCCGCGCAAGTAGTAATTTTAGGAAGCAATCTTGCAAAAGATTTATTCAATCAAGACGATCCCTTGGGAAAACTATTGCGGATTGGAAATCTGAATTTTCAGGTTATAGGTGTTTATAATGTGCAGGGTTCAGCCGGCGGAGGAGCAGACGACATGTTGTATATTCCGTTGGGAACGGCTCAGAAAAAAATGTTGGGGGTTGATTATTTGCTTGTGGGCGTAGTGGAACTAAAAGACGCAAACTCCGCTGCCGCTACTGCAGAACAAATCCGTCAGATAATGCGTCAGAATCACAACATTACAGATCCGGCGAAAGACGATTTTACAGTCACCACGCAAGCTGAAACAATGGACACATTCAATACAATTTTCAATGGAATTACGATTCTGCTTATTTGCATTGCCTCAATTTCGTTAATTGTGGGAGGAGTTGGAATTATGAATATTATGTACGTTGTCGTGACCGAAAGAACTGCGGAAATCGGCTTAAAAAAGGCGTTGGGAGCAAAAAATGCCGATATTTTGAGCGAATTTTTGGTTGAGGCGGTCCTGGTTACTGTATTGGGGGGAATTTTAGGAATTTTATTTGGCGCCTTCATGGGCTGGGTCGTTTCTTTAATAGCCGTTGCAAGCGGATTGTCTTGGGTTTTTAGCGTGCCGGTTTCTGCAATAATTTTGGCAGTTTCGGTTTCTGGTACAATAGGAATTGGCTTTGGAGTTTTTCCCGCAAGAACGGCCGCAAGGATGGATCCGATTGAAGCATTGCGCTACGAATAAAGTAGTAGTAAAATTAATGAATACAATTAACTTTTGTAACGCATGAAAATATTTAAAAATATCAAAGACAGTATTTACAATCCAGAATACTATAAAGAGGTTTTAACTAGGCCCCCCTCTTACTCTTTTAAATATTATTTTCTTTTTACTTTAATCGTATCTTTAATTATCACTGTCTGTTTTTCCTTTACGTCAATTCCTAAAATAAAATTCTTCGCAGATTATGGCAGCTCCCAAATTGTTGAGTTGTTTCCCGCCGATTTAAAAGTTGATGTAAAAAATGGGCAGGTTTCAACAAATGTCCAAGAGCCTTACTTTATAAAATTTCCGGGAGAGCTGAAGGCCAAAGAAAATTCAGAAATTAACAATAAAAATTTATCCAATGTTGAAAATATTTTGGTAATAGATACAAAAAACGATTTCAGCCTGGATACTTTTAACTCTTATAAAACCTTTGCGTTGCTTACTAAAAACAGCGTAATTTATTACAAGGACGGCGGCATAGCGGTGCAGCCCCTTGAAAGTTCCTTGAATTTTTCCGTGGACCGAGAAAAAGTTGCGTCCGTTGTTGATAAAATAAAGCCATATATAAAGTTTGTTTATCCGATTGTTGTTCTATCTATTTTCGTTATTTCCATGATAGTTTTCTGTTTTCAATTGGTTTGCCTGTTTTTTGGAGCGCTCTTTGTTTGGCTGGTCGCCAGGTTAAAAAAAGTGAATATGGGTTATTTGAAAGCCTACCAGCTTAGCTTACACTTACTGACCTTTGGAATTTTGGTAGAAACTCTGGCATTTTTATTCGGATACGTTATTCCCGTTCCTTTTTTCGGCACAATATTGCTTGCCATATTCGCCGCAATTAATTTAAAATCATGAAAACCAAAAATATGTTTTTTAAAGGCGTAAATAAATCTTCCGGGCAGGCATCTCGCTTAATTTTAGTTTTAGCGATAATCGTGCTCGTGGCAATCGTTATTACTTATTTGATAATGCGATCTGTGCAGGCTCCGCCAAAGCCCGTAGATAACACCCCGACAATTCCTCAGCCGGTTTATGAGCAGCAGCTTGGTGATATAAAATTTATTTTTGAACAAGCGCGGGATATGGGAAACGTTTTAAGTGGAAGCCAAAGCAGAAATCCAAATTGGCAGAAAGACATTCAGACAGTGGAAAGATTTATTAAGGTCACAGTTGGCGCTCAGAATAAAGGGCTGACAAACATAAAAGAGAGTGTCTGGGATTTGGGGAATATAGTTGATTCAGAAGCTAGGGAATTTACCCCCCTGCAATACACGGTTGATTCGTGGTTGCCGGACCCGAACCTGTGCGGAACTTTGTTAAAACCCGAATTTGAGCCCACGCCATGCATAAAAATATACGAAGTTTCAAAGATTTCAAAAGGATTAAAAATACAGGTTATTGCAAATAAGAAAGTGGGGGACGAATATCCCAATGACCAAAAAGTGTCGGCGCTGGTGGATTTAATAGTAACTCAATAATAAAAATGGATAAAAGCCAATTTCAAAATCCGGAAAAGAAGATTTCAGCCGAAGAACAAAAAGTACGGTTTGACATAGAAAAAAAACCGGAAACAGTTGAGAGGAGGGAATTATCAAAAGAAGAGCTTGAGTCGATAAAGGAGGAGCTGCGGCGAGAAATTGTGGCCATGGATGCGGATCCTGTACTAAAACAGGAAGCCGAACAAAAAGCAAAAAAGATTGGCTCTTTGGCAATAAGCGAAATGATGGAACATTTAGTTGAGATGGCTGAAAAAAGAGGGTTAAAATTCGCGGTTAGCGTTGCCAAAAAAATGAACGATCCTTTTGTTTTGGACACATTCCACGATTTATTGGCTCGCGAAGGATATTACAAAAAATTTGGAGAATAGATTATGTCTATACTTATACCGGGACTTATTTTAGTTTTTCTTTTTTTACTGCTTGCTTTTGTTTTAGCGATAAATTCTGAGGTAAAAGAAAAAGCTTCTATTTTTGGCGGTTTGGAGACCGTCCTTTTTGTTGTTTTAATGCCGAAAAACGAGGCAAAAAAGGAGGGCGAACAGCAAAGAGAAGAAAAACAAATTATTGCCCAAATGGAACAGATTTTAGCAAATTTTTTATATTTAAAAAAACCCGGGGTTTTTCAAGAACCTCCGTCGATTGCGCTGGAAATTGCCTCCCAGATTGGAAGTTCAGATATTTCTTTTTATGTTTCTGTACCAAAATATTTGGAATCTGCTTTTGAAAAATATGTGCAGGGAGTTTATCCGCGAGCAATAGTTGAGAAGGTTCCTCAAGATTACACGATTTTTGAGCCGCAAGGAGCTTCTGCCGGGGCTTATCTAAAATTAATTGAGAATCCGCTTTTTCCAATAAGCACTTATCAAACCTTAGAGAAAGATCCAATTTCTACAATAACAAATAATTTAAGCAAAATATCCGCAAACGAGGGCGGGGCAGTGCAGGTTATAATACGTCCCTTGTCAAAATTAAATTTAAGAAAAAAAGGAGAAAAAGCTTTAAAAAAAATTAGGGAAGGCAAGGATACTCGAACGGCGGTTATTCAGGCATTTAACAATCCGGTTATGGAAATAATAGAGGATTTGATAAATCCTCCGAGGACTCCGAACAAAAACCCCCAGCTTGATCCGTTTGGAAAACCAAAAGAGCAGGGGTTTGACCAGAAAATTTATGAAGCTATACAAAATAAAATTCAAAAACAGCCCTTTGAAGCCAATATAAGAGTTCTTGCATCCGCACAGTCGCAGGGCAGAGCTGAAGAAATTTTAAACCATTTGGTATCTGCATTTAGCCAGTTTTCCTTGGGCTCGGTGAATAGTTTAGAGCCAAGAGAAGTTTTTAAGAGCGAACTAAAAAAACTAATTTATGACTACAGTTTTAGAAATTTTAATCCTGGCTGGGCAAGCATTTTAAATTTAGAAGAGCTCGCGAGCATTTACCATTTTCCAACTCACTATATTGAAACTCCTTACATCAAAAATGCAAAATCAACCGATTCTCCTCCGCCCTCCGATTTGCCGGAAAAGGGTGTGCTGTCAATTGGGAAAGTAAATTACCGAAATGAAGAAAAAACAGTTTATTTTGCCTCAAAAGTGGACAGAGCCAGGCATTTTTATTACATCGGGCAGACCGGTACTGGAAAGTCGTGGTTTATGAAAGGAATGATTGCCCAGGATATTTTAAATGGAGAAGGCGTGGCCGTGATTGATCCGCACGGAGAATTGGTTGAGGATATTTTGGCAATGATTCCAAAAGAAAGAGTTGACGACGTTGTTTTGTTTGAACCATTTGATATGGAGAGGCCGTGCGGTTTGAACATGCTTGAATATGATACTCCTGAACAAAAAGATTTTGCTGTGCAGGAAATGATTGCAATCTTTATGAAGCTTTTTCCGCCGGAAATTATCGGCCCGATGTTTGAGCATTACATGAGAAACGCTATGCTGGCTTTGATGGCCGACAAAGACAACCCGGGAACTCTGGTCGAGATTCCAAAAATGTTCACCGACCCCGTGTTTTTGCAGCAACGGCTGGCAAAGGTTTCAGATCCTGTAGTGAGATCTTTCTGGACAAAGGAATGGGCCGCAACAACTGGAAACACCAGATCTGATATGCTGGGATACGTGGTTTCAAAACTTGGAAGGTTTATTGAGAACGAAATGATGAGAAATATTATCGGGCAGTCTCATTCTGGATTTAATTTAGCTGACGTAATGGACAACAAAAAAATATTTTTGGCCAACCTGTCAAAGGGCCTGACCGGCGAAGTAAACAGCTCGTTGCTTGGATTGATTTTGGTTTCAAAAATGCAAATGGCTGCAATGAGAAGAGCTCGGATTGCGGAATCGGAAAGAAAAGATTTTTACTTGTACATTGACGAGTTTCAAAACTTTACGACGGACTCGATTGCTTCAATTTTATCTGAGGCCAGAAAATATAAGTTATCCATGATAATGGCGCATCAGTACATGCCTCAGCTGACAGACCAGATAAGGGAAGCCGTACTTGGTAACGTTGGAACAATGGGGGCGTTCAGAATTGGAGCCGAGGACGCGGAAAAACTGGAAAAACAATTTGAGCCTGGATTTTCACGGTTTGACCTGGTGAACTTGGACAACTTCAATGTGGTAATAAAGATGATGATAAATAACAAAATTTCTACTCCGTTTAAAATGACCACGTTGGTACCGCCAAAGCTGAAACCGGAAATTGTTGAGCCTATCAAAAAAATATCAAAGCTGAAATACGGCAAGCCCAAGGCAATTGTTGAGCAGGATATAGCCCAGCGCTCATTTGTGGAAATTCCTCCGCTCGTCCCGCCAACCCCAACTCCCGGCCCGCTAAAATAAAAAAACGGCATATTTTGCATTCGGGCTGGCCGTGGGTTTGGCGGGCGTGCAAAATATGCCGTTTTTTTAGTATATATGCTAAACTCTTTTTACGTATTCGCCGGTTTCAGTGTTGATTTCAATTGTGTCTCCCTCTTCAATAAACAAAGGAACCTGAATTACTGCCCCCGATTCCAAAGTGGCTTCTTTGGTGCCTCCTTGCGCTCTGTCTCCTTTAACGCCCGGAGCTGATTCCTTAACCTTTAATTGAACTTTAATTGGCAGGTCAAAGTTAATTATTTTTTCTTCAAAAACAATTCCGGTGACAATTTCGTTGGGCTTTAAAAACTTTGCCTGGTCGCCAATTTGAGCTTCTGTAAAGAAAAATCTTTTTGACGGATCGTTTATTTCACAGAACCAGTATTGGCCTTTTGATTGATATAAATATTTTATATCGTGTTTTTCTAAATTTGCTTCCTCAAAAACATCGCCCTGCTGGAAATTTTTTTCCTGCACTCTGCCATCCAAAAGATTTCTTATTTTGCTTTGTATTACGGGCCTTCTTTGGGCCATTTTTAAAAGCTGGGCCTGAAGCACCTCCCATGGCTGGCCTTCAAAAATAAACTGTACGCCTTTTTTTAAATCTGTGTGTGTCAACATTTGTTTTTTTGCTTGGCAAACAGATTTTTTTCCGGCTGTTGGTAACCCCCTTTGTGCCTGCGGCACAAGTGGATCAAGGCCTGCAAAAAATTTATTTGCCTCGCAATTATTCTATTATTTTCCACTCAATTTTATTTTCTTTATCGGCGAATTCGAGCCATTCGCCATCTTTTATTACAAACCATTTCTTTTTGGCTTCCACCCAAATCATTGGGTTTCCGCGGTAAAATGGTTTTTTGACAACCTCTTTTGGCTTTAGAGTTTCAATTTCCAGCCATTTTTTGAATACTGTTTCAATAGCATAGTCCAGCTTGCGTGTTTTTGCCCATGCTGCAACCTTTGTGATTGCATTTTTAGCATTTTCTACTGAACCCGAAAGTTCTATCAGCTGTTTAGCCGGTTTAGTAAAGCGAGAATAGACTATTTTTCTCTTTTTAGCATTTTCTTTTAATTCTTGCAAGGATACCCCCTTGGAATTAAAGTAGTGGGTGATTACTTGCCTGATGGAGCTTTCTTCCTCTAATTTTTCAAATTCTTTGATTTTTCCGTGCTTAATATACTCTTCAATTTTTTTAGCGTTTTTTTCTCCAATCGTTCTTGGCACCAAAAGCCCGGAGAGTCCCTTTTCTTTATAAATATCGGCCACATCTGTTTTTAGTGAATCCAAATACGACGCAGCTTTCCTGTATGCGTTTATTCTCTGCGGGATTTTTTCTCCCATAATTTCCAAAAGCCCGGCCATGTCCCTGAAAATTTTCGCAATCTTGTTATTTGTTTCCATTCTTATTAAATACTACCATTTTTCAGTTTTTTTTCAAAAAAAGAGCCCGAATCAAGCTGGTTCGGACCACAATCGTTCTCTGCGCAGAACGTTGCCTGCTACTAGCCATAAAGTGCAATGGCTGTGCGTAGATTGCATTGGCGTCCTGCATAGAGAATGAGTTGTTCAACCGTCTCTGGGCAGATGGCATTCTTGGTGCGCTTCTCGTGGGTTTGACCTAACGGAAGTAATGTGCCGATGTTCACATCGCGCGTGATCCCACCCATGCGAGGGAAAATAATGTCAACGTCACATTTGTTCGCTTTGACTTTTCCCTTCACGATGCCCAGATTTCCGCTGTCGAACGCAACAAGTGTACCCTGCTTGATCTCCATGGTTTTGTCCTTTCGTGTTGGAGACCCTAATTTTTAGTTTCTTATATACTTACATATTTTATTTATGGCGTCAACAAAAAAAGCCCGAACCATTTTCCAAAATGGCCGGGCTGTCTCGCGAAAATTGCGAAACCTAGCCCACTTCGTAGACGTCCTGCGGGGAGAACCAGCCCCCGGCTGATCCAGACTTTGCATACACCCAACCATCGGAGCGTTTTTTCTCGATGGTGAGGGTGACCCCCCCAAAGGTGCTCCTTGGGATGCCGTTGAAGCGAGCCATACGCTCTATGGCAGATTCCTTTACCCATACTTTCACGTCTCTTTCAAGAGCCATTATTTGGCCTTCCTGCAGGAGGTGATGGTTAGAGTAATATATTTAATTATACACATAATATTATGTTTTGTCAATAGTGAAATAAACCGTATATTTTGTTAAAGTAAGCTAAAATAAGATGCAAAAAAAACATAGAATTTTTATTGCTATAAACCTGCCCGAGGATATAAAAAGAGAATTGGCAAAATATCAGGACAGATGGCCAGAATTGCCGGCCAAGTGGATGAATAAAGACCAGCTTCATATAACGCTGGAATTTTTGGGTGACTTAACAGACCAGGAAATGGGCGAGGTTTGTAAAATCACGAAAGAGGTTGCTCAACGCCATAAATCGTTTTCCATAAGTTTGGAAAAAGTTTTGTATGGGCCCCCACTTCGCCAAGGTTTCGCGGGGCAAGCTCCCAAAATGGTTTGGGTTGAAGGAGGGGAGTCAGATGACATAAAAGATTTAAAAGAAGATTTACAGGATTGCTTGCTTGAAGAAATCCGTTTTAGGCCTGAAGGGCGAGAATTTATTCCGCACATTACTTTGTGTCGCATCAGCGAATGGGAATTTAGGAAAATAGAGCCCGAAGAAAGGCCCGAGGTAAACGAGGACATCAGTTTTTTTATACCCGTTGAATCCATTGAAGTTATGGAGTCTGAATTAAAGCGCGGCGGCCCTGCTTACGCAATTATAGAATCGTGTATTTTATCCGAGTAATAACATTCCAACATTCTCAAGAATGTTGGAATGTCGTGTTAAAATAAATTATGCAAAAAGAAACAAAAGTAAAAACGGCAAAACAGCTGGAAAGGCATTTTAAGGGGATAGCTAACTATCACAGGATTGATATTTTGCTTCTGGTTTCGCAGAGTAGTGGAATTACCGTAGAAAATATTTCAGAGGCACTGGATTGTAATTTTAAAACGGTTTCAGAACATACGCGTCGTTTGGTTCAGGCTGGGTTATTGAATAAGAACTATCAAGGCAGAACTGTTGTCCACACGCTGTCGCCTTACGGAAAAGCAATTGTTAAGTTTATTACAACATTCCAACATTCTTGAGAATGTAGGAATGTTTTTGTGTATTATGATTATGGATCAAGAAACTAAAAATTGTCAAAACTGTAAAAAGGACTTCACAATTGAGTCCGATGATTTTGCGTTCTACGAGATGATGAAGGTGCCCTCGCCCACATGGTGTCCAGAGTGCAGAACGATTAGGAGAATGGCAGTTGTTAATTCTTATTCGGTTTTTTGGCGCAACTGCGATAAATGCGGAAAACGCACGCTTTCTACATATCCACCTTATCAAAAAATTACGGTATACTGTCAGCCGTGTTGGTGGGGCGATGGTTGGGACGGAACTGATTATGCAATGGATTATGATTCCACACGTCCATTTTTAGAACAGGTTAAGCAGCTTGCCGAGAAAACTCCTTATTGCGCCCTTGAGACAACTCATCTTACTTTGGAAAATTGTGAGTACAGCAATGCAGTGGCTTATTCAAAAAATTGCACTATGGTTTTCTGGGCGGATTATTGCCAAAATGTTTGTTACTCTTCTATATTAAAAGGGGTTAAGGACACATCAGATTGTTTGCGGTCAAAAGATTCGGAACTCTGCTATGAATCAATAGGACAGAATAAATCTTACAGGGTTTTATATTCAGAGGAGTGCGATGCATGCGTAGACGTTTGGTTTTCTCGTAATTGCTACGGTTGCTCAAATTGCATTGGCTGTGTAAATCTGCGCGGAGGAACATATCAAATATTTAATCAAAAATATTCTAAAGAAGAATATTTTAAAAAAGTAAAAGAATTTGGTCTTGATATGCGCCCTGGAATTAAAAAACTAAAAAAGGAAACCGAAGAATTTTGGAAAAAATTCCCCTACCGCTCGTACAGCGGCAACAGTTTTAATCTTAATACGACCGGAGAATATGTTTATGAATCAAAAAATTCCAAGGAAATGTATATTTGTTCCGGGGCCGAAAATTGCAAACGATGCCAATTTATTTCGGTTGCTCCGGCCAAGGATTGTGTGGATTATTCCGGGTGGGGCAATGGGGCAGAACTTATTTATGAATCAGCTAATGTTGGCGACAATGCCAGTAATGTAAAGTTTTCTTATCATTGTTTTCCAGATATTTTGGCAACAGAATATTCTTTTTGGTGCGTATCGGGAAAGAATAATTTTGGTTGCGTTAATTTAAAACATAAACAATATGCAATCTTAAATAAGCCTTATGAAAAAGAAGAGTATCTTAGGCTGCGTGAAAAAATTATTCAAGACATGAAAATTCATCCCTATATAGATAAGGAAGGACGTTCTTATCTATATGGTGAATTTTTTCCGCCCGTGTTTAGTAATTTTGCTTATAACATTTCCAATGCGCAAAAGTTTTTTCCCAAGACAAAAGAAGGGGCAATTAAAGAGGGGTATTTTTGGCATGAAGAGTCCGAACCTGTTATAGAAGCCACAATATCTGGTAAAGATTTGCCAGACAGCTCTGCGGAAGTGAACGAATCAATCTTAAAGGAGGTTATAGCTTGTGTCAACTGCCAAAAAAAATATAAAATTATTAAAACCGAATATAATATTTTAAAGGAATTGAATTTACCGCTTCCTGACGTTTGCCCAAAATGCCGAGATCAGGCCCGTTTTAGTAAAATCAATATGCCAAAATTTTATAAACGGAATTGTGCTAAATGTAACGCGGATATTATTACAGCCTTTGCTCAAAACAGACCAGAAATAATCTATTGTGAAAAATGTTACCAACAAGAATTGGCTTAAAATATGTAAGGGAACACTTATCCCAGACATTTAAAAAATATATAAAATGGGAGAACAAGAAACTAAACAATGTCAAAACTGCAAAAAGGACTTTGTGATTGAGCCTGATGATTTTGCGTTTTACGAAAAAATGAAAGTCCCCGCGCCAACCTTTTGCCCCGAATGTCGCGCAATACGACGTTTGATGTTTTACAATGAAGTAAATTTATATAAGAAAGTAGAGTGCAAAGAAGGCAAAAAAGTATTTTCGGGCTATCCCGAAGAAGCCAACATAAAAATTTATGACCATGATTATTGGTGGTCGGATAATTGGGACCCCATGGATTATGGAAAGGAAGTTGATTTCCAAAAGTCATTTTTAGAGCAACTAAGAAAACTTAATTTTTCTGTGCCCTGGCCCAGCCGTTCCGTTCGCGGGCTGGTGAACAGTGATTATTGCAATAATGCCTCATATTTAAAAAATTGCTATCTTTGTTTCGATTGCAATGATGAGGAAAATTGCCAATATTGTGTTGGCTCAAATTATTCAAAGGACTCAATGGATTGTTATTTTTCTCTATCAGCAGAGCTTTGCTACGAAGCTCTTGAATGTAATAGTCTTTTTCAGTGCTTTTATTGCTCTGATACAAAAGACTGTAGAAATCTAAAATTTTGTGAAGAATGCGTAAATTGCAGTGATTGTTTCGGGTGTTTTAATTTACGCAACAAGCAGTACCATATTTTTAATGAGCCATACTCCAAAGAAGAATATTTTAAAGAACTAGGAAAAATAAACATTGGGTCCTATAAGAAGGTCGGGGAAATTAAGAAGAAATTTTACGAATTTAAACTGAAGTTTCCGATGAAGTATATGCACGGAAATCATAATAAAAATGTTACTGGAGAATATATTTATCGATCAAAAAATACTTTTAATTGTTTTGAGGTTGGAGGATGCGAAAATGTACGCTATTCACAACAGTTAGCCGACACGGCAAAGGACTCCTATGACTATACTAATTGGAGCCAAAATTCAGAATTGGTCTATGAGGCAATTTCTTGCGGAGACAATTGCCGGAATATCAAATTTTGTTTTGATTGCTGGCCGGCTATGCAAGATTCAGAATATTGTTTATGCTGCCACTCGTGTTCTAACTGTTTTGGCTGCATGGGGTTGCGTAGCAAACAATACTGTATTTTAAACAAACAGTATGCCAAAGAAGAATACGAAGCCCTGGTGCCAAAAATTATAGAGCATATGAAAAAAGATAAAGAGTACGGCGAATTTTTTCCTATAGAATTTTCTCCACTTGCCTATAACGAAACACCAGCTATAGAGTACTTTTTAAAACCAAAAGAACAGGTTATAAAAGAAGGGTATTTGTGGAGGGATAAAAAAACCGGAGAATATAAAATAACCACGAAAGCTTCAGATTTGTCCGATGACATAAAAGCCGTGACGGACGATATTTTAGGCGAAATCATTCAATGTGATTCGTGTAAAAATGCTTACAAAATAATTTTGCCCGAGCTTGAATTTTATAGAAGATTTTCAATATCGCTTCCGCGCGTTTGTTTTAGTTGTCGCCACGCTGAACGCAGAAAAAAGATTAATCCTCTTAAGCTCTGGCACAGAAAATGCATGAAGCCCGGATGTAATAACGAGTTCGAAACTTCGTATGCTCCAGACCGGCCAGAGATTATTTATTGTGAACAGTGTTATAATAGTGAAGTAGCCTAATAAAAATAGTGATATTAAATAAGCTAATATACATGAAAATACATATTATAGGCATTGGGGGAATTGGGGTAAGCGCGTTGGCGCAATATTATTTAGAAAAAAGCCACGAGGTTTCTGGCTCTGATTTGGCTGCTTCCGAAGTTACGGATTTGATGCAGAAGAAGGGAGCCAAAGTAATAATTGGCCAAAAAGCAGAAAACATAACCGATGATATTGATATGGTTGTGCATACTTCTGCAGTGAAAGCGGGGAACGCAGAATACGACAAAGCAAAGGAGCTTGGAATAAAAACCATGACTTATGCAGAAGGTCTAACTGAACTTACAAAAGGGCACTACACGATTGCGCTTTCGGGAGCGCATGGAAAAAGCACAACAACCGCAATGACTGCCTTAGTTTTGATTGAGGCCGGGTTGGACCCCACGGTTATTGTGGGCACAAAATTAAAAGAGTTCGGCGGGAGCAATTTTAGAGCCGGAAAATCTAAGTATCTTGTGTTGGAGGCATGCGAATATGATTCGTCATTTTTGAATTATTCTCCAAAAGTAATTGTGGTGAACAATGTGGATAAAGAGCACTTGGATTATTTTAAAACCTTTGCAAATGTTTTAAAAACCTTCAAGCAGTTTATTGTGCGACTGCCGGATGACGGATTTTTGGTGCTGAACAGGGATGATAAAAATATTTCTAAAATTTTAAGCAAAAATATAAAAACAAGAATATTTAAATATTCTTTGAGGCAGAAAGAGTCTGCAAGATTAAAAAAAGTTTTAAAAGTTCCGGGAAGACACAATGTTTCAAATGCTCTGGGGGTTTTGGCTGTGGCAAGATATCTGGGAATAAAAGATCAGATAACATACAAAGCACTTTCTAAATTTACCGGAACCTGGCGCAGGTTTGAGATAATCCAGCCAAAAAACGAAAAATATAAGAATATTAAAATTATTTCAGATTACGGGCATCATCCAAATGAGGTGAAAGCCACATTGCAGGCTATACGGGAAAAATATCCGAAAAAAAATATTTGGTGCATTTTTCAGCCTCACCAGCACCAGAGGACATATTATTTGTTTAATGATTTTATAAAATTATTCCGCGCTGCAAAAATTGATAAGATAATTATTACCGATATTTATGACGTGGCGGGCAGGGAAGTGGGCCAGATAAATAAACAAGTGAGCGCAGAAAAACTTGTAAAAAAAATTGGCAAGAAGAACGTGGCCTACTTGCCATTGAACGAAGCCGAAAATCATGTCAAAGAGAACATGCAGCTCGGAGACGTGCTTTTGATCATGGGCGCCGGAAGCATTTATAAGCTCGCCGACAAATTCTAGCGAGACTCTCCTGCCAGGAGTTTCCCGCTACGGGAGCCGATGCCGCGCGTTTTTCCAACGGCCTTTCCGTGAGGGGTTATCTTCTGTTTATGTTTGGAACAGATGTGCTGTCCCCTAGGTAACCGTACCGGACACCGCTTTCCGGTCTCCGTGTTGATGGTAAAAAGGCATTGG
>Ga0247841_10002612_pt1 | contig 35480 bp, 30 predicted proteins | sample LaCruzMarch2015__2_FD_192410 | JGI IMG/M metagenome (GOLD analysis project Ga0247841, IMG submission 192410) | Freshwater microbial communities from meromictic Lake La Cruz, Castile-La Mancha, Spain - LaCruzMarch2015_18m | ecosystem: Environmental > Aquatic > Freshwater > Lake | place: Spain... | reverse complement strand
CTCTTTCATCTTTGTTAAATTTACGGTTCGATACCGTAAATTTAACCACAATATTCATTCCCGGTTGGCGTGCTATTAATCGCTCATGGACATTTCATAATTTAAAGTAACAAAGTGACAAAGTAACAAAGTGACAAAGTAACAAAGTGACAAAGTAACAAAGTGACAAAGTAACAAAGTGACAAAGTAACAAAGTGACAAAGTAACAAAGCAGTAAGGTTGCAAAGGTAATTTTCGGAGAATGATCACGAAAATTTACTTTTTCGATTTGGCGGCCGGCTTGCTGATCCTTTTGCGTGCAGGTTTTGCTTTTTCGGCTTCCGGAACCTCCATGTCTTTCATCTTGGCTACCTTGGTGTCCACGAAATCCTTCTTGGCAATCTTGATGCCATCTTCATCCACCTCTTCTTCTTCAATATCTTCGAGGACTTTCGATTTTACCTTGAATTCGGTATCCTCTCCTTCGGTACGTTCATCGTCGGCAACTTTTTTATCGCGGTCAAATTTACGTTCCATCAATCCCTCTTCAATCGCCCTGACCATGATGTCAACGATGAGTGAGATGGATTTGGAGGCATCGTCATTGGCCGGGATCGGAAAATCAACGGTGCGGGGGTCGGAATTGGTATCCACGATGGCGAAGGTGGGGATGTTCAGTTTTTTGGCTTCGGCCAGCGCAATTTTTTCTTTGAGGATATCCACGATGAAGATGGCAGCAGGAAGGCGGTTCAGGTCGGCAATACTGCCGAGGTTCTTTTCCAGCTTTGCCCGTTCACGGGTGATGGTAAGGCGTTCCTTCTTGGAAAGATTGGTATAGGAGGGGCTGCTCATCAGTTTATCGATGGAGATCATTTTCCGTACAGCCTTACGGATGGTGGCGAAGTTGGTTAACATCCCGCCGGGCCAGCGCTCGGTAACGTAGGGCATGTTGACACGCTTCACGTGTTCAGCCACGATTTCCTTAGCCTGCTTTTTGGTTGCTACAAAGAGCACTTTTTTCCCTGATTTGGCAATCTGTTTCAGCGCGGCGGCAGCTTCATCGACCTTGGCCATGGTTTTATACAGGTCAATGATGTGGATCCCGTTACGTTCCATGAAGATGTAAGGAGCCATGGCAGGATTCCATTTTCTCCTCAGGTGTCCGAAATGAACTCCTGAATCCAATAATGCATCAAAATTAGTTCTTGACATATGGTTGATCTATGTATTCGAAAATATTAACGTTTACTAAACTGGAATCTCTTACGGGCTTTCTTTTGTCCGAATTTTTTACGTTCCACCATGCGCGGATCGCGCATCAAAAGACCTTTGGCCTTTAAAGGCGGACGATATTCTTCATTGATCTCGCAAAGGGCCCTCGAAATGGCCAGTGCAAGCGCTTCGGCCTGACCCCGGATACCCCCGCCGTCAAGATTTACCTTGACGTCGTATTTACCCTGGGTGTTCGTGATTTCGAAAGGTTCAGTTACCTTGAACTGAAGGATGGGAGTTGGGAAATAAACTTTAAACTCGCGGTTGTTCACCGTGATGGTCCCCTGACCCTCCTTGATGTAAATTCGTGCTACGGCGGTTTTTCTCCTGCCGAGGGCATTGATCACTTCCATATTACTTGATTGAGGTTAGTTTAATCGGTTTCGGTTGCTGGGCCTGATGCGGATGATCAGGGCCTGCATAAACATAAAGATTGCGGAACAGATCACGTCCCAGACGATTCTTCGGCAACATTCCCTTGACGGCCTTTTCCACTACGGCAGTAGGTTTTCTGGCCAACAAAATACGTGGAGTGGTAGCCTTCTGGCCACCCGGGTAACCTGTATGCGACAGGTATTCCTTATCTTCCATCTTGTTCCCGGTAAGCTTCACCTTTTCCGCATTGATGATAACGACATTGTCGCCACAATCCACATGCGGTGTGTAATTGGTTTTCGTTTTGCCTTTAAGCAACATCGCTACCTTGGCAGCCAAACGCCCCAGTATCTGGTCTTCGGCATCGATAAGCACCCAATCCTTGGTCACAGTGGCCGCGTTGGCGCTTATAGTTTTGTAACTTAACGTATTCATGCTTTCTTGCGTGTTATAAATGAACCCTCTTACTTCCAAAAAGGGGTGCAAAGATAAAAGTAATTTTCTTTTCCACCAAGCATTTCAATGAAGATTTTATAAGATTTTTAAGGTATCTATTATTTTATTACATATTTTTGTATTTTTATACCTTATTTTAAGACATGTTTATCCGAAGAAATCTCCTGGAAAAGCTCTGCCGCTGGTCATCAGAACCTGCCCCTAAACCTATGCTGATACTAGGAGCAGAGCAGGTTGGAAAGACTACCCTGGTTAAAACCCTGGCGAAGAAATTCGATCAGGTTATATCGGTAAACCTGTCTGAATCTTCCGAACGTAAAATTTTTGAACGGGGATATTCTCCGGAGGAACTCCGGGATGCTCTGTTTTTCTGCAAAGAGGTCACCACGGGCCCAAAGAGGACACTTCTTTTCCTGGATGAGATACACCTCTCCGCTCAGGCCATGCAGGCCGTGGCAGGCTTGTCGGCAAGATGCAAAGATTTGCTTCTGATAGCCACCTCCTCGGTCATAACGACAGAGATTGGCCAATGGATCCATCATCCGTCCAAACTGGTCAATGCGGTGACCCTGCATCCCTGCTCATTTGCCGAATACCTTGATGCCATTGGCGAGCCATCGGCCATCGAAGCCTATCACGAAGTGCCGGTACCCACTTCAAGTTATGCAAAACTGCTGCGCCATTTCCATCTTTATATGCTGATCGGCGGAATGCCTGAAGTACTTGGCAGGTTTTGTGAGGAAAAGCACCTCACGGCGATAAAACCCATCTATGAAAAGATACTTGTCAACTGGAACACTTCTCTTGCATCTGCCTTCCCTTCAGCAAAGTCCGGTCTCCTGCAATTTACCTTGCAGAATTCCTTTCCTTTTGCAGCCACCCGGATAAAATTTCACTGTTTCGGGAATTCGGAATTCAGGAGCCGTGAGATGGGAGAAGCCTTCCGCATCCTTGAACAGCGCCAATTGATTAAACTGATCTATCCTGCAACGACCATGCTGAACCCGTTGCTTATTAACAGGGAGAAATCACCCCGGCTTCAGCTGCTCGATACGGGCATGGTGAACCACTTTTCGGGCATTCAGAAGCAGCTTTTTCAATCGGACGACATGAATGCCCTGTTTCACGGGCAGATCGCGAGGCAGGCGGCAGGTCAGGAGTTGCTTGCAGCTGAATCGGCCGGAGATGACCGGGTCGGGTTCTGGGTCAGAAATAAACCACAATCAAGGGCAGAGGTCGATTTCGTGATATCCCATGACGGGATGCTCATCCCGGTGGAGGTTAAATCGGGGGAACCGGGCAGCCTGCGATCGTTACACCAGTTCGTCGATCATTCCCCACACCCATTTGCCATCCGTCTTCATGCCGGGGAGTTATCCATCCGTCAAACCCAAACCATCAGCGGGCACCGGTTTTATTTGCTCAGCCTGCCCTATTTCCTGGCCGGAAGAATTGTACCTCATCTGGATGGGTTTATACGGTATGTGAATAGTTCCCCGGCAAGGGGAAAAACGGGAATCTAAATCAAATCCACTCATTTATTTGTGAATTCAATTTTATAATGTATATTTATCAAAATTTAACGCATGAACGAACTTCAAACCCTCTCCATATTGATCGAGGTAGCGGTTGCTATCCTTGGTCTGCTGATCTGGTTCCATAAAAGAAAAGCCTGTGGGGGTTATATTTTTCTGACCTTTACCATTTATATGGTGTATGATCTTGCCAAATTATGGTCACTGGCCATCCCGGAACTGCTTCTGCGCATTCTTTTTGCCATTGCCTCCATCTCCATCCTCATTGCCGTTTGGCGGCTCTATAGAGCCGATTGATAACTTTTCCCTACTTTTGCAAAACCATTTTATTCGGATCATTTCCCGGTTATCCGGAATGACCGGTACAAGAAACGCGGTAATTCACCGTTTTTCAGTCGTACAAATACTTTCTAATCCATCATATCTATGTCGATCAGCGTACGGAACATCACCAAGCAATACGGGGTACAAAAAGCCCTCGATAATGTTTCACTTGAAGTCAAGCCCGGCGAAATCATTGGCTTGCTCGGGCCAAACGGAGCCGGAAAAAGCACCCTGATGAAGATCCTCACCTGTTTTTTACCGGCTACCTCTGGAAATGCCTCGGTATGCGGATTTGATGTCCTGGATCAATCGATCGAAGTGCGTAAAAAGGTTGGATACCTGCCAGAGAACAATCCCCTGTATCTTGATTTGTACGTGAAAGAATTCCTGGCCTTTATTGCCGGAACACACCAGCTTAAAAAAGATCCGAGGAAACAGGTGGCTGAAATGATCGAACTTACCGGTTTGCAGGATGAACAGCATAAAAAGATCGGAGCCTTGTCGAAAGGTTACCGTCAACGTGTGGGTTTGGCCCAGGCGCTCATCCACAATCCAGAAGTGCTGATCCTCGATGAGCCTACTTCCGGGCTGGACCCGAATCAACTCCTTGAAATTCGTCACCTGATCAAAAATATCGGCGCCACCAAGACTGTTATGCTTTCCACACACATCATGCAGGAGGTGGAGGCGATCTGCGACCGCGCCATCATCATCCATAAGGGAAAGATCGTTGCCGATGATTCGACCAAAAACCTGCAGCACATGGTCACCTCCAAGGCAGGAATCCGTGTTGAGTTCAGTTCACCGGTAACCGGAATGCTGTTAAGCGGTATACCCGGGGTGACAGAGGTCAGACTTTATGAAGATTCCAATGAACAGCGGGTTTCGAATGAAAAAAATCCGGTATCTGCCCTCTGGCATCTGACCTCTGAACCGGGACAGGATATCCGTGCCAATGTCTTCAAATTCGCCGTCGAGAATCAGCTCACCGTTCTTTCCCTCCAACGGGAAGAACAAAAACTGGAGGAGGCATTCCAGGAGTTGACAAAAAATTAACTGTATGTGATTTTGAAATAATTTCTTATTTTTGCCGCAGAAGAGTGGACAGATTTGATTGATTGCAACCACTGGAAAAAAATGCTAAAACAATGTTTTCCTCCCTTCAATCACAAATCAACTGCTTTTTTTTTACTGAATTGCTCGGGTTTTGGCTAGTTGCCGTTAGGCAATAGGCGATAGGCATTAGGGGTTGGGGGTTGGTATTAAGCTTTTAGGTTTTGAAATGAATTTTTGCCTGCTGACCTTTGACTTTTTAGTTGCTGTTTTGAGTTTTGCACTTTGAATTTTGAATTTAATCGTATATCGTAAATCTAAAATCAGAAAAAATGGGATATTTATTTACATCGGAGTCTGTATCAGAAGGACATCCCGACAAAGTTGCCGATCAGATATCGGATGCATTATTGGATGAATTCCTCAAATGGGATCCTGAATCCAAAGTTGCTTGTGAAACGTTTGTAACCACCGGCCTGGTTGTTTGCGGCGGAGAGGTGCGGACAGAAGGATGGGTGGATGTTCAGGAAGCAGCCCGTCGCGTGATTCGCCAGATCGGCTATACCAAAGCCGAATACCGGTTTGATTGTGACTCCTGCGGGGTGATCTCTACCATTCATGAGCAGAGTCAGGATATTAACCAGGGGGTGGTGCGCGAGAAGAAAGAGGATCAGGGAGCCGGCGACCAGGGCATGATGTTCGGTTATGCCTGCCGTGAAATGGATAATTTCATGCCGATGTCGAGCGAACTGGCACACATCCTCCTCCAGGAACTGGCTGTAATCCGCCGTGAAGGTAAGCAGATGCTCTACCTCCGTCCCGACAGCAAGTCGCAGGTTACCATCGAGTACGATGACAACGGGAAACCCATTCGTATCGATACCATTGTGGTGAGTACCCAACACGACGATTTTGTCAAACCGAAGGACGAATCGGCAAAAGCGGAAAAGGCAGCCGAGAAAGCCATGCAGGATAAAATTAAGAGTGACGTTGAGAAAATCCTGATTCCACGGGTAAAAAAGAGCCTTCCCGCGCGTGTTCAGAAGCTCTTCCAGGGCGATTATAAACTTTTTGTCAATCCAACAGGCAAGTTTGTCATTGGTGGCCCCCACGGCGATACCGGACTTACCGGCCGGAAGATCATCGTGGATACTTATGGCGGCCATGGTGCGCATGGCGGTGGAGCATTTTCGGGGAAAGATCCCTCGAAAGTCGACCGTTCAGCAGCCTATGCAGCCCGTCACATTGCCAAAAATCTGGTTGCTGCCGGAGTTGCCGACCAGGTTCTGATCCAGGTTGCCTATGCCATTGGCATTGCCCAGCCGGTTGGCTTGTATGTCAATACTTATGGCACTGCCAAAGTCAAGGATAAAAAGGGCCATGTGCTCCACGATGGGGATATCTCTCAAAAAATCAACAAGATTTTTGACATGCGTCCCTATGCCATCGTTCAACGCTTTGGTTTAAAAAATCCGATCTTTCTGGCCACCGCTTCCTACGGACATTTCGGCCGCGATAACTACGCCAAAGAGGTGGAGGTCTTTTACCCCGTGAAGGGTGCAAAGAAAAAAGGCACCAATGGAAACGGCAAAGAAATTTACCTGAAGAAGGTGGAATTCTTTGCCTGGGAGAAACTCGATTTCGTGGATAAGATCAGGAAAGAGTTTGGATTATAATTAGAGGATAATGGTATGGCCATTTCTTCTCCAAAAACAGATATATGACATGTAGAAAGATTTTCCTGTTTTTGGTCGCCTTTCTGGTCGCCTTCCAGGTTGCCGGCCAGATCAAATTTAAAACATACACCTCTGCCACCGATACTTTCTATTGGAAGCGCTACGAGCATTTCGCAAAACCGGGAAAAGTCAATCTTTCCCGGTATACTGCCGGAAAGGGTTCCAGAATCATCGATCGTTTCCTGAAAAAGAATCTCTCCCTTTTCCCCCAGTTCACCAACGATTCGGCACGTCAAAACACGGTAAAGAATCTGAGAAAGTCTCTGTATCCGATGGATCTGAACGGTGATCGTCAGCCCGACATGATCTTCAGCGGATTCAGCGGAGGGGAATCGGCGATTACCCAGATCTTTCTGAACAGGAATGATTCTTTTGAACTTGTTTTTGAGGATTACCAATACATTACCACGCTGAACATGGTTAACGGAGCACTGCACTCCATGGCCATCGCTGATCCAGGTTGCTGTGATGCCTACCTCTGTTTTATGCGGGATTACACCGTTCGCAAGGAGGGGAATTCCCTGTCGTTTGTCAAAGGAAAACAGATCGCATGGTACCATTTTACCGAGCGCCCTAAAGATATCCTGAAAACACCCGTTGCCTGGAGCGCTGTTTATGACAGCATGCTGATCCGGGCATCTGCCGCCCTGTTGAATGAACCCTACAACCCCTACCTTGAAACTTACGGAAACATCATTGCAGGCTACACCCAGAAAATCCGCGGGGTTGCTTTAGCCAGGCAAACGGATGCCAATGGCCTCGAATGGTATTACGTGGAGATCATCCCGGAATGCCGCCCCCGGAAATCGATATTTTATGAAATCGGAAAATATCCGACATTCATACGGGGATGGGTGGAAGGAAATGAGATTATAATCCGTAAATAGGCCTTGATTTATATAAAATCCTGGTGCGATGAAAAGAGCAATTTAAATCCGAAGCTGAATATATTCCCCGACAGCCTGATTGCATCAATGTTGGTGCAACCGCACTCCCGGCCAGATAAAGGTTTGGTTTCCGGAAAAACAATCAATGCTTGACGATCATCTTTTTAGTGATCACAGGTTTCCCATTCACGATCATGGAATAGAAATATATGCCACTGCTAAGGTCCGAGGTATTCAGGGTAATTTTGCCGGTCGTATTTTGCAACTCGATCTGCTGAATGGTTGAGCCGAGTACGTTGCGCACAATCAGTGTGGCAGCAACAGCGGAAAGATCATCGGATAATTCGTAGGTGAACGTGGTTGACTGGCTGGCGGGGTTAGGGAAGGCCGACAGGGATACGATGCTCAATTGATTTTCATCCATTCCAACAGGGAAGGCCGAAAAATCGGTGTTCACACAAACAGAATCGTTCGGATTTCTTTCGTCGAAAAAAGTCCACCTGAGGGTCGTCATACCCTTATTTCCATCGGGACGGTAATGGGCGCTGAAATAGTCCGAAAAATGTCCGGGAGAAATTTCCACTGGATCAGGACTGACATAAACCTCTTCGCTATAGCAGGAGGCCCAGCAAAAATCACAACCTGCTCCGGGAACGCGCGAAATATAAAATTTTTTCACTTTAACACTCAGTGCATTACCGGATGTTGCCGTATTGTGTACATTCAGGTGTTTGACAATCTCAAGGTCACTTGGAAGTCCGTTTTTGGAAACATAGGAATTGGGTTGTAAATTGCCGCTGGAGTCGGAGAGCGCAAGGTTGATCCCTTGTGAGTAGCCCAGATAGGCCACCAGTGATAACAGGTAGAAAGAAAGTAGAAATTTTTTCATATGCATAAATTTAAATTGTTATATTAAATAGCCGCGCAAATTTACAAAAGAATTTGTACTTTTACACCCTTGGTATATATTTTTTACATTCACATTTACTTTTAATTTATCATCCCCATGAAAAAGTTTATTCTGTTTCTCGGATTCATTTTCCTCTATTCCTCATCGTTCAGCCAATCACAGCGATATGTGCTGCTTGAGGAGTTTACGTCGTCGACCTGTGGCCCTTGTGCCACCGCAAACCCGGGCATCATGCAAAAATTACAGCAGAACCCCGACAAATTTACCGCCATTTTTTATCATGTCGGCTGGCCCGCTCCGGGCAATGATCCCATGTATCTGGCCAATACGGCAGAAAACAATGCACGGGTGGGTTATTATAATTTCAACACGGTTCCACGATCCTATATTGATGGCAATTATTATGTAGGCAACCCCAGTGGCTGGACGATGAACACCATCAATGCCCGTTATGCGATGCCCTCCCCTTTCGAATTACATCTCCGTCATCAGATCTCTGCCGCGAATGATTCCGTTTACCTGACCATGCTTGCCAAATGCACGCAGGCTGTTTCCGGACAGTTGGTTGCACATAACGTGGTGATCGAAAAACTGATTCATTTCAATACTCCTCCCGGGACCAATGGAGAAAGGGATTTTAACAATGTGATGAAGAAAATGCTTCCCAACTCCAGCGGAACTGCTATTCCCACACCCATGGTTAACGGCGACTACGTCCTCATAGAGACCTCCTGGGCCTTTGCCGGTGTTTATGATGTTGCACAGATTGCCGCCATTGGTTTCATCCAGAGCAATGGCAACAAGGAGATCCATCAAACAGCCAACAGTTCCACCGATGCTTTCGCCATGGCTTACAACAACGACTTGCAGGTGATGACCGTATCCGATTATTTCCCTGCCAATTGCGAAGGAAAGGTAAGACCGGTGGTTAAGATCAGGAACAACGGCAACAACGCGGTTACCTCCTTCACGGTAAATTATAAAGTCAACGACGGCACTTACTCCAGCTATACCTGGAATGGAAATTTGCCAACTCTAGGAAAAACATTCATCACCTTACCGGAATACACCTTCACGCCACAGGCCAGCAACACGCTGGAAATTGCATCGGTCAACCCCAACAACAACGCTGACGAATATCCAAAAAATGATACCATGAGGGTCATCTTCACCGGCGGAAAATCGACCAGCAACATCTTGTATTTCTCGATAAAGACCGATGAAAAACCCCAGGAGACCAGCTATTCAATCATCCATACGAACACGGGTGAGATCATCAAACAGAGTGCACCCTATACGCAGGCGCTTACCATATACAAGGACACCATTGAGTTGCCTTACGAAGGCTGTTATTCGTTTGTGATCAATGATACCGGTGGAGATGGGATTTGCTGTGAGCATGGACAAGGCTCCTATCAGTTAAAAGATTCCGAAGGTTCAAACCCGGTAATCCTTCAGGGAAGCCATTTCGGCTATTCCGAAGGGACACAGTTCAAACTTGATCCTACCGGTATCGTACCCATTGAGAATCCCGGTAACCTGAGCCTGTATCCTAACCCGTTTAGCGGAAATACTACGGTTGATTTCCGGATTAAAATTACGGGCAGCACTGAAATTTCACTGATCAATCCGATGGGACAAATAATCAAACGGATTGATCTTGGGGTGGTGACAGCCGGAAATCATCGGGTTGAGCTGGATGGCAGTGACCTGAAACCGGGCATTTACATCCTTCGCCTGAAAACCGGATCGGAAGTTTATACCCGCAAAGCCGTGATCACTCAATAGTCATTTTATTATGTGGGATGCGGATCTCGATCGCGCCCACTCCATATTTTGCCAGGGGGGCATCGAAATATTCGATGTCCTTTTGGTTTTTCAGATGGTCATGGATCAGGGTTTTCAGGATGCCATTCCCGACGCCATGAATAAAAGTCAATTTCAGCAGATTTTGGGTCATGGCAGCATCCATGCAACGGAGGAAATAATTTTTCTGAAACTCGAGGATTTCTGACTTTTCCATGTTGGTAGGGTCTTCAACCAACTCATGAATATGCAGATCGATCTCGGCTTCGCGAGGCGTTACCATGTGCCTGGTCAGAATGGAATCAGGACTATCTTTTTTATCCATGACCGGATCGGCTTTTTCAGATGGCGGACGGGTTATTTCAAGCAGGTAACCGGAGAGTGAAATTATCCTGAGGACTATGCCTTTTGCCTGAATGATCGGATTTTCGCGGTAACTCCCCTCTTTATAAAACCGCTTGCCTTCGATGACAAATTCGGAATTGAAGGGCGGTATCAGCAACTTCATTTGTTCTTTATGAAAAAGAAACTGTATGAACCCCTGCGTCCATGAATTCAGCTGTTCGCGGTTGATGGTGGTCAGCAATACTTTCGTATCGGGGAATAAAGAGCCATAATCGAGGCCAGTAAAGTGACCCGTGTGGGTACGGCTGAGAATGTTGTACAACACGTCATAAGAGGTGTTGTTGATAAGATAAATATCGAGCAGTCCGGTGATAAACCATTTCTGATCGCGGGGAACGAAAGCGAGGAAGATATCTTCTGTTTTCCGGGACCTGGTGATGCTTTCTGGCAGGGTTTGCTGCTGATCATCCGTTTCCTCTTCGGGTTGGGTCACCCCGTTCGGCATATTTACATCAAAGGTTCCTGCAAAGAACCGGGATCCGGCATCATGCGGGTCGATCAGGATCAGTTCGCTGGACAGGGTTGGGATCTCAAATCCCTCCTCCACCATGATGCTGACCATCCGGCTGTCGATCACCTTTGTCACAATGCCTCCACCCGAAGCATTCAGAAATTTCACCTTGTCACCAACCTTTAGGTTCATTTGTTTTGAATTTGGAACTGAGCGTCAAAATTACGATCAAAAAACAAACATCCAGTAAAATAATGAAGAACTACCATAATCTGCTTATCAGGTTGCATTTCGGTTGTCAGTCCATCCATCTTGTTGTGAAAAATGTTTTGGATAATTTTTTTTTTGTATCTTGCGCCCAGTATTAACCAAAAAAAAGTCATTATGAGGAGATTTACAGCCCTGTTGCTATTCGTTAGTTTAGCAGCAACCACATCGTTTGGCGGTGGTTACCAGGTAGGCCTTCACAGCATGCGCAATATCGGCATGGGGCTTATCGGTACTTCGCTCAGCTATGATGCCAGCAGTTTGTTTTACAACCCTGGCGGAGCAGCATTTGTAAATGAGAAATGGAGTTTTTCGGGAGGCGTTAGCTTTCTCATGGCCAGAACAACCTTTCAGTCAGAGGATGTGATGTCACAGGCAAACCTGAAGCATCAGTTAAACACGCCGTTGTACTTTTATGCCGCTTTCAAACCGACGAAAAACCTCAGTGTGGGTTTGGCCGTGAATACGCCTTATGGCAACAGCCTTTCCTGGGAAGACAAATGGCAAGGTCGTTTTTTAATTCAGAACCTGAGTTTTAAAGCCTTTACTTTCCAACCCACGGTTTCTTATAAATTTGCTGATATTGTAGGGATAGGTATCGGTCTCGTTTATGCCTATGGGAATGTTGAATTGAATAAAGCCATCCCGCTGGAAGGTCCCAACGGTGAAGGCTCCCTGAATATTAAAGGAACGGCAGGCAATTTCGGTTTCAATGCCGGTATCCAGGTTCACCCGGTAAAGGGTCTGAGCCTTGGTTTGGATTACCGTTCCAAAATTGAAATGAAGGTTAAGGGTGGAGATGCTACTTTTGTGGTGCCCCAATCACTCGGTCAATCGTTTCCCAATACCAAAGTGGACGTCATGCTCCCTTTGCCCGCCAACCTTGATTTTGGCGCATCTTATGAATTCGGGAAATGGATGATCGGGATTAACCTCTGTTATGTTTTCTGGAACACCTATGATTCCCTTGTTTTTAACTTTGAAAAGGCCAGCCCGACACAGGCCATTACCCGTTCTGCGACCCCGGCGCTTTATGAAAGCCGGTTGATCCCGCGACTTGGAGTACAGTGGAAGGTCAATGACCTCGTTCATGTAAGGGTGGGTGGATATTATGATCCTTCGCCGGTACCTGACGATTATCTGAACCCCCAGACCCCGAGCATGAACCAGATCGGACTGAGCTGCGGGTTTTCCGTTTATCCAGTGAAAGGGCTGAGCATTGATGCAGCCTTCCTGTATATTATGGGCAAAGAAAGAAGCGGAACATTCAGTCCTGAAAATTTCGCCGGCACATACAGCAATGCTGTCTATTGCCCGGGAATTGGTCTATCCTACAGTTTTTAACCTTTAAATCAAGAAGATCATGAAAAAACTTTTTTTCATCATATTGTCCCTGGCCATTTTCGCCGCGTGTGAACGTAAGATCGACCAACTCACGGTTGATCCGGGGGCCGCTAATTTTTCCAAGTACATCGCCGTTGGTGATAACATGATGGCTGGTTTTGCCGATGGAGCCCTTTACCATACAGGGCAGAAGTTTTCGATACCCAACATCATTGCCGGCCAGCTTGCCCTTGCCGGAAGTGGTGATTTTTTTCAACCCGTTGTAGCCAGCGATTATGGAATTGAGTTCCCGTTTCCAACCATGCCGAAGTTAAAGCTTGGCTATCGTGTAGACTGTGAGGGAGTTCAATTCATGGGACCTGTTGCAGATATTGGTGCCCGCGACCCATTCCAGCCCGTTGGATACGCGGTGAATAACCTGAGCATTCCCGGGGCAAAATCGTACCATATGATTGCTCCCGGATACGGTAATCCTGCCGGTTTAATGCCACCGGTTACTGCCAACCCGTATTACATCCGGTTCTGTACTGAACCTGCCAACCCCAATTTCATGGTCATCAACGAAATCCCGAAGCTAACCCCCACCTTCTTTACGTCATGGTTGGGCGATAACGACGTTTTTTCCTATGCCATGAGCGGAGGAGTGGGTGATTCAATCACTTCCGTTCCCGTATTCGGCGCTGTCATGCAGGCTGTCGTTGGCAGTCTCGCCACCACCGGAGCCAAAGGGGTAATTGCCAACATACCGGATATTACTTCAATTCCATATTTCACCACGGTACCCTATAATGGAATCGTTTTGACCCGCCAGACACTGGTGGATTCGATCAACTATTTCATGGCAAATGCCTTTGGCCTACCTCAACTTGTTTACAAACTTGGACAGAATCCCTTCCTGGTTGACGATCCGACCTCTACACATCCGGTTTTTAAAGTACGTTTTATGCAACCCGGAGAAATGGTATTGCTCTCGGTTCCGCAGGATTCACTCAAATGCGGTGGAATGGGTATCATCAGCAGGTACAGACAAGTTCCCTTCCCCATTCCCAGTCAGTTTGTCCTTACACAAGATGAGATTACAGCAATTCAGACTGCAACTGCCGGATACAACGAGGTACTATCGGGACTTGCCGACGTGTTGTATCTCGGATTGGTCGACATGAACGCCAGGTTTAAGGAGCTTCAAAAGGGAATCGTTTGGGACGGCGTGAAGATGAACAGTGCATTTGTTACCGGTGGCGCTTTTTCGCTCGACGGAATTCACCTGAATCCAAGGGGTTGCGCGGTGGTTGCCAACTATTTCATCGATGCCATCAACAATCAGTATGCCAGCACCATTCCCCATGTGGATATTACCCAGTATAAAGGGGTGACTTTCCCGTAAGGAATTCGTGAAACAGCGAAATAAAAACCGTTCCCGTTTGATTTCGGGGACGGTTTTTTTATTTCATAAGGAACCGTGACATTTTTGAAATTGCCCTGCCCCTGTGGCTAATCCCGTTTTTGAGGTAGGGAGGCATTTCGGCAAAGGTTTGAACATGGCCATCGGGGATGAAAACCGGATCATACCCGAATCCTTCCGTTCCCCGGTTTTCTTTGGTGATAATTCCATCCACCCTGCCTTCAAACAGATGTTCTTTCCCTTCCAGAATAAGACATATTACACAGCGGAACCAAGCCGAACGGTTTTCATTTCCGCTCAGTTCCGACAATACTTTTCTAACATTATCGTCAAACGAACACCCCTCACCTGCATAGCGTGCCGAATACACGCCTGGTCGTCCATCCAGCGCCTCTATTTCCAGGCCGGTATCATCTGCAAAACAGTTCATCCCGGTTTTTTCATAGATGAACCGGGCTTTTTGAGATGCATTTCCCTCTAATGTATCCTGTGTTTCCGGGATCTCCACATCAATGTTTACCTCTTTCAAACTGAGAACCTTGAAATCAGCGCCGAGAATCTCCTGAACCTCCCGGAGTTTATGAGAATTATTGGTAGCAAAAAGAATATCAGACATGTAAATTGCAAATTTGAATGATTAAATTTTCTTCCCTAATACCTGTTGCCTGTTGCCTGATCCTGTTTTTCCTCCTCAATAAGCCTTGTGATCATTTCGGTAAAGGACCATCCCTGTGCCTTCGCCATTTTGGGAACGATACTTGCTGCAGAAAGCCCTGGAACAGTATTCACTTCGAGAAAGAAAAAGTGCTTCCCGTTATAAATATAATCAAACCGAACCACTCCTTTACAATTCAGTTTTTTGTAAAGAAACACGGAAATCTTCTGACATTCCCTGGAAATCTTATCCGAAACCTCTGCAGGAACGACCTCCTCAGCCATACCCTTTTTGTACTTGGCTTCGTAATCGAAATAATCCTTTTTCGCGATGATTTCGGTGATGGGTAAGGCAAGTACCTCCCCCTTTGTCCGCAATACTCCGCAAGTGAGTTCCCTGCCATGGATGAACTCCTCCACAAGGATCTCATCATCCTCCTGAAACGCAATTTCCAATGCCTTTCTCAATTCACTTTCACGATTCACTTTTGACATTCCGACACTGGATCCCCCGTTATTCGGTTTCACGAATACCGGAAGCTGAAGGTTTTCCAACAGAGATGAAACAGGATCAGGAGCTCCTTTGAAAAGATGAATTGATTTCGCGGTCTTGATCCCATACCGGGCAACTTTTTCCTTCGAAAAACTCTTATTGAAGGTCAGCGCGGAGGTGGTGACATCGCTGGAGGTATAGGGAATCCGAAGCATATCGAAATACCCCTGCAGTTTCCCGTTTTCTCCCGGAGTTCCATGAATGGCATTGAAAACGATATCGAAACGGATTTTTCGATTCCCGATCCTGAGGCTGAAATCATTTTTATCCACCGGGAAATGTTTTCGTCCGACGGGATAATGCCAGTTGGAACCCCGGATCACGATCAGGAAGGGGCGATAGCGGTCACGGTCCATATACAATTCAACCTGACGGCCGCTCTTTATCGAGATCCCGTATTCACCTGAATCTCCTCCGGCGACAATAGCGACATTTAGCATGGAAAGATTTTTTTCGGAACAAAATTAGCACAAAAAGCGGGCGGCGTTGCAGTAAATTCAATTTTTCCGTAAGTTTGTGGTTTGTTAGGAATGGTACAATAAAACGAACGTTTTCAGGTTATTTACATAAATCATCGGATGGATTTTTTACGATTTCTTTTCTCTAAAAAATTCCTTAAACATTTTCTTATCTCCATCGGGGTCACCACGGTATTGATCTGGATTACCCTTCAATCGCTTTCCTGGTACACCAAGCACGATGATTACATCATTGTTCCTGATTTTCGCGGGATTTATATCGAAGATGTGCTGGGCAATCCGGAGAACCGCAATTACCAGTTTTCGGTAATCGATTCCGTTTTTGATGCTGAAAAGCCCAAGGGATCCATTCTTTCGCAGGATCCTTTTCCGGGGTCGAAGGTCAAACAAAACCGGATGATTTACATGACCATTGTATCCATGGTTCCTGAAAAGACCGTCGTTCCCGACCTCCGGTCACTCACTCTGCGTCAGGCGCAATCGATGCTCGAATCGGCCGGATTGAAATTGGGAAAACTTTTTTACATTCGCTCCTTTGATGAAGATGCCGTTCAAAATCAGTTGTACCATGGCCTGATAGTTCAACCTGGGACAAAACTCGATAAAGGTTCGTTCATTGACCTTACGATTGGCATGGGAGCCAAAGCAGTGGAACGGGAAATGGATTCGACGGAGGTTGACAGTTTACCATAAACACACATGAAACAGTAACCAATATGCGTTTTTACATACTCATTCTTTCTCTTGTTTTCGGGTTGAATGTGGTGGCACAGGAGACCCTGACCGGCTTGCGGTATAATCCCGTGGTTGTTGAAAAGGCCAGGGAACAACACCGGCTGAAATATTCCACCGGGGGACTGGATACCATCCCCATGGCCTTACCCTTTTTCGATGATTTCTCATCCGCCATTGTTTTTCCCTCCTCCAACCGGTGGATCGACCGGTATGCCTTTGTCAATACCGATATTCCTGTTTACCCCATCAATCTTGGAGCTGTCACCCTCGATGCCATCAACGATTCCGGGATCATTTACCGGAATGCTGTTTATGGCCCCCAGACCTTCATCGCCGATAACCTGACCTCGCGCTACATCAGGTTGGATTCTATTTTCACACCGGTTCCGCGCAAGATGACTGCTGCCGATTCCGTATACCTCAGCTTCTATTACCAACCGCAGGGTCGCGGTCTCCCTCCCGAAACAACCGACTCGCTGGTATTGCAGTTCCTGATCAAGCCGGCTCACGACAGCATCACTCAAACCGATACCATACCCGTTCCCGATCTTTGGGAAAAAGTTTGGATCACCAAAGGGATGCCCCTTGATACGTTCTACCTGACCAACAACCGGTATTTCGTTCAGGTGATGATACCCATCACCGATACGGCAAAATTTTTTAAAAAGACCTTCCGCTTCCGGTTTTATAATTATGTCAGCCTGGCCAGCGCGATGGAACCCAGTTGGGCCAGCAACTGCGACCAATGGAACATCGACAATGTTTACCTGAACCTTGATCGGCACCTCTTTGATACGGTTTACCCGGAGATCCGCTTTATTGAACGGGCTCCCTCCCTGCTGGCGAATTACGAAGCGATGCCCTACACGCAATATTGCAATGACCCGACCAACGAGGTCGCCGATACCATAAATATCCTCATCAGCAACCGCACCACCCAGCAACGTAACTGTTCATACAACTACTATGTGACCAGTCCGGGAGGATCCTTTTCAAAGACCTACCCCGGGGGAGACTACAGCATCAAACCCTTTTATACCGATGGCTATGTCACTTATGAACCCTTTGCCCATCCCCCTGTTCTCTTCATCTTCCCGATCAGCCAGGCCGATAGCGCCAGTTTTTTTATGAAGCATGTGATCAGTGATAAAACACCCGGGTCAACCTTTGGTGATACCCTGACGGCCTACCAGCGCTTCAGGAATTATTATGCTTATGACGACGGAACGCCAGAGGCCGGGTATGGATTGACACCCGCCTGGTCGAAGCTGGCTTACCATTTCCGGTTGGATAAATCCCCCGACACGTTGCGGGCCGTTCAATTCTATTTCAACAGAACCCTTGAGGACAATAACCAACAATGGTTTTACCTGTGCGTATGGAACGATAATGCCGGGAAACCCGGAGACACGATCTATTCCGAACTGGTACTTCCTCAATTTACCGACAGCCTTAACCAACTTGTCACCTATCACCTTTACAAACCGGTTCGTTTGACCGGAACTTTTTACGTGGGATGGATTCAAACCACCAACGACAACCTGAATGTAGGATTTGACCGGTATAACAACCATCAGAACGATATCTTTTACAATGCCACCGGGCAATGGTATACCAGCTCTTTTTCAGGATCCCTGATGATCCGTCCGATCATTGGCAAACCCATTCCCATCGGGATCGCAGATACCCGGTCGAACCCACTCGACATGCAGCTTTACCCGAATCCGAATCTGTCGGGAACACTTCATATCCGGGTTCCGGCGCTCGATCAGCAAACGGACCGGGAAACATACCGGCTGACCGTTTATAATTTCCTCGGAACGCGGGTGTACGACGTTCCGTACCGCAATACGATTGATGTATCGGCGCTTCCGAATGGAATTTACCTCCTCGAACTCAAGGATAAAAATGGGTTGAGAAAGGGACTCGGAAAATTCATCCATTCGTTTTGAAAGGCGTATCCGACTTTTTCCCCATGAGTGAAAAACCCGAATTCCATGACGATTCCCCTGAAATGTATGAACATTTCAGGTTTGTGGTTGACAAGGGGCAGGGTTCATTGCGGATCGATAAGTACCTTTCGGCCAAAATCGAAAATGTATCGCGCACACGCATCCAGAACGCGGCCAATGCCGGGAATATCCTGGTTAACGGCTCGGTCATCAAACCCAACTACAAAGTTAAACCCCTGGATGTAATTGCCATCCTGCTGGCTTATCCTCCGAGAGATACGGAAATCTATCCCGAAAATATTCCCATCAACATTGTTTACGAAGATCAGGATATCCTTGTGGTCAATAAGGAGCCAGGGATGGTGGTTCATCCCGCGCATGGAAATTTCACCGGGACCCTGCAAAATGCCGTGCTTTATCACCTGCAGCATTCGGGTGATGTTCCGGATCCTGAACAGAAACCATACCTGGTTCACCGCATCGACAAAGATACTTCCGGCATTCTCCTGATAGCCAAGAATGAACTGGCGCAAAGCAAACTGGCCCGGCAGTTCTTTAACCATACCATCGACCGTACCTATGTTGCACTGGTTTGGGGCAATGTTAAAGAGGACGAGGGAACCATTGCAGGGAATATTGGCAGGGATCCCCGAAACCGAATTTTGATGACCGTTTTCGATGATGAGGAAAAGGGACGATCGGCCATCACCCATTATAACGTGCTGGAGCGGTTCGGCTATGTTACATTGGTAGAATGCAGGCTGGAAACCGGGAGAACACACCAGATCAGGATCCATTTCAAACATATCGGGCATCCATTGTTCAACGACGCGAGCTATGGCGGCGACGAAATCCTGAAGGGGACCACATTCACCAAATACAAGCAGTTCGTGCTGAACTGCTTTAAACTGATACCACGGCAGTCACTGCATGCCAAATCGCTGGGTTTCATTCATCCATCCACGGGTAAACAGGTGTATTTTGATTCGGATTACCCGTCAGATATGGATGCCGTGATTCACAAGTGGCGCGCTTACTGCAAACAAAAAGAGCTGTAAAACCATGCCTTCCATGATCATGGAAATAATAAGAAAGATCGCGGCCAATCTGTTTTCCGCCTACTTCTGGTTCGTCATTTTTTTTATAGCCTTCCTGTTTTTCCCATTCGCGTTGCTGATCTGGTGTGCGACGATTGCATACGATCGACGGCTGGTGGCACTTCACATGTTCACCTGTTTCTGGTCAGATTTTTCATTGATGCTCAATCCACTTTGGAAGATCAGGGTAATCGGGCGGAAGAAAATCCTTCCCCGGACGGTGTATATTATAACCTCCAACCATCAGTCCGGGGCAGATATCATGGTTCTGTACAAGCTTTACCGGAAATTCAAGTGGGTTGCCAAGAAAAGCCTTTTCCGGGTTCCGTTCATTGGATGGAACATGGCGCTTAACCGTTACCTCTCCCTTGAACGGACGAGCAACAGCAGCATGCGTAAGATGCTCAGGGATGCTTCCCTTTTAATCGCGAAGGGAAATTCGCTCATGATCTTTCCGGAGGGAACCCGGTCGCGCGATGGTCAGGTTCAGCCCTTTAAAACAGGTGCATTTCTGATTGCCCTCGAGACCAAAACGCCCATCGTTCCCATTGCCATTTCCGGAACGGCTAAAGCCATTGATCGTGGCGGTTTCCTGATCCTGCGAAATAAAAATATCCGTGCCACGGTGCTGGATCCTATCCCGTATGAATCCTTCAAAGAGATGGACGCCAAGGAGATTGCAGTGATGGTGAGGGACAGGATCAGGGCAAGCCTGGAAAACGAGCAAGAAGCTTTTCAGCCGATCACTCCTGTCAAGCCTCAGGCCGAAAGCCCGGGGCTATAAGCGTTGCATCTTTTCACGGCAAGCGCCAGGCTTCAGCCTTGCGTTAGTTGCACGCGGCATCCATCCATGCCGTAAACAAAGTGCCATTGACGGTTATCCCGGCTTTCCATTCATTGCCCTGCTGGAGATAATGGGTTTGACCAACATCCTTTTTCAGTTTTACCCGTTTCCGGTCGGAGCGAATCAATGAATAATTCCAGGGAATCATTTTATTGCAAATGCAATCAGCCGTGCTATTGACCGTTAAAGGGCCTGCAATATTCACAACCCAGTCAGCCCTTCTCTTTTTGAATTTGTCATGACTGTTTTTTTGGTAATATTTTGCCACCACAACGATTTTTTCGGGTTTATGCTTCAATTTATAGGCCATGCGTTTGGTATCGTTGTCGTAAGTGGTGCTGCTTTTGAGTTTCTGCTTATCGGGACAACACATTTTCGGTCTGATTACTTGAAAAATCAGGTCGGAAATGGGAATATCGCAAACAAGCTGTCCGTTCACATCATAGGCTTTGAAAGAATAGTAAACCTTATAATCCTTGACACAATTGGGATAAAGATGTTTTACCGTGCAACTGTTTTTAATGATTTCCTGCGTGCCATCTCCATATTGAATCCCGATTTCGTAACTCACCGGCTGATTGTTGATGATTGTCGGACAGTTTTCGAAAGTAAAGAGGATGTGAAACGGATTCCCGTTTATGGATTCCCACGAAAGGTTGCACGGGTGACATTCACCGCAGGAGACATATACCTTTTTGGTCACAGTTTCGGTACAAAAGGTAGGAATAACGGTATATTTCAATTCGACTTCGAATACCTGATAAGTGACCGTCGGGTCAAAGGAGATCACCACCTGTTTATCGTCGGGAGGAGGATTGGGGAAGGGAGGTTGGCCATTGATCTTCCATTTTCTGATGATGCATGAACCATTGAAGAAATTGGTTATAATTTCGTCGGCCTGTATTCTGACAAAAGCCGTCCCGCCAGGTTTATCGCAGTTTATTTCACTGATTCTCAGATTTGCCTGGATTCCGCACGCGCTTTTCGTGGAGCCACAATTGTTGGCAATGGAAACTCCATCAAAAGTTTTGGGTTCAGACAGGAAAACATAATCCTTGCTTTCAATGGCACTTTTAATGGCCAGCAATTGCTGAATCTTTGCCGGGTCACACTTTTCCTTGCCCACCTTGACGGAGAAGATCAGGCATTCATCATAATAAAGTTTCATTGAATCCCCGATTATGATCAGCCTGTCTTTGCTCAGCAGTGTTTTTATGATCTCATCGTCCTCAAAAATGGTATCGGCTTCATTGTCGTAATCATCCATATCCGGATCGTTGTTGATTGTTTGATCATGGTCGAATACAAATTTCCGATAGGAATTGAACCTGTTGTTCAGTTCAAATTTGATGAGGGGGAGCAATTCAGCATCTTCCGCGACATTGCTTTCAAAGAGATTGTCCACCTCTGTTTCGAGATCCATATAAACCTGCTGAAACCGCGCATTATTGTCGAAAATCAAGATATCGCAGGTATTGGTCACTCCTGGGGTTGGCGATAGGGGGCCGCAATTTGAAAATGACAATGCCAGTGTAGCACATAGCATCAGGTTGATCAACCGTTGCATTTTTTTCATATTTTCCGATTTAGCATTATGATACCCTATTCATTTCTTACTTTTTGAATTTATTCTCAACAACTGAAAGAAGAAGTTAAGAATTCGATTGTTGATCCCAAAAATACTAAGCTGGGGTTTTCCTATATCATTTTCGATTTTCATAGCAATAATTGTGCCATATTTTAATCGACACTTTTTCAGCAACATATAAAAAATGAATTATTCCAATGTGTCAAAAAATTGGACACATGTGTAAAAGTGTCAACCTCTCAAATGGATGATAAACCGGGAAAAAACCGGGTTGAACAACATGGAAATGGAAGATGGAAAATGGAAGGAGACAGTGCTGTTTTACAAAACTGCGCGATAGAGTGAATCCCGCTCCACGGGAACGCGTCCGGCCTGCTCAATCAGCCGGATCATCTGGGAAACCGTCATCCGCGGGTTTTGCTCTTCGGCGCCGGCAAGCGAATATATCCGGGTGGAATCGTTGATGGTTCCATCGAGATCATCCACTCCAAACGATAAGGAGAGTTGCGCCATTTTCTTTCCCAGCGCAGGCCAGTAGGCCTTGACGTGAGGAAAATTATCGAGGTAGATCCGCGAAATGGCATACATCTTCATGTCCTCTACTACCGATACTTCAGGGGTATCGGCCATTTCATTGTTTGAACGGTGAAATTTCAGGGGGATAAAGGCATTGAATCCGCCTGTAAGATCCTGCAACTGGCGAAGCCGTTCGAGATGATCAATCCGGTGCTCATGCGATTCGATGTGGCCATACAAAATGGTGGCATTGGAGGGAATGCCCAGCCGATGGGCTGTTTCATGGATCTCCAGCCAGACTTGCGAGGTGGATTTCATTCCGCAGATTGCCTTCCGGATGATTTCATCAAAGATCTCTGCTCCTCCCCCTGGAATTGAATCCAACCCGCATGATTTCAGGTATTCCAATCCCTGTTGGAAAGTCATCCCCGACTTCACGATCATATATTCCAATTCAACAGCGGAGTATGCTTTTATATGCAAACCGGGACGAACCTGCCTGATTTTTTTCAACAACCCGCCATAATAAAAAATATCGCGATCAGGATGTACAGCGCCGGTGATATGCAATTCCCTTACCGAATGATCCTGTTCCACGACTTTCGCCAGGATCTCATCCACGGTCAGCTCCCATCTATTCGGGCTGAAATGATGGGAAAAGGAACAAAAGCGACACTTGTTGACGCAAATATTGGTGGGTTCAACATGAAAATTCCGGATAAAAAAAGCATGATTCCCATTTTTTTGTTTCCGGACATAATCGGCAAGCATGCCTAAAAAGCCAAGTTCCGCGTCGTTGAATAACATGAGTCCCTCGTCGGGGGTAAGACGCTCTCCATTACAGACCTTTTCAGCAATTTCTTTAAAAACAGACAGCTGGCGGGATCCACGAATAAATCCGTTCGTATTCAATTCCATTGGATGTATCATTCTTGCACGGTCTCGCCACGAAGTATGCTCCAGAACGCATTACATGTTCTCCGGTCAGAACCCGTGTAAAAGTACTTTGGTCATGGCAAACCAGCCAGGATTCAGAATAATTTCAAAACTTTCACGATCCGCGTCTCTTTTGCGCTCGCAACTTTCACCAGGTACAATCCAGAAGAAACCGATTGCAGGTCAAGTTTGATCAGCCGTGGGCTATCTCCGGTGTAATCCCGCGAGAACAGCTTATTCCCGAAAAGATCGAACAAACCAATGGAGCAGACCCGATCCGTGACCGGAAGTTCGATCGTGAGTTCGGTCGAAAATGGATTTGGGAAAACCTTTAGCGGGGTTGCCGCAGGATTTTCCCCGATCGATACGAGCATTCCATCCAAAGCCATGACCCCTGTATTATCGGGGTCAAGCCAAAATTTCAGGCAGCTTGCCGAGTCGGTCCCATTCTGATCCCAATGCCAGGAGAACTTCCCGTAATAGTCGGGTGCATTCAGGTGTCCGGTATCGCATTGTGAATCGCCACCGGTGAGGGTACCCACAATCCTGCCGTTGTCATCGAGGATGGGCGAGCCGCTGGAACCGCGTTCGGTTACGCCATGCCCGTTAACCGTAACGTTCCACGTGACTTTCCAGTGCGAGAGGTAGGGATTGCCGTTCCAGTTGGAGGTTTGAAGGGGAGTGGTATAGGTCGATATTTTTTTTATATCTCCCTGGGGATGATGAATTCCCACACCAGAAGGGCTGGGGATATCTTCCCTGCTCCAACCGCTGTAATATACGTTGTATGAATCAGGAACGGGTTCGTTGAGCAGCATCAGGAAAAAATCAGATCCGGTATTTCCACCGTCGCCACCGTGCGCGATACGCTTACCACCGGTCATGGTGTTTGATGCCGGTTCCATTATTGGATTAGGGCATAACAGGCTTTCGAAGCCGAAATAGAAGATCCATTGGTTCCAGTCGTTTTCAGTGGTATAAACGCCACAATGATCGGCGGTAAGGATGTATTGTTTCCGGTCATAGCGTGCATTGTTGATCAGTGAGCCGGTGCACCAGAATGAGGAACCGCTTCGCTTCACACTGATCCGTACAACTCCTCTCTTATGTGCCTGCCAGTAATTCCCTTCCGAACAATTGATGTTGACTTCGCAAAGCCCCGCCTGGCCAAAGTCGCCCGGAACCCTGGCAGCTCCCCTGACTCCACGGTAGGCATAAGCAACTTCCGACAGGTGAATCACGGGTTTTTCCTTCAGACCGGCAGGCGCGTTGTATTCCAGGGTCAACTCATCGCCATGGATTAGTTCGGTGGCAAAACGATTTCCACTGTTGTTGTTCAGGGCGGTAAATGCACCGAGCAATTGGGTTCGATTGGGGTTGTAGATAAAAAGTTTGCCCCCGTCGGGAAGGCGGAACCGGTCAAAATAGAGTGTCAATGCCAATGCTCCCGTTGCCTTGATTGCAACCCTCCATACGAGAGATCCATCCATCGCGGTCATCCACACACCCGATCGGTCAGGATCAATATCGGTTGGCAGGTTCACCGCATACCGGTACGGTATTGGAGCCAATTCATCTTCGGCTCTGAGTTTCTCCAGGTCGGGAGAAGGAAGGATAAGGGTTTCCTTCTCCGGAGAGATGGAAAATACAAAGCTACGCGGTATCCCACCTTGATTTAACTGGGCATATAGCATGGTTGTGGCCGAAAATGACAGTACCACAAGGAACATTGAAAGGCGGATCTGGATCGGGAATTTCATGCGTTCAGAGAAGCAGGAATCGTTTTAACTAAGTCCTTTTATTGGGCAATTCCAAACCATATCCCTTCAGTTTATCCTCCCTCTTCAGCAGGAAGCCCAGGAAGATTGCAGCAATTCCGAGGCTGGAAAAAACGAGCATCGGAACCGTATAATTGTAAACGGCAGTAGTGTCACCGCTCTGGATGGCCTGTGTTACACCGGGATTTACGGCCTCGATGACGACTCCGATCAGCCAGGGGAAGAACATCAGCCCGATATTCTGGATCCAGAAGACCAAAGCATAGGCCGAACCGAGGTAGCGTTCCTCCACAATCTTTGGTACCGATGGCCACATGGAGGCGGGAACCAGTGAGAAAGCAATGCCGAGGACGATGATGGCAGCAATGGCAATGGCAATGCTGTTGGGCATAAAGGCAAAAGTGAGGTGCGCGAGGGTCAGCAACACTGCCCCAAAAATCATGATGGAGGCGCCTTTCCCTTTTTTATCAAGGAAAAAACCGATGATGGGGGTAAGCAGGATGGTGCCAATGGGAAGCAGTCCGGATATCTTTCCGGCGATATGGGCATCGACACCCAGCTTGGATTGCATCATGTACACGGCATATTTCAGAAAGGGAAACACGCCGGAATAAAAGAGAACGCACAACAACGAGATGAGCAGGAAGCCACGGTTGGTAATTATCTTTGTAAGGTCTTTCACGTGGAATTCTTCGGTGGGATCTGCCCCGGTATCGGTAGCCCCGGTTTGTTTGTCCAATTTCCGGTCCATAAAGGTGTACATCAGGAAGGTAAGGAAACCGATGCTCACCAGTGCAACACCCAGGTAAACCGGGTTAAGGATATTCCCGGTGCGGATGCCGTCAACCACTTTTTCACCGGCAATATCAGCCGAAAAGAAGAAAGCAATGGAGGCGCCGAGCCGGGCAGTGGCAAGCTGCATCCCCATGGCGAGGGCCAGCTCTTTCCCCTTAAACCATTTAACCACCGTTCGTGAGGTAGTGATCCCGGCCATTTCAACCCCAATCCCAAAGATCCCATATCCGATTGCCGCTACTTTTGCAGTTGCCGGCATAGAGGTCCAAAAGGAATTAAAGAACTCATAACCGAATCCACCATTGTAAAAGTATGGAGTCAGTGCATAAAGCTTGATCAAACCGCCTCCCAGCATCACGATGGTTGCCGTAAGACCGGTAAAACGAATGCCCATTTTATCGAGAATGATACCCGAAATAATGAGAAAACCGAGCACATTCAGCATGTATTCCGAACCGGAGAAAAATCCATAATTGCTGGGGGTCCAGCCATAGGGTTTAATCTCGAGAAGGGATTCGAGGGGAGCGATCATGTCGACGAAATAATAGGCCGAGAGCATGGTCAGTGAGATCAGCGCCAGCGCCAACCAGCGGGCAGCTGTGGAATCGCTCAAAATCTTTTGCACTTTTTCTGTCATAAAACCAGGGATTAAATGATTGGATTTGAAAATGAACGACAAAGCTAATAATTATCCCTTTCCCTGCTGATATTTTTCGATTAATCCGTACTTTTATCCGCTCAAATCCATCGTATGAAGATACTAATCGTCGCTGCAACAGCCTTCGAAATCAGACCCATCACAGATAAACTTCCATTGCTGAGCAGGGAAAATGAGTTTCTCAGCACGCACCTGTTTAAACATGCCATAGTGGATATTCTGATTCCGGGAGTTGGCATGACCCATACCGCTTTTCACCTCGGGAGACAACTTTCACTTCAGAACTATCAGGTGGCTATCAACGCCGGTATTGCCGGCGCCTACGACCGAAGACTCAAGCTCGGCACAGTGATTCATGTTACGGAAGATTGTATATCGGAAATGGGGGCTGAAGATACCGGGCGGTTTTTAACCTTCTTCGATCTGGGGCTCATGGACCCGGAGGCATTTCCATACTCCGGAGGCCGGCTTGTCAACGACCATTATCCACGGCTTGAGACCCTGAAAAGGATTCCTCCGGTCAAAGGAAATACCGTCAACCATATTCATGCCACACCGGAAAGTATCGCACGGATACGGACAACTTTCCCGGCGGATGTGGAGACCCTCGAAGGGGCTGCCTTTCTCTATGGCTGCCTCCTCGAAAAAGTGCCATGCCTGCAGATCAGAAGCATCTCCAACCATGTTGAAGAACGGGATAAAACCCGTTGGAATGTCGAACTTGCCCTGAAAAATCTCAATAAGACCCTCGAATTGATTTTTAACGAGCTGGTAATATGAAGATAAGCCTGGCATTTTCTCCCTGCCCGAACGATACCTTCATCTTTTTTGCCCTGGTGCATGAGAAGATCGACCTGGAGGGGCTGGAATTTGATTTCCTGATGGAGGATGTCGAGACCCTGAACCACATGGCGCTCAAAGGAGAAAAAGAGATGATCAAGGTCAGTTACCATGCCTGGCTGTACATCCGAGAAAACTATTCCCTTCTGGATGCCGGCAGCGCGCTTGGATCCGGCAATGGTCCACTGCTGATCAGCAAACATAATTATCGTCTGGAGGATATCCCACACCTGTCGGTAGCCATTCCCGGTGAATACACCACGGCTCATCTCCTGCTGAACATGGCTGCTCCGATCGTCGGGGAAAAGCAGGTGATGATTTTCTCCGGGATCGAGGAGGCCATTCTTGATGACCGGGTGGATTGCGGGGTGATCATTCACGAAAACCGCTTCACCTATGAAAGCAAAGGGTTGAAAAAGATTCTTGACCTGGGGGAATACTGGGAAAAGCTCACCCATTCTCCGATCCCACTCGGTGGTATTGTGGTTAAAAAAAGTCTCGGAAAAGAGATTTCCGCGAAGCTGAACCGCATCATGAAACGCAGCGTGCAATATGCCTTTGACCATCCCGAAGAAGCCATGCCTTTTGTCAGGCAACATGCCCGGGAGATGGATCAGGAGGTGATGAAAAAGCACATTCAGCTTTATGTAAACGCATATACGCTTGATCTTGGAGATCAGGGAAAAGCTGCAGTTCAAAAACTGGTGAACCTTTCAACCCGGAAAACATGAAGTCAAACCTCACGCCTGGGCAGATCAGCATGGCTTTTCAAGGAGCGCTTGAACTTGGGATGATCCGTGATAAAGATACGGCAGTGATCTGTTACGATATGGATTTCCTCGAAGAGCGAATCCGGCACCTTATATCTCTTTTCCCCGCTTCTGCCCTGCACGGACTGGCCATCAAGGCAAATCCGCTGATTCCCATCCTCGGGTTTACAAGACAACTGGGAACCGGGGTGGAAGCAGCCTCCCTTGGGGAAGTTAACCTTGCCCTTACGACCGGTTACCGCCCCGATCAGATTGTTTACGACAGTCCGGTCAAAACCATGGCTGAACTGAAGTTCGCGTTGAAAAAGGGCATTCATGTCAACATCGATAACCTGTCGGAGCTGGAGCGAGTAAAATATTTACTCAATACGATCCGTTCCGCCAGCACCATTGGCCTCCGCATCAATCCGCAAATCGGTGTTGGTTCCATTCTCGAATCGAGTGTAGCCGGGGAATATTCCAAATTCGGCATTCCAATTCGTTACCGTCGTAAGGAATTGCTGGCAGCCTTTCTGGAGAATCCCTGGCTTACCGGCGTTCACCTCCACGTGGGTTCGCAGGGGTGCGCCAGGGAGCTTCTGGTTGAAGGGATAGGGGTGCTGTATGCTTTCGTGGTCGAAGTAAACAGCCTGATGAAGGCCGGGAGCCGGGAGCCGGTATCGATATTCGACATTGGGGGAGGACTGCCCATCTCTTATCGCCACGAAGACGAAGCTCCGTCCATGGAGGAATATGTCAGAGAGATCAGGAAGCGTGCGCCGGGGTTGTTTGGGGATAAATCCGCGGAGGAACTGAGTCACAAAGTCACAGCGTCGCCCCGGCATGGTGGAGATGATCTTGCTACAGATTTCCGGATCATCACAGAATTCGGCCGGTGGGCTTATACCAATTCCGGGTGGACGGTCAGCCGGGTGGAATATGTCAAGCGCGATCCACGGATCAACACGGCCATGATACATGTTGGCGCCGATCTTTTCCTGCGCGAATGCCTGAATCCGAAGGACTGGCATCACGAGTTCACGGTACTGGATCGTTATGGAAACATGAAAACCGGACAGGATGAAAACCCCTGTAACCTGGCCGGTCCGCTTTGTTTTTCAGGAGATATCCTGGCGAAAAATATCATCCTGCCGCGGGTGGAAGAGGGAGATTACCTGATCATCCACGACAGTGGCGGTTATACCTTCAGCATGTGGTCGCGGTACAATAGCCGGCAAGCTCCCCGAATTCTCGGGTATTTTGCCGGAGGAAAGCGGTTTGAAGTGTTTAAAGAGCGGGAAACGCTGGAGGAGGTGGGGAGGTTTTGGAGGTGACCCGGTCACTTGCTAACTTTTCCTATCTTTGCTCCCAATCATCTAATTCATCCAAAATGATAGTAGTCACAGGAGCTGCCGGATTTATCGGAAGTTGTCTCGTCAGCAAGCTCAACAACAAGGGGATAAAAGACATTATCCTGGTGGATGATTTCTCGAGACCGGATAAAACCCCGAATATCGCCCATAAAATATATCTCGAGAAAGTTGAGCGCCGGATATTCATTGATTGGCTTGATCAACATCACCGCGATGTGGAGTTCATTTTTCACATCGGGGCCCGCACCGATACAACAGAGTTCGACACGAACGTGTTTGATGAGCTGAACCTCAATTACAGCAAAGCCGTATGGAATGCCTGCCGCGATTACTCCATTCCATTGATTTATGCCTCATCGGCTGCCACCTATGGCGATGGTACACTGGGCTATAAAGATGATCATTCCCTGATTCCACAACTGCAGCCACTTAATCCTTATGGGATTTCCAAAAATGAGTTCGACAAATGGGTGCTCCGGCAAACTTCTGCACCACCATGCTGGTACGGATTGAAATTTTTTAATGTGTTTGGGCCGAATGAATATCATAAGGGCAGGATGGCAAGTGTGGTTTTTCATGCTTTCAGACAAGTCGCAGATTCACAGGCTCACAAAGCCAGCGCGGTTGCGACATCTGTCAGGTTATTCCGATCGCACAATCCTGCTTATAAGGATGGCGGACAGTTGCGTGATTTCATTTACGTGAAGGATGTTCTGAGCGTGATCTGGTTCCTGATGAACCATCGCAATGATTCGGGTATTTACAACCTGGGAACCGGCAAAGCCCGTACTTTTCTCGATCTTGCCAACGCCGTTTTTGCATCGCTCAACCTGCCTCCATCCATTGAATTCATCGACACCCCCATCGATATCCGCGACAAATACCAGTATTTCACCCAGGCCAATATGGATAAACTTCTTAAGATTGGCTATGACCGACCCTTCTATTCCCTGGAAGCAGGCATTGAAGAGTATGTGCAGGGGTATCTGGCCGGAAAAAAATATTTCTGACAGAACCAGGTTCTGACACTTCTCTGGTTTGTTAAAAATTCCTAATTTTTAAATTTTTTATATCCGGGCATCATTTTTCCCTATATTTGGTTAATTAAAGTATTCCCTAGTCCTCATTTTAATATGAACTCCGATGGCTTACCCCAACAAGTCATGCAGTTATTGTTGTCAGGTATTTTATACAGTTTGTTATCTTTTCATCCCGAAGAAATTTCCATTATTAATAATCCAAAACCAAACCTATGAGAAAGTTATTACTATTATGTCTTGTTTTTCTGGCAAGTACATATACATTCGGACAATTATCGGGTATTAAAACCATTCCCGGCAATTATGCAACCCTTACGGCAGCCATTGCCGACCTTAACACGGTTGGAGTCGGCGCAGGTGGAGTCACCTTTAACATTGCTGCCGGTTATACTGAAACATTTCCTTCTCCGACCAGTGGAACCATCACTGCAACAGGAACTGTAACAGATCCGGTTGTTTTTCAAAAAAGCGGAGCTGGCGCCAATCCCATTATCACTGCAGGTGTTGGAACAGGGACCACCGATGGCATCATCAAGATTGCAGGTGGCGATTACATCACCTTTGACATGATTGATCTTTCGGAAAGCGCAGGCAATGTTACTGCAACAACACAAATGGAGTGGGGATATGCCCTGGTCAAAGCCAGTGCCACTGCTCCTTTCAATGGTTGTCAGTATGTTGTCATTAAAAACTGTGCTGTTACCCTGAATAAAACAAATACAAGTTCCATTGGAATCTATTCCGGAAATCACATCGCAACGGCAACGACATCGTTGACCATAACCGCTCCAACCGATGCCGTGAATAATTGTAAGATCTATGGCAATACCATCTCCAATTCATATGGTGGAATATCAATGGGAGGATTTGCAGCAGCTTCACCTTATACACTCTATGATCAGAACAATGAAATCGGGGTGACCAGCGGGAATACACTTTCCAATCTTGGTGGAGGGACTGTTTCAGTGAGAGGCATCTACGCCATTTACCAGAATGGATTGAAAATTTCCGGGAACAACATCAACACCATTGCCAATGGTGCAACCACTACGGTTTATGGAATTTTCACCTCAACCGGGACATCTTCGAATATCACCATTTCGAACAATACCATCACGTTATTATTCACAGTCGGCGCTTACACAAGTACCTTTTATGGCATCAATAATGCCATGGGCAGCACAGCGCTTTCCAATACGGTAGCCATTTCCAACAATGTTATTCAGAATTGTAATTTATCTACCGTTACAACAGGTGGATTCCAGGCTATCGTGAATTCCGCCACAGCAGCCACTGTCAATATTTTTGGCAATACGGTCTCCTCCAATACGCTGGCAGGCACCGGAGACTTTTATGGAATTTACAATTCTGCGTCAATGGGGACAAATACATTGAACATTTACCAGAACACCATCACAGGCAATAACAAAACTGGCACTGGAGGTACCATGTATTGTTCCAGGGCTTCTACTGCAACCATCAGCTTTTACCTGAATGAGTTTTACCTGAACTCGATTGCTGGTGGAACCGGAACGCTTTATGGATATTACAATATTGGCTCACCCGTTTCTGAAACCTATTACAGCAACGCCATCCATGATCTTACGCACAGTGGAACCGGGGCTGTTTATGGTATGTCAATCATTACCGCATCCGGAATCAAGAATTCCTATGGCAATACGATTGCAACGCTCAGCTCGGCGGGAGGCGCAGTATATGGTTACAGTTCCGGGTATGGCGCACCTCATAATTTCTATAAAAACAGGATTTACGATCTCACTTCTACAACTGCTTCGGGGTTGGTTTATGGAGTCAGCCTTTCTGCTCCATCCGCCAATATTTACAATAACTATATTGCCGAATTAAAAGCTCCACAGGCAACAGGCACGAATGCAATCAACGGTCTTTACATTTCTGGTGGAACCACTTCAAACGTTTATTACAATACCGTTTATATTAATGCAACCAGCAGTTCTGCCACTACTTTCGGGACCACGGGGATTTACAAATCATCGACCACTACCGGTGATTTTCGGAACAATATCATTGTGAATGGATCGACTCCCGGGCCAACCGGTGGGTTGACTGTTGCCCATCGTTGGTCGGGGGTCTATAATGCAACTTATTATGCTGCTGCTTCCAACAATAACGACTTTTATGCCGGGACTCCGGATGCGACCCACCTGATTTTTTATGATGGTACGAATTCAGATCAAACGATGGCAGCCTATAAAGCTCGTGTATCACCGTGTGACGGAAACTCATTTGCTGAATTGCCTCCATTTACCAATATCACCACTTCGCCTTACAACCTGCATCTGCTGACCACTACAGCAACTCAGTGTGAAAGTGGTGGTGTTACTGTATCTTCACCCGCAATCGTGGATGATTATGACGGACATGCCCGTTACCCGAATGCAGGCTATCCCGATAACCCGACCTATCCTGCTACTGCCCCGGATATTGGCGCAGATGAGTTTGCAGGAAGACCCCTGGATCTCAATCCTCCGAACATCAGCTATACCGCATTGGCCAACACATCAGGAACCGGTGCCCGGGTATTGACTGCTACAATTACCGATCCAAGCGGTGTTCCTACTTCAGGATTGGGATTACCGGTACTATACTGGAAAATCAATGCCGGCGGCACATGGAATAATGTCCAGGGTGTTTCACTCGGATCGAACCAGTACAGCTTTACCTTTGGCGCCGGGGTTGTGATCACGGATGTGGTATATTACTATATTGTTGCGCAGGATAATGCCACCCCTCCCAATGTCGGCAGCAACCCTTCAGTGGGTGCAAGCGGATTCACAGCCAACCCGCCTGCATGCACAACACCTCCGACTACGCCATCTTCCTACTCCATTATCGGGACAATAAGCGGCATCTTCCCGGTGGGGGTTGGCCAGACCTATGTCACCCTTACCGCTGCTGTGGCCGATCTGAATGCAAAGGAGATGGTCGGACCCGTTACATTTGTTCTTTACGATGCCAATTATACCACTCCTGCCGAAACCTTCCCGATCATCATTCAACCAAATCCCGGTTCGAGTGCAACAAATACTTTGACCATCAAGCCCAATACCGGGATAACACCATTGATCACAGGGTCAGGAAATCCCGGTCTCCTAATCTTTAACGGATCTGATTACATCACCATTGATGGATCCAATGCAGGAGGAACGGATAAAAGTCTCACGATCGAGAATACTTATACTGCCGGAACTGCAGGCACCGTGATGTGGTTTTACAACGGCTCAGGTGCTGTCAACAATACCCTGAAGAATTGCATCATTAAAGGCGGATCCAATTCAATCTCCACCATTTATGGTGTATTTCTCAATTACTCCGGTGGTCAGTTCAATAACACGACCATTCAAAACAACACCATATTAAAAGCATACGCCGGATTGCAGTTTGTCGGGGTATCCGGCGGAGTGACAAACGGAGGATTGATCAAGGATAACATCTTCGGAAGTACAACCGATGCCGAGTCCATCGGCAATATTGGCATGTCGCTGGTCTATTCTGATGGCGTTACGATTACCAATAATACCATCATGAATCTGAAGATCGGGAACAATCCAAGAGGAATTCTTTTAAGCACCGCTGTGGTTAACAGCACGGTCAACGCCAATAACATCACCGGCATCGTTTATACAGGAACTGGCGGTTATGGAGGAAAAGGCATTGATGTCGGCACTGGATCTTCAACGAGTAACATCACCATTTCCAATAACACCATCTCAAATATTTCCGGAGATGGTTATAGTACATGGAACAGCGATGCCATTGTCGGGATCAGAATACTGGCAAATACCGGCGGGGTGAACCTCTATTTCAACTCTATCAACCTGACTGGTACGTGTATTTATAATACTGCAACTGTTTCGGGATGTGTTTATATCTCTTCAACCTCCACAAACCTGAACCTGAAGGACAATATCTTCGCGAACTCCATTGTCAATACAGTAAATACCGGGGGCAAATCATATGCCATTTTCTCGGATGCTCCGAATACAGCTTTTATCAGCATCAACTACAACGACTACTATGCGAGCGGCACACAGGCCGTGCTTGGCTATCTGGGTGGAGACCGGATCAGTGTCTTTGCCTGGGCTACAGCTACAGGGCAGGATGGCAGCTCGATCAGCGTGAACCCTGCCTTTGTTTCAACCACTGATCTTCATACTGCAGTGCTTGATCTGAACAACACCGGGATTGCGGTGGCAGGAATTACCACCGACTTTGCCGGTGTTACCCGCAGCAATCCTCCGGATTATGGAGCTTATGAATTTTCTCTTGTACCCAATGTATTTACTGTTGCCGCCACCGGGATGACTGCAACAGGTGCAGTGGTCAATGGACAGATCGTAGCCAACAATGAAGCTGTTACAACAGGTTTTGATTATGGTCTCACTACCGGTTATGGATCTTCTGTCGCCGGTGTTCCTGCAACAATCTCGGGATATACCATTACTGATATGAGCGCTACGCTGAGCAGCTTAATCCCTAATTCCGAATATAATTTCCGTGCAAAGGGTACTGCCAACGGATCGACAGTCTATGGTGTCAACATGACCTTCAATACACTGGCCATCGCTCCTACTGCAGTGACCAATGCAGCCACTTCCATCACCGGGACTGGTGCCCAGCTAAATGGTACTGTCAATGCCAATAATTCCAGC
>Ga0247841_10002611_pt1 | contig 35493 bp, 29 predicted proteins | sample LaCruzMarch2015__2_FD_192410 | JGI IMG/M metagenome (GOLD analysis project Ga0247841, IMG submission 192410) | Freshwater microbial communities from meromictic Lake La Cruz, Castile-La Mancha, Spain - LaCruzMarch2015_18m | ecosystem: Environmental > Aquatic > Freshwater > Lake | place: Spain... | reverse complement strand
GGGATATTTTTGTAGAAGCATTGGTTCAACAACAAATGAAGCTGTTGAATTCTACATCAATGAATCTCAACAGAAGCATTGGAATTAATTACACGCCATACCCTTTAGGGTATGGTTCTTGACAGAAAAATTGACTTTAAATAGATTATTGCGTTTGGATATATCTATTAATTTGAAATGGCTTCGAGGAGAATTAAACTCCCGACCCCCGCCTTTCTCAAAATATATGAGAGCGGTGCTCTGGTCACTGAGCTACGAAGCCAATTTTAGAAGGATAATTGGGGTTTAAAACCTTTTCCTTAATATTTAAAAACATCAGAATATTGGTATTATTACAAAGATGGTGTTGGAAAATTTAACTGCAAATCCTGATTTAGTAACTGGCTTAGTTGGGAAGATTGCAGGTTTAACAACATTTCTTCAGGCTGTTGGGGGATTTATTATTGCATATATTGTTTTTAATGTGATTAATTTGTTTTATATTCGAAGAAAACAGAAAGAGTTTACCCGAATGAGAGAACTTCTTGAGAGTATTGATAGAAAGTTGGGGAAGAAAAAATAACAGATTATTAATAACTTAATAACTATTTAACAGCTTGAGCAACTTGGAGATTAGGGTTTATATTCTATCAGTATAATAAAAATGTGATAAAGATTTAAGTTGTATTACCTTGCTCTTTTCATCAGGCAAGTCATATATCCTGCTATTTGGTTTCTTATTTTTTTGCTTGGTGAAATATGATTGAGCATTTTCTTATTGTCATTAAAGTCCTTACTAAACTCAAGTTCTTTATTTCCTTTTAGAGTTAGTGTTGTTCTCTTTATCAGCTTTGATTTTATTCTTCCCATAGAATTAGCCAGAAAATAAGGATATTTAAAGCTTATGTTGTGAGTTTTTCAATCCCCAGTAACAGCTTAGAAGCATCTATGGCTTCTTTCATCTTTTTGGAGAGGTCGTCTTTTATAATTATCATATAGGGAAGGGATTGGGATAGCGCTTTTTTATAGGCTTTTATCATTTCTTTATCTGTGATTTTCTTTTTGTTGAAGGCAAAAACTAAGAATTCCTTGTCTGTTTTTGCCTTTATTATTACTTCTTTTTTGTCATATTTTTCTGTATTTAGGATTTCTATTGATTTTTGAGATAATAATAATTTAACTTCTTCTAAGAATTGGGTTGGTGCGGTTTTTGCTTTTTTTGGCTTTGGTTCTTTCTTTTCTGTTTCTAGTTCTTTTACTTCTTCTTTATCTTTGTTAAATATATCTAAGGCTTTTTCTTCTGTTTTTTCTTGAACTTGAGGTTTTGGAGTTATAATTTCGGGTTTAATCTCTATTTTTTTCTCTTCTTCTTTCTTTTCTATTTTTGGTTTTGGAAGAGTTTCAAATAATTCTTTAACTTGAGATTCTGAAAATGAGTGAAATCTCCAGAAAAGATGATTGTCTGATTTAAATGGCATTGCAAAGTCTTTTAGGCTTCTTAGAGATACTCTTGTTTGAGGTGATTGTTCTTCATCTTTTAGCATATTTTTTTCTTTTAACAGAATAAATGCTTCTTTGTCTTTTCCAAGGGAGTTTGAGAAGTTTTCTAATTGAGATTCTTGTCCTGGAAGATAGTAGAGTGGGGAGCCTCCAACTTTCATGTTGCTTATTCTAATTACTCTATCTTCATTCATTTCTGATAGAAATGCTCCTGCAAAAATCAGCGAGATTTTTGCTTCATTTGCTATTCTTACTGGCAAGGATGGGCCTTTTAGTTTTAGAAATTCTATTATTTTTATTTTCACTTCTTTTAAATCTTGGGTATTCATGATTAATTTAGAAATAGTGGTATGGTTATAAAGTTTATTGTGATGAAAAAATATTTGTCTGAAAAAATATCGAAAGGTTTTTATACCCTTTTTTATACTTATTGTGGGAGAAAGAGTTCTGATAAATTAACATGGAAAAATGTCCTCATTGCAATAGAGAATTTGAAAATTTTAGAGAAATACCTCTAATAAAAATAGAAGAAGTTGTTCTCACCAAACCAGAAGATGTTCCTAAAATTTTGCCATTTGGAGGTTATGGATATTTAGTTGAGAGAAAATTGGGATTTTTCGAAGGATTAGGCATAAAACATAAACCTAAAGGTGTAGAAATTTCTAATGAAATCGCTGATTTTTTAAGACAAAATCCTGGGAAACAATATGCACATTCAGATGGTTTTGTTTATCAAGTTTATGGAGATGAACCTCTTGTTTTCGCTAAAGATCATATTAAATATTGGTCAAATCAGCATGCAGAATTTTTTGGCAGACGAGCCAAAAATTTAATGACGAGATCAATAAATGTATCTGCGAATGTAGTGGGAATATTATCTTCAAGAGAGTTTGGGGAGTGTTATAAAAGGCTAAAAAGTTTAGAAGGCTCAATAGTAAAACCAAAAGAAATTAAAATAGGGCTGAATAAGCCATTATTTCATACAGAATTTGGTGGGTTATATCTTTCAGATATGCAAGGTTCAGATGGCGTTACAGGAACATTGAAATTGGGTTTATTTTGTGATAAGTCTTCTTCTGCAGGGTCAGATAATGAATATGGGGGATTTAGATTTTTCCCTTTGCTTTTTAATGACGCTGGAACAATAAGATATAAAGCAAAATTTTTAGCTGAAAAATAGTTTATTCTCTATCAAATTTTATAATTTTTAAGAAGTAATTAGCTCTTAATATTATAACCTCATATCAATAATGACTAAGATTATTTTGAGTATTGTTATCCTATTGATTTTAAAGGGGAGATAATGATTTTAGGGGAAGTATCATCAAATTAGGATAATCTTATTATATATTCTACTGCAATAATCTTTATAAGTATGAGATTTGAAAGATAGTTATGGCAGATATTTTATATGAAAGAGATGGGAAATTTGTTGATAGTTCTGGTATAGAGATTAAGTTGGATTATCTTGAGTTAAAATTAGTTGAACCTGCGTCTGTTATTTCAGGAACTCGAACTACTGCTCTTCTTCCTGAAACTATTGCAAGGACTAAAGATGATGCTCTTAATAGGTGTAAGAAATTAAAATTAGATTATTTTTTTATTAAGGCAACTCCTTTTGGGAGTATAGGGGAAGACTTTTTTTGGCAGATGACTATTAATTATTATGTCAGAAAAAATAGTTAAGGCCGAGTCCACTTAATCTCATAATAAGTTATCTCGTTTTCGTCGTCAACTATTGCTATAAGAAGGTTCTTTTTTGTTGAATGGGCAACTCGATTTTTTGCAGAAAAATCATGCCAAGTCAAATTATCATTTTCTTTTACAGGATAGAGAATCCAGCGGGCATGGTCTTGGCCTGGATGGACTCCTTTGTCATAAATTCTAAATTCTGCTCCAAATTTAAGAGCTGTTTTTACAATATATCCTCTTGCACGCAGGTCTTTGAATACTATGAATTTTGTTTGTATTTTATTATCTAATTCAATTGCTTTTTCCATTAATTTTTCAAAGGTTATTTTCTTGCTTTTTTCATAAACATTCATTTTTTTCTTTTCTGTAAGAAATAGTGCTTCTGGGATTGAGTATAAAATTTTTCCTTCTACTAATTCTCCAAATCTTTGACTTCCGTAGAGATTCATTGCTTCTTTTGTGTTGCTTGTTACACTATCTTGGGATAGAATTGCTTTTATTGGTTTTATTTTTTCTTCCTTGCTTTCTTTTTCTTCTGTTTTCTTCTTTGCCATTTAAGTATATATTTTGTGAATATTTAAAGGTTGTGAGAATGCGATGCAAACTTAAAATTTGTATTGTCCTATCCAAAGGTATAAAATGAAAGTAATAATAAATTAGATTTAGCGACTATTATATTGTAGTTAAAATGAAAATTAGATTATTGATTTTAAAAAGTCAAAAGGAGAAAAATTTAAATACCTCACTATTGTATTAAAATTAGAAAAAAAGGGCAAATGGATAAAAAATATCTAGTGATAGTGTTGCTAATTTCAGCGATATTGATATTATTGGGATTAGTTAGTGTTATTGCTCCTGATAATGGTGGAGGTGGGGGTGGAGGAGTTGATTGTTTTAGATATATGGGTAATTATTCTGGTTGTATGATTTATAATTCAAGTTGTTCTTGGGGAAATAATAGTGGAGTTATTGCACAAGATCCGTATTGTCTTTTTAATTTTAATAATTATAATTCTACTAGTCAGACAATGTTTGTTCCTTGGTTAGAAAGAGAATTGCCTTTTTTTAATATAACAGGGGGTTTATTAATTAATTCAGGATGTTGCATTATGAAAATGGGCAGTGGAGGCGGAACAAGTTTTCAGGGTTGTCAGAGATTTGAAAAAAATCAAACAGGATGTATGAATAGTTATAGTATCATTCAAACAAATTGCAGTTGGAAACCGAATAATCTAAATCAAAACCCTATGTGTAATAATAATATAGGTTGTTGTGAAAATTTGGGTTGTTGGAATTTTGGTGGAACACAAACAGTAGAGAATAATTGCACAACTGCATTTAATGGGTTGTGTATGTTGGATAATTTTTGTCCGAGTGGAAATTGTTGCAGGTCTAAATCTTGCAACGAGGCAACTAGCGAGGAGCAGTGTGATAATTTAAAAAATCAATTAAGTATGTCTTGCACTTATACAGGAGGAGCATGCACAATGCAAGGTGGTGGATTTACAATGTATAATGATACTGGTTCTTGTATTCAAAAAGGTGGATGGTGGAATTCTTCAGGAGCTTGTCAAATGCCTAGTTCTAGTGGTGGGTTTGGGGGTGGTGGTGGATTTATGTTTGCACAGGAAGCAAAATGCTGGTTTGCAGATAACAAAATTTCAACATGTCAAAATGTGAGTGGTTGTGTTTATTGTTCTAATTCAGATGCGCAGCTAAATAATGCAAGCTCTGCTTGTTATAATGCTCCAAGTGGAAGTTGCAAAGGGCATGAACCTTTATATTCTAATTTTAATGGAACAGGAAATGTTCTTGTTAGAGATATAAATCAATCTTCTATGACTTGTTCTGATATTAGACTAAAACAGGTTTGCAGTTGTGGGCCTTTGCCATTTTGTACCTGGACTAATAGTTCTGCAAATACGGGAAACTTTTGTTCTGCTGGTATGAAACAAAGTGCAGAAACTTCAACTTGTACACCTCCTGTTATGTTTTGCGAAGATAATTTGGCAAAGAATAATCAGACACTTTGTAATTTGCTTGCAAGTGACTATATGATGCCTTGCAAATGGGATTCTACTAATAATTGTACTTTTAATAATATAGCTGTTTTTGGAGGAGGAAATACAGGTGGTGGAGCAATGGACTATAATATTATTAGTAGCAGTACTGCTTGCATTGCTGCAGGTGGAAGTTGGAAAACTGAAAATTATATTGATAATGATGGTGGATTTAAATCTGATTCTTGGTGTGAAAAAGGTGCAATGTTTTCTTTTTCATCTGGACAGTCATTTGCAAATAAAGGAAGTTGTGATAGTGACTGCTGGGCTTGTGAGTTTAATGCAACAGGTGGAAATTATAATGATAATATAACTCTTGCACAAAATGCTTGTAGAAATAGTAAAAAAGGATATTGTGTATTTAAAGCAGATGCTAATGCACCAAATAAATTGGGTTGGTGTGATTATCCTAAAGAATTTGAAATGGGTGGGACAAAAGATTGCAGCACTGATTGTAAAACATGTGAATTTATGGGAATAACCTCTGCTCAGGCAAGAGACGCATGTGCTGGGAGTCCTGCTGGTTGTTTATGGGTTAATGATACAGGTGCTCCTAAAGGTGGATTTTGTATGAGTTCAAGTAAGAAATCATGTTCGAGTGATTGTTTTTCATGTTATGATCAGGGAAAATGTTCTAATTCATCTTTTCATGTTTCTATGAATTGCTCTTGGGATAATTCGTTTAAATTATGCAAACCTTCTGGATTTACAGGAGAGATTTGTTTTGACGGAATGGATAATGATAATGATGGTATGACTGATTGTGGTGATAGTGATTGCGCCTATGACCAGTTTTGTGGTGGTGCAAGCATGGGTAGTGGTGGAACTGATTGTAAAAAATTATTTAGTTTATCAACTTGTAGAGCAGGCAAGGCTGCAAGTGGGACAAATTGCACTTGGGTAACTCCAAGTTTTGGGCCTTCTTATTGTGATTTTCCAGGAGCTGATTGTTGGATGTTTGAAAGTAATATGAGTGGTTGTGTAAATGGAAGAGGATGTATTTATAGAAATGCAACTGCAGGATATCCTACCCCTAATGTAAGAGTTGATTCTAAAAGTTTTAGTGGTTTTTGTGATATGAATAAGACTAAAGCAGATAGTTGTTTTACACAAGCAAGAATGAGTAATTCTACTCTTTGCACTGCTGTTTCTGATTGTATATGGGTTGGTGATAATTATGCTATGAGTGGTGGAAGATGTGAATTTAAACCATTTTTTATGTGTGGAAATTCTACAACATCTGCTTCGTGTGCTTCTGTAGGTGGTGGTATGTGTACTTGGAGAAATAATTCTTTTTCCTCAAGCGGAGGATTTTGCGAGCCATCATGTGCTGGAAAGATTCAAGGGCAGTGCAGTGGGTTTTGTGCATGGAAATCAACTTCTTGCGAGCCAGAGGCATTTGGTGGTATGGAAACAGGAGGAAGTGGTTTGGGTGGAATTGGTGGGGGATTTGGATGTCATATGTATGATGGAAATCAAACAAGTTGTATTGGGCAAAATATGACTTGTGCTTGGATGAGTTTTTCACAGGATTCTTCTAAAGGAATTTGTGAACCAAAAGGACAACAGCAGATGATGCAGGGAATGGACCAGAGTCCGCCAAAGATATTAGGGACAGATGGTGTTGATGCTCCTGTTGGTGAAATTGATATTAGAGAGTTTGGAATTAAAGAAGCTCCTACTTCTTTAGGATTTGGAATTGTTGTTAAAAATATTACTAATGCTGCTGTTTGTAGGGGTTATTATATTGGTGGTGGAATGATGGGTGGTGCGCCTCGTTTAGGAAATGGAACAACTACTACAAAATATAATTGGTACTTAGATACTAATAAAAATACTGTTGATGGGTGTAATGGGGTAAATTCAGCAGGAGCAAATGTAAGTGGATTTGAATTTTTAGCAAAATATGTTGTTTTATTGGATAATCAGACTGTTAGCGAGACAAAATCATTTTATAAATGTGTAAGTGGGGCATGGGTATTAACTAATGTTGCGCTGACAAGTAACAGGCAGTTTATGTGTGGGATGAGTATGCCTGGATTGGGAAGTGATTCAAGAATTGGAGGAGTAATGATTTTAATGGAAAAAGAAAGTTTAGAATCTTTTACAGAATATAATAAAACTGTTTCAATGCGTGTTTTAGTTTCAACTGCAAATGGTTCAACTAGTGAATTAAGTCCATTAGATTCTGCTAATATTGGATTTTATACTCCTGGAAGTGCTGATTTTAAGTTTGTTGACTGCAGTAATCCTAATACTAAAGATGCTAAATGCAAAAATTTCCAGAAGTTTGGATTTAATGTTTTTGAAGATTGCAAGAATGGGAAAGATGATGATTCAGATGGATTTACAGACTGTGATGATCCTAAATGCAAGTTTACTCCTAATTGTGCAAGTGGCAGTGCTTTTAATTTTATAAAAGATGATAATGACAATCAGGCTCCAACTGTTTCATTTTCACAGGTTGATGTTTTAAGAGATAGTGCTTTTGTTAAATTTGATTCTGATGAGCCTGCAAACGGAACATTAGAATTTTATTCAAATGATTCAACTTGTAGCAGTTTGAATATTACTAAAAATGATTTAGGAGACCCTGGCATTAGCTTTGATGATTACAAGCCATTCCATTCAGTTGCTTTAGAATTAAATACTCTGGGGTATTCTTTGGAAAATGGAACTCTTTATTATTACAAGACAACTGTTTGTGATCCTTCTGGAAATTGTGCAACTTCTGCATGCCAGAATTTCACAACAAGCAATGAGGCTTATAAAAATTTTATATTTAAGATGAAACTTCCTGCTGGTTTTAATGTAACTATTCCTGCATTAGGTTATAGTGGGAATTTTACTACATCTGTTGGTGGGACTGTCTACGAAACAGGAATAAAAACAAATGCATCTGTTTCAAGAAATCTTAATATTACTGTTAATTGTGGAACTCAATCACTAACTTTTAATGGAGCAGATATCTTGAAGCCAAAGAGTATTGATATGAGCAATGCATTTATCTGCGACCCTGCAAATAAGATTTTGGGGATGAATTCTACTTCAAAATCTTGGAATCAATTGATTGGAGATATTGGGATGGGTGGGCAGTCTGATAATATTGGATTAAGCTTCCCTGTTGAGTATAGTTCAAGCAATACGATTAAATGGTGCAATGATGATGGTTCTACTAACTGCACAACTGTAAATAACTATGCAAGCTGTTCAAGTGGTGGAACAGGAAAAACTCAGTGTAATATTCCTACTTCACTTGGATTCTCAGCTTATACTGTAACTGTTGCTTCTTCTGGTTCTTCATCAAGTTCTGGCGGTGGAGGAGGCGGAGGTGGAAGTAGTGCTGGTGCTAAGTCATATACTGTAACTTCATCACAATTAGCAGATGGATATACAAAAGAATTAGGCAAAGATGATAAGATATTATTTAGTATTAGTAATATTAGTCATAGTGTTACATTGAAATCACTGACAAACACAAGTGTTAGTATTGAGATTGCATCTACTCCTCAAACAATAACTTTGGGAATAAATGAAGAGAAAAAGATTAATTTAGATAACGATGCTTATTATGATTTAAGTATTAAGTTAAATAGTATAACTTCGGGCACAAAAGCATCTTTGATTATAAAAACAATAAATGAGAAAATTTCTACCTCAACAACAGAACAAGGAACAAGCACTGGAACTGGAACAGGAGAACAGACAGAAGGAGAGAAAACAACAACTACAACAGAAGGAGAAGAGGGTGGAAGCATACTTGAATCAAAGTTATGGTGGATTATAGCTGCTGTTATTTTAGTTGTAGGAATATCTTTCTGGTATTTTAGAAAAATAAGATATTATCATAAAGGTTATTAATTTTTCTTGATAATATCTTAGGGCAGGATTTTTATTTTGATTGTGCAGATAATATTTTAGAGAATTGGCAAATTCTTATTTATTATTAGTTAAAACAAAATTTATAGAACAGTTCATAGGGGTTAGTATAAGATTTAATCGAGCATATAAATTAAACTATTATATTTATCGAGGGAAATATTTAAATAGATGATTTTTATAGTTTTATAATGGTAATTGCTCTTTTGTTAGAGCCTGATAAAAATGTTAGGGAAAAACTTAGAAAGAGAATGACTTCTGTTGGAATTCATACTATTTGTGCTGATAATTATGGTTCTGCTTTTGAGAGATTAGTGTCTTTGGATAAATCAGAGGTGTTTCCTGATTTTTTAATTTGTGGGGAAGGTGGTAATTATAATGTTTCTGCTGGAAATGAGCGTTTAAATTTAGATGAATTTTTTAAAACAGTCAGAGAAATAGTGCTGTTTCATCATCCTGGAACTTTTATTGTTGGATATGGAGAGGGGTTTAAAGGAGATGGTAAATATTTAGATGCTATTTCTTTAGATGTGCCAAATTCAATTGATTTGAAAAGAATGTTTTATCGCGTGGCAAAAGATTTATTTTAAGATTTCTTTTGCGTAAGATTTAAATAGATATTTTCTTTTTTAAAAATCTGAGCCATGAAAATTTTAATCTTAGATGAAGATAGAAGGTATGCTGATAGTTTGATGCATTTGGCAAGGGATTTGGGATATAGGGCAACAAGCCCTGCTGGTGATTTCTGTGTTTATAGAGAATATGATTTTGTTGTTTATGGTTTGGGATTAAATAGTGAAGATATTAAATTAATGAACCTAAAGACAAAATTTCCAAGAACAGAATGGATTGGCAATGGGGAGAAATATATTGGGCAGAGTTGGGTTGATCATGTTTCTCTTGCAAGGATGAATGGTTTTGATTTTATTGATTTTTTAGATGATTTAAAGGAAGAAAGAAGATTTGCAGGGGAATAATGAGATATAGTAAAATATTTAAACTCTTGATGTTATGATTTAATATGGAAACAGCTAATAAACAGATATATGCAAGTTTATTAGTTGTAACTTTAGTTCTAGTACTCTTAGTGATGTAATTCGCCTGGGTTTTTATATCTGGTGCGAAAAATGTTAACATTTAAATAGAGTTCTGGAACTTTGGTTTAGTTAATTAAATTTTGTAGGAGGAAAATCTGAGAATAGAAAATGATAAAAATAGAATATCAAGCAGGTAATGAAGAAGCAGAAGAAAGTTATATTGCTATATATCATGATAAGATAATGAATGTAGCTGAGGCTTTTGAGGCATATAAGAATAATGGCGCTGAAATTCATTGGATAGGCTTTTGCTTGTCTCCAAGACAGTATGAAACAGGTAGGAGAATAGCAAAGAAGTTTGATGATTGGAATGCGAAAGTGCTTGAAGCCAGAGGAAGCAGGAAGAGATAAATAAAAAATTAGAAAATGACTCAAAATTGTGGTTATATTAATATAAAGAAAGGCGAATGGATAGAGATAATGATGCAGGCAAAAAGCTATCATCTTGTAAATGGAAGAATAATGTTTTCATACTGTAGTTATCTGCCTACTACTTATCCTATTCCTGAAAATGCAAGCAGAGTTAGATTTCCTGGAATTAAAGGTTTCTTTGGAGTTTATTATTATGGAAAGCCGAGATTTGTAAATGGGGGAGATAATCGGGAAGAAATTGAAAGTGGTTGCAAGTGGCATGCCCCTATTTTGGATTTTGGAAAGAGGATTTATGGTAGAATAATTGGGGATAAAATGCTTGAGGGCAAGATATAAAAACCTACTGGTTTTTATCTCATAAGAATTTGCCTGAGCAAATTTTAGATATAAAAACCTGCTGGTTTTTATCTCATAAGAGTTTACTTCGAGTAAACTTTAGATATAAAAAGCTTCTGCTTTTTATCTCGTGAGAATTTACTGAGGTAAATTTCAGATATAAAAATACATAAAATTTAAACATATTATAGTAAAGAAGAAAATGCAAAAGAAAAACAAACCTGAAAAAATCGAGTTAAAAGAAGAAATTAATTTTCCTAAACTTGAGAGCAAGTGGCAGAAAGAGTGGGAAGATGGGAAGATATTTCAAGTCAAAGAAAATAGCAAAAAAAAGAAATACTATAATCTTGAGATGTTCCCGTATCCTTCTGGAAGCGGGTTACATATGGGGCATGCTTTAAATTATACTATCGGAGATATTTATGCAAGATTCAAGAGAATGAATGGATTTAATGTACTTTATCCAATGGGTTATGATGCTTTTGGTTTGCCTGCTGAAAACGCAGCAATAAAAGCAGGAGAACATCCTAAGAAATATACTGAAAAATCAATGAAGAATTTTGAGATGCAACAGAAGGCTCTTGGATTAAGTTATGATTGGACAAGAATAGTAAAGACATGCACTCCTGAATACTATAAATGGAATCAGTATTTCTTTTTGAAGTTTTTTGAAAATGGATTAGTTGAAAGGAAAAAAGCAGCTGTTAATTTTTGTCCTAAATGCAATACTGTTCTTGCAAATGAACAAGTTCATTCTGGAAAATGCTGGAGACATGAAGATACTGATGTTGAAATCAGGCATTTAGAACAATGGTTTATTAAAACTACAAAATATTCAGAAGAATTACTTAAAGATATTCCTAAGTTGCAGTGGCCAGAGAGAATTAAATTAATGCAGGAAAATTGGATTGGAAAAAGTCATGGAACTGAGATTGATTTTGAAATAAATGGAAAAATTTGGAAAATATTTACAACTCGTCCTGATACTATTTATGGGGTTACATTTATGGTTGTTTCTAGCCAACATCCTAGACTTATGGAACTTGTTACTGATAAACAGAGGAAAGAAGTTCTTGAATTTTTGAAGAAATTGAAATCTGTTTCAGAGAAGGAACTTGGGAGAGCAGGTTCAGATGAATCTGAAGACAACCTGGAAAAAGAAGGAGTTTTTACAGGAAGTTATGCTGTTAATCCTGTGACAAAAGACAAAATTCCGGTTTACGCCGGGAATTTTGTCGTTGCTGATTATGGAAGTGGGATGGTTATGGCGGTGCCAGCTCATGATGCTCGAGATTTTGATTTTGCAATTAAATATGACATCCCTATAAAGCAAGTAATAAAACCAAGTATATCTCGATCTGTTGTTCTTGGATTAAGTGTTGGGGAGGGGTTTAAAGATGAACTTAAGAAGAATAATATTAAATTTGAAATTGCAATGAGCAGTAATAATAGAGAGCATATCAGAGTTACACTGGAAGACAAACAAATTGATAATTATATTGCTCTTGTAAAAAAATATATTAAAAAGAATTGGTGGGTAGAGGTAATAGGAAGTAGGAATATTTCTATTATGGATGGAAAAATTATAGAAAATTTTCTTGATGATAAAAAATTATTTGAAGAATTTAAGAAAAATGAACCTTTGGTTAGAAATCATAAGAATATGTGGGATATGATTAATGGAAATTCATTTTACAAAGGATTTGTTTGCTATACAAATCCTGGAATTTTAGTTAATTCTGATAAATTTTCAGGAATGGAAAGTGGAAAAGCAATAGATGAGATTACAAAATACTTAGAACAGAAAAAACTTGGAAGAAAAACTGTTAATTATAAATTTAGAGACTGGCTTGTATCAAGACAGAGATATTGGGGAACTCCAATACCTATGATTTATTGTGATAAATGTGGGATTGTTGCTGTGCCTGAAAAGGATTTGCCTGTTTTATTGCCTGAAGATGTTAAATTTGGAGTTGGAAATCCACTTGCAACTAATAAAAAATTTGTAGATGTTAAATGTCCTAAGTGTAATGGAAAGGCAAGAAGAGAGACAGATACAATGGATACTTTTTTTGATTCTTCTTGGTATTATTTAAGATATTGTGATTCTGGAAATGATAAAAAGACATTTGATATTGAAAAAGTAAAGTATTGGATGCCTGTTGATCAGTATATTGGTGGGGCTGAACATGCTTGCATGCATTTAATTTATGCACGCTTTTTTACAAAAGCTTTGAGAGATATGAAAATGTTAAATTTTGATGAGCCGTTTATTAAATTGTTTAATCAGGGAATGTTGCATGGAAATGATGGAAATAAGATGAGCAAGAGTTTGGGAAATGTTGTTAATCCTATTGAAATAATTAATAAATATTCTGCAGATGCTTTGAGATTTAATTTAATGTCTTTATCTTCTCCTGATAAAGATAGCAACTGGAGTGATAATGGGATTGAATCAATTTTTAAATTTGTAAAAAAGGTTTATGATTATTTTTCAAAAGTTAAAATTGGAAAAAGCAGTGAGATTATGGAAAGTAAATATAATAAAGCTGTTAAAGAAATAACAGAAGATATTGAGAATTTTAACTATAATCTTGGAATAATTAAATTAAGGACTTTATTTGAGAGTTTTGGAGAGCAGGAAAGTAAAGAAGTTTTGCAGGGATTTGTGAAAATGCTTTCTCCTATTTGTCCTCATATTTCAGAAGAGATATGGCATAAATGGAATAAGAGTTTTATTTCACTTGAAAGCTGGCCTGTTTGTGATGAGAAGAAGATAAATATAAAATTAGAAGAACAGGAAGCTCAGATTGAGAAGACAATTTCTGATATTAAAAATATTTTTAAAATATTAGAAGCAAGAGGAGAAAAAGACAAGAAAATTGTTAAGATTTATGCAATTCCAAAAGAAGTTGAGTTGTATAAGGAAAATAAAGAAAAATTTGAGAAAGTTTTTAATTTGAAATTCGAGATACTTTCTATTCAAGATGCTTCTAAAGAAGGCAAGAAAATAAAGGCTGTTCCTGGGAAGCCAGGAATTTTGATTGAGTAGACTTTTCTTGATATTTAAACTATTAATAATTCTAAATTTCTGAATTCTTGAGCAACTTGGTGATTGGGGTAGTTTAAGCAAGATTATATATTATAATATAGGATGTAAAAATATTTATAAAGCTGAAATTATTGAAATAAATATGAAAAAAGGGTTGTTAGTAATTTTATTTTTATTAGTTTTTATTAGTTTTAGTTGTTTGAGTTTTGTGAGTGCTACTCCACTTTATTCTTGGGATTGCAGTCAAATAACTTCATCGACTACTTCTTGTTCAAGCGGTTGGCCTTTTATTACCGGTGCTAGTCAGTCAGTTCGGTGTTGTTATTCTGGAACTGGTGTTTCTGTTGTTAGTTGTAATGGTTTAACTCTTCAGAAGACTTCTTGTGGCACAACTCAAGGATGCAATGAGCAGGGTTGTGTAGCAGGGCATAGTTGTTTTAGTTCTACTGGGAGCTTTGTAGGTTATTTGCCGAATGGTGAGTCTTGTCCTGAAGTATCTCAACCACATACGCTTACAATCAATGTTTATAATCAGGGGGTAGTTAGCATAAATGTTGATGAGCAACCAGAAGGGAGTTGTGGAGATTACACAAATGGAGAACATCGAGAATGTATAATTAGCGTAGGGGATGGAGCTTCTGTTGAGTTAAGTGCTGATCATGGGCCTGTTAGTTGGACTGAAGATTGCATTTCTGCTGCAAATGGTGGTGGTTGTTCCTTTGTTATGACTGGAGATAAAAGAGCAACTATAACTTTTGGTTCTTCAACAACTCCAACATGCACTGATGGTATAAAAAATGGAGTAGAAACAGGAGTTGATTGTGGGGGAACTTGTCCTGCTTGTCCTGTTAATCCTGTTTGTCCAAATGGAATTTGTGAAAATGGCGAAACTCCTGTTAATTGTCTTGCTGACTGTCACCCGTATAAATTAACTGTATATGGTATAAATCCAGGTGGGACTGGAAGTGGGATTACAACTGGTGTTGTTAAAGGAACGACTTCTCCTCGTGTTATTGATAATTCTCCAGGTGGTGTTGGTCAGGTTTATATGCCTTCTTTACCAACATATGTTGTTTTAAGTGCAACAGAAACATCTCAAGCTTTTTTTACTGGATGGAGTGGGGGCGGATGTTCTGGAACAGGAACTTGTGAGGTTTATGTTGATTCTTATAAAACAGTGAATGCAATTTTTAAACCATTATGTAAAGAGACTGATTGGACTTCAACATTAGGTACTTGTAGATTAAATGCACAAACTCAGACTTGGAAGCAGACAAAAACTTGGACTAAAACTAATCCAAATTGTCTAACTGATAGACCTAATAGTGTAAATCATCCTGCAACAGAAACTGTTGACTGTGTACCTGTTCTTCCAACTGATTGGGAGTTAAGAATCAATTTTCAAGGAGTGGGATTTGGAGGGGTTTATAGTTACATTGATGAGAGTTATATTAGTCAAGATGGTTTGATAAAATGCAAAGATAAAAATAATTGGGTAACTCAAGATTGCGTTAAGAATTATAACTTTGCAAGTGTTTATCTAAAAGCTATTCCAATTGTGGCTGGAAATTATAAGTTTGTTAATTGGGTTTATCCTAAAAATCCTGATGGTAGTCCAATTGTTTGTGAGCAAGGGCAAACTTCTCCTATTTGTAAATTTACTCCTAATGTTAATGATTTTGCAGGATATACAACACGACCAACTCTCTCGTTAATTGCTTATTTTGATTGTGAGACTTCTAAGGATTATTGCCAAGATGTAGATGGAGATGGTTATGGGAATCCTGCTACAAAAGTTTCTGGCAGATTTTGCAACGATGCCGACGCGGAAAAAGCAGGTTATATTAATAATTGCGGAGATTGTGATGACAATATAAATGCTTTTAGTTTTTGTAATCCTTCAGATATTTCACAATTAGATTGTTGTGATACTGGTTCTAGTCCTCGTTATAAATGGGGTGTAAATGGAACATGTAGCACTATAGCAGTAGATAGAAAAAGTTGTACAGATGCAATTTATAATGCTTATACTAATTTATGTTCGAATCCTGTTTTTGCTGCTTGTGGATTTTGCACTCATCCTGATGCTACAAGGCAGTGTGGTTTTGATTCTGCTTGTGAGGCAAGTACAAAAACCGAAGTGCAGATGAGCCAAACTCAAGGTTTTCAGAAAGTAAATAACAAATGGGTTTTTAATGGTTATACTAAATCAGATGGAAATACAGAATATTGTGGAAACACTAAACAGTGTGTAATTTCCACATTTAATGTTGCACCTAATATTATTAGTGGAAAGGATTTCTATATATTTATGCCTGGGGGAAATTCCATTTTTAATATTGATTCTTTTTTAGGGGCTGGTTATCTTACTCGAACTGATTATTGTAATAATGCACTTCAGGCAGGATTTCCAGAGGATTATCGTTGCAATCTTCGATTATCTGATTTTACCAAAAATAATTATTATTTTAATCCAAATGCAGAAAGTATGATTATTAACTCAAGATATGGTGAATTTGAAAAGAGTGGATTTCAAAAATTCTTAGATATATGCAATAAAGTTGGGGCGAATCCTTTAAAAGGTTATTGGCAGACAGATTGTGTTATTAAGGATAAGTGTAAAGATGGAGGAAATAACGACGGGTATAAAAATTTATTTCAAATAGCACCTTATAAAAATTGGATTAAAGGGGTAAATGGAGAAGTTCAAGACACTAGTGGAAATAAAATCAAGTTAAATGCTGCTAATTCTTTAATGGTTAGATTAAAAGATGTTGATAATCCTGCTTGTAGGCAATATTGTTATGATGGGGATGTAGATGGTTTTTGCGGGACAGCGGCAGATTATACTAAACAAACAGGAAAAGGTGATTTTAGTACTGCTTATTTAGAAAGTACTTATTTTAAGGATTGTGATGATAATCCAAACGATGATTTAAGTTATAATTCTCCTTATTGGCAAATTATGTTTCAAAGGATTCTCGTGAATGTGCCTTGTAGTGTTGTTGATGCTTCTGGCAAATATCAATCTGGGGGAGTGCCTACTGGTGGTTGGTTTGGTGGAAATTTAGGAAATGATTTTTTATATGGGGATTGGGATGATGGAAATCAGGATTTCAGGCTTAACGGTATTTTCCGTCCAGATAAGAATACTGTGCTTGCCAGTCCTAATAATTATTGCTGGATTAAGGCAGCAAGAAAAAAGATTGGTGGTGTTCTTTTAGATTCTTCTTATGTTCATCCGTTTATGAATTTTCCTGCAAATTCAGATGTTTGTACTCTTAATTTAGATACTAATTGCAATAAAGGAGGAAAATCAGGATATGATTTTAATAGCCTTGTATATGATAGTGTAACCCCTTTTGATAATGATATTTCAACTGGAAATGAACTCTATGCTAATGAGGGGACTTCTTCTGGCAAGCTTGTGAATGTTGATTATGCTTGCTGGCAAGGACCTGGTTATGGGCTTTATACTCTTGAAAGATTATGGCCCGGGACAGCTGGAATTGTTTTAATGGTTGGAGTTATTGCTCTTGCACCTGTTTCTCCTTTTATAGGTACTGCCGCACTTGCTATTGGTGGGGTTTCTGTGGGTGTAAGTTTTACTGAAAATTTATTTCAATTATTTAAAGAGGCTGATGAGACTGGGAAGATGAGTCCGTATACTGCAATTAAGCTTGGAGTTGATTTAGGAAACTTAGCATTACTTTTGCCTGCTGCTAGAAAAGTTGGAAAAAAACCCACAGATCCATGCTGTCCGAAAAAACCCGTGATAGAAACTCCCCCTGGGGGATGTTTCCTCGCAGGAACCAAAATATTAATGGAGAATGGGAGTTATATAAATATCGAGAATATTACAACAGAAGACAGAGTTGTTGCCTATGATATTGAGAATAATAGGGCTGAAAATGTTTCTGTTACTGAAACTTTTGTAAGAAATTCAAGTGGATATTTTATTATTAAATATAAACTTAAGGATAGTGGGGAAGATTTGTGATAGAAATTAATAATAAAAAATGGAAAATAATATAAAAAACATGGATGAATATAACAATTTGGTTGATGAGAGAATAAGAAAGAAAAATATAATTGTAATTGTTGCTGTGTGTTCTGTTGCTATAATCTTAATTTTGCTTTTGGCTATGAATAAAGAGCTAATGCCTTCTCCTTCTCCTGGATGTTCTGAGCATGAGCCGAAATATTATTATGATGGGAATGGTATTTTATTTAAAATAGATTATGGGGAATCTTGTTCTGGATATGGGATTAAAAGTGTGAATTCTTTTTTTGATTCTAATGGGAATTTAATTCGAGAGAGATATATTATGTTTGGACCTCCTACTGAAATTCATACAGGAACTTCTGATTGTTATATGGTTTCTGGTGCAGGAACAACTGCTGCAAATGGACTTTATTATTTAAATGGGACTGGTTTATATGGCAAATCAAAATATGTAAAGGACAATATTTATTCTCTTGCATGGGAGCCATATAGCTGGAATATTTATCATGGTTCTTATATAAATTATCAAGTTAGTGATTCGTATGATAATTTGCCGCCTTCTAGTGGGTGGATTATACATGGTGGTGGGGTTTCGCCTGCTCCGACTGTAACAAGATGTGATTTAAATTTTGCTTTAGAAGCTTGCTCTGAAGGAGATACTAGGGATTATACTTGTTCTAATGGAAAAGTTATTCCGTGGTGTGAGTGTTCAAATGGTAATTGGATGTGTGTAAATTCTCCTGAAAATAGATGCACATATGTTCCTCAAAATCCGCCTGCTGAATCATCATCTGCAGGGAGTTGTAATGGGCAGAATAATGCTGCAGGACAAACAATGACAAATGCGTGCAATACTGGTGGAGATTATATAATTCGAGTTACTATGGCAAATTATGGTGGCAACTGTGGTGCTGGGCTTGATGTTACTTCTCAAGTTGCAGGTGTTTGTGATGGTTCTTCTTCGTGTCAGTATAGGTGTTCTGAAGGAAATTTTGGAAGTGATCCTGCTTATGGTTGTGCAAAAGGGTGTTTGGTTAATTATTATTGTGATTATATTGGAAATGGAAATCCGACTGAAGCTCCTCCTGCTGGTGGGGGTGTTAGTGCTGATCCAGCTACTGAAACTTGTGGTTCGGGTGGGTGTGGTGGGAATATGATAAATTTAGACTGCAGCCCATATAGTCCTCAAGTTATGGGAAGTCCTCCTACAACTGGAAATGTTGTTGCAGATAATTGTGCAGGAGAAGGAGAGATTGCTTTTACAGGCAATCCAACTACTTCAAAAAGTTGCTGTTCAGGACTTCAATCATTTGCATTAGGTTCTAATGGTATTGAGGGAGCAGGAAGTTCTTGTTATAATCCTAGCAAAGGACAACCTGTTTGTCAATCTACTGGAACAGGAGACATTCATTTGCTTTCAACAGGTTGGTATTATTCAGGAACAGGAGATTTAATTAGATCAGGGGCTTGCACTGTAATTCCACCAGTTGTGCCAAAAGAGTCTGTTAAATATTATTATGATGTGACTTATGGATATGATAATGAAAATAGATTAATTGCTTATAATTCTCCTATTGAAAAAGAGTATTTATCTTATGATGATAGAGATAATATTATTAGCAGAACTGTAAATGGTAAGACCACTAGTTATGAATATGATACTAATAACAATGTTGTAAAACAAATAGAAAATGGGGTAGTTACAACATATGCTTATGATGAAAATGGAAAAGTGACTTGTGTAAATTGTGGGGGAGATGCTTCTAATAATCCTGAATTTTATAGTTATGATGGGGATGGAAATGTTTTAGATTATTCAGATGCAGGAGGAATATTACACCAGACATTTAATTCAGATGGACAACTAACAAGCAAAAGTGATGATAATGGAAATTCTGCCAGCTATAGTTATGATTCTGAAGGTGGAGCAGAAATTTCTGATAATGGATATTTTGGACAGGATTTAGAATATAATAAGTGTGGATTAACAATTAATAGAACCTATGATAATAATTGCAATCTTTTGGAAGATGAAAACTATCAATATTCTTATGATATAAACAATAATGTTTTAAGTATGGTGGATAAACAAACAGGCGACGGTATTTATTATACATATGATGATAAAAATAGGGTTTTGAGTATGAGTTATGCTGGTGGGAATATTATTAATTATGCCTATGGTGGGGGTGAAATTTATAGAGTAACTACAACAAATAGTTCTGGAGATTCTGAAGAGAGTTATCTTTCTCCTTTTGATTATCAGACATTTTATGATAATCCTCAATTAATAAGTAAGTTAAAACTTTGTACTAATGAAACTTGTGGAGAAATTTTCACTAATTGGGAATGTGATGATAATATTAAAAACGGATTTGAAGAAGGTATTGATTGTGGATTGAGCTGTTGGAAAGGGTGTTCAGGTCCTGAAATTTCACTTAATATTACAAATCCTGTTGATTTGAGTGGAAATTCTTTTATGCAAGGAAGTAGTTTTGGTGTTTCTGTAAATGCAACCTGTCTAAATACTGATTGTGGAAATATTAGTGTGGGTTTAGATCCTACTGACGATAGCTATAATCCAACTATTCATATTGCTTATTTAGGCATGGCTCCCGGGGTTTCTAGTTTTAATGGCGCGCCTGTGCTTGAGATGGATATAAGGTCTTGCTTAAGAGTAGGGGGAAGCTGGAGTTGTGGAAATATAGAAGGAGGATTTACAGGCGGTAGTTTAGGAAATCCTCAGCTTTCTTTGTGGTTAGATTCTAATAATAAAGATTATTTGACTCATTATGGCGGGATTAGAAATGAGTATTTAAGATATTGCAATGATGTTAATGTAAGTTGGAAGTGTGAAATTGCAGATGATGGAGGCAAAACATCTGGATTTACAGGAGCAAAAAGTTCTATTGTTGTAGATAGTAGGGGGATTGTGCATGCTGTTTCTGGCAATGATGGTGGTAGTGTTGATGTGAGCAAATTAAGATATTGTAATAATGCAGGCGGAAAATGGAATTGTAGAAATCTTTTTAATGCTTCTGCCAGTGCGACATCAATGGGTATAGATTCTCATGATGCTTTATACTTTATTTATGTAGATAATTCAGAAGGATTAATTTATTGTAATAATACTAATGGAGAATTTAGCTGTGAAAAAGTTAGAACAGGGGGAACAGGTGTTGGAAGTGATTCAATATCTCTTGCAATAGATTCAAATGACTTTGCCCATATTTCTTATATTCAATATGGAGCTGAGTTAACTCACTGCTCAAATTCAAAGGGTAATTGGATTTGTGAGGGCGTTGTTAGTCTTAGTAATAGTTATGGTGATAGCTACGACCCATATAACTTTTATAATCGTTTATGGAATTCAATTGCAACAGATGGTGATGGCAATGCGTGGATTGCTGTTCATAATGGGAGTATTTCTAATGGTTTAATTATTTGCAATAATAAAGAAAATTCTTGGAGTTGCGAAAATATAAATGTTGACAGCAGAATATTTGGGCCTGGAATATTGGGATATCATAATTCAATTGCAGTTGATGCAAAAGATGTTGTTCATGTTTCATCTTATTATGCCAATGCTGCGGTTGATTTTAATGCTCCAATTGGTTATAGTTCTTCTCCAACTCAAACTTTGACATATTGTAATAATAAAAATAATAATTGGAGTTGTGAAAGGGTTAATTATTTTAATTCTTCCTATAGTGGGTCGGATATGCAAACTTCTATATTTATAGAAGGGATGAAAACAAGAAGTAATTTTGGAAAAGGTGGATTGATTCCTGAAAAGAAAACTTCAAGTGCTTTTTATACAACTTCTAAAAATCCACAGGTAATATCATTAAAGAAAGATGAATCTCAAGTTGTAAATTGGGATGTAAATGTGGTTGGAAATCCTTCTGATAAAAAGTATAAATTTTTTGTATTTGCAAATTTAGAGAATTCAACTAATTTTTTCTATAGTGGTTTTTGGAATGTTAGCATAAATAGAAATCCTGCTATTGTTCCTTTTGTTGGGTGTGGTGATAAAAGATGTAATAATGGGGAAACTTGTGGTTCTTGTCCTATTGATTGTGGAAAATGTGTTGTTCCTATTTTATGTGGAGATGGAACATGCAGTATAACTGAAAATTGCTTGAATTGTGAATTGGATTGTGGAAGTTGTCGTAATGCTGTTATTAATTGTGGAGATGGTTTTTGTGGTGGGGGTTATGAAAATTGTGTAACTTGTCCTTTGGATTGTTGGTCTAATTGTCCTGTAACTAAATGTGGGAATAATCTTTGTGAAGAGGATTGTGTAACTTGTCCTCAGGATTGCGGGAAATGTAATGGTTGTGGGAATTTGGGTTGTGAGGTTGATTTAGGAGAAACTCATGTAAACTGCCCTAATGATTGTAAGTGTGGTGATTCTGTATGTGATCCATCAGAATCTTGTTCTTCTTGTGCTCAGGATTGCGGGGAGTGTCCTGCAGGGTGCACTGGAAATTGGAATTGCGGAGCTTGGAGTTCTTGTTTTAATGATTTAGAAATGAGAACTTGCACTGATTTGAATAGTTGTGGGACTACAACAAATAGACCTGATTTAACTCGACCTTGTAACTCTAGTTGCACTGAAAGCTGGAATTGCGGAGCTTGGAGTTCTTGTTCTAATAATTTACAAACAAGAACTTGTAGTGATTCAAATAATTGTGGAACTACAACAAATAAACCTAATGAAACTAAACCTTGCACTGTTTCTTACACATTAACTGTCAGCAACACATTAACTAATAGCACAACTACTGTTGGTACAATAGTTGCTGGAACAACTATAAGCACAACTAGTCCAACTCAAGCAAATATTAATTGTGGAAGTAGTGGAAGTATTTGTTCTGTTAGTTATAACTCAGGAACTATTGTAACCTTAACTGCAACTCCGAATTCAGGTTATGATTTTAATCGGTGGAGTGTATATTTTGGTATAGAGTCTTGTCCTGGAACAGGGAGTTGCACTATTACTATGAATCAAAACAAACAAGTTACTGCGCGTTTTAATCAAGTTACACAAGTTACACAATATAGTCTTACTACATCTTCTAATCCTTCTAATGGTGGAGTAGCTCAACCTGTTGGTACTACAAATTATAATGCAGGAGCAGGTGTGACTATAACTGCATGGCCTAATGCAGGATATCATTTTGTAGATTGGAGCGGAGATTGTTCAGGAACTAGTTCAACTTGCACACTGATAATGAATTCTAATAAAATCACAACTGCAACTTTTGCTTCTGATACTATTACTTGTACACCTTCGTGGAGTTGTGGAGATTGGACTCCTAGTAGTTGTGTAAATGGACAACAGCAAACAAGAACTTGTTCTGATTCAAATAATTGTGGGACTACTTCAAATAATCAACGCACTGAAACTCAAACATGTACTGTTATTCAAAATTTATGTACTGTAGCTGATTGGAGTTCAACACTATCTCCTGCTGATTGTCCTGCAACTCGACAGCAAACAAAAACATGGACTAAAATAGGAAATTGTGTAAATGGTGTAAATCATCCTGCAACAGAAACTATCTCTTGTGTGTATAATATTCCAACATGTACTGATTTTACATATTCTGATTGGGATGTTTGTTCTCAATCAGGAACTCAATCAAGAAGTGTTTTATCTGCAATTCCTTCAACTTGCCAGGGTGGAAATCCTATTTTAACTCGAACTTGTACACCTGTAACTTGCACTTCAAATTGGAATTGTGGAGATTGGAGTGTGTGTTCTAATAATCAACAAACACGAACTTGTAGTGATTCAAATAGCTGTGGAACTACAACAAACAAACCTGCTGAAACTAAAAGTTGTTCAACAACTGGAAATATTGCGGATGCAAATGGTGACGGAAGAGTTGATACTGATGAATTAATTTCTTTTATTGATGTTTGGTTAAATGAGAATGCAACTATGGAAGATTTATTATCTGCTATTGATGCTTGGCTTAATCAATCTTAAGAGGACAAATGGAAATAAATTTAAAATAGAAGAACATGGTGTTTAATAATAAAATTATAAATAACAGGGCAAGGTTGGTATTATTTATTCTACTTATTAGTGTGATTCTAATTAGTTTTTCTATTATTAGTTTTTCTTTTGGGTTCAATTCAAATTCTAATCTACAATCATCTGTGGAATTAAAAGTTACTTCAGAACATCCGTTTTTAATTAATAATTCCTGGATTCCTGCTAAAGATTTGAAAGTTGGAGATGAGTTAAGAACTATTGATGGAAATGTTGTTGAGATTGAATCAATTGAATTTGTTCCTGATGAAGTTCAAGTTTATAATTTAGAAGATAAGTTATATCATAATTATGTTGCGAGTTCTGATGGTAGTTTGGGGGTTGTGGTGCATAATAGTGATTTAGTTAATCATATTAAATCTAAAGAAGTAACATATACTCATTTTGCAGAGGGAAATACAGTTAGCAGGCCGTCTCCAATTTTAATGGCTGAAGATTTGAACACTTTAACAATTTCTGAATTAGAGCAGATAATTAAAACAGGGCCTGATTTAGATAATGGTTTAGTTGGTCTTAAAGCCCTTTATGCTGAAATAAAAAAACTAGATGGGTCTATTATTGTGAAAAAAGCAATTTGGGGTGGAAAAAATAGCGATCCACATCATTTTCAACTTTATGTTTCTTGGCTTGAAGAAGCAGGCTTGCTCAGTTTAGAAGAACGAAATAGTCTTGGGTCTGCAAAAAATGCAATAGAGTGGAATCTTAGATTTGATAAGATATTAAAGGATCGTCCGAATTTGGCGAAAAATGTTGAGGGATATCAAATTCAATATAATCCTTCAAATGGCAAATTTGTTGGAAATATGGATTCTGGCCCCTTATCTTATCAAGGGGAATATAATGTGCCGGTAGATTCAGGATTTATTATAAGAGGTTTAGAATGGATAGATGGAATTAATGAGAATTTAGCATTTGATATGGGAAGATTTTGGAGAAACGAATTACCTGTTCTTAATACCAATAGCAGGGCAGTTACATCTTGGATAAATAATAGAATTTTTCCTTTCTGCTCGACTACAGCAAGTCACTAATGTCTTTTGATTTTCCTTTCAATTAGTTCATTTAGGCTTCTGACATTATCTTGGCTTCTATATTCTGTAGTTAGATTGTCAATTTGCTTAAGAATTTCAACTAAATAATGTTCTCCTATTTCTGCTCTTCTATTTTTAGGATACTGATTTACTTGTTGGCCCTTTAACTTTAGTTCTTCTACAAGGGCCTTTACTTTTTGATACGCCTTTACATTTGTCCTATCTTGTTTTTCTTCGCCAAATTTTTTTAGCATATCTTCTAAATATTTCCCAGTCTGTAGAAAGTTTTTCCCAATATCTTTTCTTCCCGCAGGGTCAAGATAATTGAGGCCACAAAAATAAGATAGTATACTTCCCATTACATAAACCTGTTTTTGAAGGTCTATTTCATTATTGACTTGTATTCCTTGCCATAACATTTTAATTAAGATATCTTCTAATCATTTATGTTTATTTACTATCTTATCAGAACCCTCTTTCTATTTAAACCTTTCTACTTGTAACTACTTTATAGTTGCAAGATACTAACTTATCCCTAAAGACTTAAGATACCACATCAGTAGAATTCCTAATAAAAATATTATGAAGTGGAGAATTGAGTGATTAGTTGAATCTTCTCTTAATTCTGGAATTAAATCAGATGCCGCAATATAGATAAAACCGCCTGCTGCTATTGCTGGGATTATTGAAAGGAATAATGGGGAAAGTGATGATATAAAATACCCTATTAAACCTCCGAGAACAGCTGTTAGTGCTGTTAGAAAGTTTAGAGTTAAAGCTTTTCTTTTTGATAAACCGCCGTAAATTAAAACTCCAAAATCTCCTATTTCTTGAGGTATTTCGTGAATTGCTATTGCTATTGTTGTTGATATTCCCAAAGGTATGGAGAGAAGAAAAGAGCCTGCTATGATTAAACCGTCTAAAAAGTTATGAAAAAAATCTCCTACTAAATTCATATAGGCAAATGTGTGAACTTTGCAGTTTTTTTCATGGCAGTGTTGCCAGTGAAGAACTTTTTCTATAACAAAGAAGATTACAAAACCAAGTATTATTAGAATAAACATAGAATCTCCTTTTAATTTGCCAATTGCTTCTGGAATTAAATGAAGAAAAGCGCCACCAATTAAAACCCCTGCTGATAGTGCTACAAGATATAATAGTATTTTATTCAGGAATTTATCTTTTATTGCAAGAGTTATAACTCCGATGAATGAGATTAGGCTTACTATAAATGTTGCAATCAGGATGTTTAATAATATACTCATTTTTTATATATTAAATAAGAATTCGTTATTTAAAAATCTGATGTTGACATGATTAATTGGCTGGAGATTGATGTTTGTTAATAATATCCCTTCTATGTTGTTAATAATTAATGTCTAAATTTGAAAGGTGTTGATTAGTTATTTTTTTATTGGTATGTCTGTGGCACTTTTTGTTAATAACTTTGGATTAATATAATAATATATTACTCTATATTTTGAATATTGAGAGGGTTTTTAATAAGTTTTTCTGTTTGAATTGTATGAGAATAGGAGTATTATCTGATGTTCATGGAAATTTAGAAGCATTGGAAGCTGTTTTAAGAGATGCAGATAAACAGAGTATTGAAAAGTTAGTATGTTTAGGGGATATTGTTGGCTATGGGGCAAATCCTGTTGAATGCTTAAGAATTATGAGGAAAAGAAAGATGAGCTGTGTGGCTGGAAATCATGATAGGGTGGTTTTAGATTTTTGTGCAGGCAGAGAAGTTGAAGACATGAATAGTCTTGCTTTTAAGGGAGTATTATATAGTGCTGAAAAATTACATAAATCTCATTTAAATTTTTTAAAAAAACTACCTTATACTTTAAAAATTGAGAATTTGCTTTTTGCTCATGCTAATATTCATTGTCCTGAGGAATTTGATTATTTAGATTATAAGGGATTTTTAAATATCGATTCATTTTCTGGTGGTTCAATTTCAAAAAGCTTTGAGTTTTTAGAAAATGGACAAAGATTATTTATTGGGCATACACATACCCCTTTTAGAATAACAAATAAAAAAGGATTTTTACAAAGTTTTGGAGCTCTTTCTTTTGCTCCTATTTATGGAAGTTCATTTAGAGAATATGAAAAAGTAATATGTAATGTTGGAAGTGTTGGACAGCCAAGAGATGAAATTCCAAAGGCTTGCTATGTTGTATATGATTCTATTAAAGATGAAGCAGAAACGCGAAGAGTTGAATATAATGTTGAAAAGGCAGGAAGAAAAATAGAAGAGGCAGGTTTGCCAAAAGAACTTGCTTCCAGGTTAAGATTTGGGGAATAAATATTAACTTTTAATTTCCACGTTTCACAGCAAAATAATATATTGCTGCTCCAATAATTCCTACAAAAACAACAATTAAAACCCATGCAATTTTTTCTCCATCGGTTTTAAACTTTCTTTTTGCAGCATCTACAATCATCCATATCCAGAAGATAAATGCAAGAATACCAATTATTAAAAATAATAATCCTAAAATTAGCGGCAATATTAATGATGGTTCTGCCATATTGTTATAATGTAACTTAAGTTTATAAACTTGCTTAATTTGAGAGTTAAGTAAAAAATAAGGTTTAAAAAATGAAATTTTGTGCATTGGCTTCAGGCTCGAGTGGAAATTGCTTTTTTGTTAAAAATAAAGATAGCGGAATTTTAATTGATGTTGGAATATCTGCAAAAAGAGTTGTTGAAGGGTTGGCTGGAATTAATGAAAATCCTGAAAATATTAAAGGAATTTTTATAACTCATGAACATTCTGATCATATTAAAGGAGTTGATGTTTTAGCCAGAAATTTTGGAATTCCTATTTATGCTACTTCTGGCACAATTAATAATTGTTTTTTATGTTCTCAAGGAGATTTAATTAATCCTATAAAAAGTGATGAGACTGTTCGAGTTAGTGGGATGGAAGTTGAGGCATTTGCCAAGTCTCATAAAGCAGGAGAGCCCGTAAGTTATAGGATTAGAAATGGAAAGATTATTTCTGTAATTACTGATATTGGAAAGGCATGTAAAAATGTGCAGGAAGCTGTTTCTGATTCTGATTTTTTAGCAATAGAGAGTAATCACGACGAGGAAATGCTTATTAGCGGGCCTTATCCTGCTTTCTTGAAGAAGTGGATTTTATCTGATATTGGGCATATTTCTAATTTAAATTCTGCTTGTTGTGTTTTAGAACACGGAAAAGCAAAACTAAAGAATGTTTTGCTTTCACACTTGAGTAAGACAAATAACACGCCTGAGCTTGCTTACAAGGTTTTTCACAATTTGGTTAAGGAAAGAAGTGATTTGAAGCCAAAGATAAGTTTGAGTTTGAGAGACGTTGCTTCTGATGTGTTTAGGGTTGGGGTTTAAAATTAGGTTTGATGTTAAGCAAATCTTAATAAATAACACTAATTCACTGAATTTTATCTGCTTATTAATTAAATAATAAGCTGTACAAGTTCGCTTATATCGAAGATTTATTATTAATATACAGGTTTATAATGTGTGTGGGGTGGTAGGAATTGCAGAATGTTCGGTTAAAGCTTTGCTTTGTTGTTTTAGATAAATATTTATATTCAAACAGTTTAACAAATATATGAAAAGAGAAATAGATGATAAAACCATCCTTGATAAGTTTGCAGGGGATTTTTGTAAGATAGTCGAGAAGCATTGCAAATATATTATTGTTTCTGGATTTGTGGCAATAGCTCATGGAAGAAGCAGGGGAACAGAAGATATTGATATGATTATTGAAAGACTTTCTAAAAATGCTTTCGCTGATTTACATCGTGATTTAGTCAAGGCGGGATTTGAATGCCAACAATCTGAACTTCCAGAAGTTATTTATAACGATTATTTATCTGATAAAACGAGTGTTAGATACACAAGAAATGGAGAATTTCTTCCTGAAATGGAAATAAAATTTGCAAAAGACGAACTGGATGAATATCAGATAAAAACAAGAAAGAAGCTTCCCTTTACCGAGCTTGATGTTTATTTTTCTTCTATTGAAATGAATATTGCTTTTAAGGAAGAACTCCTTAAATCTGACAAAGATTTAGAAGACGCAAGGCATTTAAGGATAATTTATAAAGAAGAACTTGATGAAAATGAAATAAAGAATATAAAAAAGCAAATAAGAGATTTGAGGTTAAAGGAAAATGCGTGATAAAAGTCATGGAGAACAAGTAGAAAGATGGGCAGAATATGTTAAGCATAATTCTGATTGGAAGATAAAATTAAAGGGTTTTTTGGATGCACAGATAATTATGGCAAGAAGATTTTACAAGAAACTTGGGGAGACAGAAGAGGGAAGGAAGAAGATTTTGGAGTTAAGGGGGATTAAGACTTCTTAGCTTTTTATTCTAACACCCAATTCTCACTGATTGTTATTTTAAGTTTTATTTACTTCAATCAGTAAGAATTGCCTTAATTCTTCTGACACCACGGGAAGAAGCTTCTTCTTTTATGATTTTGAATTTTCCTAAATCTTTTGTATTTGTAACATGGGGGCCTGAGCAAATTTCTTTTGAAACTGGGGATTTTATGTCACAAATTGTATAAACTGAAACTTTTTCTCCATATTTGTCTTCAAATATTCCTGTTGCTCCTGATTTTTTTGCTTCTTGCAAGCTTAAGACTTCTCGCTTTACTTCTAAACCTTTTTTTATATTTTCATTTATTAGAGATTCAACTGCTTTTAACTCCTTGTCTTCTAGTTTTCTATCAAAAGAAAAATCAAATCTTAATCTTTCTGCAGTTATATTTGAACCTCGTTGTTCTATTTCTTGTTTTAGCACTTGTTTTAGTGCTGATAGAAGCAAGTGAGTAGCGGTGTGATATTTTGTTGCTATTTCACTTGAATCTGCAAGTCCTGCTTTGAATACTCCTGCACTTGAAGTTTGACTTAGCTTTTGATGAGTTGCTTGCTCTTGTTCATATTCAATCATATTTACTTCTAGATTATTTTCTCTTGCCAGTTCTTGAGTCATTTCAATTGGAAAGCCATAACTTTGGTATAGTAAAAAGGCTGTTTTTCCGTCGATAACTTTATCTTTTAGCTTTAGCTTTTCAAAATATTTTATGCCTTGTTCAATTGTTTTTTCAAAAGCAGTTTCTTCTGACTCTAGCTCCTTTAGAATAAATTCTTTGTTTTTTTCTAGATGAGAATAATCCTTGTAGATTGGGAAAACTTGTTCTGCAACAACTTTTGTAAATTTTTCATTTATTCCTATAAATTTTGCGTATCTTATTGCTCTTCTAATTAATCTTCTTAGAACATAACCTCTTTCTGTGTTTGATGGAACAACTTTTTCTCCTAAAATCATAACAGAAGCTTTAATATGGTCTGCGATTATTCTCATTGCTTTTGTTACTTTTTCTACTTCTCCATATTTTTTGTTTGACAACTTTTCTATTTTTTTTATTAGTGGTTGCCAGATTTCTGTTAAATAGTTGTCTGTGTAATTATTTAATACAGCCAGAACTCGCTCTGTTCCCATGCCTGTATCAACATTTTTTTGTTTTGATTGTTCATAAATTCCTGATTTATTTTTATTATACTGCATAAAGACATCATTCCAGATTTCTACCCATGTTTTATTTGCTGATTCAAAGTTTTTAGGAGGATTTTCTTTTCCAACCCAATAGTGCATTTCTGTATCTGGGCCACAAGGACCTGTTTCTCCTGCAGGACCCCACCAATTACCATCTTTATCACAAAATTCTATGTGCTCTTTTTTTATTCCTAATTCCTGCCAGATTTCTGAAGCTTCTTCATCTTTTGGAGCATCTTTGTCTCCTTTAAAACAAGTTACCCCTAGTTTTTCTTTTGGCATTTTCAAAACTTTAGTTAAAAATTCGAAACTCATCTTTATTGCATCTTCTTTAAAATAATCTCCTACACTCCAATTTCCCAACATCTCAAAGAAAGTGTGGTGCGTTGTATTCCCTACTCTATCAATATCTGTTGTTCTTATGCATCTTTGGATGTTTACAAGGCGTTTACCTAGAGGATGTGGTTGTCCTAGCAAGAATGGGACTAATGGATGCATTCCTGCTGTTGTAAATAGAACTGTGGGGTCATTTGCAGGAACTAGGGGAGAATTGGGAATCTCTTTATGATTTTTAGATTTAAAAAAATCAATATATGCTTTGATTAGTTGTTCTCTTGAGTTTATTGTTGTCATGTTTTTATCTTGTTCTTAGGAGAATAAGGGAATTTAAAAAGATTTAGATTGCAAGATTTGAAATTCTATCACGTATCTGCCTCAATTCAGCCTCTATTCTTTCGTCGTCTCTGTCTTTTCCATATTTGGGAATTGAGTTTTCTTCTATTTTTGGCAAAAATGTTTCGAAGTTTTGGAGAAGAAGAGAAACATTTTTTAATTTGTTTGAAATTGAGGATTTTATTGTAAGCTCTTTTTTTCGCAATCTGGCATAATTGTTAAAACTTCTTGATGTTTTTAACAGAGAAAATTGTGTGTCAAGAATTAGTTTCTTGCCTTCTTTTGCCTCTTCTTCTAGAAAATTAATATGTATTGACATTTTGATGGTTTTTAATATACTTTATTTATTATTGCTTGTCGATAATATTGGTTAATAATCTACTTTATTTTTTTTATGGGTTATAATATTTAATTGGGGGTTATTTAATTGCACTCTATTGGGCAACTATTCAACTTTTGAAAACAGGTTTTTTTCTAAGATTTCTAACTTATCTTTTGTTAGCTGTAGTTCTCTTGCCCATTCTTCCAGCTCAAATTCTTCTCTTTTTTTAACATCTTTTACTTCTGCTATTAGTCCTTCTATTTCTGCAACTTTTAGCTTGATTTCCTCAAATGCTTCTATTGCTTTTTTGAAATTCTCTATTTTTACAAATATTTGTCTTGAAGATTGTTTTAATTGAGGTATTTTTGGACTTGGAATATGGCTTTCTGTTCTTGGTTTCTGGAGCTGTAGTTCTGGAAGTTTTTCTTCTTCTATTTGTTCATAGTCTTCTGGATAATTGAGCTCTCCTTGAGAAACAGAGTTCTTTATTGCATCCAGGGCTATCTTATCTCCAAATGATGAGGATGGAAATGAAGGAAGATTGTTTAAAGAAGATTTGGGATAGTCTAATGGTGAGTTAAAATTGCCTGAAAGACTAGGAAGTTGTGGCAATGATAAATCTTCTTTTAAATTCTTTTTGTTCATATATTTATCTTGGAAAAGAGATATAAATAGCTTTATTTAAACTATATAGTGGTAAAAGAAAAACGAAAGGTATTTAATATGAGCCTTTTTTAGAAAGAATATGCAGGTCGATCTTCTAGAGAAAGTGGTTTCGGATGTGACTGGAAAGTCTGCTTCTAAGATAGTTAAAGCTCTTTATGGCAAACAAAATGTTAATGAATTTAAGATTGCAAAAGGACTGCAACTGACTATTAATCAGACAAGAAATATCCTCTATAAGCTTTCTGATGCAGGACTTGTCTCTTTTATGAGGAAGAAGGATAAAAGAAAGGGGTGGTATACTTATTTTTGGACTTTGGATATTGAGAAGTGTTTGTTATTTTTAAAAGAAGCGATAAATAAAGATATTGAGCAGTTGAAAAATCAATTAAGTAATAGGGAGACAAAGCGGTTTTATGTTTGCAAGAGTTGCGGGGTTGAACTTAATGAAGAGAATGCGCTATTAAACGAGTTTACATGCAAAGAGTGCGGGCAGGTTTATGAATTAAATGTTGATATTAAAGTGATTAATGATTTAAAAGGAAAAATTGGCAAGTATGACAAGGATTTGGAAATAATTAATAAAGAACTTGAGATTATACAGGCTGAAAATCTTAAGAAGCTTGTAAGAAGAGATGCTGCTGAAAAAAGAAAGAAGATAAAAGAAAGAGCTGAGAAAAGAAAAATAGTTGCAAAGGAAAAGAAAAAACTTGAAAAATCATTAAAAAAACCTAAAAAGGCTGAGAAAAAACCTAAAAAGAAGAGGTTGTAGATGATGATTAAGAGAAGAGCTAAAAACTTTATTTCTGTTTTTATTTCTAATTTGAGTTTAACCTCTTGGATTATTTTATTTAATGTTTTATTTTTAATGGGTGTGTGGATTCTTTCTCTTATTTTTGGAGAGGATTTTTTAGTTAGAAATATTGCTTTTTCATGGGATAATCTTGTTCAGGGAAGGGTTTGGACTTTGCTGACAAGTATATTTATGCACGGGAGTTTTGCGCATTTGTTTTTTAATATGTTTTCTTTGTTTTTTATAGGAAGATTTATAGAGAAAGTTATAGGAAGAAAAAGGTATTTTATATTTTATTTAATTGCAGGAGTTTTTGCAAGTTTCTTTTTTGGGCTGCTTGCTTTTTTATTTGGAAAAGGTATATGGATTTCAATATTCGCTAGTCCGAGTATGCCGGCTGTTGGAGCTTCTGGCGCTATATTTGGGTTGTTGGGATTGTTAGCTCTTATTGTTCCGAAAGGCAGGGTTTATTTAATTCTTGGGCCTTTGATTGCCTTGGTTTTAGAGCTAGTTCTTCAGAATTTTTTATCAGATAATATAATGACTGTTTTTAATTTTTTACTAACTATTTATTTTTTTGTAGCTGTTTTTGCTTTGTTTAGTTTTAATCCAAAAGTAAGGAGATTAGCACTTGCTGTTGAAATGCCATTTTGGCTTCTTCCTATTATTGCTATTGTTCCTTTGCTGATTATTGGATTTTTTGTTGAGCTACCTATTGGAAATACTGCTCATATTGGAGGACTGCTTGTTGGTATTGCTTATGGTTTATATTTAAGAACAAAATATAAGAATAAGGTTAATATGTTAAATAGAATGGTGTCTGGTGGGAGATAAAGTTAGTTAAGTAAACTTTAGTATTTTATATATTAACCACTGAAATTTTATCTAACAATTATCTAATTGATAAGCTGCAGAGTTTGCTTAGCTATAATTTATTATTAATGTGTAATTTTATAATGGGTATGCAGGGAGAAATGGGAAATGTTGGTATTGATACTTTATAAATTACTCAACCTAAGAGACTCCAAAAAACATACCATGTAGTTCTGCTTTGTATTTTACTTCTATGCCTTTATAAATTTCAGGAAGACCAAAGTTAGCGGGCTTGAATTTTTCTACTTCTTTGCAAATTGAGGTATCTATATCTACATGTAAATATGGGTGAAGTTTACCCTCTTTAACTTCTAAATTTGTGCATACTTGCTCTATTGGATAAATTTTTCTTTCAGGAGAGTCTCTTTGTTGAAGAAGCGTTGTTGCTTTGGCTAAAAAGGCTTCTATGCCTTTTTTAATTTCTTCTGTTTCTGCTAAGAGTTCTGCTTGTGGAAATTTTTCCTCGATTATTTGGAGTATTTCTTGTTTTTGACTTTCTATATATTGTAAATCTTCGTTGCTATAATCTTTAACTGAAGTAAATCTACCTGTAATTGATCCCTGTGTACGATAGACATGGTCAAGAGCTCTATCATTTTCTTCTTCATGATCTTCAAAAAGAAATGCTGTTTTCATCTCATATCTTTTTCTTAACGGGTGCATAAATTCCTGAACAAAAGAGTCATAGACTTGATTTAGCAGTTTGTCTTGTAGAGATTCTCTTACTTGTTTTGCTGTGAAATCCATAATTATTTTTATTGTTTTAGGTATAAAAGCTTTTATATATTGTAAAATATATGTTTAAATATGAAAAAAGAAAGGACTAAAAAATTAAACTGGTTTAAAAATAACTTGAAGCTTAGCTGGGATTATATTAAAGATAGCAGAAGATTTATTTATTTTACTATTTGCTTATTTGTTGTATTTATTCTTCTTGGATATTTTAGGCCTGTTTATTTTGTGGATATTATAAGAAAGATGTTGGAAGATATTGTAAATGCTTCCCAAGGCTTGAATACATTTCAGATGATAATTTTTATTTTAGAGAATAATATTAAGAATGCTTTTATTGGACTTATGGTGGGTGTTTTATTTGGAATTTTCCCATTATTTACTCTTGTTGCTAATGGTTATGTATTGGGGTTTGTTGGCTATTATGCTTCGAAACAAGCAGGGCTTGGGGTTTTGTGGCAGCTGCTCCCTCATGGTATTTTTGAACTACCTGCTTTAATTTTAGCCTTATCTTTGGGGGTTAAGTTTGGTATGTTTCTTTTTTATAAAAAAAAGAAAACAATTAAAGAAGAATTTTTATATCGTTTGGATAGAAGTTTGAGGGTTTTTATATTTATAATTCTTCCTTTGTTAATTATTGCTGGAATTATAGAGGGGTTGTTGATTGGTGCGGGATAATTTATAAGCTCGCCTGCTGAAAGAAAACTACCCTGCTTTAGCTCGGAGTGAATTTCAGCTAACCTATTGGCGAGCTTAGTAAGATATTAATTCTAGAAAAACTTTAATTCAATGAGCTTGTTAC
>Ga0247841_10002610_pt1 | contig 35514 bp, 44 predicted proteins | sample LaCruzMarch2015__2_FD_192410 | JGI IMG/M metagenome (GOLD analysis project Ga0247841, IMG submission 192410) | Freshwater microbial communities from meromictic Lake La Cruz, Castile-La Mancha, Spain - LaCruzMarch2015_18m | ecosystem: Environmental > Aquatic > Freshwater > Lake | place: Spain... | reverse complement strand
TTTTACCGTTTATACTGGGAATCATCTTCAGACATTTAATTATCTTGATTATTTAAGGAAAAGAAAACCCGAACTGAAAACTATTCTTGGCGGTCCGCACCCAACATTTTTCCCAGCTGATTCTTCAAAACATGCAGACTATGTTGTTTTAAGTGAAGGATTCAACGGTCTAAGACAAATACTTCGAGGCAATGCGCAAAAAGGAATTATTCCTCTATCTGCTCAAGAAAGTTTTCCTCCCTCAGATCGAGAACAGTTTTATAGAGACTATCCCAAGCATAAAAGCAGTCCAATAAAAAGCGTGATTACTCAAACCGGTTGTCCGTACAGATGTACCTATTGTTATAACAGTTGTACTCTTGAAACCATAGCTGATTCACTCGACCCTGCCCAGAGAGAAATAATGTTGAGAACTCTTTCGCCATCAAGAAATCTTTTTCCAAAATCAAGAAGATCCGTAACAGAAATTCTTAATGAGGTGGAAGACATAAAAAGAATCTCTCCAGAAACAAAAATGATTTATTTTCAAGACGATGTATTTGGCACCGACCTAAACTGGGTAAGGGAATTCTCTCAAAAATATCCTTCAATTGGCTTGCCATTTCACGCCCAACTCCGCTTTGAGTTTGCTGATCCAGACAATTCTTCAGCTCGGGAAAGAATAGAAAGATTAAGAGAAGCCGGATGCACGGGATTAACATTCGCTATAGAATCATCAAATCCCATCATACGAAGAGAAATATTAAATCGTCAAATGAACGAAGACTTAATTTTTAGAGTGATGTCTAATTTGAGAAAACAAGGATATAAGGTAAGGACCGAACAAATGCTGGGGCTTCCTTGTGGTGCAACAACCGAAGAAACAAAAATTAATTTAGAGTCTGATTTGGAAACTTTAGAATTAAATGTTAAACTAACTGAACAAACCGGGCTTCCCACTCTTGCCTGGGCATCCATATTTGCCCCCTATCGTGGAACAAAGCTCGGAGATTATTGCAGGGAGCATGGTTTTTATTCTGGCGGAAATGATGATGTTCCAGATACTTTTTTTCAAAGATCGGTATTAAATTTTCCAAGAAAATGGGTCGGCCCCATTTTATCTGCTGACAAAAAAGAGTCCTGGTTACCTCAAAATGAATTAGAAGAATATCGAAATAAGATGCAACTGCTTAGAGATCTATTTAATTATTTTGCATTAATTCCTAAGGGGCATGAATTAGCAAGAGCATTTATTAATCAGAGAGATAACACTTTTTTTGGACTAAGCGAGACTACTCATCGACATTTATATGACGCTGTTCTTTATGATGTTAGATAACGAGTCTTGTCTGGAACACCCGCCCAATAAAAACCAGCTTGTCTTAATTTACATGCAAGGCATTTTCCGCAATGTTTATCTTTTCCAACATAACAGCTAAAAGTTTCCTCTAATTTAACATCCAATTTTTTACCAAGCAGAATTATATCCTCCTTGTCTTTATTTATCAACGGTGCTTTAATTTTAAAATTCTTATGACATCCAATTTTTGCGAGTTTATTCATCTCCATGACAAATTCTTTTGTTGTGTCCGGATAACTTTCTCGACCCTCACATTTGAAACCTACAAAGATATCATTTACAGATTTATTCTTTACATATTCTGATTCCGCAAGAGCTAAAGCATAAATTAAAAAAATAGTATTTCTGCAGGGAACATAATACTTTTTACTCTCATTGCTAGTATCTTTTAAGTCCTTATTTTTTATTGTCTTTATTTTCCCCGGCTTATTTATTAGAGAATTTGACATTTCTCCAAGTTCTTTCAAATTGATTTCATAAAACTCCGAATTTAATTTTCGGGCACATAATTTTGCCGCTTTTCTTTCTGAACTTAATGATTTCTGTCCATAACTGAAAAATAAAACTTTCAATTTTTTGTACTTTAATGTTTTAAAAACATAATGTGCTGTAACTACACTATCGAGCCCCCCAGAACAAATAATTATGGCTTTTTTCATATAATTATTTATTAAAAATGTTTATAAATTTAGGTTTTCATCAACTCTCATGCAAAAGAAAGTAGAAGAATTAAAGAAAGGAGAAAAAGTAAAATTAGCAGATCAAATCGGCGTAGTGGAAGAAATAGAACTTTCGGACATCGGTAAACAAGGAAAGGCGAAGTGTAGGCTAGTTATCTCATTCAAAAACGAAAAGATAACTATAATTCGCCCGGAAGGTTACCCTATAGAGGTATTATGATGATTTATATCATTATTACTAGTTTTAATGAACCAAAATCCACCCTCAATGCAATTAATTGTATAGTTCATCAAAAAATAAAGAAAAAATATAAAATAATCGTTTCTGATCCGTTTCCGGAAGTTAGAGATTTTTTGAGTAGAAATTTAGAGTCAAAATATTTTGAATTTTTTCTTGATCCTGGAGAAGGAAAAAGTTACGCTTTAAATGCAATATTTAAAAAAATCTATTCTTCTAAAAAAGAAGATTTAATTATTTTCACCGATGGAGATGTTTTTGTTTCAGATAATTCTATCAATGAAATAATTGATGCGTTTGAGGATCGAGAAGTAGGTTGCATAACGGGCAGACCCGTTTCTATAGATTCTCGGGGGGAAAAATATGGTTACTGGTCAAAGCTATTATACGACGGCATAAACTTAGTAAGAACGAGAATATCAAAAGAAAAAAAGTTTTTTCAAACATCCGGATATCTATTTGCAATAAGAAACGGTTTAATAAAAGAAATCCAACCCGATGTTCCGGAGGATTGCATAATCCCCTATCTTATTTGGAAAAACGGTTATAAAATAAAATATGTTCCTCGAGCAGAAGTCTTTGTAAAATATCCCGATAACTGGAAAGATTGGATCAATCAAAGGACGAGGACAATAAAAGCCCATGAAAATTTAAGTAAGTTATACCCGGACATGCCTAGAACAAAATCATTTTTTAATGAAATAAAAGAAGGCTTTTTGTTTTCATTAACTTACCCTAAAAATATTAAGGAACTATTTTGGACAATCGAACTATATTTTGCAAGAATTTATATTTATTATATCTCCTTTAAAGAGGCAAGGTCAAAAAGAGTTTTTGATCCCGGTTGGCGAGAGACAGAAATTAATTCAACAAAGCCATTTGACAGCTAATTTTTTATATATTTTTTTAATTCTTTGTTCAATTCTTTTAAAGAACCAACAATTTTCATTGAACCAATTAATATAGCACTAAGATATTCCAATCCTTCTTCAACCGGTTCATCGGTTTTAATTCCTATTGCAGGTATTTTTTTTGCATAAGCATATCCCAATTCCCAGGCAGTTCCCGCCCCAACATGCAAACCATCAAGAATCGCAATAATTAATTTACAACCTTTAAATCCATCGATAATGTCACCATTAAAAATCTTAGAAACATCACTTATATCTTTTGCTAAACCAACATCTCTATGCGGCAGAAATGTTTCAAAACCTAAATCTTTACAAAGAGAATCAATCTTTTCTAAAAATTTTCTTTCATCATCTGTTCGCAATTTACCAGCAATATATATTTTCATAAGGCTTATATATCAATACCCGTTATAAATTTTATGAAGAAGATAGTTATAATTAAACTAGGGGCCTTAGGAGATTTAGTCAGAACGTTATCAGTTTTGCCAGCAATTAAAGATAAATATCCGGAATCAGAAATAACCTGGATAACTCGTAAAAATGCTCTGGAAGTTTTTGAAGGAAATCCCCATGTAAAAAAGTTATTCGCTTTACCGTACAACTTTTCAGAAAAAGAATTCGATATTTTATATAACTTTGATGTCGATGAAGAAGCAACAAAATTGGCGTCTGAAATTCAAGCAAAAGAAAAATATGGCTTTTATTCTGATGGCGGATTTGCATCTGCATTCAATCTTCCTGCTGAATATTACCTGAACACTATATTCGACGACAATCTTAAGAAAACTAACAAAAAGACTTATCAAGAAATGATGTTCCAAGTTGCTGAATTAAATTATAAAAAACAGCATTGCCCGATTTTTCTTAATTCAACAGATAAAAAGTATGCTACAGACTTTGTAGAAAAAAATAAGATAAGTACCGAAAATCTTATCGGGATTCATATAGGTGCCTCCTCAAGATGGCCGTCGAAAGTTTGGCATATAGAAGAATTAAAAAAATTTATCCGATTAGCAAAAAGCAAGGGTTATGAGATAATTATCTTTGCGGGTAATGATGAGAAAGAAAGTCAAAAAAAACTAATAGATGAACTAATAAAAGAAGGACTGGCTGTTTTTAAAAATAACCCGGAAAATACAATCAAGCAATTTGCTTCGCTGGTTAATATCTGCAAAGTTCTGGTTTGTTCAGACAGTTTAGCTCTGCATGTTTCCCTTTCATTGAAAAAGCCGACGGTTGGTTTATTTTTTTGTACTTCCGCAAATGAAATTGAAGACTATGGTGTTTTAAAAAAATTAGTTTCCGTGAAGCTCTGTGATTTTTTCCCGGAAAAAATGAATGAATATGACGAGAATTTAACCAAAAGTATATCGGCAGAAACGGTATTTAACACAGTAGAAAATATCTTAAAAAATTAATTTTTATTCCGCTTCAAAATCTTAAACCTATTTTATAAAGATTTTAAAAAACATAAAAGAATAAAAACCCCTTCTTTCTACTATTTTTATGGAGGAAATAAAACCCATAGATTTGAATGAAAGCGAAAAAATTGTTGCAAAAAGAAAAGAAAAAATACAGGTCTGGTTAAAAAACCCATATAATCTATCCCTCATCGGGGTTTTGTTATTTGCCATCGCTGTAAGACTTTATTATTTTTGGATTACCAAAGACCAAGCCTTATGGTGGGATGAATTAGCCTATGGAAGTCTAGCCAAAAATTTCATAACTCATATGTGGGATGGAACGCCCACGATCGTTGGAGAATTAACAATTCGTCCGCTAATATTCTCTTATATTTGGTCATTTTTAATGTTGGTGGGATTTAACGAGGTTACCAATCGTTTTTTATTGGCTTTAGTTCCATCTGCACTCTCCGTTTATTTTGTATACCTCATCGGAAAAGAAGTTTATGATAAAAAGGTTGGAATAATTGCTGCGGCGATTTTTTCAGTAATATGGTTAAATTTGTTTTATAGTTCAAGATTCTTAGTTCATATGCTCGAAATGGCTTTCCTATTTTCTAGCGTATACTTTTTTATCAAATCTACAAAAAAAGAAATTAATCTAAAACAATTTTGTATTTCCATGATTTTACTAAGTCTAGCAACCCTTACTCGTTTTCAGGATGGAATGGTCTTTTTTATTTATCTTATCGTATTAATTTTAGCAAAAAAACTTTATCTGAATAAATTAAAATTTTGGTATGCCAGCTTAATTGGGCTGGCACCGCTACTTTTATTTTTTATAATTAATTACATAACTTTTGGAAATATCTTTCCGGCATTATTTTCAAAAAATTATCTTTCCGTTGCAAAAACTGGCGATCAACTGGCCCCCTTTGGATTTTACATGCTCGGTTATATTCCATCATTCCTTTCAGAGGTATTTTTTATATTCTTTATAATTGGGCTGATTTATCTGATTGTAGATCTTTTTTTAGGTTATAATCTTCTCTCGCAAAACTCAAAAAGAAGAGAAAGTCTGCTTTTAATACTGATTATGTTCGCTTTCTTTGCATTTTTTATTTTTGTTTTAAGATCTGTGGAAGATAGGTATTTTTTTGAAACCCTGGCAAGTTTGGCAATTATTTCCGCCATCGGCATAAATTTTTGTGCTGGCTTCTTAAAAAAGTATAGTAAAATTATTAGTATTCTATTTATAGTGGCAATATTGCTCTTTGGAATTTATTCTGAAATAAAATTTGCAGATCCACTTATTAAAGTAAAAAAAGAAAGTTTTTTCGAGGCCAAAAATGCTTTTGAATGGATTGGAAAAAATACCCCTGAAAATTCAACTATAATTGGTGTTGGTATAGATGGGTATACGATGTACTATTCTAATAGACCCTATCTTAGATTTCCCGAGAAGAATTATTCGGAAACAACCATAGTTAAAAATGCAGATTACCTTGTAGACCAGGCTTTTGTAGATAGGCCACAAACAATCGTAGATTATATAAACAATAATAAAGACACGCTCCAGCCCGTTCATATAGAATATATTCAGAACCAACCGGTAGTAGTGGTCTATAAAATATTGAATAGTAACACTAAATTTTCTGCTTAATAATTTTTAGATAATAAAAAATTCTTTTAAAAAACCCACCAATACTTTTATCTGGTTGTTTATAATTTTTCCAAGGAGTTCTCATTAGGTATGTCCAATATTCTTTTTTGTAAGGCGAGGGGTCTAAGAAATACCAGGGCTTAATGAAGCTTGCGTAGTGAATTACCCCCGGATTCATAATAATTTCTTTTACGTTATCCTTTTCATAATTTGGAATTTTAAAAAATGGCAAATATCTATAGTATACTAGCCGGGTGATTAAATTCCATCTTGGACTAAGTTCTTTCCACTTATCCACTAAAACAGCATTTAATCCATCCTGATCAGCATAATCTATTTTTTCGGGGTTGTCTTTCATGAATTCTATTGCTTTTTGTGTTATCTTGTTTCTTCTCCACTTTTCGCAATCTATGAGCATAACACCTGAATTAAAATAATATTTTTCTACATCAATGCCCAAATCACTTTTCTTAGTTTCTGAACCGCCAGGATCTTTAACCGCAAATAAAATATTGTCTTCAAATTTAGTTTCCCATAATTTAAAAATATCTTCAACAATAATCATATCTGCATCCAAATAAAGAAGCTTTTTTATTTTTTCATTTTCTATAATAAAAAATCGGTAGTATGCATCGCAAGAGATATGTCGGCATTCTTTTAAACCCGCAGTATACTCTTTTTTTGGAAGAATGTAATTAATTTCCGCAGAATGCCCCCTTACAATTAAATTTATCTTATTTTTATTTTCTTCACTTATTCCACCATCCATAAGAAAAATTCTTATTCTCTCGGGCTTTGAACAGTTTTCCAACAAAGAGTATAGCATAACTCCCAAATGTTGGGCATATAAATCATTTGAAGCGCAACCGACATTAATTTCATCCCCAGTTAATATTCCCATTTTAATTTTTTACTAAAAAATCTCCAATTGCAAGATAATCTAAATGTCCGCTTTGGAAGGATCTTATTGCATCTGAAGGAGAACAAACGATTGGTTCTTCATGCATGTTAAAAGAGGTGTTTACCAAGGAGGGGATTTTTGTTATCTTATAATATTCCTCTAGTATTTTTCTATAACTTGGATTAGAATCCTTATCAATTAGCTGTGGTCTTGCAGTTCCATCTACATGAACAACTGCGGGTGATTTTCTTTTCATAAAGTCCGTACAATCAAAAGTTATAGTCATAAATCGTGCAGAGTATTTAGCACCCTTCATATTTTTATAACACTTTTCAGCTTCTTCATATAAAGTTACGGGTGCAAAAGGCATAAACTCCGTTCGATTAAGTCTTTTATTTAACCAAGCATTTACTGAAGGATCTTTAGTGTGATACATTATTGTTCGATTTCCCAGTGCTCGAGGACCATATTCCATTTTTCCATTAAATCTCGCGATTACTTTTCCCTTACAAAGAAGTCTTGCAATTTCTTTTTCAATAAATCTATACTTTTTATATTTTACTTTAAATTTTTTTAATTCTTCTTCAATCTGCTCATTTGTATACCCCTGTCCAAAGTAAACATCTTTTCTTGGGGGTTCATAGATTCTAGATTCTCCAAAACATTTTAATGCTCCTGCCCCAAATCCCGTTCCGCCATCACCCATGTTTTGATGTACAAAAAAATTATTGACCCGAGGCATTTCATTTATTCTCTGGTTTATTTTTACATTAGCAAATAATCCTCCTGCAACAAGAACATTTTGAATCTTTGTTTTATTTATCCAGTAATCAATAAATTTAGTCACTACATTTTCACAATGAATTTGAATACTCGCGGCAAGATCTTCACGTTTGTAATTCCCTATTTTATTTCTTATGGCTTTAATCGCGGGTTCATGCTGAAGTCCGAGGAAATTGTAAATAGATCCTTTTTTGTAATTAATCATATCTTCAAACATTTTAAGATAAACCGGTTTTCCATAAGCAGCTAGCCCCGTTATTTTTCCTTCATGTCTTATTGGAACAAATCCACAGATCTGCGTAACATATGAATAGTACATTGCCAAAGAATTGAACTGATTTATTTCATGGATTTTTTTTAATTTTCCTTTTTCAGCTATATAAACCGTGCCAGATAACCCATCGCCCATAGCATCCATGGTTACCACAAGAGACTTTTCGTTAAAAAGCTCGCTAGGACAGCTAAAAACCGCACTTGCGGCATGACATAAATGATGATCTAAATTAACTATCTTTCCTTTAAAGCCATTACCTTTCAAAATATTCATCACCTTTAATTCTCGATCATTGTTGATATGCCAGCCACCAACTGCTGTTTTTATAAACTTGGTTCCAAGAGAGCTTCTAAAAAATGGAGAACCTATCTTCGAAATTCTATTTAATATTCTTCGGGGTTTAGTCAAATTTTGCAGGTCTTGAAAAAAATCAGGTTTTGTACTTTCCTCAGCAAACTTCCCATATGTTCTTGAAAGAGCCACAAAATCAATACTTTCAAGACTAGTCATACCCAACTCATTCATCATAGCGTCTATTGAAGCCATAGGAAAACCGAAACTAAGTTTAATTCTGTCAACGCGTTCTTGGTTTATAGCGAACAAGACTCTGCCATCTTCAATTAAGGCTATTCCCGCATCATGTGTATCATTTATACCTAAAACTTTCATTTTTTCACCATACCAAATCTATGTTTTAATATTAACCCAATCATTTTTATTCCTATTCTAAAAGTTCTTTTAAAATCACCGGTAGCCGAAGAGACACCAACTCTTCTTAAATATTTTACGGGTATTTCAATATATTTTATATCATTCCTTATAATCTGTAGCATCATATCGGGATTAAACTCCATCCCCGTAATTACAAATTTATTTTTTATCTTTTCATAAGCTGTTCTTTTTATAAGCCTATAAGTACAACCAACGTCAGATAAATGACTTGTACCAAATAAAAATTCAACCATTTTAGCAACAGAATAATTACCCCATTTTAAAAACCAGCCCATGTTTGCTCCCTCACCAATCATTATTGATGTTGTTCTCGTTCCAAACACAACTTCAAAATCGTCGGAATATGCTAAAAATTTGATAACATCATTTGGATCAAAGGTTCCGTCCGGTTCAATCATTATCATGATATCTCCTTTTGCTTCACTTAATGCTCGTCTATAACCCCAACCAAAACCCTGTTTAGTTTCAAGAAAATATTTTGCTTTCGTTTTAACTATTTCTTCCTTTGTTCCCTTAGCCGCATTATTATCTACTGCAACAACTTCATCAACATATCCTGTTTTAAATAAATCGTCTATGCATCTAAGGATAGAATCTTTCTCATTATACGTCGAGAAAACCACTGAAACTTTTTGTTTTTTCCACATGAGATTAGCTGTAAAATTGTATTTAAATAGATATTTGTTTTAGACTATTATCTTGCTAAATTCATTTTAATTTTATTTATTCTGAAATAAATGCGCTCTAATAAAGGCGTCACACCCAATTCTTTAAATATGTATATTGCTGGACTTACAACGTTGAAACGCATATTACAGGATCTACAAATAAGTCCGTACGTTGCATAAACTAAGCGATTTTGTAATAAACAATTACCATAAGTTATTTTATCCTTGCAGAATGGACATTCTACGGTTACTGAATAAGACTTTCCCGTTTTTAAAACAGACATCGGTCTCACAAATTTATAATATTTTAATCCCAGTTTTTGTATTGTCTTGGAAAGTTGCTTAAGCTCACCATCGGACATAGTGTTTGTCATATTAAATAATACGTCCTTGTTCATTTCATCACGAATATATTTTATTTTATTTTGAATAATGCCTCTTGAAACACAATGATTGAATATTTCGCTTCCAGGATAGGGTTGTATAAATCCGAGCCCAACCTGCCCTCGGCATTCGCGTTTCCAATAATCAAGTGTTTTATTTGAGGTTTCAACTGTTTCAGCTGGATCTCCAAATATAAAATTTGCCTGTATACCTATTTTAGCTCTTAACGTTGCCTTCAGTGCGTGATCAATTTGCTCGGGTTTTATTGGCTTCCTCATACTCTTTAAAACCTCTTCACTGAAACTTTCAAAACCATAGCTGATGATTTCACATCCTGCTTCTTTCATTATTTTTAGAAGATTATCATCAATTTCAAGTACAGATAATTGACAAGTCCATTTTATTTTTTGCTGCCGCTTTTCATTAAGCTTTTTCATTCTTTTGCAAAATTCAATAAGCCTTTCCCTTCGTGATGAGAACAAGTCATCATATATTGCAAGAATATTTATATCATATTTTTTAATCATTAATTCTATTTCTTCCATTACATTATCTATCGTTCTCTCGCGATATTGGGTTCCAATGGAATGATAGCAAAACGTGCATCTATATGGACAGCTTCTAGACGCTAGAATGGGTAACGTTCTTGGAAAGTCATAATAATTTTGGAAATAAAAAACAGTATTTGGTTTCTGATTCTTTAAATATTCTTCAAAACCCAGCCCGTCAAAATCCGGAAATGGAATTTTATTTATGTTTTTAATCGGTTTTCTCGGATTTGTCACAACTATTTCTTTATTTTCATCTCTGAAAATTATACCATCAATTTTTTTCAAATCATTATTATCTTCTATACCTTTTAGAAGTTCGATTATGGTTTCTTCACCTTCACCATATACGGCATAATCTGGATTCAAATTCTCAAACATCAACTCCTTTTCGCTAGTTATTATTGCTCCGCCAATTATCACTTTTGGTTTGCTAGTATGTTCCTTTGAAACCTCAATTATTCTTTTTACTATGGAAAAACCCATCCCATTATGCCCCGTAGCTACAATATCGTATTTTTTTGAGTCCAACTGTTTTGTAACAAGATTGCCAATTGTTCCATTTCGATGATTTAAATTTATAACATCAACATCATACCCCTCTTTCTTCATTACAGAAGATATATAACCTAGTCCCAAAGGAAAAGCGTAGTCATATGCTGGCTTTTCAGATCCGCTATATCTCGGTATGACCAGCAATATCTTTTGATTTTGTTTTTTCATCATATAATTTTTCATAATCCTTCATTTAAATATCTTTTATTTTGTAAATATAGTAATTTCCTATGATTTTTTCAGCAGTAATATTTGAGCTTTGGTAATTTGTTACCACATATTTAGCTTCATACAGATTTTTATCCGGCTCATTATAATTTGCAACGTAAATACCACCATAAATGTCTTTACCCCAAAATAATTCAGAATCCATTTTAGGATTATTATAACTTTCTAGGATATACTTAATAAAAAATTTAAGGTTTAGTTTAGACAAATCTGGACGGTAATAATCATTAGCATAAAATTTGCCGCCATAATAGTGGCCTACTGCCTTTGGTGCTATAACACTAGAATTATTAGTATTTTGTTTTAGATATTCTGCTACGTCTTTTATTTTAGAATCATTTGTGGCTGTCTTAATGTCAAAATAGATTGAATATGCTAAAAGAGAACCAACAAGCGCCATAATTAAAAATAATTTTCTTTTGTCTTTTTTAAAGAAAAATGCAAAAAATATGGGGCAGATACAAATGACATTAAACACAAAATCCGGAAGATTAGTTGCTCGAATAAGTCCATCGTTTCTATAAATCGTTGCATTTGGATTAAAAATTAGAAGCATTAACAAACTAATTACACTAATTACCGCTATAAAAATAATTTTTCTTGAACCAATTTTTTGAGATAAATTATCATAAAGAAATTGAGCAACTAATATAAAAAAGGCCGGCATAACTGTTAAGAAATATCTAGGATATCCAAAAGCGGGGCGGGGAATTATTATGAAGAACAAAAGTATTGTAAAACAATAGGCTAAAAGGATACAGCCGTATAAGTCATATTTCTTTTTAATGAAATAAACTGCCGACATTACAAAAAGTATTACTGCTGGAAGCGTAAACAGTCTAATAAATTGTGAAATATTAAGGGAGAAGCTGGCAAGATAAAGTGGTAAACTCGAAAATTGTTCATAACCCAGATTAGCATTATGTTTTATGAATGAAAAAAATGTTCCGGGCTCAATTATAGTGCTATAAAAAGTCCAAATACTCAAAAATATCAAACCGCTTATTAGACCAATAAAAAAATATTTTACCGAAAATTTTCTTGTTTCTCTTTTAATAAAAAAGCAAATACCCACCGTTAAAAATGTAAAAATGGCTATAGGATATCTATTGGACAAAGCGAATAAAAAAGTTATAGCAGCCATAGCTGCATAAAAAGTTTTTTGAGTTTTAAAATAGGAAATAATCAAATAAAAAAATAAAAAAATAAAAAACATAGAAAAAACATCAATATCTATAATATTGGATGAGCAAAAAACATAATAGTTTATTAAGAAAAATGTTGAAGCAATAAGGCCAATTTTCCAACCATTGGTCTCATTAATTCTGATACAAAACAAAAATACAATAACTGCTGTAAAAATCGAAAGAATAAAATTGGGCATTCTTAATAATATTTCATTCGTCGAAAATATGGCGATTACTGAAAGTGAATAAATATACATGGGTGGGTGCCATAAAGCTAATTCATATTTCTGTTTCTGTTCAAATTGATAGAACAGAGGATGTCCTGTCTGGACTATTGCTATGGCTGGTTTAACAAAATCTGTTTCTTCTGCACTAAACTCCTTTGTCAATGAAGAAACCCTCAAAATCAAACCAAACAAAATTAGTATTACAAACAAAAAAAATATTGCTTTTTTCATTTTATATCTTAAATAAAGAGGTAAACGCTTTAGCTCGGCTTATAAACTCATTTAAAGTCCTTCTTTTAAAAATCTGTCTTATAATATATTCTGGCCTAAAATAAAATTGCCTATAGGCTCGCTTATACATTTTCTCCATAAGCTCTCTTTTGTTGTTCTGATGTTCAAATATAGCCTTTCCTCCAAAATTATCATACTCATCCCAATTACTAACAAAGATTTTCCCCTCTTTTTCAATAATTTCTCTTATTGGAGTTCCGGGGTAAGGGATAAGTATAGAAAACATCGCAATATCGGGGTTAAGCTTTTTGGCAAAATCAATAGTTTCTTGCATTGTTTTTTCATTGTCCCCAAGATTTCCAATTATAAAACAACATCCGCAATTTATGCCAACTTTTTTAGTCAGCCTTACTGCAGTTTCAATCTGGCTTAACGTCTGCCCTTTTTTAATTTTGTTCAAAACTTCCTGATTTCCCGATTCAACTCCATAATTTAGCATATAACATCCTGTTTTTTTCATTAATTTTAATAATTCCAAATCAACAGTATTAACTCTCACACCATTTGCGCATTTCCAATTTATTTTTATATTATTTTGTATTAGTAAATTGCAAAATTCAACAACCCTCTTTCGATCATTTGTAAAAAGATCATCAAGTATATGAAAATCTTGATAACCTATTTTATACAACCGAGATATTTCTTCAATTATATTTTTAGCACTCCTCATCTTACAGCAATATCCAAAAATTAATTTGTTACAAAAGATACAAACTCCCGGACAACCTCTTGATGTGAGTATTGGCATAAACTTCTTATGTTTGCTATCTGTTGACCGATATTTATCTAAAGGCAGAAGATCAATTGCCGGAAAAGGCAAAGAATCTAAGTCTTCTATATTTTTTCTTTGTTTATTTTTTATTATCCTTCCTTTTTCCTTGAAAACAAGACCCTCAATTTTTTTGAAATCAACTTTACTCTTTTTTGAAAGTTCTTTAACAAATTCTGCTATTGTTCTCTCGCCTTCGCCAACAACAACAAAATCCACAAATTCCTTTTTAACTGACTCTTCCGGTAAGCAAGTGGGGTGAGGCCCGCCAATTATTGTAACAATTTTAGGATCCTTTCTTTTTACCATTTCCAAAACATTCCAAGCTTTATGGATGGTTGTCGTTACGGCAGTTAATCCAACAACATCTGGAGAATAATCTTCAATATATTTTATCATCTGCTCATCATTAAAACCTAAAGCGTTTAGGTCTAGAATTCTTACTCCATATCCCTCTTTCCTTAATACTGCTGCAAGATATGCTATCCCCATCGGCGGCAAAACGGGGGAAAGTTTATCCGCATCCCCAATTTTTCTTTTAAAACAAGGATTAACTAACAAAATTTTCATACCTATTATGGCTAACTTGCGTTTAAAAACATTTTCGTACTACGATTCTAAATTTAAACTACCTTTGATAATATTATTTATTAATTAGTCCATCTCCAAATTTAGCAATCATTTTCAATGGCCTTAAAATCGGTTCGAAAATAGAATTTATTAATCTTAGCCTTATTATTGAAAGAGCCATCCGTGGACCGGCCTTTGTAAAATTTATCTTTGAATATTCTTTATCCGACCAGGTAGTAGGAAATTCTTTTATTTTAAAACCGGCTTTCCTAGTCAGATACAATAATTCAACATCAAAAGCCCATTGAGTCAACCCCAGTTTATTTGTAACATTTTCTACAACCTTTCTTTTGAACAATTTTGCACCACACTGCGTATCTGCAAAAGGCATAAGAAAAAGAATTCTAATCAAAAAATTAAATATTCTGGAAGCAATTATCCTTTGAACAGATTGTTTGGGATAAACCCTCGCCCCGGGAATATATCTGCTTGCAATAATTGAATCATAATCTCCAAGATTTATTATTAAGTCATAAAAAGCTTCCGGTTTAGTCGCCAAATCAGCGTCGACAAATCCAATCAAATAAAAATCACTTTTTAATGCTTCTTTAAATCCTTCCATGATTGCAAATCCTTTCCCACCCTGTTTAAAGTTAAGATATTTTATTTCATTATGTTTTTTTGAATATTCTTTTACAATTTCTTCAGTTCTATCTTTTGTATTATTTATTACAACAATAATTTCAAACTTCAGTAATTTATCTTTTTTTAATTTTTTAAAAAACTTCCCATATTCATCTAATGTTACTCCTATCCTTTTTTCTTCATTATATGCTGGGATTATAATTGCAAGTTTCATTTTCTCGTTATCCAAACCGAATATAACAATATCAACAAATTAGAAAACATTAAAGCTAGTGAATACTCAACTGTATTATTATTAAAAATAAACAAAACAACCAATTGCAAACCTGCAAAAATCAGCAAAGTATAAGATCTTTTTCCCAGTCTATTACGAGAGATTCCATAAAGCAGAACTATATTACATAACGATAAGAATGAATATGCTACACCTAGTATAAATAATATATTTGCCGACGGCAAATACTGATCCGAACCCAATGAGATAATCTGTATTATTTCTCTCGGCCAAAAAAAGTACAACATCAAAGCAAAAATAGAAATCATACCAACAATAAGAATAGACTTTCTAAAGAGCTTTGAAGATTTCTTTTTCCCCTCTTCCAAATCTTCTGCAATCATCGGGAACATAGTTTTTCCTATAGCCGAACTAACGAAAAATATTGTTTTTCCTATTAAAGAAACAAACGCAAATTGGCCGGCAATCTCCGGAGAAAAAAATCTTCTTGCAAGAATTATATCAAAACTGTACATTACCGTCAAAGCAATCATTGAAACAACAATTGGAATACTATTTCGGTATATGTCCTTAAACTCGTCACCCTCTTTTTTTGCACTAAGAACTTCTCTAATCATAAAAACACTTATAATTAAAGCCAGAGTTGAACCCATAAAAAGCCCTATCAGCGCACCATAAACTCTCCATCCAATAATCACCAACATAATTGAAAATATAACTTTTATTGCCGATTCAATTATTAAACTCAAACCCAAACCAAAAAATTTCTTTTGTCCCTGAATAACCCCTCTTATTAATGGCAAGGTAAATACATAAAAAATAAATAAAAACGTAATTAATATTAAAGAAGATTCTATCTTTAAATAAGAAGAAAGAAAGAAAGCAACCGGGATAAGTAAAACATAAATTATCGACGCAAATAACAGGCTTTTTCTTATACCTTTTGACAGCAAATATCTTATCTTTCCGAATTTTTTCCCTGCGTTAAATTCACTAGTATACTTCGTTATAACTGTTTGTATTGATTCGCTTGGAATTGAAAATATGTAAATAAACGACATTAAAACTGCAAGAATTCCATAATCTGCCGGCCCAAGCATCCTCGCCATAGACATCTGGAATACATAATTGAGCAGATTGAATATCACAATCATCACAAACAGCAAGAAACTTCCTCGGACTAATTCATCTCCCCCCAATCGTTTTATTTTGTCAATCATGGGGATAGATTCCACCTAAAAACAAAAAAGGCAAAACAAATAACTAATATTTGAAATCCGTTTATTAACAAAACAACATCATTCTCATAAACCTTTTTGCTTGGTTTTATTTTTTTTAGAATATAAATCGCCAAATGTTCCAAACCATAAATTTTATCATAAGGCATTTCTAAACTTCCATCTTTTTGTGGGATTCCAAATGATTGCTTTTTCAATTTACCCCTTACCTTCAATATTACTTCTAAAATGTATGGTGTGAATATTACAAACGCGATTTTTTCAAAATTTCCGATTATTGCCATACATCCGATTAAAGCTCCGACGGAATAAGTTAAGATATCTCCCCCAAAAACTTTTGCCGGATTGTGATTATATAATAAAAATACAAATAAACTTGCTACCATACATAAACCAATCATTGTCAGCCAAGAATTTCCCGTTAGATATGAGACAACTGAAAGCGCAAATATCACGATTATTCCCTGTCTCGCTTCTAGCCCATTAAATCCGGCCAAAAAATTAAATGTCGTTGTCGTAGCAATTATTCCTAGCGGAATTAATAATAATGGGTATAAAATTCCAAAATTAACTGCACCAATAAGTGGGATATTCATCTGGGAATGTCCGGCATTAATTACCATTAATGGTATCGCCGAAACAAAAACTAAAACAACTCTGACTTTTGCAGATAATCCGCCTCGAGTCCACCCAAAAATATCGTCGACAAAACCTATCATCGCGGCCATGATAACAATTGTTAAAAGAGCAAATATTTCTATAGTTTGTATATTTGTTTTGAAAAAAAATGTTTTAATCGCAATATAGGAAAGAGTGCCCACGATAAAAGCTATCAGCACAACGATTCCTCCAGAGCCGGCAACATTTTTTGGATGTTTGAATTTATTCATATCTTCCCAAATCAAACCAATTTGCTTAGCTTTTTTTATCCACGGCGGCATTAGCACAAGCGCAACCAAAAAGCTCAATACCCACGGCAAAAATAATATAATCTCCATGAAATAAACTGGAATATACTACTTTTAAATTCTTTCCTTATTGACGGAATGGGAAACAGCAGAAAGTTTATTTTAAAACTTCCAAGTAATATCTTTCGGCACCGCGGTTTCTAGATATTTATTATCGAATTTTTCCGTTCCGTCATAATTAACTTTCCAGATTTTTATCGGCCCCTGCAGCCCATTATAATAAACAAATTCTCCCAATCCCGCGCCCTGCGAATTAAAATATTCAATTATAATATTCGGTTGTGAACGTACAGCTTTCAATTTATTAAAATTTCCAAACAGATCATTAAGCAAATAAATTTGTGCGAGCAAGCCCCTCATGACTCTCGGAGAAATATAAATTACAGCGCCAGTTTGATCTACCTGAAGCCCGCCACCGCTACCTTGTGAAACACTTTGAATAATATATGCTGTAGCATTAATTCCCGTCTTGAAATCAACAAATCTTTCGTTGAAATACAAATACCTAAACGGGATTGCTATTTGCTGTCCATTCGAAACAAAAATTCCCGTCGGCTGATCAAAAGAAACTGAGCCATTATTTTGCTTCACTGTAACCATTATGGCCGCCAGTCCAGAATTTTCTCTAAACAAAGTTACACTTTGATTTCCATTATTATACCTTAAATCCTCTTCTAATCCCAATACCGCAACGCCATTTCCGCTAGAAATACTATAAGTTCTAATCATACCTTCATTAATTTCTTTTATATCTTTTGAATTCGAAGTCATCGCAATAGGTCCGCTAGAAAGTCTATCAAAATCAGCATCACTTCCAATTTGCGAGAACGCCCCATATTTTCCAATGTCCGAAGAATCTATCAATAAATAACTCACATTATGTGTATACATTAAATCCGTAGCCTCTTTCTGATTGTCTCCAGTCAAGATATATCTTCCCGTTAAATAATTCCACCAAACTATTGCATTTCCCCCATCAGTCACCGTCGGTCTGTTTCCAATAGATTGCACCCAATATCCATAATCCCACCAGTGAACAAAAATAGAATTTTCTGGAGTGCTGTTTCTAACCCAGTCCATAGCTTTCTGCCACTGCTGCGTATAATAATTAGGTATAAAATTATATGACTCCGACTTAATTGAGTTATAATAATTCCATGCAGAGAACATACTTAAAAATAACAAGGCAAAAAAAACCGCTGCCCACACAATTTTTTTCGTTTCCTCCTTAGTTTTTCTCCATTCAAATCCACTTTTCACCAAAAGATAAGATGAAAATATCGGCGCGATAGGCACAAGGACCATAATCAATCTCACCGCACTTCTTGCCGTGAATAAAGTTAATGCAAAAAGAGAGAAAACAAAAATATATTCATAATCTATCTTTCCAAATCTTTCGTCTTTTTTCTTATCATAATTATGATAAACATAAATAAGCAAACCCAATAACAATAAAGCAGAACCATAATAAAACAATTTACTGATAAATCCCTCGCCATCCAATATGCTCGGATGTGGGGCATATCTTGAAAACATCAATCCAAATAAGAATAAGGTATAAGCTCCAGTCAGCAAAAATTTATCTTTCTTTTCTAACTTATTAAACGTTTCAAAAAACAAAAATACTGAACCGATTATAAATGTCCAAAAAAATAAGATCCCAAAACTTCCAACCCATTCGCTAAAATATGGCTGTCGGTTTTCTGCTACGGTCGTATTCCATCTTCCCGTCGTCGGATTAAGTAACATCTGGTTCAAAGCAGACAATTTTTCCACAATCATAGATGGATTAATTAACAAAATTAAAAGGAATCCTAAAATAATCGTAATAACTAGGGAGATAATTGGTCTGGGTAACTTAATTTTTTCCAACCTTAAAATATCTTTAATTTTTGTATTCCAGATTAGGATATTCATCCACAAAATAACCAACGTTAATGTTGCTAGTCCGCTATCTAAGCTACTTACAAATTCAACCAGGCTTACTCTATTAGTCATAGAAAAATAAACTATCATAGAAACTATCAACCAACAACTATACATCAAAGATTTCTTTTTTCCAACCGTTCCAATAATGAATGCAATCATCGTCGCCAAACTAATCGTAACATACAAATAAGAAACTCCTCCCCAGCTCAATCCCATTAATGCTGTCGCAATTCCAGCCAAAACCCCCAATATAACCGAATATTTGATTTTTTCACTCTTCCAAGCCTTCAAGAATAAATAAAACGATAAAAACATAAAAAAGAATCCAATAGACTCCTTTTCCGGAATTCCCGCAATCGTTCTCGACAAGAATGCCGGAATTATTATCATAAAAAGTGTAGAGACTGAAGCAATTATATTAGCCATCAAAATTTTTTCTTTGTCGTCCTTTCTATAAAAAATTTCTCTAACAAAAAAGAAAAATGCAATTATTGTAAGCGCAAAAAATATTACTGGCATAAAAGCTCCGGCAAAATTTGCGCTATAATTTCCAAATATGTTCACAACCTTATATGTTAAAACAATCATGTAAGAAACCATCTGAAGTTCTCTCGTTGTATCAAAACCTATCGGAACGTTTCTCATCAAATCCATCCTCGGCAAACTTCCTGTTGAGATCATATCTTTTGCATATCTTAAAAATAAAAACGGATCTAAGTCTGGTCCTAATGTGTAATCATTTGTTGTCGCATCCCATAAACCCGGCTTTCCCGTCTCACTATGTATTGAAAGTGGTTGATATCGGATGTAAACTCCAAGAATAACTAAAGTTATCAAAATCACCGCAAATAAGACGTTGTAATTTTTTTTGAAAAATCCAACTACCTTTTCTTTTCGTTGTTTGATTATTTCTTCGTCTTCCATTATACACTATCTAATAATTCGTTTGCGTCCGGTTCAGGCTGAACTTTTTTTTCTCCGCAGAGAGGACATTTCTCCACGTTTCTATTTGATTCAAACCTATATCCGCATGAACAATGCCAGGTCACCATAATTATTTCTAATATTGAACGTTTTTAAATATAATGTTTCTCGAGAAGTAAATTATTTACTGAAAAATTTTAGAATAATCTCGGGGTGAGGTAAACTTCCATCAATCCCGCAATAATCAATACGATTAATGCAACAAAAATTAAAATTATTGCATTCTGTAATAACAACCAAAAACTTCTTCCTTTGAATCTGTATTTTATAACACCTACCCCGATAATCCCCCCAGCTATCGCAGCAATAAAATAAGCAGCTATTTCCGGAAGTCCATGGAAAAAATATCTCAGAATTCCCAACGGTAAATTAACAAGCTTATAATCTGACAGCATGCCTGCCGCGGTCGATATTACTGTCGCATTCCATGCTAAAATAAATATGGCTCCCGCCCCAAATATTAAAGATAAAATTAAAGTGAATATCATAACGAAAACATTATTTTCTAAAATCGTCATGAATCTGGTAAAATCACTATTTATCGAATTCCCCGTAATCCCTTCCTTAAATGCATATCTTTGCACACAGCTTTCAATACTTCCTGGACTATTTATCTGACAATAAGTGCTAACTTGAGCCTGAAATAAATTTTGGGAAGGGAGCAAAACATACCATATAGAAAAAGCGATAACAAAACCAATAAAAAGCCACATAAGTGCAAACAAAGACTTCGAATTTTCTTTTATTAAAACGATAGAACTTTCAATTTCCGAGTCTTCCCGCGCTTCCATTCTTATTAAATAATACATAAAAGGAAAACAAAACATAACTGTAAACGTAACAATTAACATACCGCTGTATTCTCTCAAAACCGAATTATTCGCAAAAATCCAATTAACAAGCACTACTGAAAGTGAGGCGTAAAAAAGTCCAACAAAAAACATTTCCCAAGGCTTCCTTTCTGCCTTCTTCGGATTAATCAAAGTTTCAAGCATACACCTACGTCGTTTCCCTCATTTTTAAATATGTCGGGAATTTATTGATTTTCACTATTTTCAATAGATTTTTATATCTGGTTCTTCTAATTGCTTCATGAAGAGGTCAGAAAAACTCCTAGCCGATATAAGCTCCGTGAAAATTCAGGGCGCTCGCGCCGTCGCTCGCGCCGGAATAAATGCTTATCTTTTAGAACCATCCGAAAAAAATTATAATTCTTTGATGAATGTCCGTCCAACCGAGCCGATGTTATTTAATTCCCTAAAAATCCTAAAGAATTCTAAAAACAAACAGCAAAAAGAAAAACAACTTCTAAACTTCTTTGAAGAGTCACAGGAAAAAATCTCCAATTATGGAACGAAATTAATAAAAACCGAAATGAACATTTTCACACACTGTCATTCATCGACGGTAATTTCTATTTTAATCAAGGCAAAAAAACAGGGGAAAAAATTCACCGTGTTTAACACTGAAACTCGTCCGTTGTTTCAAGGAAGAAAAACTGCAAAAGAATTGGCAAAAGCAGGAATAAAAGTTGTTCATGTTTCAGATTCAGATACCGAATTTTCTTTGGAAAAATGTGATTTATTTTTATTTGGCGCCGACGCCTATACTGGAAAAGGTGTTATAAACAAAATCGGAACATCTCAATTCTGTGAAATTGCGAAAATAAAAAAAATTCCTTGCTATTCTGCCGGCTCGTTGTTAAAATATCAAAATAAAATAGCTCTCGAATTCAGAAAAGGAAAAGAACTTTGGGATGAAAGAGAAAAAAATATAGAAGTAATAAATCCAGCCTTCGATTTATCCGAAAAAAATCTAATCCAAGGAATTATCTGTGAAAAAGGAATTTTATCTTATAAACAATTTTTAAGTGAGGCAAAGAAATTTAAGTTATAATCTTACTTTCTTTTTTCTCTGAATTTTTAATCTCCTCTGCAATTCGTCTGATTTCTTCAATCAAGCTTTCCAAATTCTCATTTAATTCAAATCTTATTCCTTCCAGCCTTTTTTTCTGTTCGCCCAATATTTTTTTAATTCCTTCTTCAGATTTTTTCACAAGTTTTCCGTCGCCGACGTTAACAAGAAAGTTCTCTTCCTTAAGTTCTGCCTTAACATAAATTCCCGACCCAATTTCAGCATAAATTTCTTTTCCATTTTTTCCTTTTACATCCGAAATATTTTCGTCAAGTTTTTCAATGTTCTTCAAATGTTCTCCGATTATTTCCAACTGCTGCCCGATTTGCTCCGCCTGCTGGTTCAATATCTGAAATTTATACATATTTTCCTGACTCTTATCAACTTCACTCATAGAAATTCCCAATTATTCTACCTTAAATAATTTTCTAATAGCTATACTAAATACTATCGACGCCAAAAGATAAAACCAAAACCAGCTAAGCAATCCGAAAATTTTTACATCTCCCGCAGCCACGAAATAATCATTAAACCAACGAAAAAATAAAACTATCGGAACCGCCGTATAAATAAGCGGTTGCATCGAATGTTTCATCATTTCCATCGTCATAGGCATGGTTTGTTTTTGCAGTTCCATCATCTTTTGCGGATTATCTTTGCACTGTTTCATTTCTTCCTGAATTTTTTTCTGTTCACCTTTCAATCTTTTCAATTCATTCTGGTCAGTCGTATATTTCTGAACCAAAGTCATTATCAGCGTTATTAAAAGAACAATAATAACCATTCCCCAATCAAGATTCCATTTAAGCAAGATTCCCGCAGTTGGATCAAAAATGAAGTGAATAGAATCCTTTATCATCGGAACCGAGTCCCAAAGTCCAGCTATCAGAGTCGATGCCAGCATTATCAAAATAATAAATCTCAACCTTATTTTTTTAACCATTGATACTCTATGAATTCTCTCTTTATTAAATCTTCTTACATGCTTCCCATGAATTTTTTCATCGCAGGATTCATGTCCAAGGCATGCTGTTGTGCAATGCTTTGGTAGAATTGATATAAAGTCATAACTAACAATAGAACCGCGGTTCCTCCGACTAACGCACCAACTAAATCTGAAATTGCGGCAATCAAACCAATCGCCGCGCCGCCCATGATAGTCAATGGCATTACATACCTGCTTAAAACACTCTCCAAAACTCTTTCATCTTTTCTGAAACCGGGGATTTGCAATCCCGAGGCCATAATATTTTTTGCCTGTGATTCAGCATCCATTCCAGAAGTCTTCACCCAGAAAACCGAGAATATCGTCGCGAAAACTGCATAAAATAAAATATGAACAATTCCTTGATAAACAAAAGTCATTTGCAGCCCGCCCTTCAGCGCGAGATCTAAAATATTATTATAACCCATCCAGTATGCTAATCCTGAAATTGGTTGTCCCTGACTAAATCCTCCCAAAAATGTTGCATGTCCCAGCCAGTTTTCTAACAATCCTGCGAAAAGTTGTATGTTCGCAGAAAGTGCAGAAACTAAAATTACTGGTAAAACGCTCGCATAAAAAAATGCCAACGGCCATTTAACATTATATCCTCTCAATCTATCATATGACAAAGGAATTTCAACTTTAAGCGACTGTGTCCAAACAATAAATAAAAATATAACTGCCGTCACCAGAATCACCGACAGCGCGCTCATCGCCATCGTTGTATTCCCCTTCATTAATGAATCGACGAAAACTAAAACTTTACCACTGTATTCTATTCCGCCGGTTCTTCCCACAAATTGGAATAATCCTGAAAATAATCTCCACCCAATTCCAGCGGCGATAAATAAACTTACACCCGAACCGAAACCCCATTTTTGCGTCACTTCATCCATGAAAACAATTGCCAATCCTCCAAGAATCAATTGAAGTATTACAAGCCATTGCAATCCAGGTACAGCCTCTAAACCATTCATTAAAACATAAACTGATGCTTCAAAAAGTATAAAGAACAAAACTAAAATTTTCTGTAATCCCTGAAAAAACTTTTTTCCCTCGTCGGTTCTCGTGTTAATATCTAAAATTTTTGCTCCGACAAGCAACTGAAGAATAATCGACGCCATAACTATCGGACCGATACCAAGAGAAATAATACTTCCAAAATCGGTTCCAAGTATGATAGCCAGATATTCAAACCTACTCAAAGCGTTATTCGTCAAGCCGAACAGCGGAATATTCGCTAAAACAAAAAATGCGCCAAGAACAACCAAAGTCCACTTAAGTTTCTCATTAAAAGAAAGTTTCTTCTCAACCGGATGAACAACCTCCGGCAAATTTTTCAAAATATCTCTCAAACTCATGTTATTATCTTAATTTTTCAGCTTTTAACCTTTACGATTTCTTTAATTTTCTTTTTCAGAAGATTCATCATCTTCCGTCGATTCAATTAATTCGATTTTACTTCCGGATTTTTTTATTTTTTCAATCGCAGATTTGGAAGCACTCTTTGCTTTTATTAAAAATTTGTTAGTCAATTCTCCCTGCGCCAATATTTTGTAATCTTCTAAATTTAATTCGTAAACATTTTTATTCAGTTTGGCCTTCCCACTTTTAATAAATCCATTTAATCTTTCTTCTATTTTTTCCAAATCAATTACTGCATTTTTTTTATGGAAGCTCGGTCTTGATGTTACGCCTTGTTTTCCAAAGTAAGTATTTCCATACAAATTCAAAATCAAAGTTTTTTTCTGCGCCGCTCTCTTTCCCGCACCAGACATCCCCATTCCCCCTCGGTGTCCAGAACCTTTATGCCTTTTTCTATTTCCCCAAAAAGCAGTTTTGCTTCCCTTCTCTCTCGACGCTTTGCTTCTTTTGTGTACTTTTGTCATTATAACATTCTCTCAATCAATTTATTTATTTCATTTCCATGATGTCCCAAAATTCCTGCCGGGAAATGATCCTTTGAAGATTTAAGTCCTCCGCGCGGCGGATGTAATCTGAAAAATGGTTTAAGATTAAAATCCTGCAGTTTCTTTTTTTCGTTCAATCCTTTAACGACGGTTTCCGCAGAAACTTTTGCTTTGTTTTTATCAATTATCTGCCCACGGACTTCAATTAATTTTTTCAAAGTTTCATCGGAAATTTCCCCATATGCAACAAGATTTTCAACTTTTTTTATCATTCCCCAATTTTCTTTCGTCGGTTCAATAACTATACACGCAAATTTTCTCTGCAACAACAATCTTTTCGACAAAGTATTTTCCATTTCTTCTGGAATTTTTACCATTCCTCGAATTCTTATTAATGCTATCATTTTATTCTACAGCCTCCTCAACTATTTTTTCTTCTTTTATCGCTTTCTTAGATTTTCTCTCTTCTTTACTTTTTATTTCCTTAACATCGACTTTTCTTTTATCTAAATTAGTTTTTCTTAATGCATCTATGCAAGCTTTTGTTAAATTAATTGCCGTCTTTATTTTTCCTTCTGTTCTGCTGTAAACATCTTTTATTCCAGCAAGTTTCAAAACTTTTTTTGCCTGATCATTAACGACAAGTCCAGTTCCCTGCGGCGCAGGAAATAAAGTTATTCTCGAACTTCCAGCTTTTCCAGAAACAATAAATGGAACTGTGTGCATTTCTCTGCAATTGCAATCAAAACTGCTGCACCCTCGAGTAACTTTTATTAAATTCAATTTTGCTTTTCTAACAGCCTTTTCTCTCGCTGGCAAAGTTTCTTTAGCTTTTCCTGTTCCAATTCCAACATGCCCGTTTCTATCTCCGACGACGGCCATAGCAGAAAAACTCAAAACATTTCCTTCTTCAGTTTTTTTCTGCGTTTGTTTCCACGCTCTTCTTTTTCCTCCGCCGAATTTTCCTTTAGCCTGTCCAATCAATATCAAATCACTCTCGACCGGAATTAATTTATCTACAATCCCCGCCTCAAGAATTTTCAGATTATTATCCAAAATAAAATCAATATCTGTGATTTTTCCCTCGAAAACTTTCTTTCCCAATTCCGTTTTAACAATCCAAGGTTTTTCTTCCTCTCTATCACGTCTTCGGTCTTTCCAATCCGGTCTTCCTCCTTTTCTCTCATCCCGCTTACTTACGTTTCCTTCAACTAAAGAAACTTCCTTCTCTTTTCCAAAAACAACATCAGCTTTTTCTTCGTTTTTCATTTTGCTCCTTTGTCTGCATCAATCGCAGCTTTTATTTTATCAAATGGAATTTTATTTTTCATATGTTCGCCTTTTATTCTTACTTCAGTAGGCAATGAATCTTTACCGACAGAAACATTAACACCTGCGTCAATAACTCCCTTTGCCGCGGCAAATATTCTCGACCTCGGAACCGTTCGTATTAATCCGAAATCAAAAATTACTTTTTTTCCTTTTATTTTTTTCCCAATCAAATAACCAGTTAAATAACCTGCGGCCAAAGATTTCAAACTTCCAGACATACTTTCAGGCCATCCATATTTCGTCAAAGATTTAGAGCTTCCCCCGAATACGATTTTATCCTGCGCATTCTTGCTTTCAGCATATTCAACAATTATGTACTTGTTTGTTTTTCTTATAATTATTCTAGGCATATCTCCAGATAACATTTTTTTTCTTGCAACATAATCCGTTTTTCTTTCAATCTGTCTTCGTTTTTTTACTTTCATCATTTTTTAGCCCTCATCGTTTGCAAATGCTCTTTCAAACTTTGCTTACTTTTAAAACTATGAACTTTTATATTCCTTCTTAACTCTTTGTATTCTTCTTTTGTCATCTTATCTTGAGACAATAATTCTAAAATATAAGCTCTCAACTTTCTTGTTATCGCCATGTAAACTTTCTTTTTTGTATTTACTCTTTTTCGGATATTTCCACTTCCTCGTCTATGTTTTCGCTTTACTACTTTTGCTCTTCCCTTAACTTCCTTTATAACTATTGCGCCTTCAGTCACAAGATCTTTTATGTCCTGTCGCGTTATTGCTCCCTTTATCTCTTCAAGTCTAGAATTAACAAATGCGATTCTTCCTTTTCCAACTCCCAAAACTTTCGCTGCAAGTTCTTTCTTTTTATTTAGTTTCATGTTTTACTTTCTCCGTAGTTTTAGCATTTTGTTTTTCAAATTTTCTAACAAATTTTTCAGCATTTAAATTTAAAATTTTAATTTTCTTTTCAATAGCTTTCTTTGCGATTTCCAGACGATTTTTATTTCCCACTTTTCCTGCAATGATAGCTATTTCATTATTTTGCATTTTTTCTAATTCAGCGACGTTGTTTATAATAACCGGAAATTTTCCCTGAATCAAATTTACCTGGCTTCGGTCTTTTCTGAATCCAGTTTTTGGCCTTGAAGGATGCCCTTTATTTTGTTCTCTAATTTTATTATGTCTGCCTTTAGCCTTCCTCCATTTCTGCAATTTCTTTCTACCATATCCCAATTTTGAGTGATTTCTCCAAGATTTTCTCAAAAACTTTTTCCCTTTCATTTTTTTATGCTAACGGCACACCCTCCCTTTCAATAATATAAATTCCATCCTGAAACACTCTTCTATCCCGGTCTTTTACTTTTGTAAGTTTCTCAAAACTCGCGGACGTTCTGCCAACAAGTTCTTTGTCGAATGCTTCAACAGTTATTTCATCTTTGTTCACTTTAACGTCGACGCCAGCAGGTATTTTCATTTTTCTCGACTTTTTCTCTCCAAGAAAATTACTAACTATCAATTCACCATTTTCAACTTTCACCGTTATTGGAAAATGCAGATTACAAACTTTCATCTTGTAGCTTACCTTGGTCTGAACAGCTTTCAACATATTTTTTATATGTGCTTTTATTGTTTTTATCATATTCTTTTCTCTCCTTGAGCCGGATTTTGATTCCAAAATAATTTCATTTCCTTTTTTCTCCATTTCAATTTTACATTTGAAACTTCTAACAATCTTGTTGCTCCCTTTTGAAATTTCAATATTCGTTCCATCTATCTCAACATCAACTCCCTCCGGAATTTCAATATTTTCTTTCATATCAAGTCTCATTAGTAGCAATACGCAACAAGCGCTCCTCCGACATTTTTTTCCATTGCCTCTTCATGCGTTAAAAGTCCTTTATCCGTCGACAAAAGTATAATTCCAAAATTTCTTGCGGGCAAAAATCTTCTCATATATTTTTCAACTGAATCTTTCTTTACATTCAGTCTTGGCTTTATGGCCTGGCACTCATTAACATTTCCAATTTTTATTTCCAGACTTTTTTTATCTTTGCTGAATTCATAGCGGTCAATATATTTTTTCGCTCTCATAATTTCCAATATATTAATCAGGAATTTTGAATAGCGCATTATTTTCACGCTTTTCTTTCCAGAATTATTTGCATTCTTTATCTGGTTCAACGCATCTGAAATGATATCTTGTGACATTTTATTTTTCTCCTATGAATATTTTTTGAAGCCGATTTCTTCAGCAATCTCTCGAAAGCACTGTCGGCATAAATTTAGTCCGTATGAATCTATATGTGCGCCAAATCTTCCACATCTTGCGCACTTTTTCGTCGCTATTCCGAATTTTCTGTCTCGCGGTTTGCAATATTTCAAATATCTTTTCTTAAGCTGCGGTTTTGATTTCAGCTGGTTGTTCAAATTATTTTTCCAGTCGCTTGCAGTCATTTAGATTACCTCCGCTTTGAAATTTTTTTCAATAAATTCAAGAATCTCTTCAGAAGTTACATCCTGTTTCTTAACACTCTTACCGCGTTTTATTTTTTTTAGTGTAACTCTTTTTCCTGTTCTGACAAATGTTACCACGACGTTAAATCCGACAATACCAATATCTCTTTGATATTCAACTCCCGGAATTTCAATATATTCTTTAACTCCGAAAGAAAAATTATTCGTCGTAAACTGTCTTTTCTTAACTTTTCTGTCGATTGACGTAAGCAATCTCGGCAACAGCTCATTTATCTGTTCTTTATCTCTAATTGTTACCATAACGCCCACCGGGGTATTCGGACTTATTTTAAATTGAGGAATTCTTTTAGTCGACTTAGTAATCAGTGCTTTCTTTTTGGTAATTAACTCTAAAAGTTTCTTTTCTTTCTCAAGCATTTCTCCCGTCGCGCTCGCGCTCAAAATCATTTTTTCAATTCTTATTTTTCTCATTATATTTTCTCCGGATTTTACTTTCTTTATTTTCTCTCCGTTTTCTTCCCCATCTTTCTTACTTATGCTTTTTTCTTTTAAAGAAATGTTTTTCTTTGCCATTTATTCAATAATGATTACATCCGTTCTAGGAATTGTAACCTTGCCTCCTTGCAATTTCACTTCAATCATTTCATCCGCTTTCTCAATCTTTCCAGTCTGCCCGATATGTCTTCCGCGTATAACTCTTGCATTTGCTCCAACTCTCAATGGAACAACTTTCGCAATTTTTCTTGTTTTAAAATCAATAACAACAGAATCATCTGTATTTACTTTTTCATTAGTTAAGAAATTAAATCCATCTATGCAGTTAATCTGAATTTTTTTATCATTCAAAATTTTTTTGTCCGTAACTTTTGTTATTTTTTCCTGCGCCTCTTTTTCAGATATTTTTTCTGCAAAGAATTTTCCTTTTTCATTTATATTTAATCTGTAATGTTCTTTTGAAGGAATTATTGTTAAAGAATCAAATAAGTTCAAAACCGATTTCACGTCGTGAACCTTTCTTCCATTCACATTTACATCACCACGGTTTAATATTTTTTTCAACTCCTTCGACGTGTTTACCACCTTTAGCATGTCTCTCATAACCAAAAGTAATGGCAATGATTTTTTTGGATTGCAGTTTGTTCTAACTATGTAAGCCGTTCCTTTTCTTGTTATCGGCCATTTCACATCAACCAATTGTCGTCTAAGGTGCATTTTTCTTTTCTCCCGATTCATTCTTTTTTGATTTTGATTCCGTTTTTCTCTCTTCCTTTTTTGCTTCAGTCTTAATTTCAACATTTTCTAACTTTCTCCTCATCCGTTTCTTATCATCAAGATTTAATTCTAGAATCTGCAAATTTGACGGATGAAAATAAACTTCAATCTTGCTTCCGTCTTTCTTTTTTCTTTGCATTCCTTCAATTGTAACTCTTAACTTTTTCAAATCAACTGAAACGACCTTCCCATTTCTCTTTTTGAATTCTCCAACCATAATTTTTACTTGGTCTCCCTTTCTAAGAGGAATATTTCTCATGCCGTATTTTTTTCTCAAATCTTTCGCAAGATTCGCACTCATCAATTTATTTCTCAAATGTAGTGGAGCATTCGCTAAATATTTTCTCTGCTTTCCCGGCCTTTTACTGCCAACCCACGACGCTGAAAATTCTTGTTTCATGTTAATACACCACCCTCGCTAATTTACTTACTGATGAAAATCTTTCATGAACTTCTCTCGCAACAGGACCTTTGATTTGAGTTCCTTTTGGATTACCTTTATCATCTTTCAACAAAGCAACCGCGTTGTCCTCGAAACAAACTCTTTCTCCGTTTAATCTTCTATACGGTTTTTTTACTCTTATGATAACTGCGTCGAAAACTTTTCCTTTCGTTTCTTGATTTCCTTTTTTAACGCTCACTTTTACTAAATCTGCAATCTTTGCTGGAACCTGTCTTCCTTTTCTTCCCTTTCCTCGTTTAACTCCAACAATTCTTACAATGCTTGCTCCGGCATTATCTGCTGCAATCGCTTCACTTCCAAGATTCAATGCGTTTGTTGCTCTCGCGCTTAATGCTTTCATTTCTTTTCTCCTCCACTTCTAATTTTCTCAATAACTACAAAATGTATAATTTTACTCAAAGGCCGACATTCCTGAACTTTAATCAAATCTCCGACGTGAACTTCCCCAATCATACAGTCTGGCAATCTCGCATGTATTCTCGTTCTTCCCTGCGCATATCTTTCATATTTTCTAACATAAAGAACTCTCTCAAATTCAATTACAACTCTTCTCGGAAATTTTTTCGTAACAACGCCCTCAAAAAATCTTCCTCTCGATTTTAAATGGCCATGTCTAGGACAATCTCTATCATTGCATTCAACATTTTTTTCAATTTTTTCTGTTTGTTTTTCTTTGTTCATTTTATTATCCTTCGATTGAATTTTCATCGAAACCTTCTCTCACAAGGATTTCTTTCAACCGTTTCCGGTGATCTCCCTGTAATTCGATTTCGTTGTTTTTAGTTGTTCCCCCGCAAGCGAGCTCGTTCTTCAAAGTTTTCGCGAGATTTTTTATGTTAACTCCCTCGCCAAAACCGCCGACGATCGTAGACAATTTTCCATATTGTCTTTTTACGATAGAGATTTTTATTCTCTGGTCGCTTGATTTGGACATTACCTCACAAACACACGCTTGATTTGGCAGTCCGCATTTAGGGCAAATATCCATTACTTACTTTTGCTCCCGCCCTTTTCAGAGCCTTTTGGTTTTTGAGCATTTTTTACAGATGCTTTCGAATTGTCAATCTTTATTTTTTCAGACTTATTTTTCGAGAGTTTTATAGAATTTTCAACAGTTAAAAGTCTTGCTATTGTTCGTCTTATTTCTCTAGCATTCTTTTTCCCAGCATTTTGTTTTAACATTTCTAATTTTAATTCTTTCATTTTCTGTTTTCTATCTTCATCATTCATTTTTTTTAAGTCTTTGAATTTTATTTTTGCCATGTTATTCAATTTCTCCCAAAGTTATTTCTTTTCGTTTCACACCAAAAATATTTGGTGATTGAATAACCCTACTTGAACCTCGATGAAATATATACTGAACAGAAACTCCTCGAGATGTTAAAATTTCTAATTCAGCCCTATCGCTTTTTCCTACCTCTCCAATTTCAACATTATTAACCCTGCCCCCCCCATACTCATTATCTTGAACTATTGACACCATTTGACCTCTTCTCAAAAGATATAAATCATAAAATCCGCCAACTTTTTCAACATCTCTCGACGCACCCGCAGGAACGTTGTCCCTCATTGTTTCGGGTATTGTTATACTTTGCATTTTAATTTTCAGCTCCTTTCTTCTTTTTCATTTTTTTACCCGCTTCTTCGTCTTCTTTTGATTTATATTCCACAATATTTCTTTTTATCTCATCCATTAATTTATCATCAACAACAATCTGATCATGTATTTTCTTTTCCGGAGATAAAATACTAACAACAATTCCAATAACTCCTGCCTGCGTTTCGGCAACAGCTTGCGCCACGTCGACGATTTTTGCAGTGTCCCCCGTTTTTTTCAAATAACCATAACTAAATCTCCAAGTTCTTGCTCTATCACTCGGCAATTTTCCGCTCATTCTTATTTCAACTCCAAGAGCGCCGGCCCTTATAACTCTTTGAAGCATTTTGTATGCAATAACTTTGAATTTAAGGCTTCCCAATTTTTCTAAAGACAGAGCCATCTCATCCGCGATTGATTGTGAGTCAAACTCCGGCTTGATTATTTCGCTGATTTCAATATGCGGATTTTCAAGAGAGAAATTTTTCTTTAATATTCTTGTAAGCTCCTGTATTTTTTCTCCGCCTCTTCCAATTATAATTCCCGGTTTCGTCGTCGTGATAACTATTTTTTCTCCAACCGGCGTATATTCAACAGAAACTTTGCTTATTACTCCTTTGCCTAAGCTAGTTCGGATATAACTCTTAATTCCTAGTTCATTTTTCTTGAATTGTACAAATTTTTGTTCTTCCATTTTATTTCTTTTTCGCTCCGTCGTTTTTCTCTTCCTTTGATTTAATTGTTATGCTCGCTCTTTTCGCTTTAAATTTTCCAAAACCTTTGAATGGCCTCGACGCCCGATCCGCCTTCGCGAAATGTACATATGTATCTTCCATCCCATGCTGTGATGCATTTGCCTGTAAACTTTTCAGCAATTTCAAAAAAACTAAAGCAACATTCTTTGGAAATCCTCCGCCTGAAATTCCTTTCCCGTGTTGGTGAGCATACTCTCCTCGATAAGGGATAGGTTTTCTTCCTTTGACAACTTCTTCAAGTTCTTTTATTGCAATAGTTATTTTCTTTCCTTTAATAAATCTGCAAACATCAACTGATTTTTTAGCCGAAATTCTCGCGCCCTCAACTTTCACACTTGCTTCTTCTTTCTTCGGTGCTTTTTGTTTTTTCTTGTCTTTTGAATCATCTTTTTTCGTTTCTGCTTTTTCTTTATTTTCATCATCTTTCTTTTTATTTTCCTTAATCTCAGCTTTTTCCATCGGAGCTTCCACTATTTTTTTTATTTCTTCCGTTTTTTTATTTTCAATTTTTTCTTCAGTCATGTTTATTTCCTGCCTACCGTCTTCGAACTTTTAGTTGCTCCGACTCCCATTGAAGTATGAGTTACCTTTCCTCTCGTCAGAGAAAATTCTCCCAACCTATGGCCTATCATTTCCATAGTTATTTCGATTGGAATGAATGTTTTTCCGTTGTGAACCTGAATTTCTTTTCCAATCATTTGTGGAACAATCACAATATCTCGACAATGCGTTCTGATTGGTTTATTCTTTTTCTCTTTCTTTTCAAATCGACTAATTAATTTTTCAACGACCTGACCCTGTCTGTTCAAAGCTCTCCTTTCTCGCGATTTCAAAAGCTTAGAAAATTCTTGAAGATTCATCTTCTTGAGTTCTTCTTCACTTTTTCCTCTAAACATTATTTCTTTTGCCATTACTTCTGTTTTCCCGTCCTTCTCGGTCTTAATATTCCAACCTTTCTTCCGGCCGGAGCATTCTTGTAAGCAATCTTACTCTTGATTCTCTTACCTCTACCGCTACCAAACGGATGGTCGATCGCGTTGAATTTAACCGCTGAAGTTCTAGGCCATAATTTATTTCTTGACTTTTTAATATAATGCATTTTTCCCGCTTTGATAATTGGTTTTTCCAAACGCCCCGCGTTTGCAATTGTTCCGAGCGTTACTTTACAATCTTCATGCATTAACTTTCTTTTTTTCGACGGCATTAATATATCCATCATTCCATTTTCAGTTCTTCCGACGAGCTGACCAACACTTCCTGCAGTTCTTATCATTTTTCCGCCGTCGCCAGGCCTCGATTCTAAATTAAATATAAATTTTCCAACAGGAACATCCTTTAAAGCTCTTATGTCTCCATCTTTAACTTCTGAACCATTTATTTCCTGCCCGACGATTAATCCATTGCACGCCGGCGTGTAAAACATTTTCTCTTCATTTTTTCCTTCGGCATTTGTATATTTCATTTTCATTTTTGCCAACGGCGCGCTATGAGCGCGCGAATTAATAATATTCAAAACAACAATTTTTCCGTTAAGCTTTTTCGGATATTTTATTTCAAATACAAAAGCGCGTTTCTTCGCCTGATACGAAAGACTTCCGTGCCCTCTTGCCTGTTGAATAATTGTCTTACCCATTACATTACACCCATTTTCGTCGCGACGTCAATCGCCGGCGTTTTTCTGTTTAGTTTAACATAAGCATATTTCTGATTGTGTCTCGTCAAAGTATTTATGCTTTCGATTTTAATATTCAAAGTTCCTTCAAGTTCTTTTTTCAGATCTTCTTTTCGTGCCTCTCGTCCAGTCAAAAATGTCAAAACATTATCGCTTTCAATCATTCTTATTGCTTTTTCACTTGTAACCGGTTTTAATTTCATCATTTTAATCTTTCCTCCAATTCCTTTATCGCTGACTTTGTATAAATTGTTAATCTTCCAACTCCGCCCGACGCCAAATCCATAACACTTAAATTTTTCGCCTGAACAATTTCAACAACTGAAGCGCTAACATTATCATCTTTTCCAGTTATTAAAAGCAAGCCCGCATTTGTTTTGTATCTTCGTCCTCTTCTAACACCTTTTCCGGCGCGAATAGCTTTTGTTCTTATTGAAATATCAAACAATTTTCCTAATGAGTTCTGCAAAAATTTTATCAGCTCTTTCGTTTTTGGTTTATTTAAATTTTCAACAACCAGGGGCATATTTTCAATTTTTTCATTTTCCAAAGAAGAATATTTTTTCTTTATGAATTCAGAATTTGCCGTCGCCGCCAACGCCGATCTAAACGCTAATTTTTCCTCTTTTCTGTTTATCTTACTGTCCGTTATAAATCCTAAATAATTTGGTGAATGCGTTTTTCTTCCACCTCTTGTTCCCGACGTAGAAGCGCCAACCGTATAGAAATGTGCTCCGCTTCTTCTCATAATTTTTCTTGGAATTCTTGATTGTCCTTTTCCATAAGTTCCTTTCCAAACTTTTCTAACTTTTCTGAAAATGCTGTCAGC
>Ga0247841_10002609_pt1 | contig 35514 bp, 36 predicted proteins | sample LaCruzMarch2015__2_FD_192410 | JGI IMG/M metagenome (GOLD analysis project Ga0247841, IMG submission 192410) | Freshwater microbial communities from meromictic Lake La Cruz, Castile-La Mancha, Spain - LaCruzMarch2015_18m | ecosystem: Environmental > Aquatic > Freshwater > Lake | place: Spain... | reverse complement strand
CGTCGGTGCCGGAGACTACCTCAGAAAGCTCTATCCTCATCTGAAAGTGGTCGCCACCGAAGCTGCCGAATGTCCGACCCTGCTCAATAACGGCTTTGGCGGACACCGCATTGAAGGTATCGGCGACAAGCATGTGCCCTGGGTGCATAATGTCCGCAACACCGATGCAGTGGCTGCCATTCGGGATGAAGACTGCATGCGGCTGTTCAGACTGTTTAATGATGCTCATGGCAAGGCATATTTGCGTCAGCTCAATATCCCCGGTGAAACCATTGAAAACCTGTCTCTGATGGGCATTTCTTCCATCTGCAACCTGTTGGCTGCCATCAAAACCGCCAAGTATTTTGAGCTGGACGAGAATGACGTCATCTTCACCATCTTCACCGACTCGGCTGAAATGTATGGCTCACGGCTGGAAGAACTGACTACCGAGCGCGGTTCATACACACCTGTCAAAGCTGCGGTTGATTTTGCCGCCTGCCTTTTAGCCCAAAGCTATGACAACTTCCTTGAGCTCAGTCTCCAGGATAAAAAGCGCATTCATAACCTGAAATATTACACCTGGGTAGAGCAACAAGGCAAATCCTATGAGGAAATCCAAGAGCAGTGGAATCCAGCCTATTGGACAGATATCTTTGAAAACAATGTTGAACAGCTTGATGCCCTGATTGAAGAGTTTAACGCATTGGTCAAAAAGTAAAGTGTTTGTAGTTCTGCCTTCAGGCAGGTCATTAAGCAAAGCAGGTTGCTATATGATAATAACCTGCATAAATGCAGAACTACATAATTCATTATGCAGATAATCGCACTCATCCCCGCAGCCGGAAAGGGTTTCCGTTATGGGATGCCCAAGGTTGATGCTCTTTTCAACGGTATCACTTTTTCCCAAATGATTTTGAATACCCTGCAGTCAGCCGGGATTGAAACGAGTTACATAATCCGGGACATCGAAACTCCCGATATGCTTGCCAGCCTCAAAGTTGGGATGAATTCATTCCATTCCCAAGACGTTCATCCCGATGGCTGGCTTATCTGGCCGGTTGACCATCCCACCGTCAAAGCTGAAACAATCAAGTTTATGCTTAGTTTTTTCTCTGCCCACACCAATAGCATCATCATTCCCCGTTATACTGACAAAAACGGACACCCCATCATCATTCCCGGCTCTTTGGTTCTTCCCGACCATCCCATGCCCAATGGACTGAAGGATGTCATTATGCTCTCTCATTTTCCGGTTCATTATATTGAAGTGGACGACCCTGCCATTCTGCATAATATAAATACGCCCGAGGAGGTGCATTATGTCTGACCTCAGCCTTTATTACAAAAAGCTGTTTACAGTCATTGAAGCGGGCAATCCCGTCTGGCAGGCAAGCGTGATTGAAACAGACGGCTCCACTCCTGCCCGGGTCGGAATGAAACTGGCTGTGCCTTTGACCGGCGAACCCTTTGGCAATCTCGGTGGTGGTGAAATGGAATATCTGGTCATCAACACCATCCGCCATGACCAACCCACAGCCATTGTCAAATGGAACTATGCTTTGGATGAACAAGGCAAAACCGTTCCTAAAGCAGTAGTTACAGACGCCCCCGTCTGTACAAACATCCCTACCGCCATGATTTGCGGCGGCAACGTTGAAGTCCTGATTGAACCGCTCTTTTCACCTCATCCGTTGTATATCATCGGAGCGGGACATTGCGGCAGAGCTTTGGCAGAATTTGCCGTCAAAACCGATTTTCAGGTCACAGTCATCGACAACCGTCAGGATTTATTGCAAACTGATGCCTTTCCGGCTGAATGTAAGCTGTGTTTTAATGATTATCTCTCGCTCGAAAGCGTGATAAACTTCAATCCTTCCGCTTTTATCGTCATCATGACCTATGGACATGTCCACGACCGCCAGGTTTTGGAATATTGCTTGGGAAAGCCCTTCCGATATTTGGGTATGATTGGCAGTAAAAAGAAAGTGGCGGAAACCCTGGAACGGGTCAAAAACAACGGCTTTAACGATAACGATATCCGGAAAGTCCATGCCCCCATCGGGCTTCCCATTTACAGCCACACCCCCTCTGAAATCGCCGTCAGTATTCTGGCTGAAATTATCCAAATCAAGAACAGCTAATCCCATCCCGTAAAGATGTTTAGTATCAATTAATTGGTCGCTTAATGAAGTCCAAATTGCCATGAGTTTTGGAAGTCAATAAAGTTGGCGTTATGCAATGTGGACTCCAATAAGCTTAGTTTCCGCATAGCCTCGGAGGCAGGAATCCAGTAAATGTTCAGCAGCATCGGCATGCTGCTCTACCACCTCGCTTTCATATATAAACTCAACCGGCAGTGTCGATAATCTCCAGCCTGTGACTGACAGTTGGATTGTCTTGCGAAGGACCTTCCACCAGCAAAGCCAGCCCTTCCGCCAGACTATTTGCGTGCAAAAATGCCTTGATAAATGCTTTCCAGTCCTGAGGAGTGCGGATGGCATGAATGGGGTGCACTCCATAAGAGAATTGCAGATGCTGACAGGCAGCTTCATCATTGCTGACCGCAGTAATCCAGAGAGGCAGCCGAAAACGTGAAATCATGCGGGCAGTGTGTCCTGTGACCGTATGAGCTATTACTGCAACGGGATTCAGATGCTCAACCGTGTGTTCTACATTGTGGGAAATTATGTCAGTCAGGTGAAAAGCTCCCGGACGATAAAAATCACTCGCGCGTTTGTGAGACGAACATTCCTGTCTGTGGGGTTCGGTGTAGGCAGCAATCTTTGCCAGCATTTGCACGGCTTCAAGCGGATAATTACCCATTGCAGATTCCTCAGAAAGCATGATGCAATCTGTTCCGTCTAAGATGGCATTTGCCACATCGGTGGCTTCAGCTCTGGTTGGACGCGGATTATCAACCATTGATTCCAGCATTTGGGTGGCGGTAATTACAGGTTTGCCAAAGAGATTTGCCCTGGCGCTGAGCTGTTTTTGGACAACTGCAATGCGTTCAATCTGAATTTCCACACCCAGATCGCCTCTGGCAATCATGATGCCGTCTGCAACCTGCAGGATTTCGTCAATCCTGTCCAAAGCGCCGGCACGTTCAATCTTGGCAATAATGAAGGGCTTGTAGCCAAGTTCCAGAGCAGCTTTACGCACAGCTACCACATCCCCCGGCTCATCCACAAAGGACTGGCTGATGGCATCCACTCCGTTTTCCAGAGCGGATTTCATGCATTCATAATCATAATCGGTAAACGCTCTGATGCCGAGTTCGATATCCGGAAGGTTCAACCCTTTGTGAGAGCGTAATTCTCCTCCGACCACGACTTTGCAGTGGACATCCTGTCCGTTGACCTTTTCCACTTCTATCTGGATTATCCCGTCATTCAGAAAGATGATATTTCCGGGTTTAACCACCTCAGCAAGTCTTTCAAAACTGACGGAAATCCTCTTTTCATTGCCAATGATAGTCTTAGTGGTCAGAATGAGCTTATCGCCTGATTTCAGTTCTATCGGCTCAGATTCCAGCTTTCCAATCCGCATTTTGGGACCGGGCAGGTCTGCCATGATGGCAAGCCTTTTTCCGGCAAGCCTGGCTGCATCACGCAGGTCTTTGACCACCTGGGCATGGCTGGCAAAATCACCGTGAGAGTAATTCAGCCGGGCAATATTCATGCCGGCATTTATCATTTTGAGCATCATTTCAGGACTGTTTGATGCCGGTCCTATCGTGCAAACCAATTTGGTTTTATGAGTCTCTGTATGCATCTTTGCCTCCAGATTGTAGCTTGAGACTGATAGTATCTAATCAGGATTGAAGTCAAGCAAAGAATTTTTTAGAGCGGGCAGGCACGATTGAAACATCCTGCTCAATCAAAGCCCCTCAACCTGTGCCAGACCTCCTGCTGAAATGTGACGCCCGGGCACCACATTCATAACGGTGGCATATCACATCTTGACGGGAGTCAATTGAAGTGGATATGGCAGGGATGATGGAAAGTGTGTGAAGTTCTGCCTTCAGGCAGGTTTGCTCAAAATATTAACGGCGTTACAACTTCAAAGAACCGCATAAATGCGGGACTACAAACAGTCCAAAGATTTATGCCTGCGCAGTAATGGCGGGATTGGCATCCTGCTCTGCTTTACCGCATTGATGACGAAATGGTATAAACGTATAAAAAATGTGAAAATAACGAGGATAAAAGGAAAAAGAGGTTGATTTTGGGTCAACCTCTTTATCTGGGGGATTTGAGCTTAGGTCTTATTTTGTATTTTCGTCTAATTCCTGAAAGGCTTGAGAAGCTTTGAACTGGTTGTAAAGAGCCTCTTCATTGCGGATTTGGTTTGCCATATTTTTATTGACTTCGGTTTTGGGAATCATCATTTGAATAAAGGTTTTGTAGCGTTCGCCATCTTTAGTGGTGACAATGATGGTCTCGGTTTTGCCGGGCACAACATTGGAAAAACGGGCATTGGAGATGGCTTTGACCACTTTCTGGGAAAGAGCCAGTACCTGCGGGTCTTTGACTCCGGCTTCTTCTTCGTAGTTTTTAATCATTCCCTTGACATTGATTTCCACATACTGGGCAGCTTCGAGAAGTGCATTGGCTTTGGCAGCATCCATAGAAGCGGTCTCGCTGACTTTTTCAGCCTGACCGTAAGAGCAAATATGGGTTTCGCTGGGTTGAGAATTCCACCAATCCGGACGGTAGATTTTTTTGTTGCCGGAAGTCGGCTTATTGGCATTGCCGCTACATCCCCAGACAAATAACAACACGATGACAAACACCAGCGTCAAAATTACTTGAGAGCGTTTCATTTATATCCTCCTCTGAGACTTTCAAACTTTGGTCGAAGTTTTCTAAAAGGGGCAAAAGATGTCAAGCTGAAATTACTTCCCATAGATTTGCTTTTGCTTGTTGAGGTGCTCTGCATAAGTTCTGGAGAAGACATTGCGTCCCTTAAAATCAGCAAAGAAATAGAGATATTCGGTTTCTTGAGGATTATACACTGCTTGCAGGGAAGTGACACTGGGATTGCAGATGGGGGTTGGTGGCAAACCGCTGATACGATAGGTGTTATATTCAGACTCAATCTTGAGGTCGTCAAAAGTTAACCGTTTGCGTTGAATCCCTTCCCGCTCCAAAGTGTAGTCAACCGTGGGGCAGCTCTCCAGCTTCATCTTCTTTTTCAGCCGATTCAAATAGACAGCGGCAATCAAAGGTTTCTCATCTTTCATCACAGCCTCCTGCTCAACAATCGAAGCCAGCGTCAAATCCTTGTAAAATTGCTTTTCATCTTTGATAACTATGCCGGCTCCCGACAGTCTGGTAAAGAACTCTTTGGTCATGATTGCAAAAATTTCTTCAGGCTGCAAATCAATATCAAACGCATAAGTTTCAGGGTAGAGCACCCCTTCCAAGGTCTTCCAGTTGTGACCGGTTAGTTTTTTGACAACCATGGGGTCTGTCGCCACTGCCAGCAGGTCTCCATAACGTCCGATTCCGCTTTTCTCCATCTGTTTGAGGGTGCTAAACAGAGAAAAACCTTCCGGAATGGTCAGGTGTAACAGGGTGGAATTGCCTGTTCTGATTTTGAGAATGGTCTGCATAATGCTGACGTTGCCTCCAAAGACATACCTGCCTGCTTTCAGCTGCCGGTCGCTTTTGCTGACCCGTGCCAAAACATCAAACCAAAAGGCACTTCTGATGATGTGATTTGCTTTCAGATAGTGCGCGATTGATTTGGTGGTTTCACCCTGTTTAATGCGGATGATGACTTCATTGGTATTCAGGGGTATTAAAATATTATAGCCAATGACGGAAAAAACGGCTAATGAACATAAGGTGACAAGCAAAAGCACAATCAGATGCGCTTTTATAAACTTGGGTATGTTGCTAAAGAATTGGGATATCAGGTGCGGAAACTTCACGATTATTACTCTCCAAATATCTTTTCAGGATTACGCAGGCAGCCATTGCATCAATGACTTTGCGGGCTTTTTTCCAGTTATAGCCCATTTCCTTCAGCAGCTCGTTGGCGTCCGAAGTGGAAAATCTCTCGTCCCACCCGATGATGGGCAGGTCAAACTGGGCTTGGAGTTTGGCAATAAATTCCAGGGTTTCTGTGGTTTTGTCTGTCTCTGTTCCTTCCAGACTCCAGGGTATGCCGATGATGATTGTGCCCACGTTTTGGGCTTTGATAACCTTGTCCAATTCCGTAAATATATGTTCGAGAGACAGATTGGCAATGGTTTCATAAGGTTTGGCAAACATCCTCATCGGATCTGAAAGTGCCAGTCCAATGCGCTTTTCACCATAATCAATTGCTAAAATGCGGTATAGCATCAGATATTAGATTCATCCCGCCAGACGGCGATATACCATAGATTTCCGATGGGTTTCAGATAAAAACGGGCTACTCCGTTGGAGGTCAAACTACTGTTGTTGGCAGTGTATAACAATTGCAGATCAAACAGGCAGGGGATAATCACCCAGCTTTCGTGTCCCACCTGAGTATCGGATTCCCATAAGTCTTGCGAAGGAATCTGCAGACGCAGATTTATCTGGTCGGGCGGGGGATAGGAACCATCGGTCGAGCCATCGATAAAGAGATTGGTGTGATATTCCACTTCCTGCTCATAACCCCACCAGCTATCTTTTAAGCCGTCGTTGTTCCAATCTATTCCGATGATACTCACTTCTGACGATAAGAGTTCAAAGCGGAAATCGGGTGCCAGACAACTCTCAAACAGCTTGATGTTCTTTTGTTTGTAGGCTTGCTCCAAAGCTTGCAAAACAGCCTGAGGAGAATCGTTGACGGACGGTTTGTGCGCATTATTTCTGAGCCTTGGGTGAAAAGGATTGTTACAGCTTGTCATCAAAAGACACAAGCAAAGCAGGACGAGGAAAATCTTAAGCCGAGAAATCATACTTCAGCTTACCCCAGGATGGCAAAATCGGAGAAGAGACAATCCTGTAATCATACCAGTTGAGAATGCGCCAAAAGCCATTGTCCTGAACCATTTGCAGTTCCATTTTACCAGCAAAGGTGCGTGTCTCAAGATTACGCTTGGCAATTACGGTATATTTTCTATAAATCCGGATGGGAATTGATAAAGTGTCATCCACCTGGGAAGGTATCGTTTCCAGTACAACCCGGACGCTATCTGCCCAATTATTCAGACTATAGAGCATATCACGTTCATTATCCCGGTTCCAGGCGCCGGAAATATTGTAATCATTGATGTCCTGCGGTGAAAAGTAGAAACGGAAGTTTGACATAAATAAATCGCTGTATTTGACCACATTGCGCTCGTCTTCATACCCATATTCCAGATTCTTCAAAGCCAGCCGCCAGGTAGTATAGAAATTGTTCCAGAGCGGTGGTGTATTGGGTTGCTCCGCATCTCTGACCGAAAAGATGTCGCAACCGCACAATAAAACGAGCAATAGAATCTGAATATACTTCCTCATAATACCATAGTCAAAAACAGAAACAATCGTGTCAACAAAAATAACCATGACCGGAACATTCCTGAGCAAAAGGGAGTTTTTATCGCTTGACGTTTTGGGGGTAGCTTCTTTAATGTATTTATAAAATATGAGGCGGGTCGGATGAAACAGAAGGCACGGGTTATCCTGAGTGGCGGAGCTGCTTTGGGTCTTGCTCACATCGGCGTAATCAAGGTTCTGGAAACACGTTACGACATTACCGGAATTGTCGGAACCAGCATGGGAGCAATTGTCGGCGGTCTGTATGCAGCGGGCTACACACCTGATGAGCTGCTGGAAATTGCCACCAAAAATAATGCCAAGCGTTTATTTAACCCTTTTTATCTGGATAGAACTCTCAGCGGTATTTTTGACGGCAAGATGATTACTAATCTTTTTGAAAGCTGGACAAAGGACGTCCTTATCGAAAACTGCAAGATTCCCTTCAACGCTATCAGTTACGACCTGGTCAAACGCAATACTGTTGTTATCGGTAAAGGCTCTCTGGCAAAGGCTATGCGGGCGTCGTCTTCCATTCCCTATCTGTTTTCGCCGTACCAATGGGGAAAATATGCTCTTGTGGATGGGGGAGTCGAATATCCCCTGCCTTTAGGTTTGGGAAAAACTGTCCGGGGTGAAATTACGATAGCAGTTAATGTTTTGCCCTCCAAATCATTAGAGCCGGAACGAATGGACCTTTTGAGTGTTGAGGATGAGAAAAACAAAATGAAGCTGCATGAAGTATTTCTGCGCTGCATTATTCAAAATCAGGCTTATATGGCTTTGCATGCAATTGCAGATGCCAAGCCGGATATCGTCATTGATGCCTGGTACCCGCAAGGGAACGTCTATGGCTTTGATGATGCCGAAAGCTTTTACCGCTGGGGTATTGGCAAAGCTGAGGAAACAATATTGGGTTCTGAACAACCAAATTATACTGAAACAATCCGCAAAGAGTATCGTAATATAGTTGCAAAACTGGGCAAAGGGCTGCACAAAATCGCTTTTAACCTGGAAGAATATGTGAATGTCAACAGATAATAGACCAAATCAAAGCTTCAGCCTGATTACCCGCAAGTTTTTGACCGACCCCAAAGGCAAAATCAGCGGCAGACACTGGCTAACCTTTACTGGGATTGCCCTGGGAGTATTGGCATTACTTTCCGTCAGCAGTGTTATGAACGGTTTTGACCAGGATATGCGGCAGAGAATTATCGGCACCAGAGCAGAAATCAGATTGGAAAACACTGATGCGTCTCCTCTCTCTGACTACGTTTCAATCATCAGTTCATTAGAAAAGCTACCCTATATCAAAGCAGCTTCCCCGGTCAGCCGAAATGAACTGATGCTGGTCAAAGCATCTGCCATGGCAGCCACAATTTGCAGCGGTATCGACCTGCAAAAACAGCAGGCGGTCAGTCCTGTCCTGATGCCTATCAAACAGGATTTATCCAAAGAAGACGGACACTGGTTGCAGGGCATTGTCAGCGGAGCAATTGCCCCGGAGGACTTTGCCAATGACGGCATCATTATCGGGGCTGATTTAGCCCAGAGTATCTTTGCCACAGTGGGTGACACTTTACAATTGATTTCTCCCATCGGTACGATTCCGACCCCGCTGGGCATGTTGCCCAAATCCCGTTCTCTGAGAGTGGTGGGTATCTTTATTGCCGGAATGCCGGAATATGACAGGCTTTATAGTTATATACCGCTCAGTGTGGGTCAGTATTTTAGCGGATACGAGAACAAGATTGACCATATCGAAATAAAAACCCGCAATGCTAAACAGCTTTTCAAGACCACTGCCATTTTGAAAAAAGCGATGCCTCAATACAGAATTGAGAACTGGAGCAGCTTTGACTCGAGTTTATATTCCGCCATGCACTTTGAGAAATATATGATGCTGGTCATTCTGGGCTTGATGTTTATCATCGCTTCTTTCAACATGAGCGGTAATATATACAAAACTATAGTGCAGAAGCGCAGAGCTATCGGCATCCTGAAAACCATCGGCTACCGTGATAACGAGCTGTTGACCCTGTTTCTGAGGCACGGACTGATTATCGGTCTGGCAGGGATTTTTACAGGCATAATTGCATCCCTGATTTTATTGACAGTCCAGATGAAATTTGGCATCATTCAGCTTCCGGTCGGCAACATGCCCAATCTGGTTTTGCCTGTGGAACTGAGATGGGCGGATTATCTGATTATTCCGTTCATTGCCTTTGCCATCACGTTTGTCAGCATCTATCTTCCCGCCCGCAATGCCAGCCGGATAAATCCGATTGCCCTGATGCGTGAAATTGTTTAAATAAAAAACTTGGAGAAACTATGATTGACCGTAAAGAAGCTTACCGTCTTGCCATTATGAACGAAATCAAGGCGCAAATCCTGTATGATTTGATGTCCGTGAGTTTCAAGGAAAGACCTGAAACCGCCGTTGTGTTCAAACGGCTGATTCCTCTGGAAAGGATGCATGAAGACAAGCTGCGGGCTGCTTTCAAAAAGGAATTTCCCAATGCAATTCTGAATACTGATGAAAAACAGAAGCCTGCTATGAAGCCCACAGACATCGCTGACCCCAAAAAAGTGCTGATTTTTGCCATCTACCGTGAAATCGATGCTGCCAAAATGTACAAAAGCATGGCAGCCGAAACAACTGATGCAGACCTGATAAAATTACTCAACCAGCTTGCCCAGGAAGAAGAAAACCATCAAGCCATCCTGGAACAGGAAATCGCTCTCCTGCAAGGTCAGATGAGCTGGTTTGACCCCTCCGAGTTGAATGGTTTAGTTGAGGATTAAAAGAATTACGAATTACGAGTTCCGAGTTTCGAATTTATCTTTCGTCATTCCTGCGCAGGCGGCTATGCGACGTTGCAGGGATTTGGAGTACATGCTTCCTGACGTATTTTTAATTGGGATATTGACTCAGGGAAGCTTGGACTTCATATCCCGTAAATACATAAGGTTTCAATGAGATGGTCGCTTCATGAAGTCCAGATTGCTCTGTGTTTGGTATGTCAATAAAGCTCGCGTTAGGCAATGTGGACTCCAAGAAGCTTAGTCACACAGCCTCGCAGGCGGGAATCCAGTTCCTTAGAAAGCGAAACGCAGTGCAGCGATAAGATGCAGCACTCACAAAATGATTATGAAAACAGGTAAAATCATCGACATAGACTGCCAATGCGGCTTTCAGCTTTTCCGCTATTTCAAAGCCGGCAAAGGCAGAATCATCAAGTGTTTCATCAACCGTATGGAAGCAGACAACGTCGGCTTAAAAGGTGCTGCCACTCACACAAAACCTATCTGCCCGCAATGCAAAAAAGAACTTGGCATCATCATGATGATAAACGGCGAACCCGCCATCAAGATAAATCACGGCACTGTCAAAGACATCAGGATTTGAACTGTTGATGGGGCATTCTGTCGCATTACTAATTAGGATAATTTAACTTTGTAGAGGAAAACTATGACCAAGAATTATCAATCTCACAATCGCTCAACCGGGAAAGTTGCATATCACAATTGGATGATGGCTGTTGCCTTTATCATTATACTGGCTTCCTGGATTATCCAATACTTTGTTGCTGCCAACTATACGGATATGCGCAAACAGTATGAACTTACTGAATCGATGATTCTCATCAAACAATTGGATGCCAATTATTGGCTGACTGAAAAAACTAAATTGCAGCAGAATCCAAACCCCAGCAAATCATTAGACATGTACATATCATATAAATACCTGTGCAGCAATGCCTATTTAACGGCTGCAATGCAAGCTAAATCTGTTCAAGCTGATAGCAGAAAAGCTGAGTCAATCAGCCTTAAAAGAAAAGCACTCAAGCAATATAAAGAATGGTATGACAAAGGTGTTTATGACAGTCTGAATGCCGCTTTTATCAAGTCAGCTGATTTCTCAGAAAAAGTAATGGAGCCAATGCTGGATAAAGGGATTTTGAATTACAATAAGGTCTCGAAGGAAGAAAAGAAATATACCATCTTGTTTATTGCTTTGAATCTAATCGGAACGCTATTATTTGCCTTGTATCACATCCTTCCCAAAAAGGAATGATAGCATTTCCATCACATTATCCTGCTCAGATCAATCCCCCCAATAGCTCCCAAGCCTCCGCCTGAAATGTGCCGCCCGGGCACCGGTTTTCAGCAGGAGGTATTGCACATGTTGAAGGGATTGAAGAGGGAAATTGTTGGAGACGAATAGTTGATTTATTGTAGTGCTTTCGGGACATTCTTCGTTTTCATGTTTAAGATTTAAGACAAAAGAACTAACACAGAAAGGGCATATATTGGAATGTTCTAATGTTATGAGAAATCGGGGAATGCTAATACTGCGAATTGTTCTTGACAAATAATCTTCATATTTCAATTTAATTATTTAGCATTTTACAAAAATATGAATATGGGAGATTGAGATGAAAGAGTACAAAGTTTTAACACAAAAAGACAAATGGTTTAGTGGTAAATTTGACCCCGAGAAACTGGAACAAGGATTGAACGCTTATGCTCAACAAGGTTGGAACGTTATAGCTGCAACAACAGCCAGTTTTCCGAGTCTATTGGGTAATACCAGAGATGAAATAGTTGTATTTCTGGAAAGGGATAAAGGATAAATCCTATGTATAAGGATTTATACAAAGAAATCTGGTTTATAGAGGGAGAACCACCCAAAGCTGTTGTCATAGAGCCGATAAAAATTGAATTGAATAAAATGTTCAGGCAAAATCAGTTAAAATCATTAGATAATGTCAAAGATGAAATGGTAAGAATTGCCAGACTTAAACAATGCAATGCCATTGTTAACTTTAAATATGGTCAGAAATCAACTTTTCTTAAGAGTATTTTAGGAATGGATGACGTCTTTTGGTATGGTTCAGGGGAATTAGCCAAGATTGACCCAAGTACAATCGAGAAATAGCATCACAGACCCCTTTGTTAATCACTTTGACCGCATCTCCCAAGGTTGGCAGACTCTGGTAAAACATATAAAAACTAGCGTCATCCTATCGGAGGATGGGACACAGAACCCTCTCAAGAACTTGTGCACTCTTGGCTCCTGCCTGGAAGATGTGATAACCTCGGATGGCATCTGTTATATGGATGTTATAATTAAAGTGAATTGATAATGAACAAATCACAAAATGATGTAGAATCATATAATATGTCTATTCCAGATATTTTGTACAAATATAAATCTTGGCCGAAGAATGTGAAATCAGAGTTCAAAGATATATTAACGCAAAGAAATCTATACATACCGTCGCCTTTGAAATTTAATGATCCATTCGATAGTTGTATACCAATGCTAGCTACTGGTACAGAAGAAGAAATCTTTGATAAAGCACTCGAAATTGCTCAAAAAGAACATCCTCGTTATAAAAAAGAATCCATAAGAAAAGTTGCCAGAAGCGCTATACAGGAAAAGCATTACTGTAATTTTTCTGAACAAAAAAAGATATTAATGGATAACTTAAAATATAGATATGGGGTTTGTTCCTTAACAACAAAGAATGATAACTTAGTAATGTGGTCTCATTACGCAGATTCACATAAAGGAGTTTGCCTTGGCTTTAATGTAAGGTCCTTGGTTAATAAATCTTACTTCTATTTGAATAAAGAAATTATCCTATTATGCTATTCCGTTGACTATTATGGCGAATACCCAAATCTTGAATTTAGATTTATTCTTGATAAACATAACACCACAATATCATTGATAGATTTCAAAGAAATGGTCAAACCGTTATTATCTAAGTCCAATCATTGGCAGTATGAGGAAGAATATAGAATTTTATCATTGAATATGAACAATTATTCAATAGAGTATGATCCGTCTGAACTTATATCTTTATATCTAGGGTACAGAATGGAAACTGAACAAAAAGAAGAAATCGTTAAATTAATGAAAAATAAATTTCCTAGAACTGTCATTTATCAATCAATAATTAAAGATAGAGAGTTTGGATTAGAATTCGTACAAATTTAGCAATTTGGTTTTTATTTAAGAGGAAATAATTAGGAGTTTAATTGGATTTGTATAATTATAAATTTATGCCGCTAGATTGGTTAATAGAAAATGCAACCGGAAACGATTCTCAGGCTCAATTAGAATTGTACATAAGGTATAAGTACGGAAAGAATGACTTCGGTAGTGAAAAAAACCAGAAAAATTTAGAAGAAGCATTAAAATGGTGTGAGCTATCAGCAAATAACAATAATGATATAGCACAATTGAACTTGGCACAAGAGTGTTTAGATGGCGATAATATACCAAAAGATTATCAAAAAGCACTTTATTGGTTAACAAAATCAGCAGAAAACTCTAATAGCAAAGCTCAATATCTAATTGGATTATTCTATTTCGATGAAAAGTACATAAAAAGAAACCTGCAGAAGGCACTTTTTTGGTTGATAAAAGCTTCTGAAAATAATGATGCTGCTGCATCATTAACCCTTGGAAAACTCTACTATGAAGGACAACTAGTTAATCGAGACATTACTAAAGCCATACACTTTCTTGAGAAAAGGGGTTATTATAGTTATAATGAAGCGATGTTTTATTTGGGCTTATGCTATTTGTATTCTGATGAGTCTACCGATTTAATGCGAGAGGGAATACATTTATTAAATGAATCAGCAAGGCAAGAGTATGCTTATTCACAGTATGCTCTTAGCCTGTGTTATAGTTATGGTTTTGGCGTAGATAATAATTTAGAAATTGCCTGGATGTATTTGAATAAAGCAGTGTCAAATGGATATACTCAAGCATGCTTTATCGATGTGAATTTAATTAGAAACAAAATCCTAGAGAAGCATGGAGGACGCATTACAGAGGAAGAGGAGGAAGATTTTGAAAATGAAGTTTCTAGAGAGTATTGGAATTGGATTCAAGAAGCTTGCAACTTAAACGACATAAAAGCGTTACAGATATTTGGTGATTATTATTTAAAAAAAGGTGAAATTAGCGCTGCTATCAATTACTTTTATCGAGCTGATCAAGCTTTCGATGGAAAACAATCAGTAGAAAGAACTGAACTTATCCTCGATAAGGATTGGTATTTTGATGGAGGTTTTTACCTAACAAAACAAAAGATAACATTAGAAAATACTTCATGTCTTAAGATAAAAAAGTGCTTTGACAAAATTTTTAGTACTAATTATCTTAGTAGTTCTCTAGATACGCTGACCGATGTATATAGAACAAGTAATATTCCAGTAGATGTTCTTAAAGAAATGTCGAAAAAATTCTGTAATAATGAGAATTACAGATTTGCATCATATGTCGTTAAAGCAAATCAGAAAAATCATATTGCTCAATATAAACTTGCACTTTTGTTTTACAATAAAATAAATAGTCCTGATAGTGATAATCATGTTTATTCTATTATATGGTCTATAATTGCATGGCTTAATTATAAAATAATTAATAAAAAAATGTTATCGAGGGAATTTGATGACTCATTATTGAATCGAATAGAGAGTATAATAATTGAGAGTCTAAGGTTATTATCTGTAAGACAAATTAGCTTACTATTAAGATTTGAATATAAGAAATATATTGTTGAATATAAAAATCCGAAGAAGTCGATTAATGACTATCTAAACGAGTTAGATGGTAAAGCTAAAACAAATTTTGAAATGAATAAAGAGATTGAAAACTACATAAATTCGAGTAGCGGTCTTTTTTTTGCTTATTATAATGTACATATCACTTTTGCCTCACACATTATGAAAGAATATTATCCAGAGTGTTATTTCTATGCTATTATAGTCTATATTGCTGCTATAAATGGTTGCATTGAAATGGAAGACGTAGAAAATGATTCGACTTATCAGGATGGTGATACCTATAAATCTCGTGTTGACTTGCTGGACAAACTTGATTTTAGAAGTGTTACTGATGAGTTGGAATACCTATTGTCTAATCTCTTTAATCTACTTTCGGGGAATGATATTCACTTTATTTTAACATACATTTAACTGACTAACGGCTCCAATAGATTTCACAAGATCAAATACTACTTCAGCTGTATACATTTATCGTCCCTTTCCTCTTGACATATAAATAGCATTGAAAAGTGTGGTAAATCTATATAAATATGGACAAAAGGAGTATCCATGAGACCATCACTCCAAACTAAATAATTACGAATTACAAATTACGAATTACAAATTAGATTGCCTCTATTCAAAACACTTCTCCATATACGAAATGATATTTGTTGTCAGACACAGATTCAGATTAAGCAGGTTGAATTCTTTCCCATTGGGGGTTTTGTGCTCCTCTAAATTGGTCACCCCATCATAAATTCTGATTGCATAGTTGTGTTCAGCTTCATCCATAAAGAGCATTAAGGATTTAAGAGTACCTGTTTTACCGCATTTCACTTCGATAGGAATCATTTTATTGTGCCAGATAACCACATAATCCACTTCTGCCGAGGAGCTTCTGGCATTGCGCACCCAGAAACCGAGCTGAAAGTCTGATTGTCTTTGAATGGAGATTAATTGTTGCCCGACTAAGTGTTCCATAGCGATACCTTTGTAGATAGAATTCAGGTTTGTGGCAGTAAAATAGTCAGCCTGGATATTTGCCTGCAAATTGATAAAACCGGTGTCCAGATATAACAGTTTGGGACGTCTGGAACGTTTGGGAATTGTTGGCAAATCGGTAGATGTATATGGATAAATAAGAGTAATTAATGAAGCCTGCTCTAAGAGCTGAAAGGCGTTTTTGATAATCTGGCATTTAAAATCTGATTTTCCAAACCGTTCAAAAGTGATTTGCTTACCAGCCTCACTGTATAAAGAATCCATAATGAACTTCAGTACATCAATTTGTTCGGGACTGATAGCATATTTGGCGGCATCCTCCTGATATGATAGTAAAATATTAGAAAGCACACGCCTGACCTCAATTATGTTCTTGGTTTCAACCCAAACCTTTATAGCTTCGGGCATACCACCTACAAGGGCATATTGCATAAAGTGTTCTCTGAGGATTGTTGTTGCATAATCAGGAAAAGGGATGGTTTTCGTCACTTCCAGTAGTTTATCCAACTTAGCAGCAACAAGATACTCGTTAAAATTGCAAGGAAACATAAACAAATACTCAATTCTACCTACTGAAACTTCCAATCTGTTTCGTCTGAGGTAAACATCCAATAGAGAACCCGCAGCTATAACATAAATTTCCGGCATCTTCTCATAGAAATATCTTAAACTGAGCATAGCTTTGGATGAATTCTGAATTTCATCAATAAAGAGCAGAGTTCTTTTGCCTACTAAGTCTAACCCTTTCCTCAAAACAATTGCATTAAGGACGGCTCGCACATCAGTGCCGGAAAAGAATAATTCCCGGTCGGATATTTCCTCAAGGTTCAGTTCGATAAAAGTATCAAAACTGTTACCAAACATCCTGACAACAGTGGTTTTGCCCACCTGTCTTGCTCCTCTTAAAATAAGAGACTTGCGATAAGGTGATGCTGCCCAGTCTTGTAATTGCTTCAAAATCTGTCTGTAGAACATACTTGGCTCCTTGTCATCTATATAATATACTGATATATGCAGATACATTTTTATGTCAAGGTAATTTTTAGGTGTTACCCGTATTATAAACAAGGGTGTTTCTGATTAAGACCATTCAAAGTCAAGGGTGTTTTAGATGCAAAGTCACTCAGAATCAAGGGTGTTTCGGATGCAAAGTCACTCAAAGTCAAGGGTGTTTGATTGTGATAAAGTGATAAAGTGATTAGGTGCTTGGGTGATTAGGTTTAAGATAACTACGAATTACGAATTAGATTGTCTATATTCTCCAGGCAGGTATATCGTTATCATCATTACTCTGCTTAAATCTGATAAATTTGCAATCAGCATGTGGGTATTGATTTCGGAAGGTGGTGAATGAATTCTGTTTATCCATGCCATATTTGCATTCATAGGCAAGAAGTGAATTGGCATTTATCAGAACAAAGTCAATTTCTTGTTTGTTTCTGGTCTTCCAGAATTTGAGTTGAGTAAGCATGTCTTTTTTGTGGTAAAGATTCAAGAAAACGTAGTTCTCAAATAACTCACCTTTATCTGTCCTTTGCTCCAGGTCATTGAAATTATTCATCAGCACATTTCTGATTCCTGTGTCCACATAATAGACTTTGGACATCTTCTTAAGCTCAGTGCCCAAATTTGTGTGATAAGGAGTCAAGCGCTTGATTATATATGATGCTTCCAATATATTCAGATAATTATCAATTGTCTCTCTATGTAATCCTGTTTCTATTGAAATCGAATTGATGTTAATTTCTTTCCCGATGTTTATGCTCAGATACCTGACCAAATGATTCAAACTATCTATTTTCGCAATGTGAAAAAGATTTCTGATATCCTTTAGAATATAGGATGATGCGATATCTTGCAAGATGCCGATTTTGTCATTGGTATTATTGGCAAGGACGACTTTGGGATATCCGCCAAATAAAATGTACTCCTGCATGAGTAATTCAAACTGAGGTTGATAGTATTTCATCCCCTGGATAGCTTCATCGTTGCTTTCCAATTGGATTAGTGAGACAATCTCATTCTCTCCTTTAAAGGTACAGAACTCCAGAAATGATAATGGATATAGCTCATAAATGTGCTTTCTGCCAACCAGACTTTCTTTAAATTGCTGTTTAATCATCACAGAAGAGGAGCCTGTCATTATAAGCTTGAATTCTTCAGAATAATGGTCAACCAGTAGTTTAATCGTCTTGGAAAAATCAGCTATATACTGTACTTCATCGAGGAAGATATATGTTATAGTTGATTTTGTCTTTTTTTTATTACGCAAAGTCTGTAGAATTGAATCTATGCTCTGATTAAACAAGCTGAGATTTTGAGGGTATTCAATATCAAAGAATAGCGAATTATCCTCTCCAACCATTAACATGAGATGTTTTAAAAGAGTTGTCTTGCCGCTTTGACGTGGACCGAGAATAAACACAGCTTCAGTAGAATTGATATTCTCCATAATTTTGTCTTGAAGAGTGCGATGGTAATAAATCATATTAAGCTCCTGTGTGTTATTTGTGTGAAGCCATGCAATATGTCAAGAGCTTTATTTGGTAGCTACCAAAGAAAACTCTAGAGTATTCTTTGGGTGCATACCACATATTGCATAATTAGTATTAAGTCTTAGGAGCAATATGTCTATATATAATAAACCGCATGAATGTGGAACTACATACTTTCATTCTCTGCATCTCTGCATCTCTGTATCTCTGTATCTCTGTGTTAAAAATCCCCCTTTAGTGTATTTCGCTTATTTAGTGTGTTCCATGTTCCCCTCTTTTCTGTTTATTCTGTATTGAATATACTTTTTTGCTGTAACAAGGTGTTCCATCCACACCTTCGTTTCACCGTTCCACTGTTCCACCGTATCACCTAATCACCTAATCACCTAATCACTTTATCACTTACATCTTGACATATAAATAGCATTAGAAATCGTGGTAAATCTATATAAATATGGACAAAAGGAGTATCCATGAAGACCATCACTCCAAGTCCGGGCGATATAAAACGCGCCTGGTACGTCGTTGATGCCACAGGTCTTGCCTTGGGTCGCATGTCTTCGCAGATTGCCGCAATTTTACGCGGTAAGAACAAACCTTACTATGTGCCGAATATCGACACAGGTGATTATGTAGTAATCATCAATGCAGAAAAAGTTCGCGTAACGGGAACTAAGATGCTGAATAAGGTTTATGCAGAATACAGCGGTTACCCCGGCGGACTAAAAGAAATCACTATAGCCGAAGTTATGGCAAAGCACCCGGAACGTATCATTCAACACGCCGTCAAAGGCATGTTGCCAAAGAACACTCTGGGCAAAGACATGTTCAAGAAGCTGAAAGTGTATGCCGGAAACGAGCATCCGCATGAAGCTCAGAACCCACAAACTTTAATCTTACAGTACACTTAAGGAGTAAGACAGTATGCAAAACTTTGATGCAGTTGGCAGAAGAAAGACTGCCGTTGCGAGAGTTCGTTTAACACCCGGAACCGGAAAAAGGATTATCAACAACCTGCCCATGAAAAAGTATCTTCAGCGTGAAGTGCTGGAAATGGTCGTGGAACAGCCTTTTCAGGTAGCCGAGATGAGTGAACGCTTTGATATGCGTGTAAACGTATATGGTGGCGGACTCAGTGGACAAGCCGGCGCAATCCGTTTGGGTATTGCCCGTGCCTTGGTGGAATTTGACGAAGCCCTCAGGCTCATCATGCGCAAGAACGGTTATATGACCCGTGACTCACGTATGGTTGAGCGGAAAAAATCCGGTCGCCCCAAAGCCAGAAAACGCTTCCAGTTCTCCAAGCGTTAAACCAGGACAAGACCGGGCAGAGGTATCTTCCTTTGCCCTGTTGGGAAAGCAGATTTTTTATCAGGAATAGTGTGAAATTAATTAGACAAGTCATGTTAACCAAAACATGGCTGCCATTCATCCTGCCTCAGGAGTTGCAAGGCGGTGTTCCGCATGCGGAACTGGATTGCGTATATCCTCTGGCAGTAGTAATAACCGTAATCTAAGGAGTTAAACATGTCCGTTGTTTCCATGAAACAGCTGTTGGAAGCCGGTGTTCATTTTGGACATCAGACTTTCAAGTGGAATCCCAAGATGAAGAAATACATTTTCATCAAGAGAAACGGGATACACATCATTGACCTCAAGCAGACCGTTGATGCCATCAACGAAGCTTATCAGTTTTTGAAAGAAGTTGCCGCCAGAAGTGAATATATTCTCTTTGTCGGCACCAAAAAGCAGGCACAAGCCGCCATCAAAGAAGCCGCTGAAAAAGCCGGAGTCTTTTATGTTAATAACCGTTGGTACGGAGGTATGCTGACGAATATGCAGACCATTCGTCAAAGCATCGAAAAGATGAAGTACTATGAACAAATCGTTGCCGACGGCACTATTTCCAACTATACCAAGCTGGAACAGCTCCGCATGAAACACAAACACGACAAGATAGAAACCGCTCTGGGCGGAATCCGTGATATGGATGCAGTACCCGGAGCCGTGTTTGTCGTGGATACAGACCATGAAAAGATTGCTGTGCATGAAGCCAGAGTTTTGAATGTTCCGATTTTGGGTATGGTGGACACCAATAGCGACCCTGACGTAATTGATTATGTCATTCCTTCCAATGATGATGCGACCCGTGCGGTCAGCTTAATTGCTGACATCATGGCAAATGCAGTCATCGAAGGCAGAGGACTTTCCACAGAAGGTGCCGATGTTGCCAAGCTTACCATTGATGAAGACTTTGACAAAACCATCGACCTGGAAGCTGTATTGGCTGCTGCCCCGATTGACGCAGTCGTGCTTGAAGAAAAAGAGCATAAGATTGAAAAAGAACACATTGCCAAAGAAAAACACGTTCCCAAGGCAAAACCTGTCGTGGAAGAAGAACCTGTTATAGAAGCAATGCCGGTAGTTCAGGAACCAATTGTTATTGAACCTATCGCAGAAGAAAAAGCTGAAGCCGAAGAAGTATAAATACTAATTCTAAATTATGAATTATGAATTATGAATTCGTGAAACATAGTTAACTAAAGACCGTTTAAATACAGGAGATTATTATGTCACAGATAACATCAGCAATGGTGAAAGAGCTGAGAGAGCGCACCAATGTGGGCATGATGGATTGCAAGAGAGCCTTGGAAGCCGTCAATGGCGACATGGATGCTGCCATCAAATATTTGAGAGAGAAAGGCATCACCAAAGCCGAGGGCAAAGCTACCCGCGAGACCCGTGAAGGCGCAGTTTATGCCTATATCCATTCCAATAGCAAGATTGGAGTATTGATTGAACTTAATTGCGAGACTGATTTCGTCGCTAATACAGATGATTTCAAAGCTCTGTGCAAAGACCTTGCCATGCAGATAGCCGCCACCAATCCTTTGGCAATTTCATCAGAAGAGATTGATCCTGCCATCATCGAAAGAGAGAAAGAGATTGCGCACAACAAGGCTGTCAATGACAAGAAACCCGAAGCTATCATTGTTAAGATTGTGGAAGGGCACATTGCCAAATATTGCAAAGATCATGCTCTGCTGGAACAGGAATTTATCAAAGACCCGACCCGCACAGTTAAATCCCTGATTACCGATATCGTTGCCAAGATGGGTGAAAACATCAAAATCAACCGTTTTGCCCGCTATTCCATCGGCGAATAACTAAAACCGGAGCGCAATATGGTGGTTTATCAGCCGGAAAAAATGCATCGACTCATGCTCAAACTCAGCGGTGAGATTCTTGCCGGAGAAAAGGGCTATGGCTTTGATGACGAAGTGATAGACAGAATTACTGACGATATTATCGAGCTTAAGAAGATGGGCTATAGCTTAGCCATCGTTCTGGGTGGAGGCAATATTTTCCGCGGCGGTTCTTGGAAAAACCAGAGCTTGAACCGGGTAGTTTTGGACAATATCGGTATGATTGCCACTATTCAGAATGCCTTGTACTTAGCTGAAATTCTAAACAAAAAGAATTATCAGGCTGAGGTATTTTCTGCGCTCAAAGCAGATAAAATTGCCAAATTCTACACTCCTTCCAGAGCCAGAAATGCTCTGCAGGAAGGAAGAATTTGTTTCCTTTGCGGGGGAACCGGGAATCCTTTTTTCACCACAGATACAGCTGCCGTGCTGAGAGCTGCCGAGCTTGAGCTCGACGTCGTGCTCAAAGGCACCAATGTGGAAGGGCTCTATTCAGAAGACCCGAACAAAAATCCCAAAGCTGAGTTTATCCATACCGCCACTTTTCAGGAATGTATTGAAAAGAAACTGGGCGTGATGGATATGACGGCTTTTTCCCTGGCACAGCAATATGCAATTCCAATCAAAATATTCAATGTCAAGACGCGGGGCAATATCAAAGAAGCAGCCCTGCGTTCTGACATTGGCACCTTTATTCATGCTTAAAACAAGCAGACAAAGAGGATAAGATGGAGAATATTAAACAGCAAGTAAGCGATAAAATGCAGAAGACTCTGGATTCGCTGTTGCATCAGTTTTCCAAAATCAGAACCGGCAGAGCCAGCGCTTCCATTTTAGATGACGTTAAAATCAACTATTACGGACAGCCCACTCCCGTGAAGCAGCTCTGCAATATTTCCATCCCGGAAGCCAGACTGATAGTAGTCCAGCCCTGGGACAAGACCACTCTTGCCGATATCGAAAAAGCCATTCTGGCAGCGAATCTGGGGATCACTCCCGAAAATGACGGCAACGTCATCCGCATGCCGTTTCAGCCTTTGACTGAAGAAAAGAGAAAAGATATCGTCAAATCACTGAAGAAAATGGCTGAAGATGCGCGTGTGGCTGTTCGCAACATCCGCAGGGATTCCAATGAGGAAGTCAAAAAAAGCCAGAAAGACCACGACATCAGTGAGGACGAAGAGAAAAAGCTTCTGAAAGAAATCCAGGATGTGACAGACGAATGGGTTAAGAAAGTTGACGAAGCTGAGAAAACCAAAGAGAAAGAAATCCTCGAAATCTGACCCTTAAATTATTTATATAGTCGTTATCGCATCTGAATTGTTTGTACAAGGCATACGATAACGGCTTTTTTGTTTATAGTAGAAGCGGACGCCTCGTCTGCTTTGTTTGACATTCGAGGCGAATGTCACTACTGACTTAAACGGTAATTATTTACACAGATAGGAGGCTATATGCTGCAAGGTTCTTTTGTCGCCCTTGTCACTCCCTTCAAAAATGGTGAGATTGACTATACTGCTTTGGAAAAGCTGATTTATTGGCAGCTTGAGCAAGGAACCGATGGACTTGTTTTGCTCGGGACCACCGGAGAAAGCGCTGCTTTGGCTTCCGATGAAAAAGAAGCATTACTGCGTTTTTGCCTGCAAAGGATAAATCACAAGGTTCCCGTTGTTGTGGGAACGGGCACAAACAATCTCTCCCACACGATTTCCGCCACGCATAAGGCAAAGGAACTGGGAGCGGATTATGCACTTGTTTTGGTTCCCTATTACATTAAACCCACTCAGCAGGGCATGTTTGAATTCTTCAGCGAAGTCGCTGCCAAAACCGATATTCCCATCATTATGTATAATATTTTGGGACGCACGGGCGTCAATATGACAGCTGCCACAACAGTCCGAATAGCGAAGGCAAATCCACGCATTGTCGGCATCAAAGAAGCTTCCAACCTGATTGTACAGGCTGCGGAAATTGTCCGTGATGCACCGGAAGGATTTGTTTGTATGAGTGGTGAAGATGGGATCAACATGCCTCTGATGGCATGCGGATTTAAGGGAACTATCACTGTTACCGGCAATATTCTGCCCAAACTGATGCACGAGCATATCCATACCTGCCTGAAAGGAGATTTTGTCACAGCTCTCAAACAGCACCAGCACCTGATTAATATCAACCAGCATCTTTTTATTGAAACCAGTCCCATCCCCGTCAAAGAAGCTTTGCACCTGATGGGTAAGATTGAAAACGAATTCAGGTTGCCCATGTGTCCGCTGCAAGACAGCAGCAGAGCAATTCTGAAAGAAACCCTCAAAGAATACAAACTTATCTGAAAGCATAAGATTAAATAAATCACAGTAGAATCTAATGTGTTACATGCTTCCACCCTGTAATCCACCTGGCATCCTCCCGGCATCCACCTGGGCTCACCCCAGGAGGATCCCAGGTGGATCCCGGGAGGACGGCAGGTTGGAATTAACAAAGGAGAAAGCAAAATGACAGAGCAAAACCGCATCTGGAACAGAAACTATAAACTGATTCAACAAAATACAGTAGAGGAAATCCACTCGGAAGTATTCCTGTTTGAGCATGTCAAAACCGGCGCACAACTCATGTATGTGAAAAACGATGACAACAATAAAGTCTTTTCTATATGTTTCAAGACACCGCCGGAAGACAACACGGGCTGCCCTCATATCCTGGAACACTCCGTTCTGAACGGCTCGGTGCATTTTCCTGCCAAGAATACATTTACAGAGTTGATGAAAGGCTCAATGAAGACTTTTCTCAATGCTTTCACTGCGTCGGATAAAACGATATATCCCTTTGCCAGCACTAATGAGCAGGATTTTTACAACCTGATGCAGGTTTACCTTGATGCCGTGCTCTACCCAAATATTTACACCAACCCCGATATTCTCAAGCAGGAAGGCTGGCATCACGAATTGCTCAATCCCGATGCCGAAATTATCTATAAGGGTGTGGTCTATAATGAAATGAAAGGCGCATTTTCCTCGCCGGAATCTGTGCTGTACCGCAAGATTGAGCAAATCCAGTTTCCCGATACGCCATACAGTTTTGAATCGGGCGGAGACCCGGACTACATTCCTGAACTGAGCTGGGAAAGATTTACGGCTTTCCACAAAAAGTATTATCACCCCTCCAACAGCAGGATTTATTTGTATGGCAATCTCGATTTGGACAAGGCTCTGGGCTTTATTGATGAAAAGTTCCTTGCCGATTTTGACCGGATTGAGTTAAAAAACGACATCCCTCTGCAAACAGCTTTTTCCAAGCCGGTTCAGTTTGAACACAACTATTCCATCGGTTCAGACGAGCAGCCTGAAGGTAAAAACTATCTGAGCCTCAATTTTACTTGCGGAAATGTGCTTGATGTGAACACAACCACTGCGCTGGAAGCACTTAAGCAAATTCTGATGGATTCACCGGCTTCACCCCTGAAGCTTGCCATCCAAAACTCAAAGCTGGCTGCCGATAACTTTGCCAGCTTTAATGAAGGCTGTTTGCAACCCACTTTTAGTATCATCTGCAAACACGTCAAATCTGAGGATATTGAGCCGCTGACCAAGCTCATATATGCTGAATTAGGGAAAATTGCTGAACAGGGAATTGACAAAAAACTGATTGAAGCAACTATCAACAGCAAGGAATTTGCCCTCCGGGAAGCCGATATGAACCATTTTCCCAAAGGTTTGTTTTACAACTGGGTTAGCATGAATAGCTGGCTGCACGGCGGTAATCCACTCAGTTACATAGCCTTTGAGCCAATTTTGGCAGAACTGCGCAAAGGGCTGACCTCTCCGTTGTTTGAAAATTTGATAAAGCAATATCTGCTGGCTAATCCTCATTCCAGCCAATTGGTGCTCAAGCCGGTTAAAGACTTGGTGGAAAAGAAAGAAGAAAAAATCAGAAATACGCTGAAATCCTTCAAAGCAACTTTGGATGCCACACAAATTCAGGCTCTGATTGATGACAATAACCGGTTGATCGAGTGGCAGTCAATTCCGGACTCACCGGAAGACGTTGCCAAAATCCCCTTTATCTCTTTAGCAGATTTGAACAAAGAGGCAGAACCGCTCTGCCTGGAAGTGGAAAAACAGCAGCAAATCACTTTGCTGAAACACCCCATCTTTACCAACGGTATTGTCTATCTGGCGGCTTATTTTAACCTGAGCCACATGTCGGAAAGTGATTTACAATGGGTTTCTATGCTCTCCGGTCTGCTGGGTAATCTGGACACTGCCAATCATACTTTCTCTACTCTGTCCAACGAAATTGATATTCACACGGGCGGGATTTACGCTGAACTTTCACTTTATAGCGACAACACTATTCCCGGCAAGGTGCTACCAAAGTTTGCAGTGTATAGCAAGAGCGTTTTGCCCAAGACCAAAAAAATGTTGGAGCTGACGGTTGAGTATGCCCTGAAAACAAAGTTTGAAGATATAGGCAGGATAGTGCAATTGGTCAAAGAAATGAAATCCAGAATTCAGATGCAGATTATCGGTTCCGGTCATGTGATGGCAATCCGCAGAATGTTGGCGCAGAATAATCAAATGCAAAGATGGCAGGATGACACAGAAGGCATGGCTTTTTATAGTTTCTTAAACGAAGTGGAAACGAAACTGGAAACCGCTCCCCGAGACGTAACAGCCAAGCTGGAACAAATCGCCAAAAGTATTTATACTAAAAAGAATCTACTGATTAGTATCACTTCTCCCGAAGCAGACATAGCTGCGGTCTGGCAGCAGATAAATATCCTCACAGACAGTATCACGCTTGAGGAATTGCCTGCGGTGACGCATAGCTTCACTCCCAAACTAAGCAATGAGGGCATTATCGCTCCGGTTAATGTGCAATACTGCGCGCAGGGCGGAAATTTCAAACAACTGGGCTATAGCTACACGGGTCAGATGATGGTGCTTTCCAACATCCTCAGAAACGAATATCTGATGCAGGAAATCCGGGTCAAGGGCGGGGCTTATGGCATCATGGTGATGTTTGCGCGTTACGGATATATGTCTTTCTGCTCCTACAGAGACCCCAATCTGGTGGATACTTTCACTGTTTATAGCAAAACTGCAGAATATCTGGCAGGCTTTGAATGTCTGCCCAGAGACTTTGAAAAATATATGATAGGCACAATGGCAGAGCTTGATATGCCTTCCACTCCTTCCCAAAAAGGCAATGGCGCAGACACCTATTTCATTTCGGGACTGAGTTTTGCAGATAAGCAAAAACTACGGGATGAAGTGCTTTCCACCAAAATAGAAGATATCAGAAGCTTTTCCAAGCTTGTTCAAGACGTGATGAAACAGCATCAACTGGCAGTTTTTGGCGTGGAAACCAAGCTTAAGGATAATAAAAATTTGTTTGATGTCTTGGTGCCGGCGATTCCTAATTGAATATGAAGCAAAAAGATAAGAAAATAACCAAAAGACATAAAGAAAGCTTCTCCAATGTTGTCATTGAAGACGGGGATTATTACGACGACCTGCAGAGCAATGTTACTTCCAAAGCAAAACGCACTTCAGATAAAAGCCGTCTTTCGCTGAAGAATGACCTGCAACTCAAAAGAGGACGGGTGGTGGAAGTAAAATCCAACTACCTCAATATTGTGAGAATCGGGGACGAGGAATTCACCTGCTCCATCAGCGGCAGATTGAAGCAGTATCTGTTCAAAACAAAGTTCCTGAGTGCTGTGGGAGACTGGGTTGAAGTAGATTTTACCAATGCGCCGGACTATCGGATTGAAGAAATTCTGCCCCGGCATAATACTCTATCCCGCTTTACGGAAAACTCCTATCAAAAAGAAATTATCGTGGCTTCCAATATTGATTATCTGGTCGTTACTGCATCCTGGCTGATGCCGGTGGTCAAGCCCGGTTTGATAGACAGGTATTTGTGCATAGCCGCTTTGAACAATCTGAACCCTATCGTGTGCCTGAATAAAATTGACCTGTGTGAGGACTTGGCAGAAGCCGAAGCAGCTATGTCATATTACAAAAAGCTTGACATCCCTGTCGTGTTCACATCCACCCTTACCTTGCAAGGAATGCAGGAATTGAAAGAGCTGCTGGCTGAAAAGGACTCCGTCTTTTCCGGGCAGTCAGGAACAGGAAAATCGTCCCTGATTAACTGTTTGGAGCCGGATTTGAATCTGGCTACTAATGAAGTCAGCAGTTACAATGAAAAAGGCAAGCATACCACGTCGCAGGCACGCCTGATAAAATGGTCTTTTGGGGGAAATCTGGTGGACACTCCCGGTCTTAAAACTGTGAATTTGCATAGGGAACAAAAAGATATAATACCGAGCGTATTTCCGGGTTTCAGTGATTACGCTGAGCAATGCTATTTCCGCAACTGTGCGCATGATCATGAGAATGGCTGTGCAGTCCGGGCAGCGGTTAATCAAGAGCAGATTCCGGTCGAACGGTATGAATCATATCTGAGGATTATGGAATCTTTATGAAAAACTTTGGTGTCTTCATCCATCCCAGTTACGCAAAAAGAGAGAATCTCTATCAATTAATCCTAAGCCTTGAGCAGGAGTACAAGCTTCAGTTTTATGGTTTTGAACGGCAGAGGAACTTCCTCTCTCCGGCTTTGAAGAATATTTTGAATGAAGACGAGATTAAAATCAAGCTCGACTGCATCCTGGTTTTTGGCGGAGACGGAACAATTCTTCGGGCAAAGGAGATTGCGCTCAAAACCAAAGCTCCCATTCTCGGAATCAATCTCGGCTACCTGGGATTTCTCTCTGAAAGTACTCTGGAAGACTTGCGCAAATCCATCAAAGACTTGCTGCAAAACAAATACCGCTTACAGCAGAGAATGCTGCTCTCGGTGCAGTTGAAGCATAAAAGCGACATTTTATACCATGGATTAGCTCTAAATGATGCCGTAATTTACAAAGCAGACTCACCCCGGCTGATTCATATCCGCATGTATAATTCAGGCAGATTTGTTATGGACATGCGCTGTGACGGTGTGATTGCCTCTTCTCCCACGGGTTCGACAGCCTATTCGCTTTCTGCCGGAGGTCCGATTCTTTCACCTGTGATGAAAGCAATCGTGGTCAGTCCGCTCAACCCGCATATACTTTCCATCCGACCGATGGTTTATCCGGATAACGACAAGCTCAATTTCAAAGTCTATGGCTTGGATTCACCTGCCAGGCTGCAAATCGATGGCATAAACATGCACGAAATCAATGAGAACTATGAGCTAACTGTCACTTCTGCCAAAGAATGTGTCGATTTTATCAAACTCAGCAACCGGACTTTCTATAAAATCCTGCGCAACAAGATGCATCTGGGAAAATAATGCTGACTGAACTTCACCTCAAAAACTATATTCTCATCCCCGAACTCAGGCTGGATTTTAAGCCGGGAATGACAGTTTTGACAGGTGAAACAGGAGCAGGAAAGTCAATCATAGTAGGCGCTTTGAATCTTGTCTTTGGCAAAGCGTCCGCCAATCAGATTGCCTTTGACCCCACCAAAGATGTTTATGTGGAAATCACTTTCACGATTCCCAAAGAATATTACGAAATACACAGTTATTTGAATGAAGCGGGCATAGATACCGGCGATAACGAGCTGATTGTCGCCCGAGAATTTGCGGTCAGCGGGAAAACTACTTCTTACCTGAATGGCAGGAAAACCGGCACCACAGCACTGAAAGAATTGCATGACCTGCTTATCGATTTTCACCATCAAAGAGACCAGCAAAGCCTGCTGAATCCGGGCTTTCAATTAGACCTATTGGACAAATTCGGCACTCTGATGCCGTTACGTGCTGCGTTTCAACTGCGGTTTAATGAGTTAAAACACAAACTTGCAACCCTGAAAGCGCTTCAGGAAGCTGAGAACAATAATCAGCAACTGATTGAGCTATATAGATTTCAACTGGATGAACTGCAAGCTGCAGTGCTGGTTTCAGGTGATGACCAAAGTCTGGAACAGGAATTTGAATTGCTTTCACACTCGGAAGAGATAATTATATTGGCATCAGAGCTATATGCCACATTCTATGAGCAGGAAAACAGTCTTTATGACGTGCTCACAGGCGCACAGGCGCAGCTTGGAAAATATGCTGAAATGAGCTCCCTGATTAGTGAAATCAATACCAAACTGGAAGCGGGCATTGAAAATGTGCAGGATGCGAGCACCTTGCTGCGGACAGTCAAAGAACGCATCGCTTCCGACCCGGAAAGACTGGCTGAAATCAGACAAAGACTTGATTTGCTCAATGGTCTGAAGGGCAAATATAAGTGCAATTCCATTGAAGATTTGATTGCCTACAAGTACAAAATTGAGCAGGTGGTGCAGTCTCAGGAGAATAACCAGGCTGAGATTCAGGCTTTGACAGAGCAGATTGGCATTGAGTTTGAAGGGTTAGTTATTGCAGCCAACGAATTGTCCTCCAAACGGCTCATTGCTGCAGCAAAACTTGCCAAAGACATCCTGGCAAATTTGCAGCAACTGTCGATACCGCATCCCCAATTAGAAATACAAATTGACAAAAAAGCAGAGGGGAAAATAGTACTGTCAGATATAAGCAGATTTTTTGCTGATACGGGTCAAGATACGATAGAAATCAGGTTTTCGGCAAATCCCGATAGTCCTGTTTTGCCCTTGAAATCTGTAGTTTCAGGCGGTGAACTTTCGCGTATTCTGCTTGCTGCCAAGCAAGCTTTGACGCAGGTGCTTCCGCCCAGAACTATTATTCTTGATGAGATAGACGTGGGTATCGGCGGAAAAACTGCCGGAGCTTTGGCAGATTTTATTCACGGGCTGGCAAAAAACCATCAGGTTATCTGCATAACGCATCTGGCTAAGATTGCAGCAGCAGCGGATAACCATATATCGATAGACAAAAAAATTGTACACGGCGCCACAGTGATTGAAGTTGAAAGTCTGGATACAGGGCGCAGGATAAATGAGATTGCCAGAATGCTCTCGGGACATATTACAGAGCTTTCGGTGCAACATGCCAAAGAATTATTAAACGACATAGAGAGGTAAATGTGAAGGTAAAAAAGAGTAGAAGGCTGAGAGCGATAGGTTTATTCATTGTTCTTTTGGCTTTGGTAACTTCTTACTATTTCAACGGCTTTCAGTCAAAAGCGCCGTCAATCAATACTAAAGAAACTGATAGGTTCTATAATGACCTTTCGAATTACAAGAAAATACAGGTTATCGTGAGTATAAAGTCTCTTGATGCGCTAAAGAAACTGATTTACACCAAGCTTGAACCCGGCGGAGCAGTGAAACTCCAATCTGAAGAGCAAGCAGGTTATGCGCTGTATATTTACCAGATTGAACAGCAAAACATCCCCTCAGTTCTGGATAAAATTGCAGAAGTCGGCACCATTTCCAGCAAAGTGGAAAGAATTAGCGCCCAGAATACTCAGATTGACCTGGAAGCAAAGCTTAGGGACAAGGAAGCCATCTACCAAAAAGAAATGCAGGACTATGCCAATTCCAAAGTTAAATATTCATATCAGTTAGACAGATTAAACTTACTATCAATGCAGGTAGATAGCCTGAAGTTCGATATCAGCAACCAAAAGAACCAGGCTATGACTTTGTTATATATCAAAGCGATGGTTGCTCCCAGTAAAGTCGGACGCGTCCAGAATTACCAGAAGTTCGTGATAGACTTTGTTAAATTCATGGTTATCTTTGCTGTGGTCGTTTCTTTCCTGCACTATGGCACGATGCTTTTAGCCTATCTTTTCTCTCTGCTGGGTATAAAATTCCCATCCATCAGCAGCATGGGAGGCGGAGGTTATGACGGTTATGCCGGCTACAAAGGCTACAAGGGCTATGGCGGATATCAGGGTTATGGCAGTTATGGCTATGGCGGCAGCCGCAAACGCAGAGTTAAACGCATCTACCGTAATAAAGAAAAATCCGCTGAGGACACCACTGAGGATACTGAGAAATAGCTTATTAGTCAATATGGGGGAAAGAACATGATTATGCAAGCATGGCAGATATGGATGATTATCGGTATCGTCTGTATAGTAATTGAGATTTTTGACCCGGCTTTCTTTTTTCTGAGTCTGGGCATTGCGGCAATCATCACAGGATTGCTTTCATTCGCAGTCAAGTCAACCGCTTTGCAGATTATCATTTTTGCTGTTCTGAGTTTCCTGGCTTTTTTGAGTATGAGAAAACTCGGCAAAAAAATCCTTACAACTCCCGGGAGTGAAACCAATGTATTTGCGCTCAAAGGCAAGGTTGGCACAGTTATGAAGGCAATTCCCGAACATGGCAAAGGCTATGTTAAAATCGGGGGAGAAGAGTGGTCTGCAATTGCCAAAGACCATCAGGTTATCGAATTGAATGCCAGAGTCAGCGTTGTTGATGTCGAAGGCAATAAGCTTATTGTTGAAAAACAAAGCACTGTAGAATAAACCTACCGCAAATCTATAGGAGGTACACATGGCAGCAGTTTATTTCGTATTATTAGCCCTGGTTATTCTTATTATTTCAGTCTTGTCCAAGGGACTGATTGTGGTCAGACAAGCTGAAGTAGTCATTATCGAAAGGCTTGGCAGGTACTTCAAGACCTTGCCCAGCGGGTTGCATCTGATTGTGCCGATATTTGACCGACCGCGCTCTATCCATTGGCGCTATGTCAGAACCGATTACAGAGGAAATGCTGTGATCACAACAAGAACTGAAAACCGCATCGACCTGCGCGAAACCGTGTATGATTTCCCACGCCAAAACGTTATCACCAGCGACAACGTCACTATCAATATCAACGCTTTGCTCTATTTTCAGGTCACAGACCCTTACAAAGCAGTCTATGAAATTGGCAATCTGCCCGATGCCATTGAAAAGCTGACTCAGACCACTCTGCGTAATGTGATTGGCGAGCTTGAACTGGATAAGACCTTGATTTCACGTGATACGATAAACACCAAGCTGCGTGATATTCTGGATGAAGCCACCGACAAATGGGGCGTTAAAGTCAACCGCGTTGAGCTGCAGGACATTTTGCCTCCCGAAGAAATCAAGACTGCCATGGAAAAGCAGATGCGCGCCGAACGTGACAAACGTGCCAAAATCCTTACTGCTGATGGCGAAAGAGAATATAACATCCGCACTGCCGATGGTGAAAAGATGGCAAAAATTGCCCGCGCTGAAGGCGATGCCCAAGCCAAACTCCTGATTGCAGATGCGGAAAAGCAGGCAATTCAAATGATTACGGAAGCCGTAAAAAGCTCTGCAACCGACCCGGCTCAGTATATGCTTGCCCTCAGATATATTGCTGCCTTTAGTGAAGTTACAAAGCAAGGTGATAAAACCATTGTCGTGCCTTACGAAACTCAGGCACTGCTTGGCTCTATCAAAACCATGCAGGATATTTTTAAGAAATAAGCTATCTATGAAAACAACACGCGGTAATAGTCTTAGTTAAGCTGTTACCGCTTTTTTTATAAAGGAGGACTTATGTCCGAAATCACTTATGTTAAAGCGAGAGAAATTCTTGATTCACGCGGTAATCCCACCGTGGAAGCTGAAGTTCATCTGGAATCCGGGATTGTTGCATTGGCAGCAGTACCCAGCGGAGCATCCACCGGGGAGCATGAAGCACTGGAATTGAGAGATGGAGACAAGGCGCGCTATCTGGGCAAGGGTGTCCTGAAAGCCGTGCAGAACATTAACGACCTCATCTATCCTGAAATAGATGGCATGGAAGTGACAGAGCAGGCTATGATTGACCACGTGATGCTGGAGCTGGATGGCACGGAACACAAGAGCAAACTGGGTGCCAATGCCATTTTGGCAGTTTCGATGGCTGTGGCGCGCGCCGCATCCATGGAGCTTGATTTGCCACTTTACCGTTATTTGGGTGGCGTGAATGCCCGCGTTTTACCCGTTCCTATGTCCAATATTATCAATGGTGGCGCTCATGCCGACAACAATATTGATATCCAGGAATTTATGATTATGCCTTTGGGCGCAGTCAGTTTTAGAGAAGCTTTGCGCATGAATGCCGAGACTTTTCATGCTTTGAAAGCCATTCTGCACAAAAAGGGAATGGTCACTTCCGTCGGCGACGAAGGCGGTTTTGCCCCCAATCTGGCTACCAATGAAGAGGCTTTGATTGTGATTGTGCAGGCTATCGAAGCAGCCGGCTATGTTCCAGACAAAGATATTTTTATCGCTATGGATCCTGCCGCCAGCTCTTTCTACAAAGACGGCAAGTATCATCTTTCCGCTGAAAACAAAGCATATACTTCTGCAGAAATGATTGACTATTATGAAAACCTTGTGAACAAATACCCCATCGTTTCCATCGAAGACGGCTTAGCTGAAGACGATTGGGACGGCTGGGTAGCCATGACTCAGAGAATGGGAAAACGCATTCAGATTGTGGGCGACGACCTGTTTGTCACCAATCCCGAAAGAATTAAAAAAGGCATCGAACTCAACTGCGCCAATTCTGTCTTAATTAAGCTCAACCAGATTGGCAGTGTTTCCGAAACCATCGATGCAATTCAAACCGCTTACAGCGTGGGCTGGACTGCTGTTGTTTCGCACCGCAGCGGCGAAACCTGCGATACTTTTATGGCAGATTTGTGCGTTGCCCTCAATACCGGTCAGATTAAAACCGGTTCCATCTCCCGCAGTGAACGCATTGCCAAATATAACCAGTTGCTGCGTATTGAAGAAGAACTGGATAGCGTAGCCCGTTTCCCGGGCAAAGCTGCTATCAAACAGCTCTAAATAAAAAAGCTTCTCAACAAACGAAACGAGGTTGCCCGTGATGAGCAGCCTCGTTTTATTTTACATTGTTTCCATTATCTTCTGTAGAAAGTTTGCCCGAATTTATCAATATGTTCTTTCAATTCTTTGCTTGTCTTGTCATAATCCACAAGGTCAAACATATACGGCAAAGGGATTTCTTCATCCAACTTTGTCTTTAATCCTGCCAGAATATCCAGAGTGATGCTTCCCTTCAAAGCCAGGTCAAGATCGGAGGCAGGCTTGTAACTCCCCATTGCTCTTGAGCCAAAGATAATGACCTCTTTGACTTCCGAAAAAAGCTCAATAGTTTGAATAATAAGGTCTATATCGTGCTCTGAAAGACCAAATTTCATACGTTTAGCTCAGTTTTGTCTGCAAGAAGCCATACAACTCCTGCAAAAGAGCATAGTACTTATTTTTTATCGCCATCAGCACTTCCTGAGCAATGTTTTCATCGTATATATGTGACATGAGGTTACGTTTGTCCAAAGCATCTAACCAAAGGTGACCATTCGATATGAATCCTGCCTGAAAAGCCTGTTTTATCACGTCACGCGGGCTGGCGGCATCGAATCCCGATAATTCAAGATAATCTTTTAGAGTCTTCCATCCCAGCTCAAAGGTAAATTCAAAAGTCTGAATCAAACCTGCTTCCTGCAGGGAATCATAGCTTTCCAGCTTTACACCTTCAGACAATCTATCGTAAGCTTTGGCAAAATTCTGAAAGCGTTGTTTCCAGCGAATTTCATTAACCATATCTGTAATCTCCAAATCTGTTTTGTGTAATATTTATCCAAGATTGTTAGTTTGGATTCCACTGCTATTATCGTCAAGCTAAATGATGTTTCCTGATTTGAGTTGACACTTTAATGTTTTTAGGGGATATTCTTCTTGTCAAGACCAATCTTCTTTATCTTGACTACCAGTGCTTTAGAGTAGGTTCTTGCCCCCTGCCCGGGCAGGG